>Ga0081455_10004646_pt1 | contig 15294 bp, 8 predicted proteins | sample TabmetS3T2R1_FD_70207 | JGI IMG/M metagenome (GOLD analysis project Ga0081455, IMG submission 70207) | Tabebuia heterophylla rhizosphere microbial communities from the University of Puerto Rico - S3T2R1 | ecosystem: Host-associated > Plants > Roots > Rhizosphere ... | reverse complement strand
GCGCTTCAGGCTGAGGCGCCGCTCGCTACCGCTCGCGGTACTGATCCGTACACGCAATTGCGATTCGCTCTAGGAGAACTGCCTATGCGCGCGCTGCCATGCCTTCTGACCGCGGTCTTTCTGCTTGCAAGCGGAACGGCTCCATCTCACATCGAAGCCCAGGGCTTGTCCAAGTCCGGTATCGACTATCAGAAAACCGCTGATTCGGCGGGTTGGGGATGGGAAGACGCCAAGGCCAACCCGCTCCGGTGTATCTTTCAGGCTGGCGCCAAGTACAGCATTGTAATGGTCAGCGAGCCCAGTGACCGGGACAGACTCACCTTCAAAATATTATACGGAGATAAAGAGGTGTATACCTGGGGCGGGCACATGAGAACGGTCTTTCGCATCCTGGAAGATCGGCTCTACTATGCGCGGTTTCATCCCAGCGCCGATGGTGGACGCGTCGTGGCCGTTGATTTGAGTAGTGGAAAGGAACTCTGGGACTCGCCCTTGCAAGGCATCGGCCCGCGCGCACACTCGGCATATGTCAACCTGATGAACCTGGATGCGAATTTTGAGGTGGTGACGGTTTGGGGCAACGAGACCATGGGGCGGTATTTGGAATTCAAAGATGTGACCACGGGGAAAACCTTAGGACACCGGATTTTTCCTTGACCTTAACAATGAAATCGGAGAACAACAATGAAACGACTATTACGAAGCTTTCTGCTTTTGCTTAGCTTTGCTCTCGTCGCCGCAAACGCAGCGCGCGCCGATGTCAAACTGCCTGCGCTCATCTCCGACGGGATGGTTTTGCAGCAAGGAATGCCGGCGCCGCTGTGGGGCTGGGCCGATGAAGGCGAATCTGTCACCGTGGAATTTCAGAACCAGAAAGTCACGGCCACGGCCAAAGACGGCAAGTGGATGGTTCGATTGAAGCCGCTCAAAGCCGGCGGCCCGTTCACGCTCACCGTCAGCGGCAAGAACAAGATCGAATTGAAGAATGTGCTGGTCGGAGAGGTCTGGATCTGCGGCGGGCAATCGAACATGGAATGGCGGCTCAACCGAGTTGACAACGCCGAGGCTGAGATCGCCGGCGCGAAATATCCGATGATCCGGCTCTTCACCGCGCCGCGCGCGGAAGTTGACGCGCCCGCAGCCGACGTGAAGGCCGGTTGGAAAGAGTGTTCGCCGGAGAGCGCCGCGACGTTTTCCGCCGTCGGCTATTACTTCGGACGCGATTTGCACAAAGCGCGCAACGTGCCCGTGGGGTTGATCAACAACGCCGTCGGCGGCTCTCCCGCCGAATCGTGGACGAGCGCCGGTGTTCTCAACGCCGACGCCGAGTACAAACAATTCGCCGCCGAGTACCCGAAACGGATGGAGAAGTACGAGGAGGCGATGACGAAATACAAGGAAGACGCCGAGAAGGCGAAGGCCGAAAACAAGCCTGCGCCGCGCGCTCCCGGCAAACCCTGGATGCCGTCGGGGTTGTATAACGGGATGCTCGCGCCGCTCGCGCCTTACGCGATCAAAGGCGTGATCTGGTATCAGGGCGAAGCGAACGCCGGGCGCGCTTATCAATACCGCCGCCTCTTCCCGACAATGATCCGCGACTGGCGGACGCTCTGGAGGCAGGGCGACTTCCCTTTCCTGTTCGTGCAGCTCGCGGCCTTCGGCCCGAATTCGCAGAAGCTCGGCGAAAGCGACTGGGCGGAGCTGCGCGAGGCGCAATTGATGACGCTCTCCGCTTCGCCGAAGACCGGAATGGCCCTGGCGATTGACGTGGGGACTTATGACGACATCCACCCGCGCAACAAACAGCCGGTGGGGGCGCGTCTCGCTCTCGCCGCGCGCGCCATGGCCTATGGAGAAAAGATCGTTCACTCCGGCCCGGTCTATCAATCGATGAAGATCGAAGGCGACAAAATGGTCTTGAGCTTCAAACACGCCGGCGGAGGATTGGAGGCGCGCGGCGGCGAGTTGAAAGGCTTCATCATCGCGGGCGACGACAAGGTCTGGCGCGAGGCGAAGGCCGATATCAAAGGCGACCGCGTGATCGTGTCCAGCCCCGAAGTGGTGAAGCCGGTGGCCGTGCGTTACGCCTGGGCGAAATATCCGACCTGCAACCTCTATAACAAGGAAGGGCTGCCCGCCACGCCGTTCAGGACCGATGATTGGCCGGGCGTCACGCAACCGAAAGCGACTCCGTAGATAATGTCACGCGCCGATCAGTCTAAAGACGCGCCGCTGAGGGCGGACATTCGCCGGCTGGGCGATCTGCTGGGCGAAACGCTCAAGCGTTTCGGCGGCGAGCGCCTTTTTGAGATTGAAGAGGGCGTCCGCGCTCTCTGCAAACGACTTCGCGGAGCCCAGGGCGCCGGGAAGACGACCGGGGCCGAGAGTGAGCTTAAACGTCTGCTTCGACGATTGAGCCTGGACGAAACGATAGGCGTGATCCGCGCCTTCTCGGTCTACTTTCAACTGGTCAACATCGCGGAGCAATATCACCGCATCCGTCGCAAGCGCTTTTACGAACTGCGCACGCCCGATCAGCCGCAGCGCGGGTCGTTGGCCGAGACGCTGAGGAGGTTGCGGGGAGACTTCTCCGACCCGAACCTGTTGCAGCGCGTGATCGATCGTTTGGAGATCATGCCGGTGATGACCGCGCACCCGACCGAAGCCGCGCGCCGAACCCTGCTCGAAAAACATCGCCGCATCGCCGAACTGCTCGCGGACTTCGACGATGAAAATCTGGCCCCGCGCCGCCGCGACGAATTGCAGGCGCGGCTCGCGTCCGAGGTCGAATCGGTATGGCAGACCGACGAGGTGCGTCACACTCAGCCGACGGTGCTCGACGAGGTCAATCACGGGCTTTATTACTTCGACGCGACGCTGTTCAACGCCGCGCCGGCGCTGCTCGACGAGTTGGAGCGCCAGCTGGAAGAGAATTTTCCCGGCGCCAAACTGCGCGACGGCGCGACGCCGCTCCGGTTCGGCTCGTGGATCGGCGGCGATCGCGACGGCAACCCTTTCGTGACTCCCGAAATCACCTGGGAGACGCTGCGGCTGCAGCAGCGCCTGGTCTTGCGAAAGTACCGCGACGCCGTGGCCGCCTTGAGCCGCCGCCTGAGCGAATCGTCGCGCTTCGCCCCGCCGACCGGCGCCTTGAGCGAATCGCTGAAGGATGACGCGAAGAGATTGCCCGCCGTCGCCGCCGAGGTCGCCGCGCGCAACGCCGAAGAGCCTTACCGCCAGAAACTCTCCTACATATACGCGCGGATCGAAAACACGCTTCGCCGCAACCGCGATCTGGCTTCGGCGCTGCGACTGACCGAAGAACACATGTTGATCTCGATCCGGCCCGGGCTGCCAATCGTCGCCGCGCTCACCGGCTCCGACGCGGACGTCGCCAACGTCTACCGCGACGGCGCGTCGCTCTGGGAGGATTTGCGGCTCGTGCGCGACAGTTTGCGCGCGGACAAGGCTGTTTACGCGGCCCGCGCCGTCGACCATCTGATGCGGCAGGTGACGGTCTTCGGCCTGCATCTGGCGACCTTAGATCTGCGGCAGCACAGCGAGCGGCACACGGCGGCCCTTTCCGAAATCACACGCTCGCTCGGACTCCGCGATTATTCACAGAGGAGCGAAGACGAGCGAGTCGAGTGGCTGACGCGCGAACTCGACACGCCGCGTCCGCTGGTAGCTACCGACGCGCGCTACAGCGCCGAGACTACCGAGACGCTCAACGTTTTCCGCGTCGCCCGTCGCGCGCTCGATGAGATCAGCCCTAATGCGATCCGCACCTACATCATCAGCATAACTCGCGAGGTCAGCGATCTGCTGGCCGTGCTCGTTCTCGCTAAAGAAGCTGGATTGGTAGGGCGTGGAGCGGGCGACGGGGCGACGGGGCGACGGGGCGACGAGAAGGACTTGAATCTCCCCATCTCCTACTCGCCCCGTCGCCCCGTCGCCCTGTCGCCCTGTCTCTCCGTTTCGCCACTGTTTGAAACCATCGAAGACCTGCGGCGCGCGCCTGAAATCATGCGGCGATTGTTCGGGCAGCCGTTCTATCGCCGGCGCCTCGCAGCGCAAGGAAACCTGCAGGAGGTGATGATCGGTTATTCGGACAGCAGCAAGGACGGCGGCATTCTGACTTCGAGCTGGGAATTATACAAAGCGCAGGAGCGGTTGTGGGAAGTGGCGCGCGAACACGGCGTCGAATTACGACTGTTCCACGGCCGCGGGGGCACGGTCGGTCGCGGCGGAGGCCCGAGCCACGAGGCGATTCTGGCGCAACCGCCCGACACCGTGGCGGGACGCATCAAGATCACTGAGCAGGGCGAAGTCATTTCGTCGAAATACAGTCTGGCCGAAATCGCGCTCCGCAGCTTGGAACTGACGACCTCGGCCGTCATCGCGGCGAGCCTGCCGCAGCCGGCTCAGGACGCCGGCAGGCTGTCACGGTGGAAAGACGTGATGGAGGAGGTCTCGGCCCAGGCGTTCGCCGCCTATCGCCGCTTCGTGCGCGAGACGCCGGGTTTTTATGATTACTTTATTCAGGCCACTCCGGTCGAAGAACTGCAATACCTGCGCATCGGGTCGCGCCCGGCGAAGCGCAAGACGGGATCGATGAGCCTGGACGACCTGCGCGCGATCCCCTGGGTCTTCGGCTGGACGCAGAGCCGCCACCTTCTGCCCGGATGGCTGGCGGTCGGAACCGCGCTCGAAGATTTCATCAAGGCGCGCCCGCGCCCAAATCTAAGGTTGCTGCGCGAGATGTACCGGGAATGGCCATTCTTTCACAGCACGATCTCGAACATCGAGATGACGCTGGCCAAGGCCGATTTTCAAATCGCCCGCCAATACGCCTCGCGGACGCTCGACCGGGGCCTGGGCCGGCGCACCTTCCGCATGCTGGAGGAAGAATACGAACGCGCCTGCCGCGTCACGCTTCAGATTACGGGCGAGAGACGGCTGCTCGATCAATCACCAGTGCTCCAACGGTCGATCGCCGTCCGCAACCCTTACGTCGACCCGCTCAGCTTCTTGCAGGTCGAATTGCTGGCGCGCCGACGGCAAAAAGATGCGAAGGCCGAACCGAGCGACGGCGATCGGGAGAAGTTGCTTTACGCGACGCTCTTGACCATTAACGGAATCGCGGCGGGAATGCGAAACACAGGGTGATTTCCATGTGAAGTGATAGATGGCAGATTGAAGATAGAGGATCGAAGATTGCCTTACGCGCGATGACGCGATCTTCGACTCTCTATCTTCCGCGGGAAGGCTGGGACTGGTCGCGGCGCGTTCACGGGCCGGTAGTCAGTCTGGAGATCATCGACGGGAAAGCCTGGCTTCAAGCCGACAACACCAATATGCGAATCGCCGAACGGTTAGAAGAGGCTGGCATCCCCAAAGGTGATATCCTGTTGGGCTTCCAACCGCCGCACGTCCAGCCCTACACCGAATACGCCGTGGCTTGACTACCCGGCGAATTAACGATTACTGCTTGGGCTTTCTGCGATAAAAGACCACCAAAGCCACGACACCGCATAGAAAGACGACACATCCAGCAATTATCCCAATAGGCGCCGGCAGCGGTAGATACGCGACACAAACGGATGCAATCATAACCGCTATAAGCCATGTCAGGCATGCTAAACCCCGCGACTGCAGAATTTTCAGATCGGCATATCCGGAAAGAAAAACTACCACCAGAACCAGAATACGCGCCGCCCATTCTTGCAATGTCGCCTCTCTCACAAGTCCACCCCCTGTTGAAGCAGCGTTCGCGCCACTGCTGGGCGGCCCTAGACAACAGCGCCAAGGCCAAACCCGAGAACTGTCGGCAGGATTATCCCACATTCCAGCATTTAATCCTCGCCACGAGTTCCTCCAGATTACGGGCAGAAACAGACTAACGTGGGCGTTGATAAGTGAAGACGTACGACCCAACCACGTTACAGCTACGGTTGTTAGACTTTATGGAAAGGGTGGGCAGAACAAGGTCTCCGACCCTGCTCAAATCTCCCTTCAACGAATAATGCAATAATCGGAAAAGTATTTCACTGGAATTTGAGCTGAGAAGGGAATGGAAAAATCTATTTTGGCTGGGTCACTTTTTCCTGACACTCAAGTAGTAATAATCTCCCGTCTCTTCCAGCGTCCCGTCCGACGCATACCCCTTGAGTCTCAATTCATAATCGCCTGGCGCTAGAGTCTTGGTCGGCAGCCACAACTCAATGGATCGGCCTGAGCCTGTTCGTTGAGCCTGCAACATATCCTGGCTCCATCTTTCAGCGCCCTCGGCCGTCAACAGTGTGGCCTGATAGGACTTGTACTCTACTTCCCCTTTAAGTTTGAGCAGCAGCTTTAACAGGCGGGCGCTCGGCGAGAGGTAAAGTTTCTCCATACCAGGCGCCTGATCCCTGACAATCGAAGGCGCGAGAACAAGCGAAATCACGGAAGGGGATCTCTCTCCCTGCCCCCCGGATTGCGCCTGCATTTTGCTCAACTCCTGCCGCAGTATTGCATTTTGACCCGTCTGGCGTTCCAGCTTGAGGCTCAAATCGTCAGCCCGGGCGCGCTCCTGTCGGGCCTGCTGTTGCAACCGATCTTCTTGAACCACCCGCTGTGCCCGAAACCGACTAAATTCGTTTTGCAGCCTGACTACACCGATGACGAGCCAGATCAATGCTAGCGACACTATAGCCAAAGACGCTAATGAAACCTTCATTGCCGCGCTTTGAGCGACGAAATATGACTTCAGAGATTGCCAAAAGTGTTGCGGTTCTCGATCGGCGATACCCTGTTCAGCCTTCTCGACCGACGCGGACTCAGACATCTTGTCCGCCAGCGCCGAAGCTATCATTGCCTTCTTCCGGTTTTGCTCGAAAGATAGAAACCGTTTTTCAAACTGCGCACGCTCGTCTGGCGTCAGCTTATTTTGCGCGTAGTCGTAAAACAGCTCGTTCTCTAACGCCAGAAGCCGTTCGTAGCGCTGATCGTCGCTGAGAAACTCCTCCTCTACCTGCATTTGCTGCTCCTCGGGCAAACCTCCCAGCAGGTACCGGGTCAGCAGTTTTTCGTTGTCGGCTTCATCTTTCATAATCACCGTGTCTTTTTATGTCCCAATAACAAATGCAGAAAACCGAAAAGTGTTTCATCCCGCCGATCCACGCTCAAGGCAATTCTTGACACATTCTTCGATCGCAACTCTGATACGGTAAGCGCGAATCCTCAACGCATTGAGCGGTATCCCCAGCGATTGAGCCAGTTCCTTCCGGCGCGCTTTATCCAGGACTTCTTCTCCTTGATGATATCTGGTGATGAGATGGAGGCTCTCGGGCGAGAGCTTTTGCAGGCAACTATTGAGACATTCAAGCAGGCGTTCTTTTTCTCTTCGGTCCGTTTCGAGCAGCAGTAAATCTTCGGGGTCTACTGAGATACCATGAATCTGCGCCACCTCTTCAACCGTTTTTGCCGTCTGTTCGGCGTTTCTCCAATATTCTCTCAAGACGTTGAGCGCGACGCCGTGGAAGTATGAATAAGGGTCATTGGTCCAGATCGAGGTTCCGTCACTAATCTTCTGGGCCACCCGGTTGAATGTTTCGTCCGCGCATTCTTCGGCATGGGGGCAGCCACGCCACTCGAACAATTTAACCAACTTCTGCCGAATTTTCTCGTACTGCTCGCCGGCGCGCTCGATATCAGGATGTAGCTCGGCCAGCATCCTATCAAACGCTTCACGGGTGATGACCCATCCCTTCTTTTGAGAAATCGACGCGCTCATCTCTATTTCCACTCGCCCTGCAGGACGAAGGCCGCCCAATAATATGGCTCCCGCCACTGTTTCTGTTTCCAGATCGTCAACTGGGCTTGACGTAACGCCCCGGCCGGGCGCAACGCTTCGGGCCCGAGCATTCCTTGATAAAACCGTTTCATCAACTCGCTGGTAGCCCGGTCATCTACCTTCCACAGGCTTGCGACTATACGCGGGGCGCCGGCATACATAAACCCGCGCGCCAGCCCTATCAGTCCCTCGCCTTTGATCTCCTTGCCCAATCCGGTCTGGCAGGCGCTCAGCGTCACCAGCTCCGCCGGAAGTTTCAAGTTATATATGTCCTGCAGCCGGAGAAATCCATCCTGCGGATGTCCCGCTTCGTCAACCAGCGACAACACTATTCCCGACAACTCGGGATGGATGTTATTGAGCAATCCGTGAGTTGCGAAATGTATAACGCGATATCCGCCCAGCTCCGGTCTTAGCGCGGTCGTTCGACTCGCCTCGAAATCCAGCGCCTGCATGCGCTCACGCTCCGGAACGAGCGCCAATATCGCCGCGGCCTCACGCCTTGTGCTGAGCAATCGCCCGAAGGCGCCTTCGGCGCCGATCACTCCCGTTTCTTGACCGGATCTCGACATCTGCAGGGAAACGACGTCTATCTCATCCGAATCGGCCGGCCTGGTTTTCTCTTTGACTTCCGCCTTGCCCACATCCCGCCTGACTCTAGTATCATCTTTCGTGAAGACCGGATCAGCCAGAACTGCGAGCGACTTTTCCGCCGGCTTGCGCCCGGCCGTTTCACGCCGCAGTGTCGCGAGCGTGGAAGCTGACGGAAGGCTCACGATTTCGTGTTCGACCAATAACGGTTGCGGTTCGGCTCCGGAATTCCGTCCCTCGTCGTTCCCGGGAGAAGGAACAGGCAGAGCGGCAAAGGGGATGTATTGCAATGCGCCGTCGGCCACTATCACCAACCGCTTCCTGCCGAGCTGGGACGCGGCGGGGCCGAGTAACATCCGGCTCAATTCGGCAGCCTGAGGCCAGTAGCTCTCTCTGGCCTCTTTGATACGAGCCTGGTATTTAGCCTCGGAGTCTCCGGGTTGCGGCTGCGGAGCGGTCAACAGCTCACGCACGCGGCGCGTCAACGCTTCTATCTCCGCCCGCTTCGGCAATCGGCTCCAGGTGATTGACGTTTGGCTAACTACGAAGAGGTAACTCGCATTCTCTCCCAGCGAGTACTCCAGGAGCAGAGTGTCTGGATCCAACACCTGCTGCTGAATCCCTGTCAGGTTCAGCGGCTGAGGCTGGGTCAAGGCGGCGTATTGGGGGTTGCGCGCGCGAATTTGCGCCCTTAACTCCTCGTACTCGTCAGTGATAGACGCTATCTCTTTGGCGGCGGCTTCAGCCTGCGCGGGAGTATGTTTGCGATTTAACAGAGCGAATTGCGCCGCCGCCTTTGCATTGAGGAGGCGCCTCAACGAGCGTTCGCGCTCCAGCAGCGAACCGTCAGCGCCCTGACGAAGATCGGCCCGCGATTCCCTCAAAAGTTCCAGTAGGGACCTGGCTCTCGCGCGCTCGCTGACCTCTAACGCCAAGGAGTCAAATGCGGCGGCCGGGTTCTGCTTTTGCATCTGCATCAGCACATCGATGTAGGATTGATAGAACTCCTGTTGGGAGGCAAAGAAGGAATTACGAAGCTCCTGGCTGTATGTATTGGCGCGTATGGACTCGACGATGCTGATTGCTTGTTCAATGGATTGGCGGGCCTGGGTCAGATTCCCACGCTTTTGTTCCACTTGCGCAATACCCAGAAGGGTTTGAGCCTCTTCTCTTCGGGCGCCTATTGCCTTTCTGATTGATAGAGCTTCATTAAATTTGTCCAGCGCCATCTGCGCTTCTCCTAACAAGTCGTAGGCTGTGCCAATGTTATGGAGCGCGTAACCTTCCACACTGCGGTCGCCGATTGCGCGCGCGATCGGTAAAGCCTCGTTGAACTTGTCCAGCGCCTTCCGCGTCTCTCCTAATGACCGATAGACCGTGCCGATGTTATCGAGAGTATTAGCCTCCCCACTGCGGTCGCCTATTGCGCGTATGATCGGCAAAGCCTCATTGTACTTCTCCAGCGCCTTCCGCATCTCTCCTAATGAGTAATAGACGGAGCCGATGTTATTGAGCGTGACAGATTCCCCATTGCGGTCACCTACAGCCCGCCTGAGCGGCAGGGACTCGTTGAACTTGTCCAGCGCCCTCCGCATCTCTCCTAATACCTTATAGACCACGCCGATGTTACTGAGCGTCGAAGCTTCCCCATTGCGGTTACCGATTGCCCGCGAGATCAGCAAAGCCTCGTTGAACTTGTCCAGCGCCTTCTGCATTTCTCCTGATGACTGATAGACCGCGCCGATGTTATTGAGCGTTACAGATTCCCCATTGCGGTCACCTACAGCCCGCCTGAGCGGCAAAGCTTCGTTATACTTCTCCAGCGCCTTTTGCGTCTCTCCCAGTGAGTTATAGACCATGCCGATGTCGTTGAGTGTGGAGGCCTCCCCACTACGGTCACCTACTGCGCGCCTGAGCGGTAAAGCTTCATTGTATTTCTCCCTCGCCTTCTGCATCTCCCCCACTGCGGCATAGACCGAGCCGATGTTGTTGAGCGCGGTAGCCTCCCCATGGCGGTCGCCTAATACCCGCCTGAGTTGCAAAGACTCATTGTACTTCTCCAACGCCTTCTGCCTCTCTCCCAGCGAGTCGTAGACCACGCCCATGTTGTTAAGCGTGATAGCCTCTCCATTTCGGTCGCCTACTGCCCGCCAGAGCGGCAAAGCCTCATTGTACTTCTCCATGGCCTTGAGCATCTCTCCCAGTGACTGATAGACCGCGCCGATTCCGCTGAGCGCGCTAGCCTCCCCCCTGCGGTCATCTATCGCCCGCCTGAGCGCCAGAACATCATTGTACTTCTCCAGCGCCTTCCGCATCTCTCCCAGTGACCAATAGACCGCGCCGATGTTGCTGAGCGTATTAGCCTCCCCTCTGCGGTCACCCAGCATCCGTTTGAGCGGCAGAGCTTCATTGAACTTCTCCAGCGCCTTCTGCGGCTCTCCCAGTGACTGAAAGACGGCGCCGATGTTGTTGAGCGTAGCAGCCTCCCCATAGCGATCACCTTCTGTGTGGAGGATCGGCAGAGCTTCATTGTATTTCTCCAGCGCCTTCCGCATCTCTCCCAGCGACTGATAGACCGCGCCGATGTTGTTGAGTGTTTTAGCCTCCCCACTGCGGTCGCCCATAGCCCGTCTGAGCGGCAGAACTTCATTGTACGTCTCCAGCGCCTTCTGCATCTCTCCTAATAAGTAGTAGACCTCGCCGAGGCCGTCGAGTGTGGTAGCCTCCATACCGCGGGCGCCCGCTTTACGATACAACCCCAACGCCTCTTGATACTTTTCGACGCCCTTTGTTTTTTCCTCCAGCGTTCCTCGCCTTAACAGCTCCGCCTCGCGATAGAGCGCCTCCGCGGCGACACGATACTTATCTTCAGTGGCCGCATCTCTCAATTCTTCTACCTTGATCTCATAGCGACCTGTTTTAGCTATCTTTTCGGCGGAACGCACCTCGATCCTGTGCGCGCCGGGCGCCTCTGCGATCGCCGAGACGGCCTCTGATCCCTCGATCACCTGAGCGCTATCCTCCTCGATGATCTTCTTACCATCCGGCGTAAACAGCGCCACTGCCACGTCTATCCCTCGTTGCTCTACCACGATATGCAGGTACTGACCGGAGATCATCGTGATTTTGTAGGAATGCGATTGGCCGCCGGAGAGTTCTCGCTCGATCGGCTTGCCGGGCTCCAGCGAAATACTCTCTTGAGCGCTTGGCGCCGCGCCGCGTGTACTCCCGGAGGCTTGCGCAGGCGCCGCCACTGGCCTCGGGCTTGTAGCAGCCGGCGCCCCGACCCGTAACAGATTGATCATGAGAGGAGTCCAGCGGATTGAATGCAACACACAGCCCTGAGGGTCTGAGAAAGGTGTGTACATCAATATCAAAGCGGATAAGGCTGCGATTACTAAACGGCGCATTTATCCTCCTCATCTCCCTTTGGGGTTTTCAAATGGCCAGATAGGCCAGCTATTGAGGAAGTCAAGGGGGATATTGACTGTTTGCAGATTTCGTTATTTTTGAGCTTTCCGCAGGGCCGGCGGGAAGCTATAGCGAGGCTGAGGATACAAACAGCCGCCGAAAGCGTCAATGGTTTTGCTCTTCAGGTTTGCGAGTCGAGAAATTTGCTTGATACAAACGCCTCTTTTTGTATAGGATGTCGCCGCTCTTCGCGCTTCAATGAAGAGCGTCCATAGACGACACAGGCAGGCTATTCTCTCCGTTCTTTCCAAACAAAGCCTCGCAGTTATTGCTACTTATTTTCCACTCCCCCTTGCCAAAGTTTTATCCAGGTAAAGACCGCGCTCGCCATCAGCCCGTTCGGGCGATCGAGCGCCGCATCCCAACAACCACATTACTTACAAGGAGGACTGTATGAAGAAACTAAGCTCAGCTAACCGGATGTTAATACTCTCGTTCTTGCTCCTGTCATTCGGCCCGCGCGTTTTTGCCCAACTCGGCGCCGCCGGGATCAGCGGCGCAGTCACAGATCAACAGGGCGCGGCGGTCATAGGGGCGGATGTGACGGTCAAGAACAAAGCCACAGGACAAACGCACAGGACGAAGACCGGCGGAGACGGGGTCTACAGATTGCAAAACCTGCCGCCTGCGACTTACGAGGTCAGAGTCGAAGCGAGAGGCTTTGCCGCGGCGCTAGTGAACAACGTCGAGGCGCGCGTCGGGGAGGTCTCGACCGTCAACCTCTCGCTCAGGGCGACAGGCGCGGCCGAGACCGTGGTGATCTCGGCGTCCGACGCCGTCGGCGTGGACACCAGCACGTCGCAGGTCTCAAGCTCGATTTCGGATCGCACGCTGACAAGTCTGCCGCTCAACGGGCGTAACTTCCTCGACCTTGCATTCCTGTTGCCCGGCAACCGGCCCGCGCCGAATTTCGATCCGACCAAGACCACTACCATCGAAGTATCATCCGCGGGGCAGTTCGGACGCGGCGGCAACATCGCCGTTGACGGCGCGGACAACAACGACGACGTCGTAGGCGGCACGCTTCAGAACTTCCCGCAAGACGGGGTGCAGGAGTTTCAGATCATCACCAACCGCTTCTCGGCTGACATCGGGCGCTCGGCGTCTTCGGCGATCAACATCGTAACCAAAACCGGGGGGAACGATCTGCACGGCGCCGCAGGGTTCTACTTTCGCCACGACGCGCTCTCGGGGCTGCCGGCGACCCTCGACCGCGGCATCCTCGCGACGCTCGGACGGCCGTCTTTCGACCGCGAGCAATACGCCGGTTCGCTCGGCGGGCCGATCAAACGCGACAGACTGTGGTTTTTCTCCGCGTTCGAGTACCGCCTCCAGGACGCGGTCGTCTTGACGGGCGTACGCGACCTCAGCCAGAGGCGCGTCCTGACAAGCTTCGCGCCCGCGCCGCTGCGCGACACGCTGCTCACCGGGCGCGGCGATTGGCAGACGACGGCCAATGACAGGATGGCCTTCCGCTACGCGCTGCAGCGCGAAAATGACATTGCTATCGGCAGCCTGGGAGGGCCGCCCATCGGCACGGCGGACAACCGCCAGCAGTCGTTCAACAACTATCAATCGTTCGTCTACAATTGGTCGCGCGCCTTCTCGCCAAGGTTGCTCAACGACATCGCCTTCCACGAAAACAACTTCATCAACAGGATCCCGACCTTCGTCGAGGGCCGCAACGAGCTGCGCTTCCCCTCGGTGCAGGACGGCGGCAACTTCCGCATCCCGCAGCGCACGCGACAGAACCGCGTTCAATTCCGCGACAACCTGAGCTGGACCGCGGGCGATCACGCGCTCAAGTTCGGCGGGGAATTTCAGCGGCTCGACACCGACGCGATCTTCGACCTCTTCGGTTCGGGCACGATCAACCTCACCGAAAACTTTCCCGCGCGCGACCGCAACGGCGACGGCCGCGTCGATGACTTCGATATTCCGATCGACAGCGCAATTCGCTCCGTCGCGCCCAATCGCCCGCCTACCGTGCCCGACGTGGACAACAAATTCTTCGCCTGGTACGCGCAGGACGATTGGAAAGTCACCCCGCGCTTCACATTGAACATCGGGTTGCGTTACGAGCTGGACACGAACACGAAGAACCTGTCGAACTTCGGCGACATCAACTCGATTGTGGGCCCGTTCCTGCGCGGCGGGCGTGGGAAGGACAAGAATAACTTCGGCCCGCGCGTCGGCTTCAATTGGAATCCCTGGGGGGATGGGAAGACTTCGATCCACGGCGGTTATGGCATCTATTATGATCGCGTCGTGCTTGAAGTGCCGCTGCTCGAAAGATTGCTCGACGGCCGCGCGCTGCCGCTCGAGGTGCGCAGCGGTTCCGTTTTGAACGCCAGCGGCAATTTCGTTCCGGGCACGCCGACGTTGGCCAACCCGTTCGCTGGCGTGCTGATTCCGGGCGCGGGCGCCGTCGGCATCAACATTATTGACAACGGCCTGGCCACGCCCTACGTGCAGCAGTTCAACCTCGGCTTCCAGAGCGAGCTGTGGCGCGACCTGGTTGTTTCGGTAGACGGCATTCACTCGTTCGGCTCGAAGTTCATTATTGGGCGTCCACTCGACCCACCAGTGTTCAATCCCGTGGTCGGCGGCCCGGATTCGGTCGTCAATCTCGAATCGTCGGTCAAAACGTGGTTCGACGGTTTGCTCGTCAATGTGCAGAAGCGCTACTCGAACCGCTACACGTTCAACGCTTCCTATACGCTCTCGAAGACTTTCAACTTCTCGAACGACGATCAGATTCCATTCCAGGTCGGACCGCTCAATCCGAAACGATTGAACCTCGAAAAAGGTCCCGCGCCGAATGACGAACGCCATCGCTTCACGTTCGCCGGCGTATTCGATCTGCCCTCCGGATTCCAGATTTCGCCGATCTACACGCTGGCTTCGGATGTGCCTTTTGACATTCAATTGCCGCCTACCTTGGGCTCGACACGCATCCCAATACTTCAGCGCAACGCCGGCGCCCGCCAGTTCCGCAAAGGCTCGGAGTTGAACGCCTTCATCAACCAGTTTAACGCCACGGCGCCTGCGGCAGGCCGTTTGCCGCTGGTACGCGATGACCTGGAGTTCGGCGACAGCTTCCAATCGTTCGATCTGCGGTTGACTAGGACTTTCAAGCTCAGCGAGCGCCTGAGCGTCCAAGCCATCGCCGAAGCGTTCAACCTCTTCAACGTGACGAACATTCGCGGAGTGAACAACGTCAACTTCTCCGGTTTCCAGAATACGCTGATCCGCGATAGCGAAGATCTGGCGAGTCCTGGCTTCCTGCGCTCGTCACAGTTCGGTACGCCTTTGGTAACCGCCGGAGGCGTGTTCGGCACAGGCGGGCCGCGCTCGTTCCAGTTCGCGGCGCGCGTAAATTTTTAGCTTGAAAGATA
>Ga0081455_10004645_pt1 | contig 15298 bp, 15 predicted proteins | sample TabmetS3T2R1_FD_70207 | JGI IMG/M metagenome (GOLD analysis project Ga0081455, IMG submission 70207) | Tabebuia heterophylla rhizosphere microbial communities from the University of Puerto Rico - S3T2R1 | ecosystem: Host-associated > Plants > Roots > Rhizosphere ... | reverse complement strand
CTGGAGAAAACGAGGAGCTCGTCGCCACTGACCCCGAGCGGTTCGGCCTGCCGAAGTACGTCGCCCGTCATGGCTGGGTGACGTACTACCTCGACCTGCCAGGACGCCCAGTGGACTGGGACGAGGTTGCCGAGCTCGTACAGGAGAGCTACATCATCCAGGCTCCGACGCGGCTCGCGCGTCTCTTGGACGGCTGAGAACCAGCGATCGGGACGACGGGGCGCGCTGTCGCGGGTCGGTTCCGCTGCCCAGTGCGTCGCGGCGGGCAGCGCAAGCAAGTTCGACCGGCTCCGGCGCCACGAAGGTCACCCCTGGCGTCGGCGCCGCCCGACGTACCAGAGTTGGCAACCTGGCCATGGATCATCTCGCTGCAAGGACGTCGTGCACCCGTGAGACCGCCCGCTCGAACGGCGGGCTGACGAAGACGACAGCGCGGTGGACGCCTAGGTCCTCGAGGTGATCCAACTCGGCGCGGTCGGGCGGCGCCGAGACGGTCACGAGGAAGCTGGCCATGTCGCCCCCCGCATCGGCGTGGGCAGACCGGGCGACGCCGAGGAGGGCCGGCAGGCCAGGCCCTCCGGGCAGGTTGACGCCGTCGCCGACCGCGCCGGCCAGGGCGGCCATCTTGGGGCCGAAGCCGCCGACGACAATGGGTGGCGGAGGCTCGGGCTGCAAGAAGCCGTCGGCGCCCCCGCTGTGCCCTCGCCACACCGCCCTCAACGTGGCGACCTGGTCGGCTACCGCCGCCCGCCGGCGAGCATCGCCCAGGACCACACGCCCCAGCGCCTCCTGCTCGGCGGCGTAGGGGGTGTCACGTCCGCCGCCGGCGCCCACGCCGAGTAGCAGTCGCCCGCCGCTTAGCTCCTGAAGAGTGGCGGCCATGACCGCGAGCGTCCCTGCTGGCCGGTTCGCCACGTTGAGCACGAGCGGCCCCACCATGATGCGGGGAACAGTGGCGGCGATGGCAGTGAGCGTCGTCCAGCACTCAAGGACGCGGTCCCGCCCATGCACCGAGCCGGCCAGATGGTCGTAGAGCCACACGCCCCCGAAGCCGGCCCGCTCGGCCGCGGTGGCGCCGGCCAGGGCGTCGTCGACGCGGACACCGAACGGGTCGAAGAGCAGGTCGATCTCCACGAGGCGAGCATGGCAGAGCCGACGGGGGTGGACCGATCCCACGCCCGGCGTTAGGTGACGTCAGATGCATCGCCCTCGCCGCGGCAGATGCCGCGGCAACCGGGGGACATCAGTTCGGGCTCCCGTGTTGCTGCGTGAGGCCTACTCGCTCATAGCGCAGCTCACGCGCGCCTCCGGGGTTCACGAGAACGCGCTCTGGCATCAGCTCGAACCCTCGCCCGTGCCAGAACCGCCGACCTCGTGCATTGTCCTCGAGCACCCACGCTCCGATTCTCTCGGTCTCTAGCGGTGTGAGCTCAAGAGCGGCCTCGACGAGCGTCGTACCGAGGCCGAGAGACCAGACTTCTGGAGCAACGTAAAGGCCGAAGAACTCGGCAACGCGCGGATCATCAGTCCGCCGGATGGCGATCACTCCGACGATCCCGAAGCCGAGTCCTTCCGCAACAAGTACATCGATGCCGGGTGTCGTGAGCCTTCGTTGCCACGTCGAGGCCAACGTGGGGACGGGCAGAGGACGATCAAAGATGTGGCTGTACCCGACTTCAGAGGCCCGGTGATGGACGGCAGCGATGTGCAGCACGTCCCGCCTCACGCCCGTTCTGATGGCGATTTCCACAACTGGATCCTGCGTTACATCCGGGGTTCGACGGGCACCTGGTCAGCGGAGCATTAGCCCGTGGCGCTGAGCCAAGAAGACAAACTCCAGTCCGGGCCGGTCGGGAGCATCCCGGACGGCGCGGGGCCGGAACCCAGCGTTCGCAAGGCTCTCGGTGATCTCGTCGCGATCTCGGAACCGAAGGGTGGAGTCCGAGGTGAGCTCGGAGCCCTCCTGCGCGAACTGAAAACCCCTGGCGGAACGAGACGAGTGGCTCGCATACGTCGACGCGCTCGGTCCAAGTGCACACCTTCCCCATGCCTGGGGCCTCGAGTTCCCGGTACGTGTGCGCCTTGGTCCATCGCTCCCACGCTCGCTGAGCCGGATCACGCGTCTCCAAGACGAGCCAACCCCCGTCCCGAACTGCTCTTCCCAGCGCGGCGAGCGACTGGTACCAGTCGGCGTCCGTGACAAAGACCTGGGCGACGTTCCCCGTCATCACAGCAAGATCGACGCCAACTGGCGGCTCGCTGGACGCGTCGCCATGGATCCAGCGCACCCGTTCTGCACCGGGCTTGCGCCGAGCGACATCGAGCGACGCCATCGCAGGGTCGACTCCGACAATCTCGATGCCGTGGCACGCGAGCATGCAGGCGAGCGTTCCCGTTCCGCACCCGATGTCGAGCACCGTGGACGCCGTCAGCTCGCCAACGATCCCGACGTAGACATCGAGGTCACTCCTGTCGTCATCCACGATGTCGTACAACGCAGCCAAACGCGGGTCGGCGAAGATCGGATCCGGCACCGCCCCATGATGGACGACGTTCCCCCGCAACCCAGCCGGAGTCGGGGATACTCGACCTACTGCAAGACTCAGGACTCGGCGAGGGCGACCGCGTGTTCCTCGACCCAGGCGATCTCGAGCTCGGCCTCGTCGAAGAAGCCGCGGCGCGCAAGCTCGACCTCCCACTCCGAACCTCGGGCCGCGAACTGCAACTGCTGCTCAAGAAAGTGGCGCGCCCGTTCGATCCCCGCGTGGACGATGCTGAGGTCACGCTTGATGCCGTAGGCGTCGAGCAGCAGTCGGAAGCGGCGCGCCTTGTCCGCGATGCCGATCGGGAGCCCCGTCGCTCGGCACTTCTCATCCCGAAAGAACGGCACCCACCGCCACGCCACCCATCCGAGGTCCCAGGCGCGCGGCCCGGGCGCCGCGGTGTCCCAGTCGATGAGCGCGACGGGCAGGCCGTCGCGGAAGACGGTGTTCGACGGGAACACCTCGTTGTGGCAGATCGTCTCGACCGGCTGTCGAGGTTCGTAACACCACTCGCGGTCGGCCCACCGGAACGTCGCCGCTGCGTCGTGGTATGCGCGGAGCAGGGCGCCGAGATGGACCAACACCTCATCGCGCCAGACGAAGTCCGGGAGCCGAAGGTCGAACCGGCCGCCTTCGTCCGGGATGAACTCCACGCCGCGCGCGACCTCGCCCTCGATGAAGGTGAGTGCCTCACGGCCTTGATCGTCGAAGCCGAGCGCACGCGGCGCGCCGTCGAACCCCTCGCGCTCGACGTGCTGCAGCAGATCGACGACGGCCGGAGACCACGCGTGGCTGGTGCGCCTGACCGTGCGACCAAGGCGGATCCGGACTCGCGGCGGTTCGCCATCGGCCATGTCCCGCGGCGGGACGAGGTGGGTGATCTCCCGCTCGGACATTGTGTGGTTCTAGGTGGAGCGCGGCGGCAACGACAGCGAGTTCTCGCCAGGCGATCACGTGGTTAGCGGACGGACCTTGCCACTCGACAACGATCGAGCGCGGTTGATCCGGCGATGGGAGACATCGGGCATACGATGCTCCGATGGCAATCGTGGCTCGACTTCGCGTCCCGACTGCGACCGCGCACGACCATGACCGACTACAGCATGAAGTCGAGACGCGACTCGCGACGCTCGGCGGTCCACCCGACGGGCTGATGGTCCACCTCGGCTACCCGGATGGCGACGACCTCGTCCTCGTCGAAGCATGGCGCACCGAGGATCTGTTCGAGTCGTACCTACGCGATGTACTCCAGCCGGCCCTCGCAGCTGCCGGGATCGAGGCACCCAGTCCGGAGATCGGCCCCGCCTTCTCGATCGCTCGACCCTAGACATTGCGGACGGGGAGGCGTTTCGGGACCGTGACCTCACAGTGCCGTACGGCGATGGTCGGGGGCGAGGAGTAACGAACGGTCAGCGTGAGCGGCGGTCGTCGGCCAGGAAGTCGCCACCTCCCAGCGATAGGAGACGGCGCGCGATGAGTTCCCCATGTGTGCAACGTCGTAGCCACAACCGTGTTGTCTCGAGAAGGAACGACGATGAAAGACGACGCGCCCTTGCCACAGATCGGTGCTCCGGCAACGCGGGCGCTTGCCGCCCGAGGCATCACGCGCCTCGCCGATCTAACGCACCACCGGTCGGAGGACCTGCTCGCGCTGCACGGCGTGGGACCCAAGGCCGTCCGCTTACTCAGGGCGGCACTCGCCGAGCAAGGGATGTCGTTCGTCGAAGGCTCGTAGCAGGCTGCGGCGCAGTGGCTGACCCGGCGTTAAGGGACTCGGGCGATGCTCGATGCGGTTGGCTCCTCGTGGACTTGGATCGGTGCGGATGAGGGATCCTGCTTGTCCGCTGGCGGCGATTCCGAAGGTGTGGATCCAACTGGCAAGGACGTCGTGTTTAGTCGATCGTCGAAGACAACGACCGAGAGGAGCCTCCACGTGAGCACGATCCCGAACGTCACGCTGAACATCGGTGTCGAGATGCCGATCGTGGGCTTCGGCGTCTTCCAGGTCCCGCCGGAGGAGACCGAGGAGGCCGTCGCCATCGCCCTCGAGGTCGGGTACCGGCACATCGACACCGCGGCCTCGTACGAGAACGAGGAGGCCGTCGGCCGGGCGGTGCGCAGCAGCGGCATCCCCCGCTCCGAGTTGTTCATCACGACCAAGCTGTGGATCCAGAACCCTGGGGAGGCCAACGCCAAGGCCGCCTTCGAGCGGTCCCTCGAGCGACTGGGTCTCGACCATGTCGACCTGTACCTGATCCACCAGCCGCTCGGCGACTACTACAGCTTCTGGCGAGCCATGGAGCAGTTGCACGCCGACGGCCTCGCCAGGGCGATCGGCGTGGCGAACTTCTACCCCGACCGACTCGTCGACCTCATCGAGCACAACGAGGTCGTCCCAGCGGTCGACCAGATCGAGGCCCACCCGTTCTTCCAGCGGCACGCTGACCAGGAACTCATGCGCACCCACGGTGTGCAGATGGAGGCTTGGGGCGGCTTCGCCGAGGGTCGCAACAACCTCTTCAGCGACCCGACGCTCACCGCGATCGGCGACGCGCACGGCAAGTCCGTTGCCCAGGTCGTGCTCCGCTGGCTCACCCAGCGCGGCATCGTCACCATTCCCAAGTCCGTGCGCCGCGAGCGTATGAAGCAGAACCTCGACGTCTTCGACTTCACCCTGACCGACGAAGAGATGGCCCAGATCGCGGCGATGGACACCGGAACATCCCTCTTCTTCGACCACCGCAACCCGACGGGGTCAGCTGGCTCAACAGCAGGCGAGAGAACTGACCTCTGTGCTCCACTACGCGCTGCGGACCTGGCGCCCGCCGCCACCTAAGTGCCGCGTGGGGTCGGTCTGGGCTCAGCCACCGGCGACGAAGGCGACAACGACGTAGGCGGCATGTCGGTCGAAGTTCTGGCGTCGCCGGTCGTAGATCGTGGTGGTTCGGGGGTCGGCGTGACGGGCGGCGATCTGGACGTCTCGCAGCGGGACTCCGGCGTCGAGGGCGGCCATGATGAACGCGGCTCGCAGCATGTGCGGGTGAACGGCGCCGAGCCCGGCACGCTTGCCGGTGTTGGAGAGTCGCGAAAGGGCCTGTTCGTACCGAGCGATCCGCTCGGCGTTCCCCGGCGACGTCGGCAGCCGGAGGTTGTTCGCGAGGTTCTGTCGGAGGTCTGCGGCCTTAACACGGCATGCGATCTTGTTCGCGGCCACACGCTCGATGTACTCGTCGTACGACTCGTCGGCGCGACGGCTGAGGGCGTCGACGGCGACAACGATCTCGGGCGGGTAACCCGCACTCACGAGGTCGCGAAGCTGAACGTCGGTGTCCTCGACGACGTCATGGAGCACGGCGACGATCTGGTCGGCAGGTTCGCCGAGGGACAGCATGACCCGCAACGGGTGAAAGATGTAGGGCTCCCGCTCTGGGGAGGGGTAGCGCTGCCCGCGATGAGCACGAGCGGCTAGTGCGATGGCGTCCTCCACCGACGGCAGCTTGTCCACGCTGCAACCGTATGGTGCGGCCAACCCGGCATCCCCACCTCCCAGCTGATGAGCGTCACGTACGTGCCACAGTGACCCGGCGTTCGGGGACGGTGGAACTGGTGGTGCGGGCGTCGTTCCGGGACGCGGCGAACCAGAGCGGACCGTACCGGCGCCGCCCCGGGGCTTACGCTCGGCGCATCGTCTGTCGGCCCTCGCTTGTCGACCACCGGTCGACCACGAGCTGACCGCTGTCGACCGAGATGACCGTGAGCGCGTTGATGTCGATCGTGAACAGATCCCAGTCCTCCGGCGGCTCGCCGCCACGCTCGGACTTCAACCACGCGCGGAACGCGAAGAGCGTGCCGGCATCGGAGACCAGCACGGCTGTCCCGCTCACCTTGGCATCAGCCTCGCCGACGTCCGCAGCGCCGTCACGCAACTTCCGCGAGTCCCACGGGATGCTGTGCACCGCAAGCCGGGGGTCGCGACGTAGGTCCTGACCCTTGCGCGCCCGCGGCATCGACCAGATGCGGAGCTGACCGTCGTGGAAGTACGGATCGGCGCCGCTCAGCCGCGGCGAGCCGTCTCGACGGATGGTTCCGAGCACCGCGTTGGTCGTCGACGACAAGATTGCACGGACGCGGTCGGCAAGGTCTGGTTCGACGTTCTCGACATCGGCGAAGCTGGCCATCAACCCCAGTCTGGTGCATGGCAGCGGCCCAACCGTCGGGCCATCCGGCTCGAACGGCACTTCACCGCACGTCGCCACCTTGGCGTCCCCCGCCGAGGAGCCGACCGCGGGCCGCTTCCGGTCGCGACCGAATGCGACCAGCGACGTTCGGTGCCAGCGAGCCGGCGTTGGGGGGCGCGTCTACTGCTCGGAAGCAGGCGCGTCGTCGTCTCGCTCGATGAGCTGCTTGAAGCGAACCATCTCCTCGGTCGTGTCGTTCTCGAGCCAGCTCCGAAGGAGCGGTTCGGCGAGCCAACGCCATGGTCGCTTGAAGCTGAACACCTCCCGGTGCGTGACCACGGTGCCCTCATCGGTCCGTTCGACGTCGAACGTGCCCTCGAAGTCGAGGAACCACCGAGCCGGGCCCGCGACCGGCGACCCAAACTCCAGACGCGAGTCGGTTCGGGTGAATGGGTAGGTGCCCGACGGGCCGGGCAGCCCTCGGATGCGGCCGGAGAATTGAGCCGTCCCGCTATCGCCTTCGCTGTGGATCGTGCCCACTCTCCCGATCTTGTGATCCGCCTGGCGGTAGCGATGCAGGTCGAGCACGAAGTCGAAGACGTCGGCCGGCGTCGCGGAGACAGTCGTGGTCGCTTCGCCAACGATCATGGGGACGAGCGTAAGCCGCGGAACCGGCGGTAGGTGTCATGTTGCCGGCGCAGGCCTGCCGCGTGTTGCTGGGCACCGTTTGCCGTGCACACATCACCGATTCCATGCGCGTGTGTGCACGAACGCTGGCCGTACCGATCGAGCGTAGGGAGGTCTCTACGTCCGCTCGCCGCCCGTGTTGCGCTGTTGTTCGAGGAAGTGCGTTCAGTGGGGTTTAGCGGTCAGCTCGAAGGCGCGGTCGTAGGCGGCGATTGCTGCCTCACGGCGTCCAAGACGGCCGAGGAGGTCGGCGCGGGTGGCGTGGTAGGGCTGGTAGGCCTCGAGCAGGGTCATGTCGAGAGCTCATCTACCGGCCCACCCTGCACGTCTGAGCCCATCCACGCGCCCGACACGCCGACCGGTGTGTCGCTGCCGATGGCGGCCCTGATCGTCGCAGCACTGAGCGCCGTCGACGTCACGGTCGCCCAGCGGTCGGATCGAAGAGACACCAGGTGGCCGGGGCTGTCGTGGGATCGAATGGCGGCACGGCCGGTTGCCGGGGGCGATACTTGGCGCGGCGTGGTTGCGGTGCGGCTGTTCGGCGCAAAATGGAGGCGAGGTTCGGCTCCCAGCGTCTGGGCCCACGCGACTTCGGTGGGGCTAAGCCCATGCAGCTGCTCGAGGGCTCCCGGGCGGTGGCCGGTGGGCTAACCGAGAGCGCGGACTCCCTCCGACGTTTCGACGGTCCAGGTGATGTCTCGTTCCGGGCGGTAGCTGCAGAACACACCGGTGTGCACCGACGCGTGGAGGTGGCGGCCCAGCGTGGGGTGTGCTCGATCGATGCGGTCGATGGTCTCGCGGATTCGTCTGCTGACCGTCTTTCGGGCACGTTCGACGTGGTCGGGTGTCCGCCGGATGGTGCCAGCGAGGCCGTAGGCCCGGGTCAGTTCGTCGACGAGAGCGTCTCGTTCGATCCGCGCTCTTGCACTCGCGTCCCCGTCACCACGGGTGTCGGCGTCGTCGATGGCCGCGTCGAGCTCGGTGAGGCGCTGTCGGTACTTGGCTCGGGCGGTGTCGTCGATGACCGGCTCGTAGCCACGCTGCCGTGGGGCCAGGCCCACCGACCCCGGCATCGACCTCGGCGCCGCCCCGGCGTCGCGTTCGGCGGCGAGGTCGAGGACGTGCAGCTCCCGCAGAGGAGCGAGCAGGAGGCGGGCGAGATCGCGTAGTCCCTTGGTGTCTCGGACGGTGGCGACCTGGCCGTCAAAGGCCACGGTCCAGTACTCGCCGTCCCGCCGGAGGAGGTTGGCCTGCTCGACAGCGAGCCGGCGGACCGTGTCCGGCGCTGCGCCCTGGGTGAGCACGGGGACGGCGGTCCTGGAGCCGGTTATACCGTCGAGCTCGAGGTCGCGTGGATCACCGAAGCGGATGCCCGAGCCAGCGACGAGGTCGCGAACGGTCCCGGAGACGAGTATCTCGCCCGGGTTGGCGAGCTCGACGAGTCGGGAAGAGGTGTGCACGGCGATGCCCCGTAGGTCACCGTCCACCTCTTCGCACTCGCCGGTGTGGATGCCGACGCGCACGTCGATGCCCACCCGGGTCGATCCGTCTAGGATCCCCATGGCGCAGCGGATCGCTCGTGCCGGTCCGTCGAAGGCAGCCAGGGACGCGTCGCCGACGTGTCTGACCTCCTTGCCGCCGAAGCGGGTGAGGTGGGCCCGAACCGTGTCGTCGTACGCGGCGATGAGCTCGCGCCAGGAGCTGTCACTGAGCCCGGGGGCGCGACGCGTCGTCGTGACCACCTCACTGCACATGAGCGTGACGAGCCGACGGTTTCCTGCGCTCAAAGCGGGCGACCCGACCAGGAAGGTTTCGACCTCGCCGAGGACCTCTTCGGTGTCGCCGATGAAGGGGAGGTGGTCGCCGCCAGTGAGCTCGACATAGCAAGCGTCGGGCATGTGTCCGGCGATCCAACGGCCGTGGCTCACGGGTACGAGCACGTCATCGCGGCGGTGCAGCACGAGAGCGGGCACGTGCACGGCAGGGAACACGTCCACCAGGTCGTACGCCTCGAACGACTTCATGAGGGGGAGTACGGCACTGCGGCTGATGGAGAGGGGGGTGTGCTTCGCCAGCCACTCAGTGAACTGCTCGTCGCCCGCCATGCTCGGTGCCCACAGGGCGGCGCCCATCGCCGCGCCTTCGCGGGTGCCCCACCCCACCCTCACGCTGTCGTAGAACGAGGTGAGAGTGTCGCGGTCGGCCCAACCCCACGGATGCTCGTCGTCCTTCAGGAACCGGGCCACGGTCCCGTACACCACAACGCTCGCCGTCCGGTCGGGATACGTGGCCGCGAACATTGCCGCCACCCTGCCTCCCTCCGACACGCCGAAGATCGAGGCTCGTCGAGACCCGACGGCGTCGAGGACGGCGAGGAGGTCGTCCACCCGTTCCTCGAGTGTGGCGGTAGCGTTCGCGCCCTCCCGGTCAGACGCCCCGCAACCACGACGGTCGAACAGGATCAGGCGAGCGAACTCGGAGATCCGGCGCAGGAACGCGGCGAAGGACGGGTCGTCCCAGAACGTCTCGATGCTGGACGCCAGGCCCCACGCCCACACCACATCGACCGGCCCATCGCCGACGACCTGGTAGGCGATGTTCACGTCGCCCGCCATCGTGAACTGCGTCGCCGGTACCCGCACGATCACACCCCGGTCTCCGAGCCGATCCCACCATTGTCGCCTCCAAGTAGGCGCGACATCACCTGTCGCGACGCGAGTCGCGAACTCGCGCCTTCCCTGTGACCACACCGATCACGTTCGGGAACACCGGCCGGAAGGGGGCGACACCATGCAACGAGCCCACATCAACGGCGTCGAGCTCGAGTACGAGGTTCGAGGAGAAGGCGAGCCCGTGCTCCTGATACACGGCGCGCACATTGCCAACGCCATGACCCCGCTGCTCGACGAGCCCGCTCTGGAAGGCTTCCAGCAGATCTACTACCACCGCCGCGGCTTCGCCGGGAGCTCCCGGGCCACGGCATCGACATCGGTCGCGACCCACGCCGACGACGCAGCCGCCCTGCTCGATCACGTCGGTGTCAGCAGCGCCCATGTTGTCGGCCACTCGAGCGGGGCTGTCTACGCGCTCGAAGTCGGTGCCCGTCATCCCGCGCGGGTCCGATCTCTGGCCCTCCTCGAACCCGCGCTGCTCACCGGTCCTGCCGGGGCCGTCTTCATGGAGGTCATGACAGGTCTCATGAGCCGGTACAACGCCGGCGACGATGCCGGCGCCGTGGACGAGTTCCTCTCCCTGGTCGGGCGCGACGACTGGCGCCAGGTCATTGAGCGTGCAGTGCCCGGTGGTGTCGAACAGGCCGAGCGAGACGCTGCCACCTTCTTCGAAAGCGAGCTGCCGACTGTTGCAGCTTGGAGCTTCGATGTCGGCCGCGCCTCCGTGATCACCTGCCCGGTCCTCTCGGTCCTCGGGTCAGACAGCGGGCCGCTCTTCGCTGAGGGCCGACACTTCCTGCACAACTGGTTCCCCGACTGCATCGATGCCGACCTCGCCGGCGTCACCCACCTGCTGCAGATGGAAGCGACCGAAGCTGTCGCCGAGGCCGTCGGCCACTTCCTGCGAACTGCGCTCCCTTCCCCCGCCCACGCCTCTGCGCAGCAACATGAGCGCTGACCGCAGATGTGAGGCGGCGGTTGCGGCTCTTTTGCTGCGTCACCGGGTTGGAGCCAGCCGAGCGTTCGTTCACGCCGACCCGCAGCAGACTCGGCTGCGGGCCGTCGAGGTCAGCGTCGGGGAACCAGCTTCGTCGGCGGCGGCACGGAAGGCACAGGGCCGTACTGGGCGCCACTGGTCAGCGTGCGAGCTGAACGCAAGCGGAGGGTGTCCGGCCCGTCCTCCAACGCGATCCGAACGACGGCTACAGGCTCGATACGACGAGCGCGGGATGTCGCCGAACGCGCGGACATGTCGACGTAGGGCATGACACCGATGTGCCGGTCAATGACAGTCCGGCAAATGCGTTGCACTGGCGGCCACCATCACGCTGCGTGACGAGCTGGCCGTGTCCGGGCAGTCTCCCTTGGCCGCGAGCGGGCACATCCTGTTGGCCGCCCAACGCCCGCCGCTCGCAGCGATCACTGTGTCGTCGGTAGGGCGGGTCGTGAGTTGTGCGGCTGGGGACCGCAAGGATGCCCTAACGTCGGCACGTGCAGCGATGGCAGGCCCGAGGCTGGACGATCACACGCGTGGCCGACCCGGGCTTCGAGCTGGTGCTGCCCCAGGACGACGAGACCCGGGCGACCCTGCAACGATCGCCGTGGCTCCACCCGGGGTTCGTGACCGACGAGTGGGCCCTCCGGGTCGGATCGAGCGCCATCGTCGTCGCCGGTGGCACGCACGCGGCGATCGTCGATCCCTGGCTCGCCTTCGACGATCCCGATCGGTTCGCCGCGCGCCTGGAGGCACTCAGGGCGGCCGGTTGGGGCGCCGACGACATCGACCTCGTGATCAACTCCCACATCGACGGCGTGGGCGCGAACGTCGATCCCGCGACCGGCGCCCCGGCGTTCCCACGCGCTCGGTACCTCGTGCCGGGCGTCGAGATGCGCGCCCTGGAGGCAGGCCATCGCCGCGGCGCCGAAGGGCTCCTCGGGGTCGAGCGCGCCGGGATCCTCGACCGCTACGACGACCGCATCGAGCCGGCGCCCGGTCTCGCGCTCGATCCGCTACCCGGGCACAGCCCGGGCCACTTCGGTGTGTACGTCGGCGACCCACCCGAGGCCGTCATCGCCGGCCACCTCTTCCTGCATCCGGCGCAGATCGCCAATCCCCAGGCTGCCGACCTCGACCACGATCCGCAGGTGGTGAGGGCGACGAGGCGCGCGCTGCTCGAGCGCTGCCACCGCGACGGCCTGCTGCTGATCGGCCCGCTGTTCGAGGCGCCCGGCGGCGGCACGATCGCACGCGACGGGGAGCGCTGGCGGCTCGCGCCGGCGGCGTGAGGACGTGGCCTCGGAGCGGTTGCGGGTCGCCCAGTTGAACGCCGGTTCGCTGCTGGAGCCCGGCTGGGACGAGCGCCGTCACGAGGTCGTGGCGTGGCTCGAGCACCTCGATCCGGACATCGTGTGCCTCCAGGAGATCTGGCAGGACGGCGGCACGCCGAACACGGCGGGCTGGATCGTCGATCGGATGCCCGACGCCGGCTGGCACTGGCACTTCGGCGGCCGGCCGTTCGGTGCGCACGTCTGGCCCGATCCGTCCCTGGATTTCGGGTCGGCGGTCCTGTCTCGATGGCCGATCGAGGCGAACGCCTATCACGCACTCCCGCTGGCGGAGCCGGCCGACGCCTTCGTCGCCAGCGTCCCGTGGGAGCTGGTGCACGTCCGGACCGCGGGGCTCGACGTCTACTCCTGCCACCTCGCGGCCGCGCCCCGGGACGGCTACCACCGCCGGGTCCAGGTGTTGGCGATCGACCAGCTGATCGCCGCGCAACGGGGTGAGCTGGACGGCAACGTCACCCCGGGCCAGGTTCGGGACGCGATGCCAGCGATCCTGTGCGGGGACTTCAACGCCGAGCCCGACAGCGACGAGATCCGCTTCCTGTGCTCCCTGACCGGCCTCGACGGCCGCACGGCCTTCTACCAGGACGCCTGGCGGGTTGCGGGCGACGGTCCCGGCTACACGCAGGACTGGCGGACCAACCCGATCGCAGCGGCGCTCAACGTGCACCGCAAGCGCATCGACTACGTGTTCGTCGGGGATCCCTTCCAGCGCCGCGGCGGCGCCGGGCGGGTCCTCGCGGCCCAGCTCGCGTTCCACGCGCCGCTCACCGGCCGGCTCGCCAGCGACCACGCCGGGCTGGTCGTCGACATCGTCTGGCCCGACCGCCCCGGCTGATCCCTGCGGCGGTTGGGCGACCCGAGGTCAGCCGGTGATGGCGTTGCCGCTGGGGTCGACCACGAACCAGATGTTGGCGACGCCCTGGCCGTTGGTGTCGCCGGGGGCCGCGTCGCTGGCGTAGTGGTACAGCGGCCAACCGTTGTACGTGACCTGCGCCGAGCCGTCGTCGGACCGGTTCGCGGTCGCAAGGAGGGCCTGGTCGACCCCGCTGCCCGCCGTGGCCGGACCCACCAGCGCCGGCCAGGTGGCGGCGCAGGAGTCGAGGCAGCTGCTGGCGCCCTGCGCATCGGGCATGAACAGGTACAGGGTCATGCCCTCGCCGTCGACGAGGATCGTGCCGAGGTCGCTCTCCGCCGTCGCCACCGTGGATGCGCCCTCAGCGGGGGCGGCGGCCTCGGTGGTCGTCGTGGCGTCTGTGGGCTCGGTCGTCTCGGCGGCGGTCGTCTCGGTCGTGTCGGTCGCCGAGTCGTCGTCATCGCCGCCACAGGCGGCCAGTCCGAGCAGCCCGAACAGGCCGAGCGTCAGCGCCGCCAGTCCGATGGGGCGCGCCGTGAGCTTCATCGGATCCTCCCTGCCTCGAAGATCGTCGCCGCCCGCCAAACGGCGCGGCTGACAAGACATACCGCCGATCCCGGCGCGGGGATTCAGGACGGGGTCGGATCTCCCAGGAAACCGGGCGTAGCCTTCGAGGCCGCCAGGCGCCCCAGCTCGTCCTTCAGGACCCGCCGCAGCAGCTTGCCGGTCTCGTTGTAGGGCAGCGCCGGGCGCACGTCCACGACCACCGGCGTCCGCGAGGAACGCAGCCGGTCGCGCACCCACGACTTGAGCTCGGCCTCGGTGATGCCGGCGCCGGCCTCGAGGACGACCGCGGCGGCCGCCACCTCGCCCCACTCGTCGTCGGGGACCCCGGTCACGCCCGCCTCGGCGACCGCCGGGTGCTGGAGCAGCACGTCCTCGATCTCGCCCGGGGACATGTTCTCGCCACCGCGGACGATGACGTCGTCGAGCCGGCCGTCGACGAACAGGAACCCGGCCTCGTCCAGGTGCCCGGAGTCGCTCGTCGGGAACCACCCGTCGGCGGTCAGGACGCTGCGGCCCACGTATTCGCCGGCGATCTGGTCGCCCCGGACGTGGATCTCTCCGGTCTCGCCGGCCGGGAGCACTGCACCCCACGGATCACGGATCTCGAGCTCCAGGGTGGGCAGCGGCCGTCCCACCGAGCCGAGCCGCACCCGGACGGCAGGATCGTCGGCGCCGTAGGCGGTCCGATGATCGTCGGGACCGAGCACCGCGATGGTGCTGCTCGCCTCGGTGAGCCCATAGGCGTTGACGAACCCCACGTGCGGCAGCCGACCCATCGCCCGCTCGACCACCGCCACCGGCATCCGACCGCCGCCGTAGGAGAGATGCCGGAGGGCCGGCAGCGTGGTGCCGTGGCGCTCCATTGCGTCGAGCAGACGGCCCAGCATCGTCGGCACAACCATCGCGTGCGTCACCGCCTCTGCCTCCGCGAGGCGCACCCACTCGTCGGGGTCGAACTGGGGCAGGTACACGATCCGGCGGCCGGCGTACGTCGACGACAGCACCGCCGCCATGCCGGCCACGTGGTAGGGCGGGACGCTCACCAGCGTCGCCTCGTCCTCCCCGGCGGAGCGGAACTCGACCGTCGAGAGCACGTAGGAGACGAGGTGCCGGTGGCGCAGTAGCGCGGCCTTGGGTTCCCCGGTCGTGCCGCTGGTGAAGAGCCAGATGGCCACAGCGTCGGTGTCGACATCGAGATCGGGGGCAGGCTCGACCCGGTCGAGGCGGGCCTCCAGCTCGCTGCGGACGAGCAGCACGAGCCCCCGGACGTCACGGATCCGGGCCCGGCCGGGCTCATCCGAAACGACGAGCGCCGGTGCGACACGCTCGACCACCGCCTGGAGCCGATCGTCGGCCAGTCGGTAGTTCAGGGCGGTGAAGGGCACCCCCGCCAGGGCGCTGGCGTACAGCAGCAACGGCACCGCCGGGGAGTTCGTGTCGACGAGCCCGACC
>Ga0081455_10004644_pt1 | contig 15302 bp, 14 predicted proteins | sample TabmetS3T2R1_FD_70207 | JGI IMG/M metagenome (GOLD analysis project Ga0081455, IMG submission 70207) | Tabebuia heterophylla rhizosphere microbial communities from the University of Puerto Rico - S3T2R1 | ecosystem: Host-associated > Plants > Roots > Rhizosphere ... | reverse complement strand
AGGCTCGCGGCGACGCCCGCAAACGCAAGCCGGCCCTCCTCCTCGGCGCTCAAGGCGCGGACGGGGAGGCCGGTCGCGGACGCGATCCTCGCGACGAGCAGGTCGCCGTTGCGGCTCTGCCGCCCCGGCGCGGTCACGCGCACCTCGATCGTGCTCGCGCCCGCCTGGAGGGCCTGCGCGGCGAACGCCTCGGCCTGGTCGGCTGCGAGCCTGAGCTTCACGTCGGAGATCAGCCCCATCTGCTCGATGTCGCGCGCGAGCCCGACCTGAGCGCGCTCCTCGCAGATAGTCCGGATCCTCCCCTTTTGCCGCGCAGCGACCAGGAGGCGGACCGTGTTCGAGCCGACGTCGATCACTCCTACGCGCATCGCGGGGTCCATTCTGATCTGGCGACAGGTCGTCATCGGCCGACGCTTCTAGCCACGGGGCACCACCGACCTGCGCGCGCGGGCGATTGCGCTGCGCATGAGCGCCGTCTGCGCCGGCAGCGGCCGGTCGTCCTTCTTCGGCCGCGAGCGGCGCCACGTTCCGTCCGAGCGGAGCTGCCAGGACTGCGCGTTGTCCGCGAGGAGCGCATCGAAAACCGCCGTCAGCTTCTGGCGGGCCCGGGCGTCTTGCACCGGGACGACGACCTCGAACCTGTGGTCGAGGTTGCGTGGCATCAGATCCGCGCTGCCGATGAGGAACGTCGACTTTCCTCCCGCCTCGAAGATGAAGACGCGGCTGTGCTCGAGGAAGCGGCCGAGGATGCTGCGGACGTGGATCGTGTCGCTGAGCCCCGACTGACCCGGGCGGAGCGCGCAGATGGAGCGCGCGACGATGTCGATCTCCGCACCGGCCTGCGAGGCCTCGTAGAGCTCCTCGATGATCGCCTCGTCCGTTAGCGCGTTCACCTTGACCCGGATCCGCGCGGTCTTGCCTGCCGCCGCGGCCTGGCCGACTCGCCGGATCTCGTCGATCAGGCGGGCTCGGAGCGCGAACGGCGCGACGAGGATCCGCTCGAAACGCTGGGGCTGGCCGAAGCCGGTCAGGTAGTTGAAGAGGTCGGCGACGTCGGCTGCGATCTCCTCGTCGGCCGTGAAGAGGCCGAAATCCTCGAAGGTCCGTCCCGTCAGCGCGTGGTAGTTGCCGGTCCCGACGTGGACGTAGCGGCGGAGGCCGTCGGCCTCGCGGCGCACCACGAGCGTGGCCTTCGCATGGATCTTCAGGCTCGGGAAGCCGTAGACGACGTGGACGCCGGACTGCTCGAGTGCCCTCGACCACTCGATGTTCCGGTGCTCGTCGAAGCGGGCCTTCAGCTCGACGAGGCATACGGTCTGCTTGCCGGCCTCGGCGGCCGAGATCAGCGCCGGCACGATCGCCGACTGGTCGCTCGTGCGGTACACCGTCGTCTTGATCGCGATCACGTTCGGGTCCTCGGCAGCGGCGCGCACGAAGGCCTCGACGCTCGTCGCGAACGACTCGTACGGGAGGTGGACGAGCAGGTCGCCGCGCTTGATCTCGTCGAAGAAGTCCGACTCGCTCTCGACCGTGGCGAGCCTGGGCTGCGTCACCGGCCGCCACTGCTCGTTCTTGAGCTCCGGGCGGTCGAGGTCGACGATCTGCATCAGGTCGGCGAGGTCGAGCAGCCCTTCGACCGGGTACAGCTGCTGGTCCGTCACGCCCAGGCCGATCTTCAGACGCTCGACCATCGCGGTCGACATCTCGGCTGAGACCTCGACGCGGACCGGGCCGCCGAACCGCCGCCGGCGGAGCTCGACCTCGACGGCCTCCAGCAGGTCGTCGGCCTCGTCGGAGACGTCGAAGTCCGCGTTCCGCGTCACGCGGAACAGGGAGCACTCCGCGATCTCCATCCGCGGAAAGAGCGCGGAGAGGGAGTCGGCGATCACGTGCTCGAGCGGGACGAAGGCGCCCTTGCGCCCTACCTCCAGGAAGCGCGGCAGCAGCTCCGGCACCTTCACGCGTGCGAGGCGCTCCTCGCCCGTGTTCTGGTCGCGGACGAAGAGCCCGAGCGAGAGCGAGAGCGGCGAGATGTACGGGAATGGCTGGCCTGGGCCGACCGCGAGCGGCGTCAGCACCGGATAGACGTCGCGCTCGAAGCGCTCGGCGAGCTCCACTCGCTCCTTGTCCGAGAGGTCGGCGATCCCGCAGATCGAGATCACCTGCTCGGCGAGCGCGGGAAGGAGCTCGTTCGTCCAGAGCTTCGCCTGCTCGGCGCTCGTGGCGAGCACCCGCTCGCGGATGTCCGCGAGCGTTTCCCGGGGCGTGCGGCCGTCCGGCGAGCGCACGGTCACCCCCGAGGCCGCCTGCTCGAGCAGTCCGCTGACGCGGACCGAGAAGAACTCGTCGAGGTTCGACGAGAAGATGGAGCAGAACTTGACCCGCTCGAGAAGCGGCAGCCCGGGATCCGCAGCCAGCTCGAGCACGCGGTGGTAGAAGTCGAGCGTCGAGAGCTCGCGATTCAGCAGGCGGGGAAGGCTCTGCTTCGCCGCAGTCTGTGTCGCAGCCACTAGCTCGGCTGGGCCTCGAGCGCCGGAACGATCTCGCCCTCGGCGTCCTTCTCCTCGGCCTCGAGCTTGTAGCCGACGCCGTACCTCGTGTGGATGAAAGTGTGCCGCGGGGCCTTCTGGTCGATCTTCTCCCTCAGCTTGCGGACGAAGACGTCGACGGTCCGGTCGCGCCGCGTCAGGCGCCGGCCCCAGATCCGCTGGAGCAGCTCGTCGCGGGTGAGGACGCGCCCCTGCTCGAGCGCCAGCGTGTAGACGAGCCGGAACTCGGTCGGCGTCAGTCCGACGTTCCCGCCGTCGACGTACGCCTGATAGCGGCGCGGGTCGATCAGGAGCTCCTCGATCTCGATCGGGTCGCCGCGGTCCTCGTTCTCCGCGCGCACGCCCCGTCGCGCCGCGACGCGCACCCGGGCGACGAGCTCCTTCATCGAGAACGGCTTCACGAGGTAGTCGTCGGCGCCGATCTCGAGCGCGCGAATCCGGTCCTGCTCGCTCCCGCGCGCGCTGACGACGACGATCGGGGTCCCGATCCCCTCCTGCCTCGCCGTCTCGATCAGCCGCCAGCCGTCGAGGAGCGGGAGCATCAGGTCGAGGACGCAGACGTCGGGCCGCTCGAACCTCAGGCGCGCCAGGCCCGCCTCGCCGTTTCCGACCGAAACGGGATCGAACCCCGACTCCGCGAGGTGCGTCGTCATGCTTCTCGCGATGAGCTCGTCGTCCTCGACGATCAGGACCCTGGCCATCCGAGTTGATCGTCGTCGCAACCGCGCCCCTCCGGGGTAGAGGCTTGGTGAACGTCTGGTAACCGGGTGGTGAGCTAGAGCTCGGCTACCGCTAGCCGAAGCGCCCGGTGACGTAGTCCTCGGTGCGCTGCTCCTTCGGCTGCGTGAAGATCGTGTTCGTGTCGTCGTACTCGACGAGCACCCCGGAGCGCTGGCCTTCCTCGCCCTGCGTGATGCTGAAGAACGCCGTCATGTCCGCAACGCGCGCGGCCTGCTGCATGTTGTGCGTCACGACGACGATCGTGTAGTCGCGCTTCAGCTCGTGCATCAGGTCCTCGATGCGCGTGGTCGCGATCGGGTCGAGGGCTGACGCGGGCTCGTCCATCAGGATCACCTCGGGCTCGATCGCGAGACAGCGCGCGATGCAGAGCCGCTGCTGCTGGCCGCCTGAGAGCGAGAGCGCGCTCTTCTTGAGCCGGTCCTTGACCTCGTCCCAGAGCGCGGCCTGGCGGAGCGCGTTCTCGACCCGGTCGGAGAGGTTCTTCTTCAGGCCGAGGATCCGGGGCCCGTAGGCGACGTTCTCGAAGATCGACTTCGGGAACGGGTTCGGCCGCTGGAAGACCATCCCGATCCGCCGGCGGACGGCGACCGGGTCGATGTTCTTCGCCTGCAGGTCGACGTCGTGGTAGAGGATCCGGCCCTCCGTGCGGAAACCGGGGATGACGTCGTTCATCCGGTTGAGGCAGCGGATGAACGTGCTCTTGCCGCAGCCGGACGGGCCGATGATCGCCGTCACCATCCGCTTGTAGATCTCGAAGTTGACGTCTCGGATCGCGGCCGAGTCGCCGTAGTAGGCGGTCAGGCTCTCGATCGAGAAGACCGGCTCGCGCGCCGTCGTCGCCGCGGGCGGCTTGACTGCGAGCATCGATGGATCGAGGGGGCCCGGCAGGCCCGACCTCGAATCGTCTTGCTCCGGCATCTGCTGCTCGGGGCGGTCCTGCACGTCGATGTTCTTAGCGTAGTCCATTCTCGGGTCACCGCTCTCCCGCGAGCCGTTGACGACTCCTCGCCGCGAAGGCTCGCGCCAGCAGGCTCGTGACGAGGACGAAGCCGATCAGGACGAGCGCGGCGCCCCAGGCCTGCTCGTGCAGCGTGGGGTCGGCCTGCTCGGCGGACGTGAAGATGAACATCGGGATCGAGGCGAGTGCATCCTTGGGGTTCGTGTCGATCTCGTTCGAGATCAGGGACGAGGTGAAGAGGAGCGGCGCCGTCTCGCCGGCAACGCGCGCAACGGCGAGCGTGGCGCCGGTCACGATCCCGCCGACGGTCTGCGGCAGCACGACGCTCAGGGTCGTCCGCCACTTGGCGGCGCCGAGCGCGAGGCTTGCCTCACGGAGCGAGTTGGGAACGAGCGCGAGCACCTCCTGCGTCGCGCGCGCCACCATCGGCAGCATCAGGATCCCGAGCGCGAACGCGCCTTTCCAGCCTGCCTGGCCGTGCCCGGAGACGAGGAAGACGAAGACGAAGATCCCGATCACGATCGCGGGCACGCCGTTCAGCACGTCGAGCGCGAGCGTGAGCACGGCCGAGAGGCGCCTGGGCGCGAACTCGTTGAGGTAGATCGCGGCCAGCACCCCGATCGGGAGCGCCATCAGGGTCGCGAGCCCGACGATGATCGCGGTCCCGATCAGGGCGTCCGCGATCCCGGACGGCTGCGGCTCGCCGAAGCCCGTGTTCAGCGCCGGCGGCTTCGTGAGGAAGTCGAGGTTGATCGCGCCCGCGCCGCGCTTGGCGACGGAGGCGACGACGATCGCGAGCACCGCGACCGCGAGCAGGGCCGCGGCGGTGGCGGCGAGCTCGACGAGCCGGTTCACGAGCCGCCTGCGGCCGATGCGCTCGGCCTTGAAGAGATCCGCGGTCGAGGGCTGGGCGCTCATGAGACCCGGTGCCGGCCCGCGACCCGGCGGACGATGATCTGTGCGAGGACGTTCACGGCGAGCGAGAAGACGAGCAGGATCACGGCGAGGTAGACGAGCGAGGAGACCTGGATCGCGTAGTCCGCGCCCTGGTACTGGCTCGCGATCCGGCTCGCCAGCGTGTCGCCGGGCTCGAAGAGCGACGTCGGCATCGCGACGTTGTTCCCGATCACCTGGGTGACCGCGATCGCCTCGCCGAGGCCGCGGCCGAGCCCGAGGATCAGCGCCGCCGCGATGCCGGCGCGTGCGTACGGGAACACGACTCCGCGGACGACCTCCCAGCGTGTGGCGCCCAGCGCGAGAGCGCCTTCCTTCAGCTCCTGCGGCACGCCGAGGAAGAGCTCTCGGCAGATGCTCGAGATGATCGGGACCATCATGATCGTCAGGATCAGGATCGCCGCGAACATGCTCGAGCCCACGTTCGGCTCCGTGCCGAAGATCGGGATCCAGCCGAGGGAGCCGTGGATCGCCGGGCCGAGCGTGCTGACGATGAACGGGCCGAGCACGAGGATCCCCCAGAGGCCGAGGACGACGCTCGGGACCGCCGCTAGCATCTCGACGAGCGGGCCGATGATCGCCCGGATCCAGCCGGGAGCGAGCTCGGTCATGAAGAGCGCGATCGCGATCGAGATCGGGGCCGCGAGCAGCAGCGCGCCGAGCGAGGTGACGGCGGTGCCGAAGATGAAGGTGCCGGCGCCGAAGAGCTTCTTGTTCGGGTCCCAGTCGGTCGCGGTGAGGAAGCCGAGCCCGTAGGCCTTCATCGCCGGCCAGGCGTCGGCCAGCACCTCACGCGCGATCAGGGCCAAGAGGACGACCGCCGTCAGCGCTGCGAGCAGCGTGACGAAGTAGAGGATCGCGTCCCCCGGACGGACGCGGCCCCGCCGCTGGAAGGCGGCGGGGCCGGGTACCGATCTCGACGCTGTCGCCATCTGCGCCGAGGACGCTTCTTAGGAGTGGACTCGCTTCAGGGTCGCCTTGCCCTTGGCGACCACGTACTTCGGGATCGGCTGGAAGATGAGCCGCGGCCCGTACTGCTGCCCCGACGTCAGCGCCCAGGTGATGAAGGGCTTGAGCTCCGCCGCATTCGGCGACGTGGTCCGCAGCAGGACGTACGAGTAGGTGCAGATCGGGTACGCCTTGCGGAACTTCTTCCCCGGTGGCGGGTTGACGATCGAGAGCGCGTTCGTCGAGCTGAACTTCCGGTCCGCGAGCGAGGCGGCCTTGATCCCCACGAGGCCCGGCCGCGCGAAGTTGCCCGCGCGGTTCTTGACCGAGAAGAACTTCAGGTGGTTCTTCAACGCGTACGCGATGTCGGCGTAGCCGATCGCGCCCTCGGTGCGGGAGAGGACGCCGGACACGCCGGAGCTGCCGCGTGCGCCGACACCCTTCGGCCAGTTCACGGTCGTGCCGTTCCCGACCTGCGACTTCCACTGCTTGCTGGCCGTGTTCAGGTAGCTCGTGAAGTTGAACGAGGTGCCGCTGGAGTCACTGCGGTAGACCGGCGTGATCTCCTTGTCGGGGAACGACTTGCCCGGGTTCAGCCTCGTGATCCGCCGGTCGTTCCACTTGGTGATCTTGCCGAGGTAGATGTCGGCGATGACCTGGCCCGTGATGCGCAGGTTGTTCGGCAGGCCGGGCAGGTTGTACATGACCGACGTCGCCGACAGCACCCACGGGAGCTGGACGCAGCCGTTGCAGCGCGCGAACTGATCCGGCGACAGCGGTGCGTCACTCGCCCCGAAGTCGACGGTCTTGTTCGTGATCGCGGCGATGCCGCCGCCGCTGCCGATCGCGTTGTAGGAAACCTTGACCCCCTTGGCAGACTCGTACTGCTGCTGCCAGACAGCGATGAGCGGGGCCGGAAAAGTCGCGCCCGCGCCCTTCAGCTCTCCCGCGCCGGACCGTGCCTGAGCGCCCGACGCCATGATGACTGCGGCCACGGCTGAGACGGCGATGAGCAAGCCGCAAACCGCAGCGCCGACCCTTGTCTTGCGAGTATCGAGACTCTTCATGACTCCCCTCTGTGGTGTCTTTGATCCGTGGACCGGGAGTGGTCCTCGAGCCTGAGGCTACGGAGGGAGGTCCGTCCGGAGGGCTGCGAGATGGTGAACATCTGGTGTCGAACCGGTGACCGTCCGCGGCCGGGGGCCGGACCGCTCGGCGGTGCCTATTTCGGCTCGGGTTCGAGCTTGTAGCCGACGCCGTAGCGCGTCTGGATGAACGTGTGCCGCGGGGCGCGGCGGTCGACCTTGTCCCGCAGCTTGCGCACGAAGACGTCCACCGTCCGGTCGCGGTGGCCCTCGCGGCGGCCCCACAGCTTCTGGAGCAGCTCGTCGCGGCTGACGACCTTCCCGCGCTCGAGCGCGAGTGCATAGAGGAGCCGGAACTCGGTCGGGGTCAGCTGCGCGCTCTCGCCGTCGATGTACGCCTGCACGTTGTGCGGGTCGATGCGGAGCTCCTCGATCTCGATCGGCTCCCCGCGTGCTTCCTGCTGGCCGCTGACGCCTCGCCGGGAGGCCACCTTTACGCGCGCGACGAGCTCTTTCATCGAGAACGGCTTGACCAGGTAGTCGTCGGCTCCGATCTCGAGCGCGTGCACCCGGTCGTGCTCGGTTCCGCGCGCGCTGACGACCACGATCGGCGTGCCGATTCCCTCGGCGCGCGCCGTCTCGATCAGGCTCCACCCGTCCCGCTCGGGGAGCATCAGGTCGAGCACGCACACGTCCGGATTCTCGTACCGCAGCCGTGCGAGCCCTTGCTCGCCGCGGCTGACCACTACCGGGTCGAACCCTTCGGAGACGAGATGCGCCGCCATCCCCTGCGCGATCACCTCGTCGTCCTCGACGATCAGCACCTTCGTCATCGCGACGAGCTTAGCGGCGTCACCAGCCGCTCTCCCCGGCAGGGCTAGGATCAGCCGGGCGGTGGAGCAGAGCATCGAGCAGGTGGTACGGGCCGCGGGCGGAGTCGTCATTCGCGACGGCGACGCAACGCCCGAGGTCGTGCTCGTGCACCGGCCGAAGTACGACGACTGGACGATTCCGAAGGGCAAGCTGGAGAAAGGGGAGACCGACGAGGAGTGCGCCCTGCGCGAGGTCGAGGAGGAGACGGGCCTCGTCTGCGAGCTCGTCGAGGAGCTGGACAGTTCCTCCTACATCGACGCATCCGGCCGGCCGAAATTCGTCCGCTACTGGCTGATGCGGCAGCTCTCCGGAGAGCTGCGCCCCTCGCGTGAGGTCGACGACGTACGCTGGCTTCCTATCGCCGACGCCGAGCAGCAACTCAGCTACCACCGTGACGTGCGCGTCCTCGACTCGGCCCGAGAGGTTCGCGGCTAGTGCGCGTACTGCTCGTCCGCCACGCCCGAGCCGGCGACCGCATGACGTGGGTCGGCGACGATGCGCTGCGACCGCTCGACGAGAAGGGCCGCAAGCAGGCGAAGCGACTCGCGAAGACCCTGGCGGAGCTCGGTGTCACGCGGCTCGTGTCGAGCCCGTCCGTCCGCTGTGTCCAGACGTTCGAGCCTGCCGCCAAGCGCCTCGGCGTTCCGCTCGAGGAACGGAAAGAGCTGGCCGAGGGGTCGAGCGCGGAGCAGGTGCTCGCGCTGCTCGATGACCTTGGTGACTCGGTGCCGGCGCTTTCGACCCACGGCGACGTCATCGCCGACCTGGTCGGCTGGGACAAGAAGTGCAAGAAGGGCTCGATCTGGGTGCTCGAGCTCCACGGCCAGGACGTCCGGGCCGAGACCTACCTGCCGCCGGCCTGAGCCGCCGGCAGCCGGTCGAGCAGCCTGAGCAGGGCACCCTCGCGCAGACCTGCCTTCCCCACCTCGAGCGGAACCTGGAGCAGCAACTGGAACTCGGCGACGATGGCGGCGCCGGCAGGAAGCGCACGCGCACGCCAGACGTCGATGTCGTAGTGCTCGGCCAACTCTTCCGCGGGGACGCGCCGCAGCAGCTCCATCGCCTCGCCGAGCTCGACGGGGCCGAGCGTCCGGCCGACCAGCTTGCGGAGCGCCCGAGCAGTCCCACCGATGGTGACCGCCCGTGAAGGCAGCGGCGGGGTCAACCCCGAGACCGCGGCTCGAGCCTCGGCCCGAAGCGCGGCCTGATCGGACTTCTTCGGCGGATCGGCATGCAGGACGCGGGCGCTGAGGCGCAGCGACCCGAGGTCGATCGAGCGCAGCCACGCCGGCCCACTGTCGACAGTGCCCACGGCGATCTGCGCCGACCCGCCCCCGACGTCGCACACGGCCACGGCTCCGTCGCCGGTCACATCCTCGAGCGCACCCTCGAACGCGAGCCGAGCCTCCTCCTCCTGCTCCAGGACGCGGACCTGCGCCCCAGATGCGCGCGAGATCAGGCGGACCAGCTGATCGGCGTTGCGCGCCTGCCGTCCGGGCGAGGCGACGACGACGTCGACCAGCGCCGACCCCGCGGCGCGGGCGTCGTCGACGAAGTCGCAGACGCATTCCGCGGCCTCGGCGAGCTTCGGCGCAGAGATCGCGCCGAGCTGCTCCACGTCGCGGCCGAGGCCGACGACGCGCTTGCCCCGCGCAACCGCCGTCAACTCGCCGCCCACGCGGGTGCCGACCAACAGGCGGATCGTGTTCGAGCCGACGTCGATGACCGCGACGTTCATCGTCCAGATCTTCGCTGGACGTCCGGCTGTGAAGCGGGAACGCTCTGGTAACGAAGTGGTGAAGCGCCTGATAGGAGGGCCTAGGAAACGGCCTGCGAGCGGCGTCGCCGCCGCGCCGCGCGCATCAACACCGCCTGGCCCGAACGGGGCTGGTCGGCCTTCTTGGGCACGTGCCGCTGCCAGGTTCCGTCCGGCTCGAGCTCCCATGCAGTCTCGTCCTCGAGCAGGGCATCGAGGCTCGCACCGAGCCGCTGCTGGAGCCGCGAGTCCTCGACCGGCACGAGTGCCTCCAGCCGGTGGTCGAGGTTGCGCGGCAGCAGATCGGCACTGCCGACGAAGTACTTACGGGTGCTGCGCGCCTCGAAGTGGTAGACGCGGCTGTGCTCGAGGAACCGGCCGAGCACGCTGCGGACGCGGATGTTCTCGCTCATGCCCTTCACGCCGGGGCGCAGCGCACAGACGCTGCGCACGATCAGGTCGATCTTCGCACCCGCCTCCGAGGCGAGGTACAGCTCGTCGATGATCGCCGGATCGCTGAGGTGGTTGACCTTCAGCCGGATGGCCGCGTGCTTCTTCGCCGAGGCTGCCTGGGCGACCTTGCGGATCTCCTCGATCAGCCGGTCGCGCAGGTTGAACGGCGCGACCAGGAGCTTGCGGAATCGCTCCGGCTTGCCGAAGCCGGTGACGTAGTTGAAGAGGTTCGCGACGTCGTCCGCGATGTCCGGATCGGCGGTGAAGAGGCCGAAGTCCTCGTACAGTCGTGCCGTCACCGAGTGGTAGTTGCCGGTGCCGATGTGGACGTACCGTCGTAGCCCGCCCGGCTCGCGACGGACGACGAGCACCGCCTTGGCGTGCACCTTCAGGTTCGGAAAACCGTGGACGACGTGGACGCCGGCGCGCTCGAGTGCCTGCGACCATTCGATGTTCCGGCGCTCGTCGAACCGCGCCTTCAGCTCGACCAGGCACACGCTCTGCTTGCCGTTCTCCGAGGCCTCGATCAACGCGGGCACCAGCGGCGTCTCGTTGCTCGTCCGGTAGACCGTCGCCTTCAGACCGATCACCTCGGGGTCACTCGCAGCGGCCCGGACGAAGGCCTCGAAGCTGGCCGCGAACGAGTCGTACGGCTGGTGGACGAGGATGTCCGACCTCGCGATCTCGGAGAACATCACCCCTGGGTCCGAACCGAACCGCGCCGGGATCGCCGGCACCCACGGCTCGTCCTTCAGGTCGGGCCGGTCGAGCCCCGTCAGCTGCATCGCGTCGGCAAGGGCGAGGGGCCCCGGCACGAGGTACACCTGGTCGTCGTCGACGTGCAGCCCGCGCTTCAGACGTTCGAGCAGCTCCGGCGCGACCGAAGCCGCCACCTCGACACGGACGACGTCGCCGAAGCGCCGCCGCCGAAGCTCCAGCTGCACTGCTTCGAGGAGGTCGTCCGCCTCGTCGGAGAGCTCGAAGTCGGCATCACGGGTCAGCCGGAAGACCGCGCAGGCGCCGATCTCCATCTGCGGGAAGAGCGACGCCAGGAAGTGCATGATCACGTCCTCGAGCAGGACGTACAGCCCACGGTCGCCGACGGCGACGAACCGAGGCAGGCCTTCGGGGATCTTGACCCTCGCCAGGCGCTCCTCCCCGCTCTCGGGGTCACGGACGAAGATCCCCAGGCTCAGCGACAGCGGCGAGATGTACGGGAACGGCTGCCCGGGCCCGACTGCGAGCGGCGTCAGCACGGGGTAGATCTCACGCCGGTAGCGGAGAGCGAGCTCCTCCAGCTCCTCCTCGGTGCAGTCCGCGATCCCGCCGATCCTGATTCCCTCGTCCGCGAGAGCCGGTACGAGCTCCTCTGCCCAGAGCCCGGCCTGGCGGGCGGTGAGGCCGTCCACCCGGTCCCTGATCTCGGCGAGCGTCGCCTGCGGCGTGCGGCCGTCGGCCAGGCGGACGTGGAGGCCCGAGGCAACCTGGTCGAGCAGCCCGGCCACGCGAACAGCGAAGAACTCGTCCATGTGGGACGAGAAGAACGCTGCGTACTTGACGCGCTCGAGCAGCGGCAGGCTCTTATCGAACGCCTGCTCGAGAACGCGGCTGCTCCAGTCGATGCTGGAGAGCTCGCGGTTGAGGAGCCGGTCGGCAGCCTTCGGCCGGCGCGCGTTCGGTGTCTTTGCCGCCAGGGCGGCCTGCGCTGGGGGGAGTGTCACGAACTTACTTTGGCTGAGCTTCGAGCTTGTAGCCAACCCCGTGTCGCGTGTGGATGAAGACGTGGCCGGGCGCCCGCCGGTCGATCTTGTCCCGGAGCTTGCGCACGAACACGTCCACCGTACGGTCACGATAGCGCTGGCGGCGCCCCCAGATCCGCTGCATCAGCTCCTCCCTGCTGACGACGCGTCCGTGCTCGAGGGCGAGTGCGTGCAGCAGGCGGAACTCGGTCAGCGTCAGGTCGGCGCTCCGGCCGTCGACGTATGCCTGGACGTTGGCCGGGTCGATCACCAGCTCCTCGATCTCGATCCGCTCGCCACGGTCAGGCGACTGTGCCCTCACTCCGCGCCGCACCGCTGCTCGTACGCGGGCAACCAGCTCGCTCATCGAGAAGGGCTTGACCAGGTAGTCGTCCGCACCCAGCTCGAGGGCGCGGATCCGGTCGCCCTCCGTGCCGCGGGCGCTGACGACGACGATCGGCGTGCCGATGCCCTCGCCGCGCACGGTTTCGATCAGCTCCCACCCGTCCAGGCCCGGCAGCATCAGGTCGAGCACGCACGCGTCGGGCCGCTCGTAGCGAAGCCGCGCGAGTCCGAGCTCGCCGCGCTCGACTGCGATCGCGTCGAATCCACCCGCTTCGAGATGCCTCGCGATCCCGTCCGCGATCACGTCGTCGTCCTCGACGATCAGCACCCGAGGCATCGCACCTACGATAGACAGGCCTCCGATCAAACCCGGTGACGATCTGGTGAGAATCTGGTGAAGCTCTTTGGCAGCCGCACGGCCGCGGTCCAGCCGACTGAGCCGCCGCGCGCCGACCTCGAGCGCGCGAGGATCCTGATCGAGGAGAGCCGGGAGATCATCGTCGTGCTCGACGAGTCCAGGCGGGTCGTGACCGCCAGCAGAAGAGCCCGCGAGTCGCTCGACGGGCTCGTCGAGGGCTCGGTGCTGTCGGACGAGCTTCTCCACCTCGGCGGGCGCACACCGCTCGAGATCCCCTATGAGCTCGGAGGTCGCCACGAGACGCTCGTCTACCTGAGCGCGCCCGGCGACCTCGCGGCGTACCAGGAGCTCCGCGCCGGCTTCACCGCGGCCGTCTCGCACGAGCTCCGCACGCCTCTCGCCCGGCTGCTGGCACTGCTCGAGAGCGCCCTCCTACCCGGCGCCGACCAGGAGGAGCTGATCGGCCGCGCACGCGGCGAGGTGGAGCGGATCGGCGAGCTGATCGACGACGTCCTCTTCCTCAGCGAGCTGGAGAGCGGCCGCGCGGTGGTGGCGCTCGGGTCGATCAGGGCGCTCCCGGTGATCGAGCGCGTCGCGGCCGAGGTCGCCGACCGCGCGAACGCGGCCGGCGTCGAGCTCCGGATCGAGTGCACGGCGTCCTTCGAGCTGCCGCTCCGCGCGCGGATGCTCCAGGTCGTGGTCGAGAACCTCGTCCTGAACGCGATTCGCCACGCCGGCCCGGACACCACGTGCAAGATCACCTGCACGGAGAGCCCCGGCGAGCGCCGCCTGGTCGTCTCCGATGACGGCGTGGGCGTCGCCGAGGACGACCTCTCCCGGCTGTTCGAGCGGTTCTACCGCGCCGACCGTGCGCGCTCGACCAGGGGCACCGGCCTGGGGCTGGCGATCGTCAAGCACATCGTCGTCGCCGCGGCCGGAACGGTGGACGCCTCGACGACGCCGGGCGGCGGGCTGACGATCACCTGCATCTTCCCCGCCCGGCTCTGATAGACAGTCGCCGCCGTGCGGATCCGCTTCACCCCAGAGCGGAAAGTGTTCTTCGAGCTCTTCTCGCGCGCGTCCTCGAACGCGGTCGACATCGCGCGGCTCGGCACCGAGCTCTTCGAGCGCTACCCGCAGGACGGTGCCGAGCTGATCGGGCGGATCAAGGAGCACGAGCACACCGGCGACAACCTCACGCACGAGATCGTGACCGAGATCAACAAGACCTTCGTCACGCCGTTCGATCGCGACGACATCTACCGGCTCGCCGGTGCGATCGACGACGTCTGCGACTTCGTCGACGAGACAGCCGATCGTCTCGGATCATGGGGTGTCTCGGACGTGCCGCCCGGCGCGCGTGAGCTCGCCGGCGTCGTCCTCCGGCAAACGATTCTGCTCGACGAGGCCGTCCAGCGGCTGGACGGGTTCAAGGACTCGAGCCGCCAGCTGATCGAGCTGCGGAGCCTGGAGGACGAAGGCGATCGCCTGTTCCGCGACGGTGTGGGCGCGCTCTTCCGGTCGGGCGCCGACCCGCTGATGGTGATCCGCTGGAAGGACATCTACGAGGGGCTCGAGGAGGCGGTGGACGCCTGCGAGAACGCCGCGGACGTGCTCGAGGCGATCGTGGTCAAGAACCGTTAGCGGACCGTGGAAGGCGACATCCTCCTCGTCGTCGTCGTCGCGGTTGCGCTCAGCTTCGACTTCACCAACGGCTTCCACGACACGGCGAACGCGGTTGCGACCTCCATCTCGACGCGGGCGCTTTCGCCCCGGCTGGCGGTGGCGCTCGCTTCCGGCGCCAACCTCGTCGGCGCCTTCGTGACGACGGCGGTCGCGACCACCGTCGGGAGCGGTGTGCTCAAGACCGATCTCGTCACCACGAAGACCGTCCTCGCCGGACTCTTCGGCGCGATCGCCTGGAACCTTGCGACGTGGTGGCTCGGACTGCCGTCGAGCTCGTCGCACGCGCTGATCGGCGGACTGGTCGGCGCGGGGATCGCCCAGTCCGGCCTCGTGGGCGTCCAGTGGCACACCCTTGCCCACAAGGTGATCATCCCGGCGTTCATCGCGCCGACGATCGCGTTCGGAGCCGCCTTCGTCCTGCTGGTGGCGATCCTTTGGATCTTCCACCGGGTGCCGGCGCCTGCGGCGAACCGCGGGTTCCGGATCGGCCAGCTGTTCTCGGGGACGTTCATGGCGTTCACGCACGGCGCCAACGACGCGCAGAAGACGATGGGCGTGATCGCCCTCGCCCTGCTGGCGAACGGTTCGATCGACTCCTTCTATATCCCGGACTGGGTGAAGATCACGGCCGGGCTGGCAATCGCCGCCGGGACGTACGTCGGCGGCTGGCGGATCATGCGGACTATCGGCCAGCGGCTGTACAAGATGGAGCCGCCAGCCGGCTTCGCGTCGCAGGCCACCGCCGGCGCCGTGATCGACATCGCCACCAGGCTCGGCTACCCGCTCTCGACCACGCACGTGATCTCCGGCGCCGTCCTCGGCTCCGGCTCGACGCGCCGCATCCGAGCTGTGCGCTG
>Ga0081455_10004643_pt1 | contig 15302 bp, 14 predicted proteins | sample TabmetS3T2R1_FD_70207 | JGI IMG/M metagenome (GOLD analysis project Ga0081455, IMG submission 70207) | Tabebuia heterophylla rhizosphere microbial communities from the University of Puerto Rico - S3T2R1 | ecosystem: Host-associated > Plants > Roots > Rhizosphere ... | reverse complement strand
TCGACAAGAAGCTGATCCTCGCCCACGAGCAGCTTGGGGTCACCTACGCCAAGCTCGGCGACCGGGCCAAAGCCGAGGCCGAACTGGCAACCCTCAAGCAGCTGCAGGCGGCATGCGGAACCTCATGCCCCGATGCCGACAAGCTGAGCCGTGCAGTCGGCTCCATCACAACGGCGCTGGGCCAGCCGCAGGCAGCGATCAGGGCGCCCGGTGAACTGCTCTTCGCCAGCACGCAAGCGGGCGATACGGCCTACCTCGACGCGGTCAGCCTAATCCACGAGCACCGCTATGCGGAGGCCCTGCAGTCGCTGCACAAAGCGAGGGAAGTCTTCGGCGCGCATCCGGACATCCTCACCTATCTCGGCTTCGCCAATCGCAAGCTCGGCCGCTACGACCAATCGTTCGCCTATTATCGCCAGGCGCTCGGCTTCGATCCCGACAACCTCGGCGTCAACGAATATTTGGGAGAGCTCTACGTGCAGCTCGGCGACATGCCACGCGCGCGTCAACAACTGGCGCGGCTCGACGAGCTTTGCGCCTATGGCTGCGCGCAGCGTGAAGAATTGGCGCATTGGATTCACGCGGCGGGCCGTTGAAGGCTGCATTTGCCGCTCTCGTTTTGGCCGCAACGGCGGGAAGCGCCGCGCCGCATCTGTTGCGGGCGCAAGCATGGACCGCGAATAGTCCGGCGCTCGCGCACGATCTGACGCACGCGCCGCGGGAATGCGTCGAAACGCTCAACGCTGAAGCGGAAGCAGGCCGCGCGCTCTTCCGCAGTCCGGGCCTGATCGGCGGGCCGGCGCCGGGCGGGCGTACCTCGGTGCTGGTCGGGTACGGGCCGCGCTCGGTGACCGCCAAGCGCCGGCCGCGCAAGCCGGCGGCCGAGGAGCCGACCCCGTCGGCGAACCCGATCTTCGCCCAGCCGCCGGTCCGCGCGGCCGAACTGGCCGCGGCGCACGAGCCGGCCGAGTCCGGTCCTGTACACCCCGCGCCCGGGCATACCGGCCCGCCGCCGGTGGACGTGACCGTGCTGGCCAAGCCCCCGGTCCGCAAACTGGCCAAGGACCTGGGCGTGGACCTGCGGACGGTCACGCCGACCGGCCCCAACGGCACGATCACCCGGGACGACATCCAGCAGGCGTCGGCACCGGCCGCGCCACGGCTGGTCAGCACCGGCCGGGAGGAGCGCATCCCGATCAGGGGCGTGCGCAAACACACGGCCGCCGCGATGGTGTCCTCGGCGTTCACCGCGCCGCACGTCACCGAGTTCATGACCGTGGACATCACGCCCACGATGGAGCTGCGGGACCGGATCCGGGCGCTGCCGGACTTCGCCGAGGTGAAGGTGACGCCGCTGCTGTTCGTGGCCCGGGCCCTGCTTCTCGCGGTCAAGCGGCACCCGATGATCAACTCGGCCTGGGACGAGGCGGCCCAGGAGATCGTGGTCAAGCACTACGTCAACCTCGGCATCGCGGCGGCCACCGACCGCGGTCTCATCGTGCCGAACATCAAGGACGCGGACGCGCTCAGCCTCCGCGACCTGGCCGTCGCCCTGTCCGACCTCACCACGACGGCGCGGTCGGGCAGGACCGCGCCGGCCGACATGTCCGGCGGCACCATCACGATCACCAACGTCGGCATGTTCGGCGTCGACAACGGGACGCCCATCCTCAACCCGGGCGAGTCGGCCATCCTGGCCTTCGGTGCGGTACGGCCGACGCCCTGGGTGGTGGACGGCGCCATCGTCCCGCGCCAGGTCACCCAGCTGGCGCTGTCCTTCGACCACCGCATCGTCGACGGGCAGCTCGGCTCGGAGTTCCTGGCCGACCTCGGCGCGATCCTGCACGACCCGTCCCTGGCGCTGGCCTGGAGCTGAAGGCCGACCGGCGCCGCCCCGAGAAGGTCACGGGGCGGCGCCGGTCCGGTGCTACGAGCAGTGCATCTCGAAGGTGGGCGGCAGGCCGAGCTGCCAGTTGACCGGCGTGCCCGGCGGGACCAGCGTCAGCGGTGCCGGCTGCTGCGAGACGACCCGGTTGACCAGCGTGCAGCCGGGCGGGCCGTCGCTCTCCACGCCCTCCTCCAGCCCGGCGTTGAAGACCTTGAAGAACGCCTCGGCCGGGCTCAGCGCGTGTACGTCGGGCACCGAGACCAGCAGCGGCGGCAGCTCGAGGTCGCGCCAGTCGATGAAGCTGCTGTTGCCGGGGAAGTTCTGGAACCGGTGGAAGGTCGTACCGGCCGTGTTCGACCCCATGATCTCGATCCGGTTGTTCAGGTCGGCCTCCGCGGCGATGGTGCCGAGCAACCCGTCGAGCTGGCTCCAGGCGGTCCAACTGACCGAGTTCGGCGCGGTCTGGCTGCGGAAGAAGACCTGACCCGCGCTGTTGACGCCGACCAGCATCAGCCGGCCGTCGGTGTTGCTGGTGTTGCGGGCCAGCGACACCTTGGTGAGCGCGCCGTCCAGCACCGACCAGGGCGAGTAGTTCAGCGAGTTCTGCGCGGCCTGGGAGCGGAAGAAGACCTGCCCGCCGGCGTTGGTGCCGACCAGCTCGATCTGCCCGCCCGCGTTGGTCTCGGCGCTGATCTCGTTCAGCAGCCCGTCGAGCTGGACCCACGACGTGTAGCTGGTCGAGTTCGGCGCACCCTGCGTACGGACGAACACCTGGTGGTTGGCGTTCACCCCGTACAGGGACAGCCTGCCGTCGGCGTTCCGGGCCGCGGCGACCCGGGTGAGCAGGCCGTCGAGCTGGACCCACGCGGTCCAGGTGGCCGACCCGGCCGCGGTCTGGGTCCGGGTGAACACCGAGCCGGCCGCGTTGGCGCCGTAGATCACCACGCGTCCGTCGGCCTGGGTCTCCGCGGCGACCGTGCTCAGCAGGCCGTCCAGCTGCACCCAGGAGGTCCACTTGTTGTTCCCGCCGGGCTGCTGCGCCCGGTCGTACACGTGCCCGGCGGAGTCGAGCCCGATCAGCTCGATCCGCCCGTCGGCGTTCCTGGCCGCGGCCATCCCGCGGCTGTTCGGCAGCGAGGTGACGGTGGTGTCGGCACCGGCACCCGGGGCAACGACCCCGCCGGCGGCAACCACCCCCAGCACCGCGCAGGCAGTCAACAACGTACGCACGATCTACCCCTCCGGATTTGCCAGTATCTGTCCGGCAGTGTCCGGTGGCGTCCTGAACCAGCGCTGGAGCGGCCCTGGACCCGCAGGTCAGACGGGCGGCTGGTACGTCGGCAGGTCGAGCGTGGGGGTGCTGGGCACTGGCTCGGGGCGCTTGCGGCGGAACAGCCAGGCCGCGGCCACCCCGCCCACGACCCCGGCGGCGTGGCCCTGCCAGGACACGCCCTCCTGCCCCGGCAGTACGCCCGGCAGCAGGTAGCCGTACGCGATGGCGACACCGGCAGCGACCACGATGTCGACCGGCCTGCGGTCGATGAGCCCGCGGACGACCAGGTAGCCGAACAGGCCGAAGACGATGCCGCTGGCGCCGACCGTGACGCTGTTGCTCGGCCCGAACAGCCACACGCCCAGCCCGCTGACCACCGTGATCACCGCGGTCACCCCGACGAACCGCCACACCCCGGTGAGCGCGGCGATCAGGCCGAGCCCGAACAGCGGCATCGCGTTCGCGGCCAGGTGGGCGACCGAGGCGTGCAGGAACGGCGCGGTGAAGATCTCCGGCAGCCGCCCCGGGTCGCGCGGCTCGATGCCGAGGTGCGGGTTCAGTGACCGGTCGCGGACGTTGTTGATCAGGTCGACCAGCCACAGCAGGACCAGGTAGCCGACCATCACCAGGGCGGCGCGGCCGAGCGGGCTGGACAGCGACCCGTCGTCGTCGAGCCCGCGCTCCGGCTCCGGATCGGTACGGAACGAAGGCAGCGTCATCCGGTGGCCCCCAACGTCGACGGCTGTTGGTAGGTCAACGTCAGGGGGTGACCGCGAGTGCCGCGAGGACCCGGTAGACGTGTCCCGGGTTCCCGGTGCTGTCCACCCGCGCCAGCCCCGGGTCGACGCGCCCGCAGGTGAGGCGGATGAAGGTCTCCCAGTCGGTGCTGATCTCCACCATCGGTACGCCGTCCCCGACGGTCTGGTGGATCTGTTGCTGCCCGGACACGTCGAAGCGCACCGCGCTGTACGCCGGCAGCTCGGCGCGGTCGACCACGAACGGCAGCACCTTCACCAGGAACTCGCGGGTCACCTCGGCGGCCGGCCCGCCCAGGTTGCCGGGGCGGCTGGTGGCGCGGCGGACGTCCTGCTCGTGCGCCCACAGGTCGAAGACCCGGGTCGGCATCAACCGCGACAGCGGCCGCGGTCCCCACAGCAGCGTCATCGTCTCGGGGTCGTCGCCCTGTGCGGCCAGGTCACGCAGCTGCTGGATCCGGTCCGGCGCGATCTCCCGCAGCTCGGCCAGGATCTCGGTGCCGGACAGCGGCCGGCGTACGTCCACCGGCACCTCCAGCCGGCGCCCGGTGTCGTGCCGCAGGTAGTCCAGCCCGTCGGGTAACTGGTGTTCCGGCTCCGGCTCGCCCATGAGCAGCCGCTCCACGCCCACCAGGTGCGAGTAGACGTCCTGGACGGTCCAGCCGGGGCACTCTGTCGGCAACGCCCAGTCGGCCTCGGACAGGCTCGCGCCCAACTCGATGGTGGAGTGCATCGTGTGCTCGAAGGCGTCGATCAGCGTGGGAATCGATGCCATCTCTCAAGGGTAGCGGGGCGCCTACGCAAAGTATCCGATACCGTCGAAACTGCGACTGTGTCCTAGACCTCACCCCCTAAATCGTAAGCTTGTGAGGCGCCTCACCGAACAGATCGGTATCGAAACACCCGTCTCAGTTGTCTTACACGATGCAACCAACCTGGGGAGTTGAAGACGATGAGCACCGTCGTGCGCAAGTGGCGCGACCACCGCAAGCAGATGCGCGACCTGCGTGAGGTCGAGCGGGCGATCTACTCGGCGCCGAGCCAGAGCATGCGGAACGAGTTGATCGCCGCGGCCCAGCGGCAGAACCTCTTCCTGAACCGCTGACCGCACCCGGTCACAGCCACAACACGGAGCCTCGCGAGCCATACCAACCCCGCGGCCTAGGCGGTCGGGGGTCCGGTAGGCCGCGGGGCTCTGATCGTTCCATCGCCACGCCGTAGCGCAGCGTTACCGGAAACCTCGGAGAGTGACGGTCATAGGGTGGTACGGGTGACGAAGAGTCGGGTACGTGTGCGCGCGCCGGAGTTGCGCGGTCGCGGCTGGCTGAACACCGGCGGCCGCCAGCTCACCCTGGCCGAGCTGCGCGGCCGGATCGTCCTGCTGGACTTCTGGACCTTCTGCTGTGTCAACTGCCTGCACGTCGCCGACGAGCTGCGCCCCCTCGAGCAGGAGTACGCGGACGTGCTGGTCACCATCGGCGTGCACTCCCCCAAGTTCGAGCACGAGGCCGATCCCGCCGCGCTCGCCGCCGCGGTCGAGCGGTACGGGATCGAGCACCCGGTGCTGGACGACCCCGAGCTGCTGAGCTGGCAGCAGTACGCCGTGCGCGCCTGGCCCACCCTGGCCCTGATCGACCCCGAGGGGTACGTCGTGGCGCAGGCGGCCGGCGAAGGGCATGCGCAGGCGCTGGGCCGGCTGATCGAGGAACTGGTCGCAGAGCACTCGGCCAAGGGCACCCTGCGCCGCGGCGACTCGCCGTACGTGCCGCCGCCGGTCCAGCACACCGACCTGCGCTACCCGAGCAAGGCCCTGGTCACCCCGCTCGGCACGCTGCTGGTCGCCGACGCCGGCCAGAACAGCCTGGCCGAGTTCGGCGCCGACGGCGAGCGGCTGCTGCGCCGGATCGGCACCGGCGAGCGCGGGCTGGTCGACGGCGACGCCGGCACCGCCCGGTTCGCCGAGCCGCAGGGCCTGGTGCTGCTGCCCGCGCCGATCGCCGCCGAGGTCGGGTACGAGGTGGTGGTCGCCGACACCGTCAACCACGCGCTGCGCGGCGTACGCCTGCGCGACGGCCTGGTCAGCACGGTCGCCCGCGCGCCCGACGGCGTACCGCTGTCGCCGTGGGACGTGGCCTGGTGGCAGGGGCGGGTCGTGGTCGCCGCCGCCGGCACCCATCAGCTGTGGGAGTTCGACCCGGCCACCGGGGTGTTCGAGGTGCTGGCCGGGACGACCGCGGAGGCGCTGCGGGACGGGCCGCTGGCGCAGGCGGCGTTCGCGCAGCCGTCCGGGCTGGCCGCGGCCGGCGACCGGCTGTGGCTGGTGGACGCGGAGACCTCCGCGCTGCGCTACGTCGAGTCCGGCCGGGTGCACACCGCCGTCGGGCAGGGGCTGTTCGACTTCGGGCACGTGGACGGGCCGGCCGCGGCGGCGCTGTTCCAGCACCCGCTCGGGGTGGGCGTGCTGCCGGACGGGTCGGTGGTCGTCTGCGACACGTACAACAATGCTGTCCGGCGGTACGACCCGGTGGCGGACGAGGTGTCGACGCTGGCGATGGACGTGGCCGAGCCGTCCGGGACGGTGCTGGTCGGCGACGCGCTGGTGGTGGTCGAGTCGGCCGCACACCGGCTGACCAGGCCGGTGGCGCCCGGGGTGTGGCAGGAGATCCGCGGCGGCGCGCGGCAGACGCAGCGGCCGGCCGCGGACATCGGCGCCGGCGAGCTGACCCTGGATGTGATCTTCGAGCCGGCGCCCGGGCAGAAGCTGGACGAGCGGTACGGGCCGGCAACGCGCGTCCAGGTCAGCGCCTCGCCGCCGGAACTGCTGCTGGCCGGCGGCGGCGACGGCACCGACCTGCGCCGGGTGCTGTCGATCGACCCGCGGGTCGGGGCCGGCGTGCTGCACGTGACCGCGCAGGCGGCCAGCTGCGACGACGGCGGTGCACCGAACCCGGCCTGCCACCTGACCCGCCAGGACTGGGGCGTACCGGTCCGGGTCGTCCCCGGCGGTCCGGCCCGCCTGGCGCTGATCCTGCGCGGGATGGACCCGGCCGATGGTTGACCTGAACACCGATGCCGGCGAGGGGTTCGGCGCCTGGACGCTCGGCGACGACGACGCGCTGCTGGAGATCGTGACCAGCGTCAACCTCGCCTGCGGCTTCCACGCCGGCGACCCGGACATCATGCGGCGGGTCTGCGCGGTGGCCGCCTCGCGCGGGGTGTCGGTCGGCGCGCAGGTGTCGTACCGGGACCTGGCCGGCTTCGGTCGGCGGTACGTGGCGGTGCCGCCGGCCAGCCTCACCAACGACCTGCTGTACCAGATCGGTGCGCTGGAGGCGATGTGCCGGGTGGCCGGCACGCGGGTGCGGTACGTGAAGGCGCACGGGGCGCTGTACAACCGCGCGGCCACCGACGCCGAGCATGCCGGCGCGATCGTGGCCGCGGTGGCGGCGTACGACCGGGCGTTGCCGGTGCTGTGTGCGCCGGGCTCGCAGACGGCGCGGCTGGCGGCGGCCGAGGGCCTGCCGGTGGTGCTGGAGGGGTTCGCCGACCGGGGGTACACGGCGGCGGGGCTGCTGGTGCCGCGGTCGGCGCCGGGCGCGCTGGTCACCGACCCGGCGACCGCGGCCGAGCGCGCGCTGCGGATGGCCACCGAACGGGTGGTCACCGCGGTCACCGGGGAAGAAGTCCCGCTGGAGATCGGTTCGGTGTGTGTCCATGGCGACACTCCGGGTGCGGTGTCCCTCGCCAGGGCCGTACGGTCGAGGCTGGTGGCGGCGGGCTTGGAGATCGCGCCGTTCGCCTGAGCCCTGTCGCGAGGGAAGGACGCCGGGATGCAGAGCATCAACCCCGCCACCGGCGAGGTGATCGAGGAGTACGCCGAGCACACCGACGCCCAGGTCGAGGCGATCCTGGCCCGGTCCGCGCGGGCGTTCGAGGTGTGGCGGAAGGTGCCGGTCGGCGAGCGGGCGGCGGCGCTGGGCCGGGTGGCCGGGCTGCTGCGCCGGGACCGGGACCGGCACGCGGCGTTGATGACCGCGGAGATGGGCAAGCCGCTGTCCCAGGCGCTGGCCGAGGTGGACAAGTGCGCGTGGGTCTGCGACTACTACGCCGAGCACGCCGGGCAGTTGCTGGCGCCGCAGCCGGTGCGGACCGAGGCCGTGGACAGCTACGTACAGTTCCTGCCGCTCGGCCCGGTGCTCGCGGTGATGCCGTGGAACTTCCCGTACTGGCAGCTGTTCCGGGCCGGTGCCGCGACGCTCGCCGCCGGCAACACGATCATCCTCAAGCACGCCGAGAACGTCACCGGCTGCTCGCTGGCGCTGGAGCGGCTGTTCGCCGAGGCCGGGCTGCCCGAGCACGTGGTGCAGTCGGCGCTGCTGTCCGGGCCGCGTACGTCGGCCTTGGTGACCGACCCGCGAGTCGCGGCGGCGACGCTGACCGGCAGCGAGCGGGCCGGCACGGCGCTGGCGACCGCGGCCGGCGGCGTGCTGAAGAAGGTCGTGCTGGAGCTGGGCGGGTCCGACCCGTTCATCGTGCTGGAGGACGCCGACGTGGCCGGTGCCGCGGAGTGGGCGGCGAAGGCGCGCTTCCAGAACGCCGGGCAGAGCTGCATCGCGGCCAAGCGGCTGATCGTCACCGAGCCGGTGGCCGAGGAGTTCGAGGCGGAGCTGGTGCGGCGGGTGCGGGCGCTGTCGGTGGGCGACCCCACCAAGGACAGCACCGATGTCGGGCCGATGGCGCGGGTGGACCTGCGGGACTCGCTGATCGGGCAGGTACGCCGCACAGTCGCCGCCGGGGCCGAGGTGGTCACCGGGTGGGACCCGCGCAGCGGCAAGCGCGCCGGGCCGGAGCCGGGCTACTACTTCACCCCCACGGTGGTACGGCTGCCGCGGGCGGGGACCAGCACGGCCATGATGCGCGAGGAGACCTTCGGGCCGGCGGTCGCGCTGGTGCGCGTACCGGATGAGGCCGCGGCCGTCGCGCTGGCCAACGACACGCCGTACGGGCTGTCGTCCAACCTGTGGACCGCCGACCACGACCGGGCCCGCCGGCTGGCCGCCGAGATCCAGGCCGGCGCCTGCTTCGTCAACGGCATGACCGCCTCCGACCCGCGGCTGCCGTTCGGCGGGATCAAGCGCAGCGGGTACGGCCGGGAGCTGGCCGAATTCGGGATCCGGGAGTTCGTGAACGCGCAGACCGTCCATATCGCGCGCTGATCCCGAGCAGTATGGGTCCCGTGTGGACTGACATGTGGTCGCTGGGCGTACCGCTCGGGGAGAAGATCCTCCGGCCGCTCCTGGTGTACGCGTTCCTGGTGGTCGCGCTGCGGGTGGCGGGCAAGCGCGAGCTGGCGCAGCTCACCACCCTCGACTTCATCGTGCTGCTCGCGGTCGCCAACGCGGTGCAGAACGGGATCATCGGCAACGACAACTCGGTGACCGGCGCGCTGGTCGGGGCGACCGTGCTGTTCGTGGTGAACGGCCTGCTCGCCCTGGTGCTGTTCCGGTTCCTGTGGCTGCGCCGGCTGGTGATGGGGCGGCCGACCGTGCTGATCAAGGACGGGGCGCTGGACGAGACCGCGCTGCGGCACGAGCGGTTGTCCTCGGACGAGTTGCTCAGCGCCGTGCAGGGTGAGGGCGCCGAATCGTTCGACGATGTGACCTCGGCACGGTTGGAGCCGAACGGCAAGCTGGTGGTACACGTACGTTCGGAGCCCGCTGAGGAGCGGCAGCGGGCCGCGCTGGTGGCGGAGGTGGCGGCGATGCGGCGGGAGTTGGCCGAGCTGACCAGCCTGGTACGGCGGTCGGCGACGTGAGCGAGCCCGGCGGGCCGGCGTCCGTCCCGCGGATCGCCGCGGTGCCCGCTGCGCCCGACCCGCTGGCCGAGGTGGCGCGGTTGCGGGACCCGGCCGGGCCGTGGCTGCACCTGCTGTGGGGTGCGCCGGCCGATGCGCGGCAGTTCGGGTGGCTGCTGGCCGGGGAGGGGTTGGCCTCGCGGGTGCTGCGGGGGCCGTCGGTGCGCACGACGTACGGGCTGTACGACGAGGCCGCCGCGGCGTTGCAGTTCCCGGGCGACCTGGTGCCGGACTGGGCGGCGTTCGCCAGCCTGCTGCGGGACCTGTCCTGGCTGCCGGGGCCGGCCGGTCAGGTGCTCGTGATCACCCGCGGGTCGCTGCTGCTGGCCGCCGCGCCCACCTCCGACCTGACCGCGTTCGTGTCGGCTGTGGTCACGGTGGCAACGGAGCGGGCTGGCCGCCGGGAGCCCGCGCTGCACGTCGTACTGGCCGATGACGCGGTCGGGCTCGCGGTGTTGCGGGCGCGGCTGCGGGCCATCCCCGCCGGCGTACGCGATGTCGTCGGCTGGGTGCCCGAGGAACCGTCCGTCGCGCTGGGCGCTGGGGGGCGGGCCACCTTCGAGCCCGGGCCGCCCGACCTGGACGCCTGTGACCACGCCGTCCTCGCGGTGGCGGGATCCCCCGACATCCTCGAGGTCCGGCGCGGCGGGGAGATCTACCACGGCCCGCCCAGCGACCCGGTCCGCACCTACGGCGTCGTCCTCAGCGACCCGGCCCGCGCCGTAGCCGTCGCCGCCGACATCGGCGCCGCCGTCGCCGCCGTACCGGCCGCCTGCGTGGTCCTCCCCATCGCCGCGAACCCCGCCGCCCGGGGCGACCGCGAAACCTCCTTCCTCGCCAACTCCACCCCGGTCCGCCGCGCCGCCACCCCCGCACCCCCCGACCCGGAACCAGCCGCCGTCCCCGTCCCGCCCTCCCCACCGGAACCGGAACCGGAGCCGACTCCGGCACCGGGACCCGGCTCCTCGGACGAGGTGGATGCGGGTGCTGAGGTGCCGGCGGATGATCCGGATGCCGGGTTCGCGCTGGTGGCGGCCGATCTGGAATGGGAGTTCGCGCAGGGCAGCCCGGAGAACGACCCCGTGGACGAGTCGCTGGTCGCCGCGGCTGAGCACAGCGGGGTCTTCACCGCGATCTTCCGCACCTGGACGCGAGACCCGGGGGCGGGCTGGGTCCGCGTCCTGGTGGGGTACGCCGCCACCGACGCGGACGCCGCCCGCAGCGCCCTGATCACCGCCGCCCAGTCCGGCGGCGCCCGCAGAACCTGCGTCGAGGTCGTCACCGAGGCCGACGTCAGCGACGTACACCGCTGGCTCGAACGCCAATGCGTAGCCCTCTGGGCCGCACCCCCCACCCCCGCACCCCCCGCGCCCATGCCTTCCGTGCCCGGCCCTTCCGCCCCCGGCCCTTCCGCCTCCGGCCCTTCCGCCCCCGGCCCTTCCGCGCCGGTACCTTCCGCGTCCGGGCCTTCCGCGTCCGCACCCTCCGCGTCCGGGCCTCTTGCGGCCGCTCGACCCGCGGCCGGTCCAGCTGCGGCCGGTCCAGACGCGGCGGCGCGGGAGCCCACGCCGGAAGGGGGCGACGCCGAAACCTCCCCGTCACCGCCGCCGGAGGCGGGGTACGGGCCGGCGCCCAGCGAGCCGGGTGAAGCGGCCCAGCGCCTCATCGATTGGGCTGCTAGCCAGTCCGGCATCGTGGCCGTGGTCGCGGCCCTGGCCGACGGTGCTCCCGTGTATGGCTTGGTCCTCGAGCCCGCAGCCGACCCCGCCGCCGCGCTCCCCGAGGCCACGCAGGCGCTCGCGGACAACACGGCCACCCTGGTCCCGCTCGTCCCGTCCGCCGGCCTGAGCCCGGCGAACCTCAAGCTCTACCGCGCCGCCACCCGCCTGTGGACCCGACCCACCGACCGCCCGGCCCGCGCCACGACCTCAACCGCCTACGACCCCGGCCCCAAGATCGACCTGACGAACTTCGAGGACAACATCGAGCGCGTCGAGGTCGAGGACGAGACGATCGACGACTTCACCCTGTACGCCCTGACGCTGACCGAAACCCTCAGCGAGGACCCACCCGGCGACCCCGACGGCACCGACGAGGCCATCGTCGCCTGGGCGAAGGAGCACCCCAACCTGCTGGCCGCCGCCCGCGCCACGGTCACCACCCACGACCAGCAGACCCGCGTCTACCTGCTCGCCGCCGACCCGGACGCCGACCCCCCCGAGATCCGCCACGCCGCCGCCCGAGTCATGGCCGCCCACAACCACACCGAAGGCGCCGTCCAGGTCTTCTGCCCCCTGGACCCGATCCCCCGCTTCTACATCGACATCTACCGGGTAGGCACCCAACTCTGGCGCAGCGACCGCAAACTAACCCCCCGCGACCAGTCCGAGGATCCGCCCAGCTGATCGTCGCCATATGCCCGCATGAATCCACGGAGCTGATTGGCAGGGTCCACTGCGGCGAACTACGGTTCGGGCAACGACAGGTTTTGTACAATTGGGGGTATGGGCGAGATGCCGATCAGCGAGGCCAGGGACCACCTCGGAGAGATCGTGTCCCGCGCCGAGCACGCGCACGAGCGGACCGTTCTCACCCGGCACGGCAGGCCGGTCGCGGCAGTGATCTCAGTCGAGGATCTGCGCGAGTTGGAAGCGGCCGAGGACGAGGCCGATCTCGCCGCCGCCCGCGAAGCACTCGCCGACCCGGACCGCATCCCGCACAGCGACGTCCTCGCGGAGTTCGGCATCGCGTGACCGCGCGATACGACATCGACTGGACCGCGGCGGCGCTGCGGGAGATCCGGAAGCTGGACAAGCGTGCGGCCGCCCGCGTGCTCGCCGCCATCAGCCGCCTGGCCGCCGAGCCCCGACCGCCCGGTGCCCGGCACCTCGTCGGTCACCCGCCCGGCATCATGCGTATCCGGGCCGGCGACTACCGGATCGTCTACCAGGTCGAGGATGACCACATCCTGGTCACGGTCGTCCGGGTCGCCCACCGGCGCGCGGTCTACCGCGACCTCTGACACCCGACCGATCCGCCAGGCCGACTAAGGCAGGAGTGACACCACCGGTTCCAGTAAAGCGCAAAGCTCGGCGCTGTCACCGCTACTCATATCTCGTGCGCAGATCTTGTCGTTCGCGTCCTTGTCGAGGGTCGACCAGTCGAGCCGGTAACCCGCGACAGCGGCCACCTGCCGGAGGAAAGCGCGCTGCGTGCGCCCGTTTCCCTCACGGAAAGGGTGTATGGCGTTCAGCTCGCCGTAATAGTAGGCGAGGCTTCGACGAAACGGCGCTGCGGAATGTCCCGGAGCCACTGTTCGGCACAGAGCCCGCCCAGCGTCGCGTCCAGCTGGGATTCGATGAGCAACGGCATGCAGAACGGCGAAGTCCCCTTGCTCATGCGTACGATCCGCAATTCGCCTGCCCAGGCGTACACATCACCGAAGAGTCGCTTATGGAACGCCTTGTAGTGTGGCGTGTTGTACGCGCCGGGAAAGGTCTTCTTGGCGATCTCCACATCTCGGACCGCGACGATCTGCGACTCATAGGCTGCCAGGATCGCCGGGTTGGTAATGTTGAGTTTGTTGGCCAGGCAGTCCGTTCCGGGTTGTAGATAGGGATCATCCACGTTGTGCTTGTGCCACCCATTCCGCGACGAGGTCGTCTGCTGACCGCTCTCCCCGGGCGACGGAGAGCAGGGCGGCACGCTGGGATTCGTTCAGCTCGACGCCTTCCAGGGCGGCGTTCGCGGTGGCGTGCCGGACGGCCGCCTCCGGGTCGATCAGCAGCCGGACGTAGCAGTTGCGCATCAGGTCGATCGAAATCGGGCTCGACGACGGCGCATTATCAGGCACGCCGTCGCGGGCGGTATACCACGGAGCGTCGGTGTGCGTCATGCGCGACAAATAGTCCGCGTCGATCTCTCCGTACCTGGACACAACCCAGTTCACGGTCTCAAGCTCGTCCACGTCGAGATTGCGTGCGTCGCCGCGGGACCAGCGTGAAACAACTCGTGCGCCGCGATGCGCGTCGTACAGTGACTTGACGACTGGGCCGTCCCGCCATGCCTGAATTTCTTCGGGGAACATCTGCCGGCCGTGCCGTGCCAGGTGCCATGCCTGGCAGTAATACACCAGCTTCTGCATCTTCATCGTCGTCGTCTCGCCGGTGCGAGCAAGGACGGCTGCTGCCACATCGTGTACGCCAGTCACGGAACACCTCCTCCTGCTGTTGGGACGATTTTACTACGGGAGGCGGGTGGTGGTTCGGCGGGCTGCTATGGAGACGGGGTCCCAGACGGGGCCGAAGGGTGGGGAGTAGGAGAGGTCCACTTCGGCGAGTTCGGGGACGGTGAGGTCGGTCCACAGGGCGGTGGCCAGTACGTCGATGCGCTTGGCGGAGCCTTGGTGGCCGACGATCTGGGCGCCGAGGAGGCGGGCGGTGTCGACCTCGGCGAGCAGTTTGACGGTGATGGTGCCGGCGTCGGGCAGGTAGCCGGCGCGGGTGGTGGATTCGGTGGTGACCGCCACGTACCGGAACCCGGCGGCGTCGGCCTCGCGGGAGGACAGGCCGGTACGGGCGATCTCCAGCTCGCAGATCCGGGTGAGCGCGGTGCCGACCACGCCGGAGAAGCTGGCGTACCCGCCGGCCAGGTTCGCCCCGGCCACCTTGCCGTGCCGGTTGGCGTGGGTGCCGAGCGCGATGTGTACGGGCCGCCGCAGCACGCGGTGGAAGGACTCGACGCAGTCCCCACCGGCCCAGATGTTCTCGTGCGACAGGGTGCGCATCCGCCGGTCGGTGCTGATCGCGCCCTTGACCCCGGTGGCGATCCCTGCCTCGGCGGCGATCCGGGAGTTGGGGCGTACGCCCAGCCCGAGGATGACCAGGTCGGCGTCGTACCCGCCCTGGTCGGTGACCACCCGCCGGACCCGCCCGGACGCGTCCGCCTCCACACCGGTCAGCGGCTCCCGGACGTGGACGTCGATGCCCATCCCGGCCATCGCCGCCCGCACCGGCGCCGCCATGTCCGGATCCACAGTGGACATCAGCTCCGGCCCGCCTTCGAGCAGCGTGACCCGCAGCCCGCGCCGGACCAGCGCCTCCGCCAGCTCCAGCCCGATGTAGCCCCCACCGACCACCACGGCCCGCGCCGGCCCGGCCTCCAGTGCCGCCCGTACGGCCTCGCCGTCGTCCAGCGTCTGCACCCCGTACACACCGTCGGCGTCCAGACCGGGCAGGTCCGGTACGGCGGGCACCGCGCCGAGGCCGAGCATGAGGTGGTCGTACCCGAGCTGGTACTCACCGGACGGCCCGGCAACGGTGACCGAGGACGCGTCCGGGTCGATGCCGACGACCTCGGAGCACAGCCGTACGTCGATGGCGTGCCGGTCGCGGAATTCGGCCGGCGTACGGGCGATCAGCGCGTCCGCGGAGGCCACCTCGCCACCGATCCAGTACGGGATGCCGCAGGCCGAGTACGAGGTGTGATGGCCTCGCTCGAGCGTGACGATTTCCAGATCGTCCCGCAGCCGCC
>Ga0081455_10004642_pt1 | contig 15304 bp, 10 predicted proteins | sample TabmetS3T2R1_FD_70207 | JGI IMG/M metagenome (GOLD analysis project Ga0081455, IMG submission 70207) | Tabebuia heterophylla rhizosphere microbial communities from the University of Puerto Rico - S3T2R1 | ecosystem: Host-associated > Plants > Roots > Rhizosphere ... | reverse complement strand
GACGGCACCCGGTACCGTCGCCGGCGTGATCCTCGTCGACGCCGCGGACCTGGCCGCGAGCCGGCCCGGCAAGCGCCTGTTCGCTGGGCTGTCGGTCACGGTGGCGAGCGGAGATCGGTTGGCGGTGGTCGGCGTCAACGGGTCCGGGAAGTCGACGCTGCTCGGGATCCTGGCCGGAACCGTCCAGCCCGAGCGCGGCACCGTGCGCCGGGGGCGGGGCGCGCGGGTCGTTGCCCTCGATCAGTCCGCAGCACTGCCCGAGGGCACGGTCCGTCAGGCCGTGGGCGAGGCGGGGGAGCCGGTAGGCCCCGCCGGCCCGGGGGGAACCGCCGGAAGCGGGAAGCACAGCCCCGACGCCTTGCTAGACCGGGTGGGGATGGCCGCCCTGGCGGATGCCGACGTCGGCAGCCTGTCCGGCGGGCAGGCCAAGCGCGCCGCCCTCGCGCGGGCGCTGGCTGCGGTGGGGGAGTCGAGCGAGGGCGACCTCCTGATCCTCGACGAGCCGACCAACCACCTCGACATGGACGCGGTCGCGTGGCTCGAGGATCGCCTCGCGGGCTTCAGGGGCGGGCTGGTGCTCGTGACCCACGACCGCCACGTGCTCGACCGGTTGACGACCAGCATCCTCGAGCTCGATCGCGGGCGCGCCCACGTCCACAACGGTGGCTACGCCTCCTACCTCGAGGCCCGGGCCGTGCGGGCCGAGCGGGAGGCCGCGATCGAGCGCAAGCGGCGCAACCTGGCCCGGGCTGAGCTGGCGTGGCTGCGCCGGGGCGCGCCGGCGCGCACCCGCAAGCCCAAGGCCGACGTCGCCGCCGCCCGCCATGTGGTCGAAGGCGGACCGTCCGCCCCGGCGCGGGCCGACGACCTCCCGCTGGCCGACCTGGTGCGGACGCCTCGGCTCGGCGACACGGTCGTCGAGCTCCACGGCGTCTCCGACGGCTACGGCGACCACCTGCTGTTCGAGGGCGTCGACCTGCTGCTGGGTCCCGGCGAGCGCCTGGGCGTCATCGGGATCAACGGCAGCGGCAAGTCGACGCTGCTCGACCTCATGGCCCGCCGGCGCGTCCCCCGCGGCGGCCGCGTCGTCCACGGATCCACCGTCCGGCTCGGCTACTACGACCAGCGCGGCGTCGACCTGCCGCCGGATCGGCGCGTGCGGGAGGTCGTCGCCGGGCCCGCCCGGCAGCCCGACTGGACCGATGCCGCGCTGCTCGAGCGCCTGTGGTTCGACCACGACGCGCAATGGGCACCTGTCCGGCTGCTGTCCGGCGGGGAACGCCGGCGCCTGCAGCTCGCGCTGGTGCTGCGCCAGGCGCCCAACGTGTTGCTGCTCGACGAGCCGACCAACGACCTCGACCTGGACACTCTGAGGGCGCTGGAAGACATGCTCGACCCCTGGCCCGGCACGCTCGTGGTCGTCAGCCACGACCGGGCGTTCCTGGAGCGCACCGTCGAGGACGTGGTGGTGCTCGACGGCGAGGGCGGAGCGAGCAAGGTGCCCGGTGGGTACGCCGCGTACGAGGCGCACTGGCTGGCTGCCCGCCGGCGCGGCCGCGCCGCTGAGGTCGCGGGGGTTGGCGCCGGGGGCGGACCCGGCGACCCGGGCCCTCGGTCCGGGCGATCGCGGGCTCGTGCCCAGGCCCGGCGCAGCGCCGGATCGGCGGCAGGCACCCGGCGCACGCCCAGCACGCTGCGCCACCTGCTGCGCCGGGCCGAGGCGGAGCTGCTCCGCCTCCAGGAGCGCCAGGCGGCGCTCGAGGCGGAGCTAACCGGCGCCAGGGGCGACCACGTCGCCCTGGCGTGCGTCGGGGAGGAGCTGGCGGTCGTCGGCAGCGAGCTGGCTGCGGCAGAGGAGCGCTGGCTCGCACTCGCCGAAGAGGCCGAGGCGCTCGGCCTCAGGCCCTGAGCGCCACGCGTGGGCGAGGGCCGCCGGGCGCGGGCTGACCGGCACTCACCAGGCATGATCCGGACAGGCGCGGCGCTAGCCTGAGCCCATGGTCATGACCGTCACCGAGACCGCCCGGGAGAAGATCCTCGAGCTGCGGGCGCATGAGGACGACCCCGATGCCCTCGGGCTGCGCGTCGAGGTCACGGGCGTCCAGGGCGTCGAGTACACGTACGACCTCACCTTCGACCCGGTGGCCGAGGCCGACCTGGCGGCAGGCGACGTGGTCGAGCACGAGGGTTCCCTGCCGGTGATCATCCCGGTCGACAGCTTGGACGCCCTGCGCGGCGCCACCCTGGACCTGCCGGCGACCGGCGGGCAGAACGGCCTCGTCCTCCGCAACCCCAACCGTCCCGACCCGCTGTCCGGGGCGCACATCGAGCTGTCCGGAACGATCGACGAGAAGGTACGCCAACTGCTCGATGGCCAGATCAACCCCGCGCTCGCCATGCATGGTGGGTTCGCTGCCCTCGACCGTGTCGAGGGCAACGCCGTCTACGTGACGATGGGCGGAGGCTGCCAAGGGTGCGCGGTCTCTGCGATGACGCTTCGGGAAGGCATCTCCCGATCGATTCGGGAGGCCATCCCGGAGGTCTCCGAGGTGATCGACACCACGGACCACTCGATGGGGGAGAACCCCTACTATACGTGAGGTAGTGGGAGGGGCCTGCCGGAGGACTTTCGCGCTGGCCGTAACTCGTTGGCGGGGTCTTGCGATAACAACATGTGACAGGCGACACCTAGCTCAGCTATGGTGAACCCCGATCACCGCTGGGGGCGACCAGGGGGAGAGGCCCGGGCCGGTTATCCGGTCCGGGCCTTGTCGCGTCTGTCGGTGGCTACGCCGCGCCCGGCACGACAGCACTCACCGTGGTGGCGATGCCGGCGGCGTCGAGGCCAACAGAGGCCAGGATGCTGTCGGGCTTGCCGTGCGCGATGAACTTGACGGGCACTCCCAGCACGGTCACTGGCGGACCGGCCCCGTCCGGTCGGCCCCCGGCGATCTCGGCGAGGCGACCGGCGATGGCCGAACCGGCGCCGCCCTCCCGATAGCCGTCCTCGAGGGTGACGACATGTGGGTAGGTGGCGGCCTCGGCGAGCATCTCCTCGTCGAGCGGCTTCACCACCCGCACATCCCACACCGCCGCCTCGATCCCGTGCGTCGAAGCCAGTGCCTCGGCCGCGTCCCGGGCCGGCGCGAGCATCTTGCCGACCGCGAGGATGCAGACGTCGCGCCCGATGCGGACCTTCCGGGCGGACAGGCCAGAGCCGACCTCCTCGTCCCCACCGGTGGTCGCGGCATCGTCGGGGGGCATCGTCTTAGGGAAGCGGATGGCCGCCGGCCCGCCAGTGCACAGCTCGAGGGCGTCGTGCAGCATGACGCCCACCTCCCGGTAGGAGGAGGGGGCGAAGATCGTCATCCCCGGCACCTTGGACAGCAGCACCATGTCGAGCACGCCGTGGTGGCTGGGCCCGTCGTCGCCGGTGATGCCGGCCCGGTCGAGGCAGAACACCACGGGTTGGCCGTGCATCGCCACGTCGAGGTTCACCTGGTCGAACGCCCGGTTGAGGAACGTCGAGTAGATCGCGACCACCGGGCGCAGGCCACCCATCGCCATGCCGGACGCCGCGGTCACGGCGTGCTGCTCGGCGATGCCGACGTCGAAGAACCGGTCCGGGAACCGCTCCTTGTACGGCAGCAGGCCGGTCGAGTCGGGCATCGCGGCGGTGAGGGCCACCACCTCGGGCCGATGCTCGGCCTCCTTGATCAGCGCCTCGGTGAAGGCGGCCGTGTAGCTGCCGGGCTTGACCCCGCCCACGTCGTGCAGCCGCTTGATCGGGTCGTTCTCGGCGGGGGCGTAGCCGCGGCCCTTCTGGGTCAGCACGTGGACCACGATGGGCCCGTCGAACTCACGGGCGTTGCGGAGGGCGCGCTCCAGGCCGGCGACGTCGTGGCCGTCGAACGGCCCCGTGTAGCGCACGCCCAGCATCTCGAAGAACGCCGGCGGCTCGAACATCTCACGCACGGCCGCCAGCGCACCCTCAACGCCCCGCTCCAGCTTGTCGCCGAAGAGCGGCACGTCGTGCAAGAGCCTGTCGAGCCGGGCCCGGTTGCGCACGTAGGCCGGATTGAGGCGGAGGCGGCCGAGGCTCTCGCTCAGCCGCGACACCGTGGGTGCATAGGAGCGGCCGTTGTCATTGAGGATGATGACGGCGCGGCTGTCGGAGTGGCCCAGGTTGTTGAGGCCCTCGAACGCCATGCCGCCGGTCATCGAGCCGTCGCCGATCACCGCGACGATGTTGCGGTCGGTGATCCCCCGCAGCTTGTGCGCCTCGGCCAGGCCGTGGGCGTAACAGAGGATCGTCGACGCGTGGCTGTTCTCGACCCAGTCGTGGTCGGACTCGGCGCGCGACGGGTATCCGGACAGGCCGCCGGCGCGCCGCAACGTCGCGAAGTCGTCGCGGCGGCCGGTGAGGATCTTGTGCACGTAGGCCTGGTGGCCCGTGTCCCACAACAGGATGTCGCGGGGCGACTGGAACACGCGGTGGACGGCAAGCGTGAGCTCGACGACGCCGAGGTTCGAACCCAGGTGGCCGGAGCCGGCGGCCGACACTGCGTCGATGATGTGCTGGCGGATTTCCGCGGCAAGGGCGTCGAGCTGCTCGTACGAGAGCTTGCCCAGGTCCGCTGGGTCCTTGATCGAATCGAGCAGCATCGATGCGGCTCCGTTGCGGCGGTCGACGACGGGCCCATCCGAGCCCCGAGCAGCGACCAACGCTACTCCTGCCACCCGTCGTCGGACCATGCAGGCTCCGGCGGGGCCTTGTCCGCGCCCGCGTGGACCGATGGTGATAGGAGAGGTGGATGCCCGCATGGCCGCGCGTCGTTCCGCTGGTCGATGCGCTGGTGTTCCAGCGGAACTCCTGCGCGGATCTGGGCTCGAACCTGTATGCCGAAGTGCTCGACGCCGTCATCGCCGACGTCGGCGGCGACGGTCCGTGCGCGGTGGTCTTGCGGCCCCACGAGCGCGACCCCTTCGGGTCGGCGCTGCCCCTGCGGTTCCTGGGTGCCGTCCATCGGCTCGTGCTCGAGGGGCGCGCCCCGCTGCTCGCAGCGCACTACCCGTCGGCGGGCGGAACGCCGGGCCCGGGCCTGGCCGACGACTTCGTGGCCACCGTCGCCGAGCTGCGTGCGGACATCGAGGCCCGCGTCGGCAACGGCGTACAGACCAACGAGGTTGGCCGCTCGGCCGCACTGGTGGGCGGCTTCGTCGAGGTCGTCCGCCGCAGCGGGTTGCCCCTGCGGCTGCTGGAGCTCGGGGCGAGCGCCGGGCTCAACCTCCGGTGGGACAGGTTCTGGTACGACACCGGTGCCTCGACGCTCGGCGACCCGGCCAGCGCCGTGCGGTTCGTCGGCGTCTGGGACGACCCGCCGCCGGTCCTCGACGATGTGGCCGTCGGCGTGGCCGTCCGGGAGGGTTGCGACCGGTCCCCGATCGATCCGATGCGCGAGGACGGTCGGCTCACCCTGCGGTCGTACCTCTGGCCCGACATGGTCGACCGGCGCGCTCGCCTCGACGCCGCGCTGGCGATCGCCGCGCGGGTTCCGGCCAGCGTCGCGGCCGCAGATCTCGGGGACTGGCTCGAGACGCGGCTGGCGGAGCCTGCGTCCGGGCGCGCCACGGTCGTGTACCACTCCATCGTCTGGCAGTACGTCGACGGGAGGTCGCGCGACCGCATGCGGGGGGCGCTCCGGCGTGCGGGCGGTGAGGCCCGTGCGGACGCGCCGCTCGCCTGGCTCCGGCTCGAGCCGGCCGGACCAGTTGCCGACCTGCGGTTGACCTGGTGGCCGGGCGGCACCGAGCAGGTCCTGGCGACCAGCGGCTACCACGGCACCCCGGTCCACTGGGGCGGCCGCCCCCCGCTGCGCGAACCGGCCTAGGCCCGCAAACCTGCCGCGGGAACGGTGGTCCCAGGGACCGTTTCCGCGGCAGGAATCCCATGGCGCGACTCCCACCACCGGGTGCCGACGCGCGCGATCAGGTAGCCGGCGCCGAGGCAGATCAGCCCGCCTACGCCGTCGATCCAGTAGTGGTTCGCCGTCACCATGATGTCGAACAGCGTGATGAACGGATAGGCGATGACGAGGGCGCGGAGCCAGCGCCGGCGCACCAGCGGCGCCAGCACCAGGGCGCACCACGTGGACCAGCCGATGTGCATGCTCGGCATGGCCGCGTACTGGTTCGACACCGCCGCCATCTCCTCGCTGCCGAACGACGCCCAGCCGCCGTAGCGCGCCACCGTGTCGACGAACCCGTACCGGTCGCACGGCGGTTCGCCGGCCTCGTCGGGAAGGTCCTGGTCGGGTGCGTAGATCTGACAGCCGCCGAACTTTCCGGGGTCGTCGAGCAGGCGCGGCGGCATGAGCGAGAACGATGCGAAGCCGATCAGTGCCAGCAGGGTGGTGAACGCGAGCGTGTTGCGCCACAGGCGGTAGCGCCACGGTGCCTTGCGGAACATCCACACCAGGGCGACGCCGACGACGACGAAGTGGAAGAGCCCGTAGTAGACGTTCCAGAAGCGGATGAGGCCGTTCAGGGGCAGGTCCAGGTACCAGCGCTGCAGGCTGTCCTCGAAGTAGAGGCCGATGTTCCGCTGGAGCTGGATGATCGCCTTGGCGTGGTTGAACGCCGGCTCCGGGTCGACCGTTCCGCCTCCTCCCGACCCGAACTGGTTGCGCACGGCCGAGTAGGCCCCGTACACGAGCACGACGTAGATCAGCTCACGCCACCAGCGCAGACCCCAGTCCCGGCGGGCGGCGCCCTGCTCGACCTCGGGCCCGTCGACCGCTCTCGTCGTCCCCTGCCCCTGCTGCTCGGCCGTCCGCGTGTGGCCCGGCGCCCCGTTCTCGGCTCTTGTCGCCTCCGGGCCGCTCGGGCTTCTCTCGGTTGCCCCGACGGGATTCTCGCTCATGCCGCCACGGTCGGGCTGGCGGCGGCCTCGCCGGGGGCGGACCGGGCGCGACCCCCGGCGGCGAAGGCAGGCGCACCCAGCAGGCTGACGGCCACGTTGAGCAGGTAGAGCAGCAGGCCGAGGGCGATCGCATCCTCGCGGGAGACGCCGAGCGGGTGGAGGAAGAGCACGAAGGCGCCCTCGCGCACCCCTAGGCCCGCCATGCTGATCGGCAGGACCTGGGCGATGAGCACCGCCGGCAGGAACGCCAGCAGGGCGGTGAGGCCAGCGGGCCGGACCCCGAGGGCGTTGGCTGCGGCCACGGCCGCCAGCACGAGGATGAGCTGGTAGGCGAACCCGGCGACCAGGACGTTCGCGGCGGCGCCGGGGTCGGACCGCAGCCGGTGGACGCCCAGGTGGACGGCGCCTGCGAAGCGGCGCCAGCCCGCACGGGTGGCGAACCGTCCGCCGATCCGGCGGCTGCCGACGGCGGCGAGCACCCCGATCAGCAGGGCGAGGGTGGCGAACGCCAGCAGCAGCGCCACCTGGGTCGCCGACCCGAGATGGCGGAGCCCGGGATTGACCGCGAAGCCGGCCAGCGTGATCACCGGCAGCACGAGCCACCCCGTGAGCCGCTCGAGCACGACGGACGCGAACGTCCCCGGCGATTCCCCGGTGTCGCGCGACAGCCGGCTCACCCGGAGCACGTCGCCGCCGATGGTCGTGGGCAGCACGTTGGAGACGAACTGGCCGGCGAGGTAGTGGGACACGAGGCGGGGGAACCTGGTGGGGATCTCCAGCGCCTCCAGCACCTTCTGCCACCGGAGCGCCGAGAGCACGATGCCGCCGAGCGTGAGTGCGGCGGCGACACCGAGCCAGGCGCCGGTGCCGGTCGACCACTCAGGAACCAGTTCGTCAACGTCGAACGACGGCACCTGCGCGACGAGGACGATCAACATGGCGGCACTCACGGCGATGCGCACGCCCAGCGTGACCGCCTGCTTCCTCGTCACTCTTCCTCCGCTGCGTCTCCGTGAGCACCGGGGCAGTCGCTGCCGTCTGTTACCGGTTGCCCGTGCGCCCCCCGCCATGCGCGCCGCCTGCGCAAGTTAGTCGCGCGTGCGGCTGGCAGTGCGGTCGGGGGACCCGTGCATTTTACGGCGCTTGCCTGTCACACCCCCCGTCTAGGGTGGGCGCTGCCGGATCGCTCGGTGGGGCGCCGGCAGGCGTCGGCGACGCCGACCGGCGGCCATGGCCGCATCCCCCGCCCCTCGTCAGCCATGCGAGAGGAGCGCGCCGATGCAACGGCCCCACCATCGATCCTTCCCACCCACCGCAGCCCTGCTCGTCACCGCCGCGATCGCCGTCGTCGCGATCGTCATCGCACTGAGCACCCGCCAGGGCGTCTCGGGCGGCGGCCGGCGGATCGCCGAGGCGCCGACCAGGCCGATGGCGGCCGCGGTCGAGCGGCGCACGCTCGTGCGGGCGCTGGAGGCCACGCGTGCGGTCGAGAGCGGGCGGGTGGCGGTGACGACCGCCCTCACGGGACTCGACGTGCCGGTCCCTCCGCCGGGGGGCCGGCTGACGGTCGCCCGATACCGGGTGGCCTTCGACCGGCGGGTTGGCCGCGTCGGGGTCGAGGTCGACATGTTCAATGCGGCCGACCCGCCGGGCGCTGCCGTCACGGGCACGGCGGGGCTGGTCGCCGTCGGCGACGTGGTCTACGCCCGGGCCGGGCCGATGGCCGCGGTCGTCGGGCGCGCGCCCGGCGACTGGGTCCGGGCCGACCGGGCGGCCGTCGCCGCTCGGGGGGCGCGTAGTGACGCCGCGCGGCTGCTGCTCGACCCGCTCGGCCCCTTCGAGGTGGTCGGCGACGCGATCGCCGGGGCACGGGTGGTCGGCCACGACGTGATCCGCGGCAGCCCGGCCACCCACCTGGCGACGAGCGCGGAACTCGGCGCAGGTGTCACGCCTATCGAGCTCTGGATCGATGGCGACGGCGTGATCCGGCGCCTGGAGATCCGGTTCACGGCCGACGCCGCCGCCGGGCCGGGCACGGTCGTCGCCACGATCGAGCTCTACGACATCGGTGGTGCGGTGAACATCGCGGTTCCCGCGGGCGCCAGCGGCGAGCGATAGGCATGACCGTCCCCAGCCGGGCAGACTCCGGTGTCACATGGCACGCGATCCCGGAACCACGGTCCGCGACCACGGGGGCGAGCTGGCGCTGGCGGCCCTACGCCCGTTCGGCATCGACACGCTGTTCACCCTGTCGGGCGGGCATGTCTTCCCGCTCTATGACGCGGCGGTCAAGCGCGATCCGCCGACGCGCATCGTCGACGTGCGGCACGAGCAGACCGCCGCCTTCGCCGCAGAGGGCCACGCGCGGCTCACCCGCCGGCCCGGGCTCGCCGTCCTCACCGCCGGGCCCGGCGTCACCAACGGCATGTCGGCGATCACGCAGGCGCACTTCAACGGCTCGCCGGTCGTGGTCCTGGGCGGCCGGGCCCCGCAGGCGCGCTGGGGCTCCGGCTCGCTCCAGGAGCTCGACCATGTGCCGCTGGTCGCCCCGGTCACCAAGCTGGCCCGCACGGTCGCCGCCGTGGAGGACATTCCGGCGGTGGTCCACGAGGCCGTCGCCACCGCCCTGACCCCGCACCGAGGGCCGGTGTTCGTCGACCTGCCGATCGACGTCGTGTTCGCCGAGGGGGAGGCGGCGATCCCGCCGGCGGTCGCGCCGGCGGCGGAAGAGCCCGACCCCGACCAGGTGGCCGCCGCCGCCGGTGTCATCGCCCGGGCCGAGCGTCCGATGCTCGTCGCAGGCACCGACGTCTGGTGGGCCGGCGCCGAGGCCGAGCTCGCGGCCGCCGTCGAGCACCTGCGGGTGCCGACGTTCGTCAACGGCCAGGGGCGAGGTTGCCTGCCGGCCGACCATCCGCTCGCCGCCAGCCGCACCCGCAGCCTGCTCAAGACCGACGCCGACGTGGTCGTGGTGGTGGGCACGGCGCTCGACTTCCGCCTGTCGTTCGGTCGCTTCGGCAGCGCGACCGTCGTCCACCTGGTCGACAGCCAGGATGGCCGCGCGGGGCACGTCGACGCGCTCACCGTGGCCGGCGACCTGCGCACGACGCTCTCTGGGCTCGCCGGCTACGACGGCCCGCGTACCGACCACGAGCCGTGGCTCGACCGCGTCCGCGACCTCGAGGCGGCCGCGGCGGCGGCCGAGGCCCCACTGCTGGCGGCGGCGGCGACGCCGATCCTGCCGACGCGGATCTACGGCGAGCTGCGCAAGCGGCTCGACCGCGACGCAGTGGTGGCATGCGATGGCGGCGACTTCGTCTCCTATGCCGGCAAGTACGTCGACGTGTACGAGCCAGGGTGCTGGCTGGACAGCGGGCCCTACGGCTGCCTCGGCACCGGCATGGGCTACGCCATGGCGGCGCGGTTGGCGCACCCCGACCGCCAGGTGGTGGCGCTGCTCGGCGACGGGGCGGCGGGGTTCTCGCTCCTGGACGCCGACACGCTGGTCCGGCACCAGCTGCCCCTGGTGATGGTCGTCGGCAACAACGGCATCTGGGGGCTCGAGAAGCATCCGATGCAGGCCCTCTACGGCTACGACGTGGCCGCCGACCTCCAGCCCGCCTGCCGCTACGACCAGGTGGTGGCGGCCCTCGGCGGCGCAGGCGAGACCGTGACCGACCCCGACGAGGTCGGTCCGGCGCTCGACCGGGGCCTGGCGTCCGGCGTTCCCTACCTGGTCAACGTCCTCACCGACCCGGCAGACGTCTACCCGCGGTCGTCGAACCTGGGCTGAGAGGCCGGGCGGCGGCCGTCCGTCCGGGGCGGCAGCCGCCCCGCACGAGGCGATCGATGGTCCGACCAGCGGGGCACGGCCCAGGCCCGGTTCGTCTCGCGCAGCAGCACGACGATGACGGCGGCGATGACCACGATCCCCGCCATCGCCAGGAGCTCGAGGCTGCCGTTCCACACCGGGTCGAACGACGCCTCCCCGGACGACGCCGACACGACGAGCACGCCCAGGAGCCCGCCCGTCCAGACCGCCAGCGTCAGCCAGCGCAGCCAGCGGAGCTGACGGGCCGTGCCCTGCCGCTCCCAGGCCGCCGCGCGCCCGGCCAGGGCCCCGAGCAGCAGCCACATCGCGACGCCACCGGCGACCACCGCCGCGGCCAGCACGGCGAGCCGCCAGCCGGTGACGTCGTCGAAGACGAGCTGCTCGGGGTAGGCGAGGTCGACGCCGGGACGCGGCGTGACGGTCTCGCCCGTGCGCGGGTCGAGCATCACGAAGCGGTAGGGCAGCGACACCTCCGGCAGCGTCAGGAGCGCCGTTGCGGCCGCTGCGATCGCGGGCACCGTGAGGGCACAGCGCCAGGCGCCGAAGGCAACGAGACCCCACCCGATTGCGTCCGGGAGGAGGTCGAGGTGCTCCGTGCGGATGTCGATGGCGATGAGCGCAAGTCCCAGCGCCACGAACGTCAGCGGACGCATCGGCCGGATCGTAACCGGGCATGTTCGGCCCCACGCTGGCCCGGCGGCCCGTTGGGGTCGTCGTCGGGGCGTCCGGGCGACGGGCCACGCTGGTTCCGGGCGGCGGAGGACCCGGTATCGGCGTCGGCGGGCGCCGGCGTCAGCCGGGGCCGATGCGATGGACGGTGATCTCGTTGGCGCCGTCGCGGAAGAGCTTGTCGCTGACCACCACCGCGAACGTCACCTCCTGGCCGGTGGCCATCGCGGGGCTGGTGCCGCCGATCACCCCGTTGACGGCGACGGCCAGGACGTCGCCGGGCTCGACCCCCTCCCCTGTGCCCACCGCGCCCCGGAGCAGCGCCGGCACCGTGCCGGTGCTGCGGTCCACGACGGGGTCGACGTCGACGAACGAGGCGTCCACGGCGCTGCCGGCGTCGACCTCGGTGCCGACGAGATCGGGTCGGGGCCCGGTCCGGAACCACCGCACGGGGTCGCCGATCCCGCCAAGGAAGCGATCGACGCCGTTCGCCAGCACGTCGGCCAGCTGGGCCCGGTCCTCGAGGGCCAGCTCGTCGCCGAGGGCGACGCCGAAGTCGTTCACGTCGCTCGGGTAGAACGGCTTGTGCCCATCGGTGCGCGGGTCCGACAGCGCCGACTGCCCGTCAACCTCCCAGGGGATGTCGACGTCGAGCACGTCGGCGATGGTCGGCAGGACGTCGATGTTCAGGACGTTGGCATCGTCGACGGTGCCCGTGGTGATGCCCGGCAACTTGACGAGCAGGGGCACCCACGCCAGGTCGGCGAGCACGTCGTCGGCCAGGGCTTGGCCCTCGAGCCCGCGGATGGGTTGGCCCGGTCGGAACGAGATGCCGTGGTCGGAGGTCACGACGATCAGGGCATCGTCGTACACGCCTCGCTCCCGCAGGGCGTCGAGGATCTCGCCGAGGAGGGCGTCGACGTAGCCGACCTGGAGCAGGTGGCGCTGGCGGCCGAGGTCCACCGGCCATGGGTCGGTGGTCCACTGATCACCATTGCGGCCCAGGTCCGGGTCCGGCCCGGGATAGCGGGCCCCGGACGGCAGGTATCGGTACGGCACGTGGGGCAGGAGCACGTGGAGGTAGTGCACGGCCGGGCGGTGGTCGACGATCCCGTCGGTGAATGCGCGGAACCGCGCCGGTTGGTCGAGCTCGAAGTCGGCGAAGCCGTCGTCCGATGGCTCTATGCCCGACGCCCCCGAAGGCTCGGGGGACGTCCCCTCCTCCACCATCCCGGCGACGGCGTCGCCGGTGTTCCCCGACGGCGACAGCCGGCCGCGCATGACCCGGCCGGAGTCCCGCAGCAGCTCGCCCAGGCCGCCCGGCACGCCCCCGACCGCAACGTCGTCGCACACGTCGGTGGGGCACACCCGGGTGACCGACTCGACCACGTTCAGGTCGTAGTCGTCGGCGAGCAGCGTGAACAGGGAGTCGGGATGATCTGCGGCGAGAGGACCCGCGTCCGGCTCCGGGAGCCGGCCGGTGACGAGCGCCGGCGCGGCGTGCCACGTCGAGCTGGAGACCGTGGTGGCGTTCCGGAACCATGTGCTCTCGGCGGCGAGCCCGGCCAGGTTGGGGAACAGCTCGGCGTCGATTGCACCGTCCTCGTCGACGACCGACGCCAGCGGGAGCTCGTCGAACACGAGCATGACCACGGGGACCGGGTTGCCGACGTCGCCGGGGCCGGCCGAGGCGACGTCATCCAACAGCCGCGATGTCGGGGACGTGAGCAGGAACAGCCCGACGAACACGACCGGCGCAAACGCCGCGTACGCCAGCCACGTGCGCACGGCCGCAACCCGCCGATAGGCGACGATCGCCACGGCGCCGGAGGCGAAGCAAAGGGCGTAGAGCACGAGCCCGTCGGCGAGCGGCCGGGCGGCCTGCACCACAAAGGCGGCGACGAGCCCGCCGAGAAACAGGAGGTGGAGCACCCGGCGGGCCCGCCGGTGCACGAGCCCGACGACGACCTCCGCCAGCCAGAGCGCGATCGGCCCCGCAAGTGCCACGACCAGCGCGAAGGCGACGACCGTGGCCGGCCCGGCACCCCGGAAGACGAACTGCTCCGGGGCCCGGCCGAAGACGTCCAGCAGTGGCTGGGCGATGGCGAAGCCCCAGGCCGCCAGCAGCTCGGCGAACGCCCTCCCCTCCCCCCGGATGACCGACACGTCGCCCTATGCGCTCCCGATCACGCGCCGGAACGATCGCGCTGACCTGCATCGACGGGAGGCGACTGCTACGACGTGCACTTCTCGAGGAAGCGCTACATGGGGTTTCGCCACCTACAGCAACCTAGCTGGAACCGGCCTTGACCTGGGGTTATGCGTTGAGGCGGCTTGGAGTGCCTCGGGGTGTCTGCGGACCGGTGAGGCCTGGCTGGGACCGGTATCCCGCGCGAGGGCGTTGCCCAACGGCCGACGCTGACGACTAGCTGATCTATTGGGGCAGGTCTGGGTCCGGCACCACTGATGTGGTCGTCGCTTACCGCGCTGTGTAGCTCACTGCTGCGCCGGGCGCCACCGACGAGCACGACGACGAGGGGTGCCGGGCCCTGCGGAATCCGCTCTACAAACCCACGGCCCGCCTGCGATCCTCCAATGGTGCCCGAGATCGAACCGGCGCTGTTCTACACGGGCCTCGTGGCGGAGCTGTACGCCAGGTTGCGGTCAGAGGACCCGGACCCCGAGCGCTACCGCCGCTTCATCCGGACCTTCGGTGAGCCCGCTCTCGAGCTCGGGTGCGGCGACGGCGACCCCTTGCTGGCCCTGTGTCGAGCGGGCCTGGAAGTGGAAGGCCTGGACTCGTCGCCCGACATGCTCGCTCGTTGCCGCCAACGGGCTGCCGATCTCGGCCTCCAGGTGCGGCTACACGAGTCCCGCATGGAGACGATGGACCTCGGGCGGCGCTACCGGTCGATCTTCCTGGCGGGGGCCACCTTCAACTTGCTGCCCGACGATGCCGCGACCGCGCAAGCTCTGGAGCGGATCCGCGCACACCTTGCTCCAAACGGCGCGGCACTGATCCCGCTCTTCATTCCCAGACCCGTCCAGGCCGGGCAGCCTCGGGAGCACACGGAAGAAGACGGCACCGTGCTGCGCTGCACACCGATCTCCGTCGAGCACGACGAGCGCGCCCGCCGGCAAACGATCGTTCTGCGCTACGAACGCGGGACGACAGGAGAAGCAGCCGTGCTCGAGCGCCGATGGACCGTGCACTGGCACAGCCAGGAGGACTTCGACCGACTCGCCACACGCGCGGGCCTCGCGGTGTCCGCCGTGCTTGACGTCCATGGTGAACCGGCGACGCCCGACGCGGACGAGTTCGCGTTCGTGCTCACCACGGGCTGACCGATGGCCCGAGGCGGCCCTATTCGCCCGCCAACAGCTGAGGTGCGGGAGCGGGCGTGGAGCACCCTTGGGACCCGGACGTGAAGGGTCGCCCTCGGTGGGTGTCTCCAAACGCCTGACGGCTGGTGCGGGGCGCGCAACGATTGCCCCGATCTGGAGCGGCTTCGCTCACCCCCGGTCGTGACGGGGGCAGAGCCTGGCGCAGCACACCGTTAGCGGTGCCTCAGTCGCACTTCTCGAGGAAGCGGTCGACGTCGACCACCACCCGCGTGACCTTCCCCGCGGCCACCAGGCCCCGCTCGTCGCTGGCGGAGACGGTGAACGTGAGTCGCCGTCCCTCCACCTTCTCCAGCGTGGCCTCGGCCTGCACCGTGGTGCCCACGGCTGTCGGCGCCAAGTGATCGAGCTGCACCCGCATGCCGACGGTCGTGTGCCCGTCCGGCACCCGACCGTCGACCGCCTGGAGCGAGGCTTCCTCGCACAGCGCGATCAGGCGTGGCGTGGCCAGCACTGCCACCCGGCCCCAGCGGAACGCC
>Ga0081455_10004641_pt1 | contig 15304 bp, 16 predicted proteins | sample TabmetS3T2R1_FD_70207 | JGI IMG/M metagenome (GOLD analysis project Ga0081455, IMG submission 70207) | Tabebuia heterophylla rhizosphere microbial communities from the University of Puerto Rico - S3T2R1 | ecosystem: Host-associated > Plants > Roots > Rhizosphere ... | reverse complement strand
CGGGTGAAGGGGCTGTTGCCGCCTTCGGTGCCGTCAAGCGCGGTCTGGCCCGGGCCGGTGGCGAAGGCGATCAGCGTGCCTTCGCCGGACTTCATCTCGGCAAGGCCGGTCTGCACGTTGACGCTGCGGGTTGCCGAGTTCGACTTGATCTTGGCGGCAAACGGATTGTCGCGGCAGGCATCGAGAAACACCAGCTTGACCTTGGCATCGCCCATGGTTTGGTCGAGCGTGAGGTCGATGTTGATGGCGGCGCCTAGCTTTACGTCCATTTCGGATTTGATGTCGGCATCGACAGGCAGCAGATAGTTGGTGCCCGATATCGCGATGCCGTGGCCGGCATAGAAGAACACGGCGACGTCGGCGCCCTGCGCGCGCTTGCCGAAGTCAAGCAACCGCTCGGTCATCTTGTCGCGGGTAAGGTTGGTTCCTTCGACGACCTCAAAGCCGACATTGCGCAACGCGCCTGCGATGGCTTTGGCGTCGACCGGCGGATTGGGTAGCGCCGCCACATTCTTGTAGGCGCCATTGCCGACCACGAAGGCGACCCGGCGGTCGGCCTGGGCGGAACTCACTGAGAGCGCCATGCAGATAAGGGAAAGGACGAGGGTGAGAAAGCGCATGAAATGCCCCTGTAGAATCGAAACACTTTGGCGGTGACGCTTGTCGTCGAGGTTACACGAAAAAGCCACGCTTCGCGCCACAAAAATCGGCCCAAATACCCCGATTTCAGCGATAGCCACCGGTTCCCTCGACGCTACGAAACGTATGTCGCGCGATTGCGTGATTTGGATCACAAACAGCGGCAGAAATCGTTCAACAATTCGTGCGTGCGGTCTCGGCCTGACCAAGAGCACCGCTCAGGTCGCGGCACGCACAGGAGCCGGCGTCGCTGCCCGCAGGTTCACCAGGTTTCCAGTGAGGATCAGCGCCGCGCCGAGCACGGTCAAGGCGTCCAGCCGCTCCGAATAGAGCAGCCAGCCCGCCACGGCGGTGAGTGGCACCCGCAGGAAGTCCATCGGAACGACGACGGTGGCATCGGCATAGAGCATCGCCCGCGTCATGCAGTAGTGCGAGAACGTGCCGCAGAAAGCCACCACGATAGCCCAGCCCCACGTGATGAGCGACGGCCAGGTCCAGGCATAGAGGCCGGGCAACAGACTGCCGGCTATCTGCACCGCGGCCATGTAGAAGACGATCGTCACCGTCTGCTCGGTGCGGGTCAGCGACTTCACCATCGCGATGGAAATGCCGAAGCCGATGGCGGCGGCCAGCGCAATCAATTGGCCCTGATTGAGCTCGCCCGTTGCGGGGCGGACGATCATGATGACGCCGACAAGGCCAAGCACGATCGCGCAGAATTTCCAGACCGTGATGCGCTCGCCGAGAAACATCGCGGCAAGGATGGCGGTCCAGATCGGCATGGTGAATTCGATCGCCACCACCTGGCCGATCGGGATCAGCGTCAGTGCAAAGAACCAGCCGAACTGCGCGCCGAAATGGATGACGTTGCGCGCGAGGTGCTGCGGCAGGCGCTGCGTCTTCACGGCGGCAAGACCGCCGGCGCGATGGATCAGCGGATAGAGCAGGAGGAGCCCGACGCTGGAGCGGATCAGGATCAGCTGAAACACGTTGAGCTCACGCAAGGCCTCACGGCCGGCGACCGCGATCATCAGCATCAAAGCGAGCCAGCCGGCCATCCACAATGCGGCCATCGGTTTGGAAGGGGTGCGATCCATCGGCAAGGAAAGTTCGAAAAGCGGGCAGGCCGGTATGTTTGACCCGACCTGCCTTTGCAACGGGCAAATCTGCCGATGCAGCCCTGCGCAAGGCTCAATTTCGCTGTGGGATCATGGACCTGATCGGTGCTAAGGAAGCCTCGTCATTCCGGGGCGATGCGCAGCATCGAACTATGGGGCGCGGTTGCGCCCCTGAGAATCTCGAGATTCCGGGTCTGGTCCTGCGGACCATCCCGGAATGACGTCGACAACAAAGGAAGTCAGCTCATGCGTGTCCTGCAACCGGCCGAATGGTCAAAACCGCGCGGCTTTTCGCACGGCGTCGTGGTCGATGGTCCCGGCAAGTGGGTGGTGCTGGCCGGCCAGACCGGTGGCGACGAGAAGGGCGATTATGCGCCCGATCTCGCCGCGCAAGTCGGGTTCGCGCTGAAGCGGATCATCAAGCTCCTGGCGGAAGCCGGCGCGGGACCCGAGCACATCGTGCGGCTGACCTGGTATCTCACCAGCAAGAGCGAGTACCAGGCCTCAGGCGCTGGCATTGGCGCTGCCTGGAAGGAGACGCTGGGGAAGAACTTCCCGCCCTCGACGCTGCTCTATATCGACGGCCTCGTCGACGAGCGCGCCAAAGTCGAAATCGAAGTCACCGCCTTTGTGCCGGCGGCCTGAAGAGAGTTTTGAGACATGAACACCACGCGAAAGACCTCCGCCGATTTTGTCCTGGGCTTTGCCACGGGCTGGCCGGAGCATCAGCCCGACATCATGGTGCTGTCGCTCACCACCCAGAAGGGCATCCAGGATTTCGCCTTCAACAAGGAGCAGGCGCTTCTGATCGCAAAGACGATCAAGGAAACCGCAGCCAAGCTTGAAAAGCCCAAGACGACCTAACTCCACGACCTAAGCTCGCCGCAGTTCACAGCAAAACGCCCCGGCTCGATCGAACCGGGGCGTTCGACGTGGTGCAGGCGGGCGCTATTTCGTAAGCGCGATATCGGCGCCGCGGAACTGGCTGTCGGCGCGCATCGACACGCTCTGTTTGTTGCCGACGGTGCGAAGCGCGATGTTGGCGTTGAAACCCGCGGTGCTGGCGACGACCTGGAAGTTGCCGCCGCCGCCGCGGCCCTGAATGGTACCGGCAATGTTGCGGCTGGACTCAGCCCAGGTGCCGGTGACCTGGCCGCCCTGGTCGACGACGTTGGCCCCCAGATTGAACTTGTAGGCATCGCTGGCGCAGGTGAGCGCCATGGTCATGTTGATGCCGGCGACTTGATAGGTCGCGCGGCAGCGGATCCGTTCGCGCGAACCGTCTTCCAGGGTGATGGTGCCGCTGCCCGCCCAATTGCCGGCGAGGCCCGCAAACGGCCCCGACTGCGCATGACTGACCGCGGTCGATGCCGCAAAAAAAACGGCGGCTGCAAATGCAAGCCGCCGCGAATACGCGAGGGTTTCAGCTAGTCGGCTGGCCTTATTGACGGGACGCTTCCCATCGACCGCTGCACGGTACGCCCGCTGATGCGCCATTCCACTTCCCTGATCCGGAGTTGCCACTGAGTTGACCGTTCGCATATGCACCATTGATCGAGACTCGCACAAGTCCCTCGCGGCCGATGGTACCGGAAATGGCAGCGCCCGGCGCGGAAATGCGGCCGTCGCTGATCGTCAGGGTTGAAGAGGTCGAAGGCTCGCAATTGCCGCTCTTGGTCACCACCGTGACATTCCACAGGCCGTCATAGGGTTGTCCGGCGAAGGCGGGAGCCGCGGCGGCGACGGTGAAAAGGGTGGCACAAAGCAGCGGTCGGATGCGGTTGCGGCGCATGGGTAAGGTTCCTCGATTTAGGGGTTGGCGCGGCTTATTGTGGAACATTGTGACGAAAATTTGATGCGATGCAACAACTCCGAAAGTTCCAGACAGTACAGACACTTATGGTTGATTTCGGTTCCCGTTCGGGAACGTAGAAACACGGATTTGGCGGGGGATTCGGTCATTTTTGGCTAAGTCCTGGCGGGGGCCAGCGCGGGCGCAAGGGTGGCGAACTGCTCGTCCTGTGGCTTGGCCGGAAGCGACCCATTTGCCTTGGCGGAATCGATGACTTCCGCGAGCAGTCGCAGGCCGAGCGGGGCCAGCGCGCGCTCCCACAATTCACGCGCTGTCTCGCCCTTCTTGACGAAGACCCAGTCCTGGGCGGCGATCGCGCCGGCATCCATGCGGTCGGCGAGATGATAGATGGTGCCGCCCGCAATCGGATCACCCTCCTTGATCGTCCACTCGACTGCAGCGAGGCCGCGGTGGCGCGGCAGCAGCGAGGGGTGATAGCCGATGCCGCCGTGTTTCGAGGCGGCCAGCGCATCCCTGTCGATGCGGGCATGGCTGTGGGCGGTGATGATCAGGTCCGTCTTCGGCGCAATTTCGGACGCCACCACGTGCCTGGGATTGGCCTGCACCACGACGTCAACGCCTGCGGCCTTGGCGGCAGCGGCAAGACGGTCCTCGCCGTCATGGACCACGACCCTGCCGATCTCGACGCCGTGCTGGCGCAGCATATTGAAGGTCGCCACCCCGAAATGGCGGGAGCCGACAAGGGTTATTCGCATGGTGCAATCCGTCCCGGTTCAGCCGGATATGTCGATAGCACGGCAGCCGCCTGTGTCGCTCTGCGGGAATAACGGGGTGGGGGTTATCAACAGGTCGCGCGCGGGACGTTCCGTGGGATGCCAGGCGAGTCGAATTCCGAGCGGCAAAGCGTTGGACGGTCAGGCTTTCTCCAGCCTCGTTGCCAGCACCTTGTCGATGCGCCGGCCGTCCATGTCGACGATCTCGAAGCGCCAGTCGCCGACCGTAAGCTTGTCCCCGACGTCGGGAATGGCTGCGAGTTCCTGCAAGAGGTAGCCGGCAAAGGTCTGGTAGGGCCGCGACGGCGGCAAGGCGATGCCGAGCAGATCGGCGAATTCCAGCGCCGGCATCCAGCCGGAGATCAGATAGGAGCCGTCGTCGCGCTTGACGAAAGCGCGCTCGGCCGGACCGTGGTCGCTCTGGAACGTGCCGACAATGGCTTCGAGAATATCGGCGCTGGTGACGACGCCCTGGAACACGCCGTACTCATCGTGCACGAGGCCGATATGCACCGGCGAGTCGCGCAGGATTGCGACCACGTCGCGCGCGTCGAGCGTTTCGGGAATGATCGGCGCCTCGCGCGTCAGCGCGCGGATGTCGGGCGTCTCGCCGGCGAGATAGACATCGAGCAGATCCTTGGCCTGCACGATGCCGAGCGCGCTGTCGCGATCGCCGTCGAACACGACACTGCGCGAATGATTGGTCTTCTGCAGGTTGGCGATGGTTATCGGCTGTGGATCTGCGAGGTCGATCTGGCTGACCTCGTTGCGCGGCGTCATCACGGCGCCGACCGGGAGATCGCCGAGCCGCATGACGCCTGCGATCATCTCCTTTTCGCCGGGTTCGAGCACGCCGGCATGTTCAGCCTCCACCACCAGCGTGCGGATTTCCTCCTCGCTGACGCGCTCTTCCGCCGCGCCGCGATGGCCGAGCAGCCAGAGCAGCACCTTGCCGGAACGATCGAGCAGCCACACCAGCGGCAGCGAGATTCTTGCCATCGCATTCATCGCGGGCGCGACCCTGACCGCGATGGATTCGGGATCGCGCAGCGCGATCTGCTTCGGCACGAGTTCGCCGACGATCAGCGAGGCGTAGGTGATGACACCGACGACGAGGCCAACACCGATAGTATCGGCCAGGCCCTGCGAAAGGCCGAGTTCGACCAGCCACAGCGACAACCGTTGACCGAGCGTCGCTCCGGAGAAAGCGCCGGAGAGCACGCCGATCAGCGTGATGCCGATTTGCACCGTGGACAGGAATTTTCCGGGATCGGAAGCGAGCGCCAGCGCCCGCCGCGAGCCGCGCACACCGCGCTCGACCAGCCCCGCCAACCGCGCCGGGCGGGACGAGACGATCGCAAGTTCCGACATGGAGAGCAGGCCGTTGGTGACGATGAGAACGGTGACGATGGCAAGTTCGAGATAAAGCACTGGGGGTCTCTGGGAAGGATCGCCTTTAATATAGGCGTTCAGCCGCGACTTTTGCGACGACGGCCCTAAAAATTGCGAGTTTGCCGGGAAAACGCCGCGCCTGTGTCGCATATTCCGGACGGGCATGTGCAGCGTTTGGGCCAAGCGGCAGTTGTGCGGTATGGACAAATACCCGCCGGAAAGTTCGTAGTGAACCATCGATGAAGCTGTTTCTTTCACTCTGCGCGGCCGCCGCTGTGCTGGTTGTTGCGGTTCATCCCGCGCAGGCGCAACTCGCCGGCCATGGCGGCCCGGTCCGCTCCATCGCCATTTCGGCCGACGGCAAGAATGTGCTCTCCGGCAGTTTCGACACCGCCGCAATCCGCTGGTCGCTTGCCGGCGGATCGGCCGAGCAGGTGCTGCGGTTCCACGCCGACGCGGTCAATGCCGTCGCGTTCCTCAGGGATGGCCGCATGGTGACGGCGGGGGCGGATGCAAAGATCGCGCTGTGGACCGCCGGCCGCCAGCAGCCCGACGAAGTCTTGGAGGGACACACCGCGCCGATCGTGGCGCTTGCGGTTTCACCTGATGGCACAATGCTGGCGTCGGCCGCCTGGGACGGCACGGCGCGGCTGTGGCCGCTCGGCGCTGGCACCAAGCGCGTGCTGGAAGGACATACGCAAAACGTCAATGGCGTGGCCTTTACGCCGGATGGCAAGTCGCTGGTCAGCGTCAGCTACGATCTCACGGTGCGCATCTGGCCGTTGCCGGATGGGCCGCCCGACATCATCACGTTGCCTGCGCCGCTCAATGCGGTTGCAGTCGCTCCCGACGGCGAGATCGTCACCGGCGGCGCCGACGGAAAAGTGCGCTTCCTCTCGGCAGGCACCAAAGAAGTTAGCGATGTGCAGGCGGGCCCAACGCCGATCATCGCGCTGGCGATCTCGCCCGATGGTGTGCGCGTCGCCGCAGCGGGCATCGGCGGTACGGTCAACCTGATCGACCGCAAGACGCGCAACTCCGTCAATCCACTGGTAGGGCCGGGGCTGCCGGTCTGGTCGGTGGCCTTCATGCCTGATGGTACGACACTGCTGACCGGCGGCGCGGACGCCATGATCCGACGCTGGAATGCGCAGACCGGCAACCCGATCGGGTCCCCGCAGCAGGGTACGCCCGGCGATCCCTTGGCTGCCTATGCCGGCGATCACGGCGCGGAAGTGTTTCGCGCCTGCGTGGCCTGCCACACGCTTTCGGACAAGGACGGTCCGCGCGCCGGCCCGACGCTGGCCGGGCTGTTCGGACGGAAGATCGCCTCGCTGCCGGGCTATCGCTTCTCCGACGCGCTGAAGACCATGAACATCGTCTGGACGCCGGAAACGGTGTCGCAATTGTTCGAGGTCGGCCCGAACGCCTACACGCCCGGCACCAAAATGCCGGAGCAGCGCATCGGATCGGCTGAAGACCGCAAGGCGCTCACCGATTTCCTCGGCCGCGCGACGGCGAAATAGTTACTTCTTGTCGCGCTCGCGCAGATAATCGTCGGTGGTGCGCGGCGCGGGGCGCTCGGGTACTCCAGCGAACGGATCGAACTGCTGCTCGCTCATGGTGATGACGCGGCAGTCGGCGCACATCCGGATCGCATCGGCGCGGCTGGCGGCGGCCGGATACATCCAGTGCCGGCCCTCGAGCTTGGCGGCGACCTTCTCGATCGTGCTCTTCACGCCGAACGGCTTGCTGCAGCGGATGCAGAGCGCCGGCTCTTCTTCCTTGATCAGTCGGGCCGTGGCGCGGCTGGCGCGGAAATCGATTTGCGGCTGTAGCGTAATGACCTTTTCAGGGCAGGTCGCCTTGCACAGCCCGCATTGCACGCAGGCATCCTCGACGAATTTCAGCGCCGGCCGTTCGGGATCGTCCAGCAGCGCGCCGGTCGGACAGGCCGACACGCAGGACAGGCACAGCGTGCAGCCCTCGACATTGACATTGACCGCACCAAGCGGCGCGCCTTCAGGCAACGCAATCACATCGACCGGCGCCGGCGCGACGCGGTGCAGTTCGGAGAGCGCAAAGCGCAGCACGTCGCGCCGCTTGCCGACAGTGCGGAACGTTGCGGGCTGCGCCACGGCTGCCGCCGGCGCGATGCCGTGGAGCGCCTGGCCCAACGCATCTGGATCGTCGGTCTCGATGGTAGCGACGCGGCGGCCGGCCAAGCCGAGGCCGGCGAGGATCGCGTCGGCCATGGTGATGGTCTGCGTCAGTCCCGCGATGTCGTGCAGCGGTTTTGCACGCAGCAGGAAACGCACGCCGGTTGCTCCATACGCAAAGGCAGCGACGATCGCTTCCAGCCCGATTTGCGTGATTTCGTTGACCGCCAGCGGCAGCACGTTGGCCGGCAGGCCATCGCCGTGCCGCGCGAGCGCGTCGATCAGCGCGCTGCCGTGCTCGCCGTCGTGGAAGAGCACCACGGGGCTCGCGCCACCGGCCTGATGATAGGTCTGCAGCAGGGCGCGCAGCTTGTGCAGCAGCGCATCTGCCGGCGGCAACGCATAGGAAGCGGCGCCGGTGGGGCAGGCGGCAGCGCACTGGCCGCAACCTGCGCAAATCTCGGCGCTGATCTTGACATGGTCGCCGTTGGGCACAATGGCGCCGGTCGGGCAGAGATCGAGGCAACGATGACAGCCCGTGAGCTTTGAGCGCGAATGCGCGCAGAGCTCGGCGGTGAAGTTGACATATTGCGGCTTGTCAAAGCTGCCGACGAGGTCGCGCGCCTTCAGCACCGCACGCAGCATCGCTGCCGGATCCCTGGGGTCGGCGCGAAGATAGCCGTCGCGCAAATCGTGCGCGGGAAACAGCGCGGGACCGCCGGAAAGATCGAGCACGAGATCGCAGCGCGACGTCGCGCCATTGCGCGGCGCGTCGAACACGAACGCCTCGCGCGAGGAGGGACGGGGTGCGGCAAAATCGTCAATGGTGAGCTCGAAGGCGCCAAAATGGCCCTTGGCGTTGCGGATGGTGCCCTTCACCACCGGGAACGTGTTTTTCGCGGGCGGCGCGAGTCCTTGTGGCTTGGTGATCATCACGGTGACGTCGAGGTGATCGGCCAGCAGCTTGCCGGCTTCGATCGCGGCCTCGTCGCGGCCATAGATCAGGATCACGCCATCGCTCGACAGCGTGACAAAAGGAATTTCCGGGGCGGGCTCGGCGGCGGCTGCGAGCAGCGCAGCCATCTTCGGTCCGGCCTTGGCGCCTTGTTTCGACCAGCCGGCGGTTTCCCTGATGTTGACGAATTCGATTCCCTCAGGCCGCTCGCCGGCTTCGTTACCGAACAGCGGCGCCTCCTGGGTACAGGCGACGGTCAGCGGTCCCTCCGCTTGCGCAGCCTCGCGGAACCGGTCGATCTCGGCCCGGCACAAATGGTGAAAGGTCTTGATCTCGCTGTTGCGGCAACCACGCTCCACGGCAGCCGCATCGAGACGCATCGTGTCTTCGCAGGAGCACAGCAGTATTTTTTTGGGCGGATGCGCCATACGCGGTCAGTCACTCCGATGAGTTGATCAAGGAACAGCCGAATGCGGACTCGCCCCGGCCGTTCGGCTCGTATAATCATTCTAAACAGAAAAAAGGAAGCCGGAGCAACCTTTTGCCGTCAAATGCACGTACCCGTGAGAATGTCACCGAACGCATCGATCTGCCGCCCCCATACACGCTGGTGCGGCTACGGGAGAGCGGCGAGGCGTTTGCGCATGCGCTCCAGGTCGCCGGCGAGAGCGGGGCCGGAACTTTGGTCTATGTCGGCCGGTTCGACCTCGCGGAGTTTGCCGTGGTGCTTGAGCCCACGGAACCCCTGCACACCGCGCGCCGCGCCTTCTATGCCGGCATGGTGGCGCTGGCCGATGCGTTGCGCGCCTATGCGCCGCCGAACAAGGCGGTGACGATCGACTGGCCCGATGCCGTCCGGGTCGATGGCGGGCTGGTTGGGGGCGGGCGGCTGGGTTGGCCCAAATCCACCCGCGAGGATGACACCCCGCCCTGGCTGGTGTTCGGCGCCATGATCCGCACGGTGGCGATGACGGAAACCGAAGCCGGCGTTCATCCGCTGGCATCGGCGTTGCAGGAAGAAGGATTTGGCGAGATCGGCGCGGTCGAGGTGACCGAGAGCTTTGCGCGGCACCTGATGGTCGCCTTCGACCGCTGGCAGGTCGACGGCTTTGCCAGCCTCGCGCACCAGTATCTCGGCCTGCTGGAGCGGCAACCGCAGACCAGCCGGCGCATCGAGGCCAATGGCGACCTTGTGGTGCAGCGGATCGGCTCCGACAAGGCCGCGCCAATCCACCTTGCGCAGGCATTGGCGAAACCGACCTGGCTCGATCCAACGACGGGAGGGCCGCTTCTGTGAAACTGCTGCGCACCATCGCGCTCGATCCGTCCGACACGTTTGTATTCGACGTGGCGGCCGAGCCGGGCGACTGGGCGGTGTCGGGTGCCTTCCGCTTCTACGACCGCGATCCGGCCACGCTCGCGGGAAAGGACCGCACGGCATTTCGCAGCGGCTTTCTGGGCGTGCAGTCCTGGGGCTGGTCGACGCTGGTGCAGATCGTTCACGCGACGGAGGAAGACCGCCGTGCGCTGGTAGAGCTCCTGGCCAAGCAACTCGTTGAAAAATTCGGCGCGCCCGATCTTGCGACCGCGCGTCCCGCAGCGGAAGAGGAAGTCGCCTTTGTGGAACAGCTCTGCACGCATCCGATCTCCAGCCTGATCGCGGTCCATCGCACGGCCGAGGATGGCGAGGTGCGGGAATCCTTCCGCCGGCTGCAGTTGAAGGAGGGACAGGATCGCCACGGCAAGGCGTTCTCGTTCATGGAAATCGAGGACGATGCCGAGCCCGATTCCCATCTCGATCTCGCTGATATGACTCAGGAGCCGCCGCGCCGATGAACGATTTCTGGATCTCCTGCGGCCATCATCTGCTCGACCGCAATGACAGCGGCGGCCTAGTTGTGACCGACGAATTTTTGAAAGCCTATTTCGCGCGCCCGGAACTGATGCCGCCGGACGACGCCTGCGAGGCCGAACGCCGGCTGCATCGCGAATTGCTGGCGGAACCGCGGCGGCCGGTGGAAGCAAGCGAAGTTGCAGAAATCGCCGATGCCGACGCGCGGGAAAACTGGCAATTCGTGCTGGCATTCCGCGACCTCCTCCTGACGCATGCGACGCTGGAGGCCGCCTATCTTGCGCTGATACGTGCCGGCTCGGCCCATCTGCCGCCGCTGTTCGTCAACCAGCTCGTCCACGTCATCCTGCGCAACGCGCTCGATGGCTGCGAAGATCCTTTCGTGCTGCGCGCCGCCGAGTTGTTCTTCCGCACGCAACGGCTGATGTTGCACGAAAATTCCGTGCTGCTGGGCGATGCCGAGGTGATCGGCGGGGTCAATCCCACGCCGGTGCTGTCGCTGATGTCGATGCTGGGGGCGACACATGACGTTGAAGTCGAGGTGCTCGACGAGGACAATGCCGAACATTACTGGCACCGCAGCGACCAGTTCGACATGGGCCTCGACCTTACCGCCGGCCGGCGCGGGCAGGCGGCGCTGGCCAGCGTGATCGCGCGCTGGCTGTCGCATCTGCTCGGGATCGAGGTGTCGATCGAGCCGCTCACCGAGTTGCGCGACGCAAAACTCACCTGGTATGTCGGGCTCGACACGGAGGCAACGGCGATCGGCGACCGGCTCTGGCACGGCGAGGCGCTCGACGAGGAAACCAACGGCCGCGTGCTCGGGCTCTATCGCCTGAGTTTTGCCGATCCGGCGCTGGTGCTGGAGGAAGTCGGCCGCGAACCGGTCTACCTGATCATGGCGATGTCGGCGCAAAAACTGCTGCGGCTGAAGCCGCAGAACCTGCTCACGGGATTGCCGATCCGGCATCTGGAGACTGTGACATGAGTCCTGGGCCATTATCGCAAATCACGGTCGGCGTCGTGGTCGAACGCAGCAAGGCGGACTCGCCTTGGGTCGATTTTCTGTGGCGTCCGATCGGCATCCTGCCGGATGCGCCCGACATCGCGGCTTGGAGCGTGCTGCGCGAGGAGAACGATGCAGTTCTGTTTTATGCCGGCAGCCGGACGGTGGACCTTCACCGCGCTGAGACCGCGCGCTATCGCGACAATCTCGCCACCGGCACGCCTAGCCTGTGGGTCGTGTTGAGCCCCGCTGAGGGCGAGTGGCCTTATACGCTCGCCGCAGTGACCGCCGATCCCGCCGAAGGCGAGGCGTATACAGAGGCGGGCGCCAATCTCGTTGAAGCCGTCGCCATGCCCGATGCAGTGCGGGAGGCGGTTGAAAGCTTCGTTGCCGAGCACCACGTCGAACGGGAGTTCGTCAAGCGCAAGCGCGACCGCGCCAATCCCGAGGCGATGGCGCGCCGGCAACCGGAAGGCGGGCATGAATGAGCGACGAGGAGTTCCTCAAGCGCTGGTCGCGGCGCAAGCAGGAAGCCAAGGTTGCCGAACAGGCGCCGCCATCGGCTGCGGCCGAAGCGAACCCCACCGCGCCGGCCTCGCCTGACGCCGTTTCCGAAGCTGAAGTCAATCTGTCAAAATTGCCGCCAATTGATTCCATCACCGCGGCGACCGACATCACCGAATTCCTGCGCAAGGGTATTCCCGCCGAATTGAGCCGTGCGGCGCTTCGTCGCGCATGGGCCGCCGATCCCGCCATCCGCGACTTTGTCGGGCTTGCCGAAAATGCATGGGATTTTACCGATCCCAACGCCATTCCCGGCTTCGGTGCGCTGCACGCCACGCCGGAACAGGTCGGCGCCATGGTCGAGCGGATCGTAGGCGGGGTGCGCGACGCCGCCGAGAAGTTGGCGGAGTTGCCCGAGAAGGAACAGGATCAGCAAAAACCCGATGAGGAGAGCGTTTCGGCGACCGAACCGCTGCCGGACGTTGCGGTCAGCGCAACCCAAGTGCCTGATCTGCCCGCCGAACCAGCTGCTGCGGCGCAACCAGAGGCTTCCAACAAAGAACACGATGACGTGTCAGTCCGGCGGCGCACGCATGGCGGCGCTTTGCCCAGCTGAGGGGCCTGCGACCAAAGGCATAGTCCCAAGCTATTTCGAATCGATTGACCCCGTTCCGGGGCGCGATTAGTCTCTTTAGAACAAGACTAAATCCAAGTGGGACACTTAATGAATCGGCTGGGGGGACGGAGGTCCAGGTGCGGGATCCCGGACTAGCGCGCGCGATCGACAAGGCAGGCGGAGTCGCCGAACTTGCACGCAAAATTGGCATTGCTCAGCCATCCGTTTCCAACTGGAACCGGGTGCCGGCTCAACGTCTGATTGCGGTCGAGGCGGCGACCGGAATTTCGCGCCGCGAGCTTCGCCCCGATCTCTATGATGAGAGCGAGCTTGCCGTGGCCGATCATGCCGTCGACCCCGTGGATGCCGGCCGCGCGCATCAATATCTGCTGCTTGCCTCGCTGCTCTCGGCGCCGCCGTCGAAGAAACTGCTTGGCGCGATCGCGAAGCTGGAAGGCGATGACACACCCCTTGGCCGTGCCCATGCGGCTCTCGCCGAAGCTGCACAGGCTGCGGTGGCAGGCACCGTCGAGCGCGAATATTTCGACCTGTTCATCGGGGTCGGGCGAGGCGAGATCCTGCCCTATGCCTCCTACTATCTGACCGGCTTCCTGCACGAGCGGCCGCTGGCGCGGCTGCGCGGCGATCTCACCGCGTTCGGCATCGAGCGCGCCGAAAACAATCCGGAACCGGAGGATAATGCCGCGACGCTGTGCGAGATCATGGCCGGCTTTGCCGATGGCCGTTTCGCCGCGTCGCATGAACAGCAGCGGAAATTCTTCGAGAAGCATGTCGCGCCCTGGATGGGCCGGATGTTTGCCGATCTGGAGAAGGCCGAGGCCGCGAAATTCTACAGGGCAGTCGGCTCGCTTGGCCGGGTGTTCCTGGAAATCGATACAGAAGGTTTCAAATTCGCCAACTGACCAACAGTGGGTTGGTCCGGGAGAGATGCGATGAAGGACGAAAAGAAAATGACGGTCGGTCGACGCGACTTCCTTCGCAAAGTCGGCATCGGTGCGGTCGGCGCTGGTGCTGCGGTGGCCGGATCCGTGACGCCGGCGCGCGCTGACACCGAGACCAATGATGAGAAGCGCAAGGCGCGCTATCAGGAAACCGATCACGTCAAGACGTTTTACCGCGTCAATCGTTATCCGCGCTGAGGGAGGCCGCCGTGCTGATCAAGAGAACACACCGCACGCGTTCCGAAACCGCTTCCCGCGGCACGATCGCTGAATCGCTGGCGGGCCAGGCCACCGGCCTTGACCGCCGTACCTTCCTGCGCCGCTCCGGCCTAGCCGGCGGCGGACTTGCCGCGCTGAGCGCGCTGCCGCTCGGCGGCGTTCGCAAAGCTGAAGCCGCGGCCGCCGGGCCGCTGACGGCAGGCGCCGTCGTGAAGAAGAACATCTGCACGCATTGTTCGGTCGGCTGCACCGTGATCGGCGAAGTCGTCAACGGCGTGTGGGTCGGCCAGGAGCCCGGCTGGGATTCGCCGATCAACCGCGGCTCGCATTGCGCCAAGGGCGCGGCGACCCGCGAGCTCGTGCATGGCGACCGCCGCCTGCGCTATCCGATGAAGCTGGTGGACGGGCAGTGGACCCGCATCTCCTGGGACGTCGCCATCAACGAGATCGGCGACAAGCTGATGGCGATCCGCGCCAAGAACGGCGCCGATTCCGTCTATTGGCTGGGCTCGGCCAAGTTCACCAATGAGGGCTCCTACCTCAACCGCAAGTTCGCGGCATTCTGGGGCACCAACAACTCCGATCACCAGGCGCGCATCTGCCACTCGACCACCGTCGCCGGCGTAGCCAACACCTGGGGCTACGGCGCGATGACCAACAGCTACACCGACATCCGCAATTCCAAGACCATCGTGATCATGGGCGGCAATCCCGCCGAGGCGCATCCGGTGTCGCTGCAGCACGTGCTGGAGGGCAAGGAATTCCAGCGCGCCAACATGATCGTGATCGATCCGCGCATGACCCGCACGGCGGCGCATGCCACCGAATATGTGCGCATCCGCTCCGGCACGGACATTCCCGTGATCTACGGCATGCTGTGGCACATCTTCAAGAATGGCTGGGAAGACAAGCAGTTCATCGAGCAGCGCGTCTACGGCATGGATGACATCCGCAAGGAAGTCGAGAAATATACGCCCGACATGGTCGAGCAGGTTTCCGGCGTGCCCGGTGCGCAGCTCGAGCGTGTCGCAAAGATGTTCGCGACGCAAAAGCCGTCGACGCTGATCTGGTGCATGGGCGCGACCCAGCACACGGTCGGCACCGCCAACGTGCGCGCGTTCTGCATCGCGCTGCTCGCAACCGGCAATGTCGGCGCGCCCGGCACCGGCGCCAACATCTTCCGCGGCCACACCAACGTGCAGGGCGCCACCGACCTCGGTCTCGATATCGTGACGCTGCCGCTCTACTACGGCCTCGTCGAGGGCGCCTGGCGGCACTGGTCGCGGGTGTGGGAGG
>Ga0081455_10004640_pt1 | contig 15306 bp, 13 predicted proteins | sample TabmetS3T2R1_FD_70207 | JGI IMG/M metagenome (GOLD analysis project Ga0081455, IMG submission 70207) | Tabebuia heterophylla rhizosphere microbial communities from the University of Puerto Rico - S3T2R1 | ecosystem: Host-associated > Plants > Roots > Rhizosphere ... | reverse complement strand
GACCTCCTCGCGCTCCTCGGCGCGATGCCCGCGGACGGGGTCGCGATCACGCCCGCGCTGGACGGGACGACGAACGCGCTGGCGCTCTCGCGCCCGGGGCTCTTCGCGCCGCTCTACGGGCGCGGCAGCGCCGCTCGCTTCCTCGCGCACGCCGAGGGGCTCGGCGTCGAGGCGGTCGAGTTCGGAGTCCCCGGGCTCGCGCGGGACGTCGACACCGTGGACGAGCTCGAGCGGCTGGCCCGGTGAACGTCGCCGTCCTGAGCGGCGGAGTCGGCGGCGCGCGGTTCGTCCAGGGGCTGCTCGACACCGTCGACCCGAGCGGCGTCACGGTGATCGCGAACGTCGGCGACGACCTCGACGTCTTCGGGCTCCACGTCTCGCCGGACGTCGACACGCTCCTCTACACCCTGGGCGGCGTGGCCGACGAAGACCGTGGCTGGGGCCGAGCCGGCGAGACCTGGGCCGCACTCGACGTCGCCCGCGGTCTCGGCGCCGACGCGTGGTTCCAGCTCGGGGACAAGGACCTCGGCCTTCATCTGGCCCGTGCTCAGGCGCTCGAGCGAGGCGAACCGCTCTCGGCGATCACGGAGCGCTTCGCCCGCGCGCTCGGGATCCCGGCCCGGATCCTGACCGCGACCGACGACCGGCTTCGCACCTGGATCCAGGTCGAGGGCGGTGAGCTCCCGTTTCAGGAGTGGTTCGTGCGCGAGCGCCACGAGCCCGAGGTCCTCGGCGTCCGCTTCGAAGGCGCCGAAGCCGCCACGCCGTCGCCCGGCGTCCTCGACGCGCTGAGCGATGCCGACCTGATCGCGATCGCGCCCAGCAACCCGTTCGTCAGCATCGGGCCGATCCTCGCCGTCGAGCAGATCCGGGCCGTGATCGCTGAGCGCAACGTTCCCGCCGTCGCGGTCAGCCCGCTGATCGGCGGCCGCGCGGTCAAGGGCCCAGCCGACCGGATGCTGAAACGGCTCAAAGGCGGCACGGGCCCGTTCCAAGTCACACAGTGTTACGAGGGGTTGATCGACGCCCTGGTCTACGACGAGAGCGACGGGGAGGTCGAGCTCGACGTGCGGCCGCTGGTCACGCGGACGCTGATGAGCGACGCCGCGGGACGCCGCCGGGTCGCGGAGACCGCCCTGGAGGCGGCGGCCGCACTCCGATGAGGGTCGCGATCATGGGCGGCACTGGTGCCTTCGGCCGCGCGCTGGCCGAGCGTCTCGGCGCGCTCGGGCGGGAGGTCGTCATCGGCTCGCGGGATGCCTCGCGCGCGAAGGAGATCGCCGCGGTGCTCGGCGTCGAGGGCGCGGCCAACGAAGAGGCTGCAGCCGGAGCCGACCTGGTCATCCTCGCCGTCCGCTCGAATGCCGCGCTGGAGACCGCCCGCGCGCTGGCGCCGGTGCTCGGCACGACGCCGCTGCTCTCCGTGGCCAGCGACCTGACCTTCACCGAGAACGGGGTGCTCCCCGGACGTGAGTCGCGCTCGCTGGCCGAGGCGATCCAGGACGTGGTGGACGCCCCCGTGGCGGCTGGGCTCCAGTCGCTCGCGGCCATCCATCTGACCTCGCCGGACCCACCCGACGAGGACGTCCTCGTCTGCGGCGACGACGAGCGGGCGAAGGAGCTCTCGCTGGAGCTCGCTTCGCGCCTGATCCGGGGCCGCGCGATCGACGCCGGCCCGCTCGCGAACGCCCGGGCGTTGGAGGGGATGACTGCCGTCCTCCTCAACGTCAACCGCCGCTACAAGGTGCACGCCGGAATCCGCCTCTCCGGCCTGTGACCTCGCATCCCTGGCCGGCTGCGGCTCCCGCCGGGCGAAGCCCGGCTCCGCCGCCGGCGCCCAGGAACGCGAGGTGAGCGCGATCACTGTCCTCGCCCTCGAGGGAATCCCCGAGGTGCGGGAGGGCGACGACCTCGCGGCCCTGCTAGGCGAAGCGATCGAGCGCGGGGGCGGGCTCAGGCCGGGCGACGTCCTGGTCGTGGCGCAGAAGGTGGTCTCGAAGGCGGAAGGCCGCGTCGTCGACCTGAACGACGTCGAGCCGTCCGACCAGGCGCGCGACCTCGCCGCCGACCACGATCCGCGCCACCTCGAGGTCATCCTCGGCGAGTCCGTGAGGCTCGTCCGGGCCCGCGCCCCGCTCGTGATCGCCGAGACCCGGCACGGGTTCGTCTGCGCGTCGGCCGGCGTCGACCGCTCCAACGCGGCCGGCGAGGACACGGCCGTCCTGCTGCCCGTCGACCCAGACGCGTCTGCGCAACGGCTCTCGGCACGGCTTGGTGCCCCCGTGATCATCAGCGATTCCTTCGGCCGGCCGTTCCGGCACGGGACGACGGACGTCGCGATCGGAGTCGCCGGGATGGCGCCGCTGCTCGACCTCCGCGGCGTGCGCGATTCGGTCGGCTACGAGCTCAAGACGACGACGATCGCGATCGCCGACGAGATCGCCGGCGCCGCGGAGCTCGTGATGGGCAAGACCGCCGGCATCCCGGCAGCGATCGTGCGGGGGCTGGCCCCGAGCGGCGACGGCGCGGCGCGAGACCTCGTGATGCCGCCCGAGCGCGACCTGTTCCGTTGAAGGTCGTCCTCGTCCACGGGCTGACCGCGTCGACGAAGTGGTGGGAGTCGACGATCGCGGCACTCCAGCCCAGGCACGAGGCGGAGGTGATCCGACTGCCACGCCTCCCGATCCGGGACTCCGCCCGCTGGCTGGCCGAGAGGCTCGATGACGGCGAGCTCAACGGCGCCGCCGTCGTCGGACACTCGTCGGGCGGGACGATCGCCGTCCTGGCCGCGGCTCAGGTGCCGCAGGCCGTCGGCCGCCTCGTCCTGGTCGCGCCCGCAGGGATCTTCCTCACCCGCTCCCCCCTCTCCTACGCGCGCCCGCTGGCGGTCCAGGTGCTCCGATCGCCCCAGCGGATGCCGCAGATGGTCCGCGACTCGCTCCGGGTCGGCCCGGTCCGACTCACCCGCATCGCGTTCGATCTCCTGCGCGTCGACGTCGAGCCCGCGCTGCCGAGCGTCCAGGCGCCGACACTCGTGGTCTGGGGCGCCGAGGACCCGCTCCTGCCGCCGGCGCTCGGCCCCGTCTTCGTCGAGCAGATCCCTGATGCCCGGCTCGTGGTCCTGCCGAACTGCGGTCACATCCCGATGGTGGAGAGCGCGAATGCTCTCCATCACGAGCTGCTTGGCTTCCTCGAGTGAACCGGATCAGCCGCTACGTCGTCTCGCTCCCGGAGCGGATCGTCCGCACGGCGGCGGCGGTCGTCGGCGGCACGGTGCACGAGTCCGCCCAGGTGTTGCTACCCCGCCTCGTCCGGCGCTCGCGCCTCTACGAGGTGAGCGCCAAGAACCTCCTCCGGATCCTCGTCGAAGGCGTCGGCGCGGTCGAGGGCTCCTCGACGGCCGAGCCCAAGGCGCCGGGCGCCGGCGAGCTCGCGCGGAGAAAGGGAGTGGGCAACGTCGTCGAGCTCAGCTCGATTCTCGCGTTCGGGTTCTCGCCGCTCTGGCTGATCGCCGCCGCCTCGGACGTCACGCACGGCTCTCGCGTCTACCTCCAGTCGCTCGTGGACGAGCTGAAGGCAGCCGGGGTCGTCGCGGAGGAGGCCGACGTCGGCTCGGTCGATGAGCTGCTCGGCGTGCTCGAGGGCGCGTCCGGCCGCACGGCGGGCCTGATCGACCTGCCTCCGCTCGAGCTCGAGGAGCTGAAGACGTCGCTCGACGAGCTCCGCCACGAGGCGGACGAGCTGCCCTCCGCGGAGGAGCTCGCGCGGGTGTACCGCGGACTCCGGATCCAGTCGGCCAGGGAAGGACGCTCGGTGCTCGAGGTCTCGAGCGGCATCGGCCTCGCGTTCCTGCTCTCGGCGCAGAACGTGTCGCGAGCCCACCTCGTCGCTCCCTATCGCGAGGACTGGACGCCGCTCCGGGAGGAGGGGTTCGCGGCCTACGCGACCCGGGTCGGGGCCCCCTACGCCCAGGCCGTCGCCGGCCACCTGCATCCCGGGCGGGAGACCTACACCGAGCACTACCTGACCCGGAACGAGCGCGGCACGGAGCTCACCTTCTGCGACGAGATCGACGGCGGCTTCGGCTGGCAGGTCGACGAGCGGATGCAGCGCACCTCACACGCGCTCGCCGGTGACGACGGCGTCTGGATCTTCGACCCGATCGCCTGGTTGCCTGCGCTCGAGCGAATCCCGGAGCTCGGGACGCCGGTCGGCGTGATCCAGCTGCTCGATCGCCACGAGCGCGACTCGGCGGAGGTCGCGGCGCACTTCGGCGTCCCGCACTACCGGGTGCCGGTCCGGGGCGTCTCGGCCTCCGGCCCGGAGGTCGTCAGAGTCGTGTCGTCGCGCTTCTGGACGGAGATCGCCGTCTGGATGCCGGGTCGCCAGGCGCTCGTCTGCGCCGATGCACTCGGGACGGCGCCGTACTTCCGCGCGGGCGACGAGCGCCTCGCGGTCCATCCGGTCCTGCGGCTGAAGCCGCCGCGGATTCTCGGACGCTACGAGCCGCAGCACGTCCTCTGCGGCCACGGCGCGGGCGTCCACGGCCCGGAGACGCCCGAGGCGCTGCGTGAGGCGCTGAGCACCGCGCGCCGGCGCCTCCCACGGGCGTGGATCGGTGCGCTTCGGCCCAGCCGCAAGTGACCGCGGCGGCAATCTGGCTGGTGTAGCTTCGGCGTAGCGACCTAGAGAGGAGATGCCATGGCCTCCGTGCTCCCGTCGTCCGGCGTGCAGGGACGAACCCACCACTTCCCTCCGGACCAAGTGCACTTCAGCTGGGACGTCGACCACGAGCCGGTGCTGACCATCGCAAGCGGCGACACGGTGGTCGTCCACACGCGCGACGTCAGCGACAACCAGATCACGCCCGATTCGACTGCCGCCGAGCTCGACCTCGACTGGGACCGCGTGTACCCGCTCGCCGGCCCGATCGCCGTCGAGGGCGCGCAGCCGGGCCAGACCCTTGCGATCGAGATCCTCGACCTGCACCCGCTCGGCTGGGGTTGGACGGCGATCCTCCCCGGGCTCGGCCTGCTCCCGGACGACTTTCCCGATCCGTACCTGCGGGTCTTCGACCTGACGACCGGCGACGTCACCTACCTCCGCGACGACATCGCGATCCCGATCGCGCCGTTCCTCGGCACGATGGGCGTCTGCCCCGCGGCCGCCAGCAAGCAGGCGGTGATGCCGCCGGGCATCTTCGGCGGGAACATGGACACGCGGCAGCTGGTGCGCGGGACGACGCTCTTCCTGCCCGTGCAGGTCGAGGGCGCGCTCTTCAGCTGCGGGGATGCCCATGCGGCTCAGGGCGACGGCGAGGTCTGCGTCACCGGAATCGAGGCGCCGATGTACGGCGCCCTCCGCTTCACGCTGGACGAGGAGCGCACGATCCCGGCGCCGCAGTTCCAGACCGCGCCCGGACCGCTGACGCCGGCCGTCGACAGCGGAAGCTTCTACGGGACGACCGGAGTCGGCCCGGACCTCTACGCCGCCGCGCAGGAGTCGGTGCGCGCGATGATCGCGCACCTCGCCGAGAGCTACGACCTGAGCCCGGAGGACGCATACGTGCTCTCGAGCCTTTGCGTCGACCTGAGGATCTCGGAGATCGTTGACGCGGGTCAGTACATCGTCAGTGCGCTGTTGCCGCTGGCGGTGTTCCGAAGCGCCGACTGATCCGTTGAAAACGCTGTGGACAGTCGTCCACAGCTGGGGAAAACCAGTCCGAATCCTTGGCGCGAACGGCGCTAGCCAACTACCGTGGACGCGTGCTGGTGGGTCGGGAAGCCGACTGCGCGCGCATCGACGAGCTCCTCGATCGCGCGCGGCAGGGGCGTAGCGCCGCGCTCGTGCTTCGGGGAGAGACGGGGCTGGGGAAGTCCGCGCTCCTCGACTACGCGGCCGAACAGGCGGAGGGGATGACGGTCGTCCGCGCGATGGGTGTGGAGTACGAGGCCGAGCTGGAGTTCTCGGGGCTCCTCGAGCTGCTGCGCCCGTTGCTCGCCCATCTGCCCGAGATCCCGCCGCAGCAGGCCGAGGCGCTCCAGAGCGCGCTCGGGCTCGGCGAGCCGAGGCCCTACGACCGGTTCACGATCTGTGCCGCAACGCTGAGCCTGATCGTGGCGGCGGCCGAGGAGAGCCCGCTCCTGATCCTGGTCGACGACGCCCACTGGCTCGATCTCGCGACGGACGACGCGCTCCTGTTTTCCGCCAAGCGCCTCGTGGCGGACTCGGTCGCCATCCTCCTCGCCGTCCGCGACGACAGTGCGCGTACCTTCGCCGCACCGGCCCTCGATCAGCACGAGCTCGGGGCGCTCGGTCCGGCGGACGCGGCGGTCGTGCTGGCGGGGGAGGAGAGTCGCGCCGTGGCGCCCGAGGTCGCCCGCGAGCTCTCTGAAGCGACCGAAGGCAATCCGCTGGCGCTCGTCGAGCTCGGAAGCTCCCTGTCGGCGGAGCAGCTGGCCGGTCACGAGCCGCTTCCCGATCCGGTTCCGGCCGGGCCGACCCTCGAGCGTGCGTTCGCCTGGCGCGCCGAGGCGCTCGCGCCCGAGGCGCGCCGCGCGCTCGTGGTCGCGGCGGTCTCGATCTCGGACGACGTCGAGACGATCGCGGCTGCCCTCGAGTCGCTTGGGCTCGACCGCGGTTCGCTCGAGCAGGCGGAGGATGCGGGGCTGTTGTCGATCGCGGACGGACGCCTGCGCTTCCGGTACTCGCTCCTGCGCTCCGCGATCTTCCACAGCGCGGCGCCGTCCGAGCGCAGGGAGGCGCACCGGGCCCTGGCCGACGCGCTGCGCCTACGCGACGACGTCGAGCGTTTCGCCTGGCACCTGGCCGGCGCGGCGATCGGCGCGGACGAGGAGGCCGCCGTCGCGCTCGAGGAGGCCGCGCGGCGCGCGCGCGACCGGTCGGGCTACGCGGCCGCGGCCGCGGCGCTGGAGCGGGCCGCGAACCTGACGCCCGACGACGACGCCAGGCCGCGCCGGCTCTACGCGGCTGCCGACGCGGCGCTCAGCGCCGGGCGGGCCGATCACGCGCTGGCGCTGCTCGCCGAGCCGCTGCAGCAGGAGGATCCGCGGCTCCGCGCCGCCGCGCTCCGACTGCAGGGACGGATCGAGTACCTCGCCGGGCATCCCCGCGAGGCCGGCGCGCTGCTCGTGAAAGCTTCGCGGCTGCTGGAGGAGCTCGAGCCGGAACTGGCGGCGGAGATCTCCACCGAGGCGTGCAGCGCGCGGCTGGGGCTCGCCGACGCCAAGGGGATGGTCGCGGCGGCCGAGCGCGCCGAGGCGCTGGCGGCGGGGATCACCGACCCCGCGCTGCGCGACGTCGTCACGCTGACCCGGGGCTGGGTCCTCTGCTACGTCGGGCGCTCGGAAGAGGGCGTGCAGCTCCTGGAGCAGACTGTCGATTCGGCCCAGTGCGCCGAGCTCGATCCGCTTGGCCTGATGCGGATCTCCGGCGCGCTCGAGTGGCTCGACCGGTCCAGGGACGCCTACCGTCATGCGTCGCACGACGTCGAACGGGCCCGGCGGAACGGGGCGATCGGCCTCCTGCCCTACCTGCTCTACCAGCAGGCGTGGCATGCGGCGCGCGCCGGACTGCTCAGCGAGGGCCGCGCCGCGGCCTCCGAAGGGCTCGGTCTCGCCCAGGAGCTCGGTCTCCGGCTGCCTCGGCTTCAGGCGCTGCTCGTCCTCGCGGCAATCACCGCGCGCCAGGGCTCGGAGAGCGAGTGCCTCGCCTGTGCGGATGAGGTGCGCGGGCCGCTCGAGGAGTCGGGCCTGGTCGGCTACCTGATGTGGCTCGATCACTCACTCGGACTATTGGCCATCGGCCGCTCGCGGCCCGAGGATGCGATTCGAGAGCTCACCGCCGCCGCCCGGAGTCTCGACAGCTTCGGAACCCACTCGCGCGGAATCGTCCCGCATGCCGAGCTGGCGGAGCTTCACGCCCGGGCGGGGAATGTCCCGGATGCCGAGGGGGAGCTTGCCGCCCACGAGGGCTCCCACGAGCCGCAGAGCCCCGTCGGGCGCGCGACCGCCGCGCGGGCACGAGCACTGCTGGCCTCCGACGAGGAGTTCGAGCAGGCGTTCGCCGACGCGCTTGCGATCCACGAGGGATCCGACGACCGCTGGGCGCTCGCCCGAACAGAGCTTGCGTTCGGCGAGCGACTCCGCCGTGCGGGCCGCAAGCAGGACGCGCGCGAGCGGCTCCGTGAGGCGATGGAGACCTTCGAGCAGCAAGGCGCGGAGGCCTGGGTCGAGCGGGCGCGCGCCGAGCTTCGCGCGAGCGGCGAGACGCTGCGCCGCCGGCGCTCGTGGGAAGAAGAGGAGCTCACGCCGCAGGAGCTGCAGATCGCGCTCCACGTCGCCCGCGGAATGACGAACCGCGAGGTCGGCGCCGCGCTCTTCCTCTCGCACAAGACGATCGAGTTCCATCTGGGCCGCATCTATCGCAAGCTCGACCTCCACTCACGCGCCGAGCTGATCAGCCGCTTCGCGCGCGAAGCAACCGAGCAGCAGCCCACGCCCGCCGCGTGAGCAGCACGACGGGGCTCCCGGAGGAGCCCCGTCGCTTGGCAGGGAGAGTCGTGCTACTCGTCGGTGCCGAGGTCGACGATCGCCTGGATCAGACCCGCGACTCCGCCTCCGACGACCACGTCGTCGTTGCCGGCCAGGGTGTTGATCTTGAGCTGATCGTTTGCGGCCTCGGAGTGGCTGATCCCGACGGCCGGCACGAGGCCCGTCACGTCGACGATGCCTGCGTTGGCCGCCACCGCCATGGTGTCCACTCCGGCAGTGCCGTTCATCGTGATCGTGTCGGCCGCACCGTCGCCGGCGTTGCCGCCGAGCGCGCCGGCCAGGTCGATGTTGGCCTTCACCACGTCGGTGCCGCTCAGGTCGTTGACGACGGTGTTGTCGATGCCGCCGAGCGTCCTGAGGTCGACCTGCTCCGTGTCGTCCACGTCCATCGTGATGTTCCCGAGGTTGCGGAAGAAGCGGAGCCGCCCACCGTTGGGCGAGAAGTCGAAGTTCTCCGCGGCGCCCGCGCCGTTGAACACCATCGTGTCGAAGCCGGCCTGGCCCTCGACGACGTCGCTGCCGTCGCCCGGATCCCAGCGGAACGAGTCGTTGTCCGCGCCGAGGAAGCCGGTGTCGTTGCCCTGGTTGCCGTCGATGGCGTCGTTGCCGTCGCCGCCGAGCAGCACTTCGGCTCCGTCACCGCCGTTCAGCACGTCGTTCAGGGCGCCGCCGTCCATCCCGACCTTGATCAGCGCGGCGAGCCCGACACTGCCGTTGATCGTGTCGTTGCCGCCGAGCCCGTTGACGTTGAGGAGGTCGAGCGCGGCCTCCGAGTGCTCGATCTTCAGCGCCGCCGAGAGACCCGTCACGTCGACCGCACCAGAGTTCGGCGCGATCAGGATCGAGTCGTTGCCGGGTGTACCGTTGACCGTGACCGTGTCGGCTGCGCCGTCGCCGGCACCGCCGCCGATCGCGGTCTCGAGGTCGAGCTCGATGTTCCGGACGTCGGTCGCGGACAGGTCGTTCACGACCGTGTTGTCGATGCCGCCGAGCGCTCGGAGATCGACCCGCTCGGTGTCGTCGACGTCCATGGTGATGTTGGCGACGTTGCGGAAGAACCGCAGGCGGTTGCCGTTGGCGGAGAAGTCGAAGTTCTCCGCGGCGCCGGCCCCGTTGAAGACCATCGTGTCGGTGCCGGCCTCGCCTTCCACTCGGTCGCTGCCGTCGCCGGGATCCCAGGTGAACGAGTCGTCGCCGGCCCCGAGGAAGCCCGTGTCGTCTCCGCGGTTGCCGTCGATCGCGTCGTTCTCACTTCCGCCGCGCAGCGTGTCGTTGCCGTCGCCGCCGCCGATCGTGTCGTTGCCCGACCCGCCGTCCATCGTCAGCTGGGTCAGCGCCGCGAGACCGATCGCCCCGTTGAGGGTGTCGTTCCCGCCGAGTGACTCGATCGCCAGCGCTTCGGCATTGACGATGTCGATCGGCACTGCGCCTGGCCCGCCGGAGACGGCGATGTGTCCGGCGACCGCCGCCGGCGCGACGTTCATCGTGTCGTTGCCGGCCGAGCCCTCGACGATGACGCGGTCGCTTCCCGAGCCGGCGTTCAGGTTCAGCTTGTCGTTCGCAGGTTCGGCACGGGAGAGGCGCATGAGCGCGCCCATGCCGCTGACGTCGATGCCTCCGCCGACCCGGAGCTCGTTTGCGGCCGGCGAGCCCGTGACGTTGACGATGTCGCTCGCCCCCGGGCCGAGGTCGACGTTCAGCCGGTCGAGACCGGCGCCGGAGAGGTCGTTGACGTTGATCGTGTCCGCCCCGCCGCGGGCCGGGAGGTCGAAGCGCTCGACTCCGGTGACCCTGACGACGTTGCCGTTGCGTGCGAACCTGAGCCGCGAGCCGTCGGCCGCGAAGTCGGCCGTTTCCGCCGCGTTCAGGCCCTTGACGAAGGCGAGGTCTCGCCCGGAGTTCCCGAAGAGGCTCGTAGCCTCACTGTTCGTGAAGACGCCGTAGCTCTCGTCGATCGACATCGCGTCGCTTCCGCCCCGTCCGATCACGACGATGCGGTCGAAGCGCGACCGCCTGAACGAGTACTCGACGTACCGCCTGTAGTCGGTGTCGACCTGCAGCCGGTTCGGATAGCCGGGCTTCAGCCTGAGCGTGATGCGGTCGCTCCGGTTCGTCCCGATGACGTTCAGCTGCTTGCGAAAGACGAAGGCGATGACCTTCGGCTTCTTCTTTGCCTTCTTTGCAGCCTTCCTTGGCGGCTGGGCCGCGCCGTAGGCCGAGCTCGAGGAGAACGCAAACATGGCGACGAAGACGAGGAGCGCCGCCAGCAGGGCGATCGCTCCGCGTCGGACATCGCCGTCGCGCCTCCGGTTCTGGGGTTCGAGTGGTGATTGCAACGTGCTCCTCCTTGATCTGGGGGTGGGGCGGCTGCCCGCCCTGTCCATCGATGGTCGGGCGCGAGGGCAGTGCGACGCTTCGGAGGAACCCCTGGACCTAGAGTGAGCCCGCCCGGCGAGGACCTAGGTGGCCCCCTAGTGGGGCGCCGAGATCAGCGAACGGCGAAGAGCAGGAACTGCGTGAACTGCGCCGCCGCGAAGTTGTTGTCGCTGACGAGGAGGAGCGAGCGCTTTCCGCCCTTGAGCTTCGGGCCGAAGGCCATCCCCTCGACGTTGTCGAGCGGGATCCCGAGCGTGTCCAGGTTCAGCAGGAGCGTCTTGCTCGTCGAGCCGTCCTTGCGGAGCTCGACGCGGTAGAGCTTGATCGTGTTGCCGGTGTCGGGTGCGCCGACCGAGAACGACCGCTCCATCGCCAGGAACGACTTCTTGCTCAGCGGCAGCAGCTCGACGAGCCCGTTCACGGCGAACTGCGTCGGCGGCACCGGCGGCTCGGCGATCGGGTCGGTGAGGTACGTCCACTGCTTCTCGAGCCTGTTCCGCTTGATGTCGTAGCGGAGCAGCCGCGCCGGGCTTCCGTTCGTGAGCGTCGCCGCCGGCCCGTCCTGGACGAGCGCGTTCTCGAGGCCCGCGTACAGGTGCTTCCCGCGGGTGGCCGCACTCTCGAACCCCAGGTTGTTCCGCACGCCCTGGGTCAGGGTCGCGTTCGGCGTGAACTCGGGCGGGACCGGGAGGTCGCGGACGTAGGACCCGTCGAGCTGGTAGAGCCGGATCCACGGTGTGACCTGCCGCGTCGTCGTCGCGAAGCCCTCGGTCGTGACGATCGCGCGCCGGGCGTGCTTCGTGAGCGCGAAGCCCTCCGGATCGAGGCTCGCCGGCGGGTACGGCGTCCCGTCCGGCTGCCTGAGGATCGTGACCGTCTCGAAGGTGATGTCGCCGGCGCTCAGCTGACCGTCGGCGATGTCGGCGCGGAGCCGATAGAAGCGGGCGTTCGTCTGGTCGTCGGACAGCGTGTAGAAGGTGCCGCCGCCCGCGTACGCGATCGACGAGAGCCCGCCGACGTTCGTGCCCTGGAAGGTCGTTCCGGTCGGGAAGATGACCTGACCGCGGAACTCCAGGGTCGTCCCGCGCTTGTGCTTGTCCGGCGCTGCCGGGGCAAGCGCCGCCGCTGTGGCGGCGACGAACAGGGTGACCAGCGCGGCGAGGAGCCGGAGCACGCGCAGGACCCTAGCCGTACCAGGCCATATCGTCCACGCCCACATGCCCCTCCGGGCGCAGCTCATCCGGATCGCAGACAGCTACGCCAGTCTGCTCGTCCTGCTGCTGGCGAACTTCTTCCTGCTGGAGCTCGTCGACGACCCGCGCTGGGGCGCGATCGGCAGCACGCTGCTCGCCGCCGCCGCCCTCATCGTCGCGATCAGCGATCCGGTGACGGGGCACAGGGTCACGAGACGCCACTGGATCACGATCGCCGCGTGTGTCGCGCTGGCGCCGATCGTGCTCTTCGTCAGTTCCACGCAGGTTTTGGCGCTGACCTACTTGCTGCCGGTCGTGCTCCTCGTCAGCGCAACCCTGCCGGTGACCGTCAACCGCGTCCTGCACCACCGCCGGATCACCTACGAGACCGTGCTCGGAGCCCTCTGCGCGTACGTCCTCATCGGCCTGCTGTTCGCGTTCCTCTACCTGGCCGTGAGCGAGTTCCGCGACGAGCCCTTCTTCGCGCAGCCGGGCCCGCACCAGCAATCCGAGTACCTCTACTTCAGCTTCGTGGCGCTGACGACCCTCGGCTTCGGCGACCTGTCGCCGGCTGTCGGCCTGCCGCAGGCGCTGACGGTGCTCGAGGCCCTGTGCGGCCAGATCTTCCTCGTCACACTCGTCGCGCGGCTCGTCACGCTCTGGGTGCGCCAGAGCGAGCAGGTGAGCTGACCCGCGCCAGGGGCTAACTCGGCCGAGCGACGATCAGCAGGTAGTCGTAGTGGTACTCGGCGGCTTCGGGTGTCCCAAGGTTCCAGCGCGTCGCGACGTCGAGCATTGCCTGATCGAGCTCCGCAACCCGGTCAGGCTGATCTGCGAGCGCGCTATAGGTGGCGACGATCGGCCCGAAGGTCTCCTTGTAGAAGTCGACGTAGGCCTGTGGCGTCGCCTGGTCGGACGAGAGCTTCTCCACGTATTGGCGGCGCGTCAGCTCGAGCGTCGCCCGGTCGCCGAAGAGCTCACGGACATGACCCTCATCGCCCCAGAGGATCGGTGTCTGCGCTCCGGCAGGAGGCGGCGGCATGAAGCGGCCGAGGAGCTCGAAGAACGCTCCGCCGACTCCTTCGGCGACGAAAGCGATCAGCCCGATCGTGCCGCCGGGACGGCAGACCCGCAGCAGCTCGTCGGCGACCGCCTGGTGATCCGGGGGGAAGATTGCGCCGGCCGATGAAGTGACGGCGTCGAACTCGTCGTCGCCGAACGGCAGGCTCTGCGCGTCGCCCTCGACCCACTCGATCTCGACACCTAGGGATTCCGCCTCGCGGCGGCCGGCGGCGAGGCTCTCCGGCGTGATGTCGAGCGCGACGACGTCCGCCCCGGCCTGGGCGGCTGGGATCGCCACGTTCCCCGTCCCCGTGGCGACGTCGAGCACGCGCTGCCCGGGGGCGATTCCGCAGGCGTCGACCAGGACCGGCCCTAGGCTCCACATCAGCTCCTTCGCGAACCGGTGGTAGTCGCCGAGCGCCCAGATCTCTCTCGCCGGGTTCGTGGTCTTCATCTGTCCTCCCATCTCGTCGATGCGCGCGAGCGCCGCGAGCGATGCGGGCAGGCGCTTGGGTGATTCGAAGGCCACGGCTGCGTACGGCCAGCCGAGCGACTCCTCCCAGAGCGCGTCGAGCTCGGCGGCGGTGGCGTCGTCGAAGTCGATCGGTGAGTAGATGACGAGCGACCGATCAGGGAGGCGGACGACCGTCGACGCCACGGGCATCGCCACGCCGCCGGGCAGGCGCAAGGGACGGCCTTGAACGTGCCAGATGTCGGTGCCGATGGGCTGCATGCGATCAGTCAACCACGCTTGACCATATTCGTCAATGGTGCTTGACTATCTCCGTGCCCTCGCACAAGGCGCTCCCGCGCTCCACCTTCGAGCTGCTGTTCCGCGCCGCGCGGCTGGTCAACGAGCGCGCGGTGACGGACGCGCGAGCCCAAGGCGCAACGAACCTACGGCTCGCGCATACCCAGCTGTTCCCGCACATCGCCTTCGACGGCATCCGGATGACCGAGATCGCAAAGCGGCTCGAGGTCACGAAGCAGGCGATCGGCCCGCTCGTCGACGATCTGGCGGCCGCAGGCATGGTCGAGCGCATCGCTGACCCGAGCGATCAGCGCGCCAAGCTCATCCGCTGGACGCGCCAGGGCCGGCGCGCCCTCGAGCACGGCCTCGGCGTGCTCGCGCAGCTCGAGCGCGAGATCGCCGCGACCGTCGGCCCCTCGCGCATGGCCGCGCTCGCCGACACCCTCGAAGCCGTCATCGCCGCGCTCGACCGCGCTCGATGAGCATCCATTCCAAGGCAGCCGGCGATGCGCAAGAGAATCGGTGTGACAGCCGTCGTGGTTCGCGATCAGCCGACGATGAACGCGAGCAGATCCTGGGTGAAGCGGTCGCGGTCGGTGATGGTGAGGCCGTGCGGGCCGCCCTCGTAGACCTTGAGGACGCTGCCGCGGATCGCGGCGGCCGTCTTGCGGCCGGTCTTGTCGAGGGGGTTCAGCCTGTCGGCGTCGCCGTGCACGATGAGCGTGGGCATGGTGAATGCGCGCAGGTCGGCGCGGAAGTCGCGTTCGGGACGCCGGTCGTGACCGGCGAGCGGGATCGCGAGGAGGGACACACCAGCGAGCGTCAGCAGCGTCGTGCGGTGATTCATAGCGCCTCCAAAAATGAGTCGTGACTCCCGGGGTTCGGGCGGCTGCGCGAGCAATCGCCTTGCCGCGATTGTCGCGTGCGCAGGTGACGTTCTTTTCACACTGACTGCGCCCGCGCTTACGTAGTTCGGGCGCGGACTTTCGCGCGACGGGAAACACAGCCACGGCCGTTTTCGGCCGACGTAGCTCGTCAGCCCCGGCAGAGTCCCTTCGGCGTCCAGTCAGGCGCAAGCATGGTCGCTGGCCTCGACGAACTGTGGAGGATGAGCACGAGCGCTTTACGCAACGCGGTGCCCGTCGCGGTCAGATGCATGGGCGGCCCTTCGGGCACGATGACCGGTGGTCCGCCGGCGCGGCCAATCATTTTGCCGTCGGGCGTTTCGAGACAGGTTTCTCCCGCAAGTGTGTACCAAATCTCCGGTCCACCGTGACGATGCGCGCTGGATGTCATGCCGGGCGTGAAGATCGCTTCCATGTATTGGGCCGAATACTCCTCGCCGGCGTGA
>Ga0081455_10004639_pt1 | contig 15307 bp, 17 predicted proteins | sample TabmetS3T2R1_FD_70207 | JGI IMG/M metagenome (GOLD analysis project Ga0081455, IMG submission 70207) | Tabebuia heterophylla rhizosphere microbial communities from the University of Puerto Rico - S3T2R1 | ecosystem: Host-associated > Plants > Roots > Rhizosphere ... | reverse complement strand
GCACGAGGCGGTTTGCGACTGTCCGATTGCCCGCCCAACGCGCGAGACGGACCGACTGCAAACACCCTGCGGCCAGCAGCAGAGCGCCGGCAGCCGGATGCGTTGGCACGACAATCCAGCCAACTAACGCGACCACAGTAGCAATAATTGTCGTCACATCGAATCGGGAGAACGGCACTGGCACGCGGCCAGGGTTATTTCGCGCGAGCCAATTGTTTGTAAAGCTTGGCACGATGCGGCCACCGATCAGCGAGATCAGAAGGATCACGGCGGAGATGCCGATGCGGGTGGCATAGTCAGCCGAGCCTTTAATCAATACCTCAGCGTGGAACACAAGGTTGCCAAGGATCAGCAGTGCGAGAATGACTAGGACGCGCAGGTTACGCCAGTTTTTTCCAGTCACGATCTCCCGCGCGGCGACGGCGGCAAGCGCTGCCAAAAAACTCACATCGATCAGCGCCGCTGCAAGGCCGCCGGTATGCTTCGACAGCAGAATAACAGCTCGGCCGGCAACCCACAGAAATGCGAGCGTGGCGAGTGGCAAACCGCTGACCGGAAGCCGGCCGGTCCAATTCGGGATCGCGGTCAGTAGGAAGCCGGCAATTGCGGCCGCAACATAGCCATAGAGCATTTCGTGGACGTGCCAATCGAGAGGGCTGAAATGACTCGGCAGAACGAACACGCCCATGTATTGCGGCAACCAAAGGAGAATTCCGAGCGCTGCCCACATCCCGGCAAGCAGAAAGAATGGACGGAAGCCATAGGCGAAGAGGGCCGGACCGCTATAGTTCCGGCGTCGTTCCAGAGCGGTTGGCATAGACATCAGCGAAGCTTCCGCTGTTGAGAGCGCACCCTTTTGACCTGACGCGAGCCTACCGAATTTGTTCCGCATCAAACTCATCGCAAGTATCCGCGCTCGAATGCCAGAGCGGCCTGTAGCTACGCGCGAGCACGGCGAGGATCGACGGCGGCGTGAGCACGTCGACTTCGATGCCGTGCGGGCGTGGCCTTGGCGGCGAATAGCCTGAGGGACTCCACAGCAAAAGCTTTTCGCCTCGCACAGCCAATGCTTCGCCATGAAGCGCGATCATCGCGCCATCCGGCAATGCGTCGATCGCCAATCGATGAACGCGCTTGCCCTTGCCGTACAGCCGCTCGGCATGGAGGGTATGATCCATGGCTGCAGCCCTGGCGCGTTTCTTCTTGCCGGAGAACAAAATTGCAAACTGTTCGGCATCTTTTCGGCGGCACTCGAAGCAAGGCCGATGACCTGCCGCGAACGCCGTAACCTCGTCGAGAAAAAACAATTCCGTATAGCTATCGCTCCAGACGTCGCGATGCCTGTCCTTGAACTTGAGCCTGCAGCAGATCCAGGCCCGGTTGACCCAACGGCGCGCTGTGAGCTTTCGCTGCGCATCATGCAGCCGCCCGCCGCGATTACCCATCAAGGTACCTCGGCCTGGCGACGCAACCAGCTCTCCAAACGGCGACACGCGGTTTGGCAGCGGCATTGCAGATCCTCAAAGTGAAAATCCACGCACTAATACTGCAGCGCCGATTCCGCAAACGACCGCCAGAAGATCGTTTCGACGGAACGCCATCACCACAAGCGCGGTGACGACTGCAGCAGTCGCAGCGGTACCGCCGCGCACGGCAAGCGGCACGATGATCGCTGCAATAACCGATCCCGGAAGCGCATTGAGGATGCTGCGCACCCGTTGAGTCAAAGGAACATAGCCCATCAGCCAGAACCCGCCCGCCCGGATGGCATAGGTCACCACCGCCATTGCTGCGATGGCTATCCAGACCCCGTACGGACCCAGGTCGGCGTTCATTCGTTCCGCTCGTCGAAATAGCCGCCCGCAACAGCCCCGGTGATCGAGCCCGCGATGATGAACCACCAGCCCGGTACGAGGCGTTCGACAACGACGGCGACGAGCCCCGCGACCACCCAACCGGAAGCACGGCGCGCACCGGCCCACAGCGGCACCAGCATTGCGGCGAAAAATGCCGGCATCACAAGATCGAGCCCGTATCGCGCCGGATCGACAATGAACCCGCCGAGGAAATATCCGACGGCCGCGGACGCAAGCCAGCCTGCCATGATCACTGTGGCCGCGCCGAAATAGACGGCGATATCCCCGCCGCCTTCCGCGCGATAGCGCATGGCGATCAACCAGCTCGCATCCGTGAGGAAAAAGAGCGCCGCATAGGCCTGCCACGCGGGCCGTTGCCCGAGCCAGGGACGCATGGCGACACTCATCTGAAAGAGGCGCGCACCGATGACGGCCGCGAGCAAAGCGACCGTCACGACAGCGCCCCAGGTCAGAACGCTTGGCCAGATTTCCAGGGCGACGAGCTGGGCGATTCCGGAACAAACGAAAAAATTCATCGCCAGGCTTTGGAAAAACGAGAGACCTTGCCGGGCCGCAGCGGCGCCGACAACGAGCCCGAATGCCATGATGCCCGGCGTGACCGGAAGCCCCTGTCGTAATCCCAGAACGAAACCCGACCAGCCGAGTTTGTCCGACGGTCGATTTGGTGAAGGCATGGCGAACCCGGGCTGTCATGGCCGGGCTTGTCCCGGCCATCCACGTCTTATCGCATTGACCCAAAGACGTGGATGCCCGGCACAAGGCCGGGCATGACACAAGGTTTTCCGCTTTAAGTGTTCAGGCTTGCGGCTGCGGGGCGACCTCGCCGGATGGCGGCTCGGGGCGCGGGCGCGGCTTGCCGGCCGGCGGCACCGCAGAGGAGCGTGGCGTGCTCGGCTCGATCACCGACTCGCGCACGGGCCGCTTGCCTGCAAGCAGATCAGTAATCTCGTCGCCGGTCAGCGTCTCGAACTCGAGCAGTCCCTTCGCGAGCACTTCCAGGTCGGCCCGCTTCTCGGCGAGAATCTGGGTTGCCTCGGCGTATCCGGCTTCGACGAGCCGGCGGATTTCGGCGTCGATCTTGCGCGAAGTCTCCTCGGAAATGTTCTGCTGGCGCGAGACCTGATAGCCGAGGAAAACCTCGTCCTGGTTCTCACCATAGGCGACCGTACCGAGCTCATCGGACAGGCCCCAGCGGGTCACCATCATTCGCGCAAGCTTTGTCGCTTGCTCGATATCCGAAGCGGCGCCGGACGTCACCTTCTCCTTGCCGAACACCATTTCCTCCGCAACGCGTCCGCCCATCATGATTGCAAGGCGTGATGTCATCTGCTCGCGGCTCATCGACAGCTTGTCGCGCTCGGGCAATTGCATGACCATTCCGAGCGCGCGGCCGCGCGGAATAATCGTGGCCTTGTGCACCGGATCCGTCGCCTTCACGTTGATGGCAACGATCGCGTGGCCGCCCTCGTGATAGGCGGTCAGGAGCTTTTCTTCCTCCGTCATGACCAGCGACTTGCGCTCGGCTCCCATCATCACCTTGTCTTTGGCGTCCTCGAACTCGGCCTGGGTGACCATGCGCTTGTTGCGCCGCGCCGCCATCAAAGCCGCTTCGTTGACAAGATTCATCAGGTCAGCGCCGGAGAACCCGGGCGTTCCGCGGGCGATCGTCTTCAGGTTGACGTCGGGTGCGAGCGGCACCTTGCGGACGTGCACTTTCAGGATGCTTTCGCGACCAACCACATCCGGATTGGGCACAACGACCTGACGGTCGAAACGGCCCGGACGCAACAACGCCGGATCGAGCACGTCGGGCCGGTTGGTCGCTGCGATGAGAATAATGCCTTCGTTCGCTTCAAACCCATCCATCTCGACCAGCAACTGGTTGAGGGTTTGCTCGCGCTCGTCATTGCCGCCACCAAGGCCGGCGCCGCGATGACGCCCGACGGCATCGATTTCGTCGATGAAGATGATGCAGGGTGCGTTCTTCTTGGCCTGTTCGAACATGTCACGCACGCGGCTGGCGCCGACGCCGACGAACATTTCGACAAAGTCCGAGCCGGAGATGGTGAAGAACGGCACGTTGGCTTCGCCGGCCACCGCACGCGCGATCAGGGTCTTGCCCGTTCCCGGCGGACCGACCAGCAGCACGCCGCGGGGAATGCGGCCGCCGAGGCGCTGGAATTTGCCGGGGTCGCGCAGGAATTCGACGATTTCCTGCAAATCCTGCTTGGCTTCGTCGACCCCCGCGACATCCTCGAAGGTCACACGGCCATGCGCCTCGGCCAGAAGCTTCGCGCGCGATTTGCCGAATCCGAGCGCCTTACCGCCGGCGCCTTGCATCTGGCGCGAGAGGAAAATCCATACGCCGATCAACGCGATGAACGGCAGCCACGACACCAGCAGCGAGACAAACCACGGAACGTTGTCCTGCGGCGGCCGCGCGGTAATCGTGACACCCTTGGAGTAAAGCTTCTGCACCAGACCAGGATCGCTGGGGGCATAGGTTTGGAAGCTGGTCCCGTTGGCGAAAGTGCCATGAATTTCAGGGCCCTGGATGACAACGTCTCTCACCCGACCCTGATCGACCTCCGAGAGCAGCTGCGAGAACGAGATGTCTTGCGCGGTCGTGCGCTGACCCGGGTTCTGGAAAAGCGTGAACAGCGCCAATAGCAGCAGGACGATGATCACCCAGAGGGCAAAATTGCGAAGATTAGCGTTCATCAGCTGTCCTGACCCGCCGCGCGAGCCCCGCGGCCGTCTAACTAATGCATCCGGTTCGTGGCGACTTCACGTCGGCCCCAAGTCCACAATGTAGGCAGCGCAGGTCCCCAAGAAAAGGCCTAGAATCTTAATATTCTAGCGCGTCTCGGCCGGCCGCGCTGCTCCGTGTCCGCGCTTGGTTAAGAGCTTGCGACTGCGCGGCGGCGCCCTTTCAACGGTCAGTTGACGATCGGTCAGCGTTACGACGGCGCCGGCCAGCGTCCGCCGAAAGCGTCCATTGCCGGCGGTTTGGGCGCAATCGAGGGCCGATTTAAGCGCCTCGAGCTTGCCGAGCTCCACGGGACCCTCGTCGCCCGCCATTGCGAGCGCTCGGCCGAGCACGCGTAGCGCAACCTCGCCTGGCAGGTCGACAAAACGCCTAACCTCAAACGCCAACGCCGAGGGTCGCAACTCGACAGCAAGGTCGCCCATAGCGCGATCCACGGCCGCCTCGATTGCCCTGTCCGCTCGCTTGATCCGGTGCGCGAGTAGCGCAAGTCGATGAGGATCGAGCCCCTCCTCGGCCAGCGCGCCCATGAGAACGCGCAATCGCGCGCGGGTAAAACGCGGATCCCGGTTCGAGGGATCGTCAGCGTAGCCGATCTTTGCAGCACGCAAGGTCGCGATCAGCCGTGCCTTTGGAACATCGAGTAGCGGGCGCGCCAGATAGATGTCGTTTCCCCCCGCCGCTTTTTCGAGATCGCCTCCCGGAACGACGGAGATTTTCTGCATCGCCCCAAGCCCAGTGAGGCCGCTGCCGCGGCTCATGCGGATGAGCACTGTTTCGGCCTGATCGTCGAGTGTATGCGCGGTAACGATGTGCGTCGCTCCTGCTTTACGCGCCGCGTCATGCAGCAATCGATAGCGCGCGAGGCGTGCAGCTTCCTGCAATCCGGTCGGCGGCTTGCGCCCGCTCCAGCGTAATGTGCGGTGGTCAATCTTCAGCGTGTTCGCGATACGAGCGACTGAAGCCGCCTCGTGTCTGGATTCCTTGCGTAAGCCGTGATCGATCGTCACCGCAACGAGCTTCGGCTTTGACTTGAGGGAATCGCGCCAGCGCGCGGCAAGCAGCATAAGCGCGGTCGAGTCCGGCCCGCCCGACACCGCCAGCACAATGACGGGAATCGCTTGCAGACCGGAAAACAGCGTCTTCGCTTCCGACGCCAAGATTGGCAATGATTTCTGCGCAGGCATGGACCGTCACCGAAGCCGCGTTCCCGCCCAATAAAGCGCGGGCGCATTGGCTTTTGCGATCATATCCTAGCAGTGCACGCGCTTCTGCTCCTGCTCGACACCGCGTTTCACACTGGCGGAGGCGCGTGGAAATTTCCGCCCCACCTCGGCCAAAGTGGCGCACGCCGCTTCCTTCTGATTCATCGCGGCAAGCGACTGACCAAGGCGCAGCAAGGCATCAGGAGCCTTCGAGGACCGTTCGAACTTGGTTGATACCCCGAGGAAGGATTCTGCGGCGTCGCGATAGCGCTGCTGCTGAAACAGGCTTTCGCCGAGCCAGTATTGCGCCTCCGGTACCAGGCGTTCGTTCGGATATTTTTTGAGGTAGTCACGAAAGGACTGCTCGGCCAGTGAATAGTCCTTATGCAGAACATAACCGTAGGCCATGTCGTATTCGTCTTGCGGCGAAGCGGACGGCGGCAGGGTCGCAAGCCGCTGGCCGCTGCCAGGGGAAGGCACGGCCGGACGGACCTGCGCGGGTGGCGATGTCGGGACCGGAGTGGGAGCCGCGGAAGCAACCGCGCCGGGTGGCACAGCCGCTTGCGGCGGCGTCGGATTGTTGCCGCCCAGCGTCGAGAGATCGAGCGGTGCGCCGGCAGCACGGCCGCCGGGAGCGCCAACCGGTGTCCCGCTATCTTGAATCCGCTCGGGCGCGGCGATCACGGCTCCATTGCCGAGCGTGCGCGGTGCCCCCGGTGCGTTCGGCTGCTGCGCCGGGTCGAACACGTCCGACCGGCGACCGGGCGCCATCGGCGCATTTCCCGGCCCAATTGGGGCTGCCTGTGCGGGCGGTGCAGGTCCCCCGCGATCGTCCTGCAACCGCTTGAGTTGCATCTCAAGCTGCTGATTCCGATATTGCAGCTGCTCGATGGTACCGGTGAGCTGGCGCAGTGCGCTTTCCATGCGATCGAGCCGGACCGAAAGATCTCCATCAGCAGCCCTTCCCCCCGGCGCCGCCTGGCGCGATTGCGGCTCGCCGCGGTTGAAGAGATCGTCCAAAAAATTTCCGGACCCACGCTGTTGCGCCAGCGTGGAACTGGTCAGAAGCAAAGCGGAAATTGCGGCAAGCGCCGCAGTTCGGGGTAATGATCGTGTACGGGTCATGGCAAATGTAGCCGCCAGCGGCCGTTTTCCCAGTCAGGATACCATAGGCCGCGCTGCGTCGAAATTGTGACTGCAACCCGCTTCGTCATGGCGGGGCTTTCCCGGCTACCAAGTCTCGTGCTTTCCGCGTCGATGGCTTTACGAACTCACCCCGAGCACGGTGACGGCGCGGCGGTTCTGTGACCAGCAGGAGATGTCGTTGCAGACCGCAACCGGCCGCTCTTTGCCGTACGAAATTGTGCGCATGCGATGACCCTGGATGCCACGCGAGATCAGATAGTCGCGCACGGCCTGCGCGCGACGCGCGCCGAGTGCGATATTGTACTCGCGCGTGCCGCGTTCGTCAGCATGGCCTTCAACGGTGAACTGCGAATACTGACTGTAATTGGTGAGCCACTGCGCTTGCTTGTCGAGAGTCCCGCGTGACTGCGGCGTCAGCTCGGACGAATCGGTTTCGAAAAATACACGGTCGCCCACATTGACGACGAAGTCCTGCTGGCTGCCGGGCGTCGCCTGTCCCGCCGCATTTGCTTGCGCATCCTCTGCCGTTCTGGCGCAGGCCGAGATCGCCAAGGCCGCGGCCAAGACCGCCGCAAGCCGAGCAACGTGCAGCATCTTCCTCACATCGATCATTCCGGTGCCTCCATTTCACGCTTCCGACCGGAGCTTCACCTGTGGGTCTAGCAGGTCGTTCGTTAAACGAACGTTCCATCAACCTTGATGGAACCTTGCACAGGCCCAGTAAAATAATCGGAGTCCCTTAAACCATTTCTGATGGTTAAGACACGGTGAAAATAAGGCCGGTTTGCGACAATTCAGGATAAAAGCGGCGACCACGCCGGATCCGATGCATAGGCCGGCGTAGGAACCCGGATTTCATTGCGACCGGAGATATCGATCGTGTAAAGCGCCGGGCCCTGGCCAACGTCGCGGAAGAACATCAGAACGCGTCCATTGGGCGCAAACGTCGGGCCTTCGTTGTGAAAGCCTTCCGTGAGCATGCGCTCGCCCGAGCCGTCGGGCTTTAACACGCCGATGGCAAAATTCCCTCGCGCCTGGCCGGTGAAGGCAATGTAGTCGCCGCGTGGCGACCAGACCGGAGTCGAATGGTGGCCATCGCCGAAGCTGATGCGCTGCGCCGGCCCGCCGGCAGCCGGCATGATGTAGATCTGCTGTGAACCTCCTCGATCGCTCTCGAAGCAGATGCGCGTGCCATCCGGCGAATAGCAGGGCGCTGTGTCGATCGCAGGCGTGTCGGTGAGCCGCATGGTCTGCTTCGACCGCAGATCCATCACGAACAGGTTGGCATTCCCACCTTGCTGCAGGCTCATGATCACACGTTGACCATCGGGCGAAAATCTCGGGGCAAAAGTCATCCCGGGGAAATTGCCGACAATCTCCCGCTGTCCGGTCTCGATATTAAGCAAATAGACGCGTGGATCGCCTTGGCCATAGGACATGTAGGTGATCTCTTGCGTCGATGGATTGAAACGCGGCGTCAGCACGAGGTCGTCGCCCCGTGTCAGATAGCGCACCCCTGCACCGTCCTGATCCATGATGGCAAGGCGCTTCACTCTCCGATCTTTCGGACCTGTTTCATCCACGAACACGATCCGACTGTCGAAATATCCCTTCTCGCCGGTGAGGCGCTCATAAATCGCGTCCGAAATTATGTGTGCGATACGTCGCCAATTGTCGGGCGTCGTGAAGTATTGTTTGCCGTCAAGCTGCTGGCCGGCGAACACATCCCAGAGACGAAACTCCGCCTTCAGCCGTCCGTCGCCCTGGCGAGTGATGCGCCCGGTCACAAGTGCTTGCGCATTTATCGCCCGCCAGTCCTGAAACCGCGGCACATTATCGCTGTTGGTGACGCGCTCAATGAAAGCAGCCGGATTGATTGGCGCGAACAGGCCGCTGCGCTGAAGGTTGCTGGTGATCACAGACGTGACATTGCGGCCCGTGTCGGCTTCGGAAACGAAGTCCGGCAGCGCAATCGGCATCGGCTGCACGTTGCCTTGCGTGATGTCGAGCCTGAGCACCGCGCCCGCGGAGCGTGGCGCGAATACTGCCAGTGCACCGGCTCCTACGAGCAGGCGGCGGCGGGTCAACGGCAAAGGCGCACGTGATCGGGAACTTGTCATTTTCAACATGAGGATTAGTTGGCGCGGTACATATCTTTGGGATCGAAGGTCAGCTCAATTTCCTTCCAACTTTCGTAATGCTCGGGCTTGAGCATATCGAACGGCTGGCCGGTGAGCACAGCGCGCACCGCGCTGTCGCGAGATGCCATTGCGGCCACGGTGCGCCCATTTACGCGCGCAAAGGGCGGAGCCGCGAGCCGGCCGTCGGGACGCAGCTTGACGGTGATATTCACAATCAGCTCGTTGGGATCCTGCACGCCGACCGGGGGACTCCACAGCGCCATCAACCGCGCGCGCAACGCATCGATTTCGGATTGCGACAGCTTGGCAGCCATGCCCGAGGGAGTCCCCAGAGAGGGCATCGCATTCGCTTCCATCCCGACCGCCGCGTGGCGTAGCGGATCGCGCTTGTCGAGCAAAGCCGCGATTCTGTCGGCGTCGAATTTCGGCTGCTGCCTCTGCGGAGGCTTCTTCGGTGGCAGCGGCTGCTCGACCTTGACCTGCTGTTTCGGTTCGTCCTGCTGCTTGATCTTGTCGGCAATCGGGTCGGCTTTCGGCGGCTGCGGCTCAGGCGGCGGGGCAATTTCTTTTGCTGCCTGCACTTCTTTCTTCTCGGTGAGTTTGGCCTTCGAATCCTCGACCGGCTTCGGCTCTTCCGCCTTTTTCTCCACCAGCGGCTTTGGCGTTTCCACCTTAGGCGCGTCCTTTACGCCCTTGGTCATCTCCGAGAAATCCTTTTCGCTGATCAGATCGACAGGCAGCGACTCTGCCGGAGTGACGTCGAAGGTCTTTCCTGAAAACGAAAGCGTTGCCCACAGCAGTACCGCCGCGTGCAGGCCAACCGAGATCGCTGTCGCTTTTCTCATCACCGCGCTTTCGCGCCCTGCTCAAATTCGGTGACCAAGGCTACACGATGAAAGCCGGCCGACGACAGCCGGCCCATAACCTTCATCATGGTGCCATAGTCCACTTTTCTGTCCCCGCGCACGTAAATACGGGCCTCGGTGCCCCCGCGCGCCCCCGCCACTGCCTGCATCTTCGGTATCAGATCGTCCACAGCAATCTCGCTATTCTGCAGAAAAATCTGGCCCTTGTCGTTGACGGAAACCGTGAGGGGCTCCTTGTCCTGATCGAGGCTTTTCGCCTGGCTTTGCGGCAGATCGATTGGCACACCGACTGTCAACAGCGGCGCCGACACCATGAAAATGATCAGCAACACTAGCATGACGTCGACCATCGGCGTCACGTTGATTTCGCTCATCACGCGCCGCCGGTGGTGCTTGCGCTTGCCGAGAATAGGAGTGCCGGCGTTGGCAGCCATCTGGCAGTCCCCTATTACCCGCGTTCGTCAATTTGCCGCGACAGGATAGCGGCGAACTCGTCGGCAAATCCCTCGAGCCGCTGGGCCTGTTTGTTAACTTCGGCCGCGAACTTGTTATAGAAAATGGTCGCCGGTATGGCAGCCACAAGGCCCAGCGCGGTCGCGAAAAGCGCCTCGGCGATGCCGGGGGCGACCACAGCCAAAGACGTATTCTTTGATGCCGCGATCGATTGAAAGCTTGTCATGATGCCCCAGACCGTGCCGAACAATCCGACAAAAGGCCCGGCGGAGCCGACGGTGGCAAGAACAAGCAGCCGTTTCTCGAGCCGCTCCACCTCGCGGGCAATCGTCACTTCCATGACCTTTTCGATGCGCATCTGCAGTCCGCCGATCGTGCGGGCGCCTCCCTCAAAGCTGCGTTTCCATTCCCGCATTGCCGCCACGAACAAGGCCGCCATCGAATGCGCCGGCCGCGACGAGAGCGCGCGATAGAGTTCGTCGAGAGACTGGCCGGACCAGAATGCCTGCTCGAAGCGGTCCATGGCCCGCCGCGTGCGCGCGTAAAGCACGGTCTTGTCGATTGCGATCGCCCAGACCCAGACCGAGCAGATCAAAAGACCGACCATTACGGTCTTGACGACCCAGTGGGCATTCCAGAACAGCGTGAACAATGACAGATCGGAAGAGGACAGCGGGAGCACCGACTGTGCCATGTCGGCAGGATTCATAGGCACGTCCTTTCCGCTCAATCCGATCCCGTGGGTCGAACCGGCGCGGCGCAAACTCGGAAGTCAACACGCGCGCGCGACGATTCCGCCCACGCGCTAAGCCGAAGCCGAATGTCTCGCGAAATTCGTATGTCCCGTCCACCGGTACCTACGAAATCCCCGCGAAACTTGGCCAAACTTGGGCGCGCAAGCGGGCTTATCGCCCATAACAGCGCTGATTGTGGTTAAGGACTCGTTACCCCTGTGGGGTCGGACTCAAGACACAAAGGCCGCCCTTTCAGGCGGCCTTTGGAGAAAATTCAGGTCTGGGGTTGGCTTGCGTCGGGAGTTTGTCGGTTTCGACGTTCGGCCATGAACTGGTCGAACTCGGCCCGATCCTTTGCCAATCGTAGACGTTCGAGGAACTCGCGGAACTCGCGCTGCTCTTCCTCAAGCCGGCGAAACGTGTCGGCGCGGTACTCATCGAACGCGCGGTTGCCGCTGGAGGGCGAATAAGCCCACGGATTACCCCAGGAACCGCCCCAGGGCGCGCCGCTCATGCGGGAGCGCATCCAGTCCATCTTGCTCTGCATGCGATCGATTTTGTTCTGCCAATGATGCTGTCCGGATCCCATTCTTCCGCTCCCGATGGTGAAAGCGAGGGCACCAAGCCCAAGCGGCCACCAGATCATGAAGCCAAGGATGATCAGCGCGATCCAGGCTGGTTTTCCTAACGCATCGAGTTGCGCGGTGATGGGCATTGTCGACCTCGCGTGAATGTAAATAACATTTACATACCTAGGCTGCGGCGACGCCCCTGTCAAGCGGCGCGGAAACGAAAATGGGTGGCGTTCCGCTCTTACGCCAGTGCTGCGCGAAAAAGTCGCGGCAATCGCTCACCTCCGGATAGTCGTGGCATCGGCGTTGAGACCAAGGCCGCGGAGGTAAATCAGGACGGCGGCCTCGAGAAGCTCTTCCGGCGACATCGGGAGCGTGCGTCGCGTCGCATCGCCGCGCCCGAACAGCGATGCGATGCCGTGCGTCATCGCCCAGACATGCAGCGCAACCATCAATGCCGGCGGACGGCCTTGCGGCGGCATCAACGCGACCAGTTTCTCTGCGGCCGCGCGCAGCACGGCGAAAGCGTTTTCGCTCGCTTCGCGCAACTCACGATCCGTATCGAGAGCAACGCCGGCTTCGAACATCGCCGAGTAATAGGCCGGCTCGCGCTTGGCAAAGGCGAGATAGGTTTTGCCAAGCCGGTCAAACGCGGTCATGACGTCCGGCCGGCCGTCCTCCCATGCCTTCGCGAGCGCATTTGCGAATTGCTCAAAACCCCGGCGCGCGACATCGGCGAGCAGTGCGTCGCGGTCGCGGTAGTGGCGGTACGGCGCAGCAGGACTCACGCCCGCCCAGCGCGCTGCGTCCGCGAAAGTAAATCCCGCCGGACCTTTCTCGGCGATCAATTCGAGCGCGGCCCGCACCAGGGCCTCTTTCAGGTTGCCGTGGTGATAGCCACGCGGTTCGGCGCGCCTGCCCCATTTCATGTGAATGGGATTAACATGAGTCCCTCTCGCCCGTCGATGCGGGCCTCGCAGGCGTCAGCGACGCCTGGCGGAAAGGGGCAGATTGTCGAACAACGTCGGGCCGTTCGGCTGCGCGCCCTCAATGGTCAGGAGGCGCAGCTTGCTGACTACGCCGCCGGGCGCCGAGAAACCACCGGTCCTGCCGCCGGCGGCCAGCACACGATGACAGGGTACGATTAAGGGAATCGGATTTTGCCCGAGGGCCTGTCCGACGTCGCGCGCGAGCAGCTTGTCGCCGAGACGTTCGGCGATTTCGCCGTAGGTCAGAGTCGAGCCCGGCGGGATCGTGCGCGCGATGTCATAAACCTTGCGATTGAACTCCGGCACATCGCCGGTATCGATGGTCACCGCTTTCAAATCGCGCTTCTCGCCGCGCAACAGCGCGGTGATGGCGCTGATCGCCTGCTGCACGTGCGCAGGCGGTAGCGCTTCCTGCGCGCCGGCAAAGCGCCGCAACAGACGCGCGCGGGTCGCGCGCTCGCTGCCGTCGTGGATCTGCACGCCGGTAACGCCGCGCTCACTCCAAACGATGCCGCAGGAGCCAATCGCGGTATCGAAGATCGCGAAACGATAACTCATGTTCGAACGATAGCATGGCGTCTCAGGCGACGCCGCCCGATTCCTGGTCCGCCTTCATGGCGATGCGCAACGGCTTCGGGATCGGCTTGGCGCGGCCGCCAGAGACAAAGGCGACCTGGACATGCGCTTCCACCAGAAGATCTCCGTTGCGCATGACCTTCTGATTGAGCGTTACAGAAGCGCCTCTCACTTCCTCGGGCGAGGTCACGAGGTCGAGCACATCATCCATGTACGCCGGCTTCCTGAAATCGATGCTCATGTGGCGAACGACGAAGGCAAACCCCGGTGCTTCTTTCTCGGCCTGCTCGAACAGGGCGCGATGATCGGCGCCGATCAGCCGGAGATAGTTGGTGCGGCCGCGCTCCATGAAGCGCAGATAGCTTGCGTGATAAACGACGCCGGAAAAATCCGTGTCCTCGTAGTACACGCGCACGGCCTGATGATGCCGGCCATCGCGGATTTCGCCGTCGAGATGATTACCATTCATGCTCGAATTCCGCTTCGATATCCCTGCGACCATCAAGCACGCGCACGATCAAAATTTGCTCCCGCTCTGCACGATAGAAGATCACATAATTTTCGGCCACAATGCTCCGAAGTCAGCGAGCAAATATAGAGCGCTCACGTCCGATGAAGAGAAAGCGAACCAAATTCTCGAATTTCGCGTTGAAGAGCTTGTCAGAACTACTGCAGCCGCCCGATCTCGCACGGCAAGGTAGCGTAGAATATGCAGCAAATCCGAATCAGCTTCCGCCGAAAGAATGATTTTCATTCAGATTAGGATTTCGGCTCGCTGATCCCACCTCTGCGCAAGAAATCGGCGAAGTCCCATTCGCGGACATGTCCCGCCTCAATATCGGAAAGGCCTTTATCAATATCTTTTTTGAGCACTCGAAACTTTTCGGCTTGCTCCAGAAGAAACGCAACAGCAGGTTCGCGCATCTCTTCTGGAAGAAGATCCAGCGCCTCAGCGGCCTTTCTTGTCGTGCTTTTCATTATCGTCTATCACATCGGCACGATCATAGACATCGTCATTGTTGCCAATTACTGCGGCCGCATCCGCGCCAAAGGTAGCACATGGTCGCGCGTGAGCGGGGCGAACGGCAAATCGGGCAATGCCTGAGTCGATCCACACCACTTGATCAATCTCCGCGGCAGGTTCGATGTCGCCTTCGACGTCGACGGCATACACCGAGGCGCGCACCTGAAACCCGGGCTCGTTGGCTGCCGCGCAATCGAACACGCCAACCGCCTGCGCGCTATTGATCATCACACGACAAGCCAATTCTTCGGCAATCTCGCGCGAGAGGGCGGCCGCATCGTTTTCACCGGCATCGCGCTTGCCGCCGGCTGCATGAAGGCCGAGGTCCCGCGTTTGCGAACCAGCAGGACGCGGCCATCTCCGTCGCGGATCAAAGCGGCCACCACACTAATCACTTGCCCGGTCACTCATCCTCTCCCGAAAAGAGCCCAAACTGGGCGGGATCGCGGGTCGGCTCGGGCAAGCCGAGGTGCTGGAAGGCGAGTCCAGTGAGTAGCCGCCCTCGTGGCGTTCGCTGCAGAAAACCCTTCTGAATGAGGAACGGCTCGATGATGTCTTCGATCGCGTCGCGCGGCTCCGACAGCGCGGCCGCAAGGGTGTCGACGCCCACGGGACCGCCGCCATAGCTTGAAGCGATGGTCGAAAGGTAACGCCTGTCCATGGCGTCGAGACCCGCGGCATCCACCTCGAGCGCGGACAATCCGCGGTCGGCCACCTTTCGCTCGATGGTTCTTGCGCCTTCAACATGGGCGAAGTCGCGCACGCGGCGCAAAAGGCGGCCCGCGATGCGCGGCGTGCCACGAGCGCGGCGCGCGATCTCGTTGGCGCCGTCGGGTGCGATGCCGATGCCGAGAACGCGCGCGCCGCGATTGACGATCTCTTCGAGCTCTCTCTCGGAATAGAAATTGAGCCGCACCGGAATGCCGAAACGGTCGCGCAGCGGGTTGGTCAGCAAGC
>Ga0081455_10004638_pt1 | contig 15307 bp, 15 predicted proteins | sample TabmetS3T2R1_FD_70207 | JGI IMG/M metagenome (GOLD analysis project Ga0081455, IMG submission 70207) | Tabebuia heterophylla rhizosphere microbial communities from the University of Puerto Rico - S3T2R1 | ecosystem: Host-associated > Plants > Roots > Rhizosphere ... | reverse complement strand
CCCCTGGTGGGCTTTCTGCCCGCCGCAGACCCCCGGGTGCGGGGCACCGTCGCGGCGATCGAGCGCCACCTGCTGCGGGACGGCCTCGTGCACCGCTACACGAGTACCGCGTCGGTCGATGGATTGCCCCCGGGCGAGGGGGCCTTCCTAGCGTGTACCTTTTGGCTGGCCGACACCTACATGCTCCTCGGCCGCGCCCAGGACGCGCGGCGGCTCTTCGAGCGCCTGCTGGCCCTCCTCAACGACGTGGGCTTGTTGTCGGAGGAGTATGACCTGGAAGCGCAGCGGCTGGTGGGCAACTTCCCTCAAGCGCTTTCTCACATCGGCCTGGTGACCACGGCGTTGAACTTATCGCCTCAGGAGGCCGCCCCGGCCGAACAGCGCCAGCAGACCTGAGTGGGCGGACACGTGGGAGGCTGCCAGGATAGCGTGCATGAGACGCTGGCTCCTTGGGCCCCTGTGCTCCGCAAAAATGGGTCGCTCAATTTATCATACTTTGTAGGGCCTTGATCATGACGTCGGCCACCCGAGCTGCCTCGGAGCGAAGCACCAACCCCTCAGCGCCTGAGGCACGGGCATTGCAGGACCGCACGTTCTGTTGCGTCTTCGCCCCCTCCGTTCCCCCAAGACGGGGCTGCTGTGGCCTTGGACAGAGGCCGAGGCCATGCTCGAGACCGTTATGGTCGTGGCCCTTTGCCAGGACCTCTTGGAGCAAATACAGTGCCAAACTGCAGGCCGACGTTACACTGTCTCAAAGGACCTTTTATTTCAGCAGGTTCAGAGGCAAGAGGGCCAGGGGAGGGCATGCGACTGGGCCGTTGCATCCGGGACGGCTATACCGCTGCTATCGCTGTGATAATGTCACCTTGATAGGAAGACCTGCGCCACTGACCCAAGGCGCTTGCGAAAAAGCTCAGGGCCTCGCTCAGGCGTCGGTCACTCCATTCTGCCCTTTTGGCGGCGCGAGAAGTATGGCGACCCCGCCACCCCCCAGGCAGTGGCTGCCCCAGTCCAGCATGCAGCGACCAGCAATGCCGCCCATATTGCTCCTGCAGGCTTGAGAACCGGGAGGCAAGCATCGGGTTGACACCCCTGCCCAGGAGCTATAGTATGCGGCTGATACCTGGTCATACGGTCGCCGAGAGCTCTGCAGCTCTCTCGGCGAAGTGGTCCTTGACAAATCCATATGCGCAGGGCAAGACCCTGGGGAGGGAACAATGCATGTCGTGGGCTTAGACCATGTTGTGGTAAATACCCAAGATATTGAGCGCGCTATGCACTTCTATCATGAGGTGCTCGGTCTGGAACTCCTGCGGCTCGAGGAATTCCGAGCCGGGAAAGTCGGTTTTGTGTCGGCCCGGCTCTCCCCCGAGACCATCATCGATATCCGGCCCATCGCCGCCGGGGAGCGTGTGACCCCGAACATGGATCATTATTGCCTGGTGCTCGCCCCGACGGACATGCACCATCTGCATGCGGAGCTGAAGGCCAAAGGTATTCAGGTCGAGGACACCGTGCGTCCGGCGTGGGGGGCGCAGGGCTATGGGCAGCAGTTTAAACTCTGGGACCCCGATGGGAACAAGATTGAACTGCGCTGTTACACGGGTTCCCAGACCGTGTGAGAGCCGCTGTTGCTAGGAGGAAGCTGATGCCAACCGTGGGGACAGAGACAGTGCAGACGCCGCGTGTTGACGCGGTGCCCAAAGTCACGGGGCGAGCCGTCTACACGGAGGACCTGCCCTTACCACCGGGGACCCTCTACGGCGCCATTCTGCGTTCTCCTTATGCCCACGCACGCCTCGTCACCATTGACGCCCAGCGGGCTGAGCGGCTGCCAGGCGTGCATGCGGTAGTCACCCGTGAGCACCTGGGGTCTCTCAATCCTTTCCTGGACCCGGCAGCATACGGGGCCGAGGGGGTGGGGACGGCGCCGTTGATCGCCCTGGAGAAGGTGCGCTATGAAGGGGAGCCTGTGGCGGCCGTGGCGGCAGAGACTCCAGTGCTCGCGCAACATGCCCTGACGTGCATTGATGTGGTCTATGACGACCTCCCGGTGCTCTTCGACACGCGTGAGGCGCTCAAACCCGATGCACCCGTGATTCACGACCAGCGCCCGGGCAATCTGGTGGGGCGGTTCGACTTTGGCTGGGGCGATGTCGAGCAGGGCTGGCGCGAGTCCGACCATATCTTTGAAGACACGTACGTGTTCCCGAGTGTCTTTCACCATCCCATGGAGAACCTTGGAGGCTGCATCGCCGAGGTACGCGGCGATACCCTGGAGCTCACCGCCCCGATTCAACACCCCTTCCGCAGCCGGGATGAGATCGCGGCGATGTTCGGCTTTGACCGCAACAAAGTGCACATTCGGTTTCCTTATGTGGGCGGCGGGTTTGGCTCCAAAGAACTCAAGACCGAGCACTTGATTGCCATCCTCCTCGCCATCCGCTCAGGGCGTGCCGTTACCCTGCGGCCGACCGCCGAGGAAAGCTTCCGTAGCGACTGCCGCCATGCGGTCGTGTATCATATCAAGACCGGCGTCAAGGCCGACGGCACCCTGATGGCCCAGGACATTGACCTCATCTTTGATAAGGGTGCCTACACCCATGGCAACGGCATGAATGTGCCACGCCGGGGCTCCTCGCTGGCATGGGGTCCCTACCGGGTGCCCCATCTGCGCGTCGTCGGTCGCTCCTACTACACCAATAAAGTCCCTGCAGGTGCCTTTCGCAGTCTTGGCAGGGCGCAGACAACCTGGGGCTACGAGTCTCACTACGACACTATCGCCTGTAAGCTGGGTATCGACCCGGTGGCATTTCGCCGGCACAATTTTTTACAGCGTGGCGAGCGTCTCATCGACACGGTGGGCGCCTTCGACACGGATATGGACGATCTCGTGCGCCGCGCCATTGCGGCCCTGGATTGGAACGGCCGCTCACAACGCCTCGGGCCGCACGCCGATACCGTCTATACCGGCACGGCCCCGGTGCGTGGGCGGGGGATCGCCGCGACCTTCCGGCATGGCTACTCTGGCACCAGCGTCTCCGACGTGGAGGTCACGGCGGACAACCGCGGCCTTATCCGTATCCTGCACTCGGGTGCCGAGATTGGGCAAGGTCTCTATACCATGCTGGCCCGCGTTGCCTCGGAAACGCTCGGCATCCCCGAGAGCCGGATCGAGGTGAGCCATCCGCACACCGATTTGCCCTACTCGGACGGCATTGGGAGCTCTAGAGACACGGTCTCCATGGGGATGGCCACCCAGCGGGCCTGTGAGGATTTGCAGCAACAGCTCGTGGAGGTCGCTGTCAAGGCCATGGGCGGGACGCCTGAGGCGTGGGGGTTCGCTGCCGGCCAGCTCTGGCACGGTGAGCGCGCCTATCCGATCGGTGAGGTCATCAGCACGCTGGCCCACAGCCTCGTGGTCAGAGGCAAAGGCCACTACAGTACACCGCGTGCCAATAACGTCTGGCAGGGCGTCGTCCCCCACTGGGAGCTGAGTGTGGGCGCGGCCGAGGTGGAGGTCGATCCGGAGACCGGCGAGGTGACCCTGCGGCAATACGCCATTGCCGCCGACGTGGGAACAGCCGTCCACCCGGTGGCCTGCAAGAGCCAGCTTGACGGGGGCAGCATCATGGGCCTGGGCGATGCGCTGTACGAGGAGATGGTCTACGGCGACGGGCAGCTCCTGAATGGCGACAGCTTCCAGTACCGCCTGCCCCTGCTCCACGACCTGCCGCCGCGCTTCACGTCCATCATGGTGGAGAATCACGATGGCCCTGGCCCGCTGGGCGCCAAGGGTATGTCCCAGACTGCCGTGAGTCCCATTGCACCGGCCATTGCTAACGCTATCTATGACGCAGTGGGTGTACGTATCAGGGAACTCCCCATCACGCCAGAGAAGGTACTGCGTGGCCTGGGGAAGCTCACGTAACGAGGAGAGACACCATGCTCATGCCCTTGCGCGTGTCCCAACCCGCAACGGTGACCGAAGCGTCTGCCGAGCTGGCACGTCTCGGCGAGGATGCCAGGGTCTATGCTGGGGGGACGGAGCTCATCCTCTTGTTGCGACTGGGACTCGTGCACTACACTCACCTCGTGGATGTCAAAAAGATCCCCGCACTGAGCGAGTTGGCGTGGGATGGGAAGACGATGCATATCGGTGCTGCCGTCACCCATCGCCGCCTGGAGAGATCAGCCGACGTCGCCGCGCACCTGCCATTGCTGCAACAGGCCGCGGCACTGGTGGCGAACGTGCGCGTGCGCAACGTCGGCACGCTCGGCGGCAACCTCTGCTTCGGCGACCCGCATTCGGACCCCGCGCCAGCCCTCCTGGTCTATAATACCACGGTCAAGATTGGCCAGCACAGCGGCGCTCGCAGCCTCGGCCTCGACGAGTTTTACATAGGGCTGTATGAGACGGCCATAGCACCCGATGAGCTGTTAGTCGAAGTGGAGGTGGAGCCCATGCCGCCAGGGGTGGGCAGCGCCTACCTACGTTGCGCACGTGTGGAGCGCCCCTCCCTGGCGGTGGCAGTGGCGGCAGCGCAGCGCGACGGACGCCTCGCCGATGTGCGGCTGGCGGTGAGTTGCGTCGGCCCGGTACCCATGCGACTGCAGGAGCTCGAAGCGCGCCTCGAAGGTGCAACGCTTGCCGAGGGCCAGAAGATTCTCCGGCAGGCACAGCGCCACTACGAGGAGATCTTGCAGCCTGTCGACGATTTGCATGGATCGGTGGCCTACAAGACATATCTAACAGGGGTGCTCCTCGGCCGCGCCCTGACCCAGGCCGTGGGCGCCAACGGGAGGCAGTGAGATGGCCGACGCGGAGTACACGGGGTCCATGATGCCAGTTGCTCTCCAGATCAACGGCCAGCCGTGGCGTGGCGAAGTCCGCGCTGAAGAGACCCTCTTAGAGTTCGTGCGCGAGCGGCTCCGCCTCACCGGAACGAAACGCTCGTGCGAGTCGCAAGTCTGTGGGGCCTGCACCGTGCTGGTCGACGGCGAGCCCATCAGCGCCTGCACGTACCTGACGTTCGAGGCATCGGGTACGTGTGTGACGACGATCGAAGGTCTGGCGCCAGGAGGCGGCCTGGACCCCCTCCAAGAAGCCTTCATCCAGCGCGGCGCGGCCCAATGTGGCTTCTGCACTGCGGGGATGCTGCTGGCCTGCAAAGCGCTCCTGCAGGCCCATCCACTGCCCACCAGAGAACAAATTGGTCGCTACCTCAATGGCAATATCTGTCGCTGTGGTGCCTACGTCCAGATTCTCGAGGCGATCCAGGACGTCGCGGCGGCGAGGCGGGGATAAGCTTATCTAACCGGTTGCGAGTGTTACCAATTGAGCTCACTGGCCCTCCAGGTGCATCTGGCGGATAATCACCCATGTTGGGGGTCCCGTAGTTTTGGAGCAATTATGGAAGGCCTCTGATGACTGTTCCAATACTCCCTAACACCCCTGTACGAGAGTAGGTCGTAAAATCTCAATTGAACGAAGCTGCTACCAGCGGTAATGTAGCTCTACTAGTTCATAAAACAATGGCTTCAAACACGTGCTCACCTGTCCGACAGCGGCCAACATATCTGTGCCACAACCCGTTTGAGCAATAAACTGTTGGCACGTTGATACTGGCACGACTTGTGGCACAGCGTTTAACTCCTTGTACACTCAACATGCAAGGGTAGACAGCGTTGAGCCATTAATGAAGGTTTGTGGCACCTCATGAGGAGTGTAATTGTAGTTTGCCGCGCCTGACACGTTCGTTCTCACTGGGCCTATTGGCGCGTCAGCGTTACAGTCCCGGTTTCCACCACGGGGCAGTCCCCCGTCGCATACGTCCCCTGAATCTTATCGCCGTCGATCGTGGCGGTCACAGTCAAGGGACAGGCAGGCGGCTGTGGCGGGGTGACGGTCAGCGTGAGCGCATCGTCACGCCGCGTTCCCGAGACATTGCCCCCACCATTCCCCTCGGGAAAACTGGTCTGGAACGTCCCCGTGACCGTGCTGTCGGTCTGGGCCAACGTGGCAGTAATGGTCCCGGTCCCCACGAGGCTATCCTGAATGGTGCCCCGGTAGGTGCCTGACAGATTGTCCTCATCATCGTCACCGCCACACCCGACTATCCCTGCCCCAAGCACACAGGTCGCGTCACCGCCACACCCGACCACCCCTAGCCCAAGCACACAGGTAAGGATCCCCAGCATGCAGATAGTCACTCGCTCCAGAGAGCGCATAGAGCTCCCCTCCATGCGGATAGAAGGCGAGGCTTCGATCACCGCGTCGGCCACTTGTGGCCACTCAGAGCGATGTCAGAGTCCTCGAACACTTCTGTCCTCCAATGTGTGATATTTGTGTCTTATACTGAGGTATTTTTAGTATATATGTCCATGATTCTGCTATATTATAACCATCTAATATTAAAAGAGATACAAATTTTATGATGTGTTTATGACGTGACTCAGTGAGAACGACACTGTCCGCCGGCGCTGCGGTATGTGTGCCTCACCCCGAGGCAGTTGGGGTGGCCGACGCCATGATCTAGGCCTCCGGCATTATGGCTTTCTGAGCAACCGAGGCAGGGCGCGAGCGTTACGCCAATGTCGCCAGCTGCTGGGCCAACCGCCAGAGCCACCCCTGCGTGCACCCAAAACGGTCGCCCAGTGGATACAGCAGTGGTGCGGCCTGGATATCACGTGTTGCCCCCACTGCGGATATCAGCCGCTGCGGCGAACGCCGCTGCCCGTCGGGGCCATGGCGACAGGGCCCCGGGCTCCCCCCGCGTCCAGCATGTGAAGAGGAACATGGATAACGTCCCCGGGCCTCTGGCTCCGGATGCTTCCCTGCCAAGGCACGCAGGCAAGGGCACAGACGTGGTGCGTACGGCAGTCAACTGACAGACGCGTCAGACCGCACAATGGGCGATTGCCTCATGGCCCGCAGCCTCTCTCTTGCGTCCCCAAACCTCGTGGCTGACCCGGGAGCGAAGATCTCAGGCACGCTGGAGTGCTCGCTTCCCCTCTCCCCATCGATTGAAACCCCATAGATACACGCCGGCTCCTTCACCGACGCGGCTCCGTCCAATGGCATCTTATCCGTCAGGGCTACGCCACGACGGATAAGATGCTCTTCATTGTGCGACGTGCAATCCATGGCTATTTTGAGCCGTATCCCCTGCCTCCCACAGCATCGCCTTTGCCATCACAACACCCTATGCTTGCAAATACCGTTTGCTTGGGTATGCTAGAGCGTATGGACAACTCTCGAAGGAGTCGCCACATGCAAATTTACCGCTATACTGTGATTTTCGAGCCCGCCGAAGAAGGCGGCTATGTGGTGCATGTGCCAGCCCTCAATGGTGCTGCCACCCAAGGCGAGACGCTTGAGGAAGCGCGGGAGATGGCCAAAGACCTCATCATTGGCTACCTCGAAGCCCTTGCCAAAGACGGTACGCCCGCGCCAGTGGAAGACCTTGAGCCACTCACCGAACCTGTACGCGAAGTCCTTGAGGTTGTCGTTGACTAGCTATGGAGCGCCTTCCTACCCTTTCCGCACGGGAAGTTATGCGCGCGCTTGAGCGTGCCGGTTTCTATCACCACCACACCCGAGGATCACACGTCCGACGACCACCACCGCCCATTTTTCCGCCAAAAGAATTGAGAGCATAGTCGCGCATGAGAACCCGTCAAGGCCAAGCCCTACGGGTTGCTTCGCAAGCCTTGACGGAACCTCACGCGCTCCACAGCCTACCTCCCGCTTTTGGCGGAAAAACTGTCGCGGGAATCACCCACACCCGTTTTTGAGCATCAGCGTCGAGCCTGTACGACTAAGCCCCGCCTGGTTAACATAGATGACGTTATCCGAAGTAAACGCATGGCTGGGTGGAAACGTTGGAGGTATTTACCCGGATTGGGGACAAAGTCCGTAAACCGTCTAACGTAGACGTAATGTAGCTATCGCTTCGAAACTTTCAAGGGACTATTTACGCTGAGATAGGATGAACTTTAGGTTCCCCAGGCTTTTGAGGGCATCGCCCTTGTTATGCTGGGCCTGGACGTCCTCAGGTGCCCGTTCTAGGGCTCTATCATAAGCGGTAATAGCCGCTTGGTAGCTCGTCAGGGCCTCGGCATACTGCCTCAGGGAGGCCTGTATGTACCCCATGCTTTGGAGAGTATTGGCCTTGTTATGTAGGGCCTGGACATTCTCAGGTGCCCGTTCCAGGGCTCTATCATAAGCGGTAATAGCCGCTTGGTTGCTTGCCAGGGCCTCGGCATACTGCGCCAGGGCGAACTGTATGTACCCCAGGCTTTTGAGGGCATTGGCCTTGTTATGCAGGGCGTGGGCGTCCTCAGGTGCCCGTTCCAGAGCTGTATCATAAGCGGCAATGGCCGCCTGGCAGCTCGCCAGGGCCTCGGCGTACTGCGCCAGGGAGGCCTGCACCTCCCCTAGCCTTTGGAGGGCAATACCCTTGTTGGAATGGGTCAGGATGTCGTTAGACGCCCATACCAAGACTGTATCATAAACGGTAATAGCCGCCTGGTAACTCGCCAGGGCCTCGGCGTACTGCGCCAGGGAGGCCTGCACGTCCCCCAGGCTTTGGAGAGCAATGCCCTTGTTGTTCTGGTGCCGACAACGTTAGGCACCCGTTCCAGAGTCGTATCATAAGCGGCAATAGCTGCCTGGTAGCTCGCCAAGGCCTCGGTGTGCTGCGCCAGGAAGGCCTGCACGTCCCCCAGGCTTTGGAGGGCAAAGCCCTTGCCATGCTGGGCCTCGTCATTGTCAGGTACCTGTTCCAGGACTCTATCATAAGCGGTAATGGCTTCTGTGAACTCCTGCCGGGCTTTCTCGTATTGGGCCAGGTGGAGAAAATACTCCCCTTCACTCAGTGATACCTCACCCAACTTCATCTCTGTCTCAACTGTCAATACGTTGCGTACAGCAAGCAATACCCGACAGTGTTCGTAGTCGCTATGGTCGAGCGCTGTCTTGAAGACCGCGCTCCATTCCTGTACGCCCCGTGCCCAATCGAGATGATTCGCGTGATAGATGGCCTCGGCGCCTGCGGTCGTGTCTCCGGTGGCAGCCTTGGCACGATAGTAATGCTCCAAGACCTCATGCGCCTGATGTATGGCCCCGGCCGGGCGCTCATGCATGATCCGCCGCACTAACCCAACTTCCGCACTCAACCCCCTGTTTTGGCTTCATGAAAGCCCATAAGTGCTTGGTTTTCCAGAGAAAGTATTGAAAAACATATATAGTGACGAATACTCTAGGCTTTTTCCCTTGATTTTCGTATAAAGTAGGATATACATAGTGTCCCATGTACATTCGGAAAACCACGAAAATTTCCAAGGGCAAAACCTACACCCACTATCTCTTGGTCGAGTCAGTGCATACCCCCAAGGGGCCTCGGCAACGCACTATCTGCTCGCTCGGCAGTCTCGGGCCAGGTTCCCTCGAGCAGTGGCACGCGCTGGCCCGCAAGGTCGAGGCCTCCCTTGCGAGCCAGCGGTCGCTGGAGCCCACGGCACTGCCCATAGAGCGCATGGTCGACAAGGCCCCCCCAGGCCCCCAGCGCCCCGGACCGTCGACGGAGCAGGGGACGCCCGTCGACCCTGCGCAGGTCGCCCTCGAAGAAGCCCGCGAGGCCGGACCGGTGCACGTTGGACACCAGATGTGGCAGCAGTTGGGGTTGGAGACGATTCTGCGCCGGGTGGGGTTGTCGGCGTGGGCACGCGTGTTAAGCGAAGTCATGACGTTGAACCGCCTGATCTGTCCACTCTCCGAGCATGCCACGCCGGATTGGCTCCGCCGGACAGCGGTGGGGGACATTCTGGGGACGGAGTTTGCCACCCTCACGGAGGATGCGCTCTATCGCAATCTCGACAAGCTGCATCCGCATCGGGAGCAGATCGAACGGGAACTGGCCGCACGCGAGCAGCAGCTGTTCCAGCTTGACGAGACGATTTACCTCTACGATCTGACCTCGACCTACTTTGAAGGGCAGGTCGTGCGCAACCGGCAGGCGAAGCGGGGCTACTCACGCGACAAGCGCCCCGATTGTAAGCAAGTGCTGGTGGGGTTGGTGCTCGACCGTGACGGATTCCCCAAAGCCCATGAGATTTTCGAGGGGAACCGCCAGGACCGCAGCACGGTCCCGGACATGCTCGAGCGGCTCAAAAAGCGCACCGGCACGACTTCTGGCGCCACTGTAGTCGTCGATCGGGGCATGGCGTATGAGGAAAACCTGGCGCAGATTCGCGCGCAGGGGCTGCACTACATTGTGGCGGGTCGGCAGGCGGAGCGCGACGTGTGGTTGGCAGAGTTGGAGGCGGATGACTGGGAAGACGTGGAGCGGACGCCCTCCCCTCGCAACCCGCATCAGCACAAGTCACGGGTCCAGATCAAGCGTCGGCAGCAAGGCCACGAGGTGTACGTCCTGTGTCTGAGTGAAGGGCGGGAGGCGAAAGATCGAGCGATCCGGCAGATGCATGAGCAAAGACTGTTGGCCGATTTGGAAGCCCTGAGAAGGCGGATCGAGAAGGGACAGCTGAAGGAGACGGCGAAGATCCACCAAGGGATTGGGCGCCTCCAGGAGCGCCATCCGCGGGTCGCGCGGTACTACCGGATCGCATACGACGCAGCCCAGAAACATCTCATATGGCAAGAGGACACCGCGAAGAAAGCCATCGCCGAGCAGCTCGATGGCAGCTACGTGCTGAAGACCGATCGGCAAGAGTTGTCGGCGGAGGAGATCTGGCGCACCTATCTCCTGCTGACACGCGTGGAAGCCGCCTTTCGGGCCATGAAAAGCCCGTTGATGGAGCGCCCGATCTTCCACCACCTCCAACGGCGCACGGAGACGCACATTTTCCTCTGCATCTTAGCCTACCACCTGCTCGTGGCCATCGAGAAAAAGTTCTTGGACCAAGGCACGCACACGTCCTGGTGGAGCCTCCGCCAACAGCTCAGCACCCATCAGATCGTCACAGTGGTGCTCCCAACCGGCAACGGGCAGACAGTGAAGATTCGGAAGGGCACCACACCAGAGCCGACGCATCGCGCGATCTATGCCACGTTGGGCATCCCCATGGAAGTCATGACGCCCAAGATTTGGCACGAGAACATCACCTAGTGACGAAACGACACTGGAAACCCATATATACAAAGGATTCTGCTCAACAGAGTGCGGAAGTTAGGCCAGCCCGCGCAGGATACGCTTTTGCCGTTGTGAGAGACGTCCCGCAGTCATCTCCGCCCCTTTAGCCACTCTGAAGGTCCGTGAAACAGGTGGCAGGCACAGCGAGGGCGGTCAGATACTGCTGTTGGCCCACCGAGAGCGGGCGGGCGAGTTGCCGATGGTGGCCGAGCTTTAAAACGATCACCCCAGCGAACTTTGTGATCATCATGAAGGAGGTCGGCCGCTCCGTCGCCTTCTTGTCCCACCCTGGCAAGGGCCTCCCCGTGCTCTCGACGTGCGCACGCATCTGCCGCTCCATCAGACGCCACAGCAGCAGCGAGAGCAACAACACCAACCCTAAGGCTTCAATGCGTTCGGGCTTCTTTAGGAAGAGACTATTGACGATCACTGGATCTTTGAGAAACCCGTAGTTCTGCTCCGTCCCATGTTGCTCTTTATAGACAGTGAGGATCTCCCGGGGACTATGGGCGAGATGTCCCGCCGTGGGCACATTAGTGAGCAGGACGAAGCAGCCCGCCTCTTCCTCCATACGGCTGATGCGCTCGGTGTGCGGTCGAATGGTCGTCTTCAGCCTATAGCGCATGGCTGTGACCGAGCGTGCCTTGTGGGAGCTCGGCCGGCCCCGGCCATAGACGGGCCGTTCCTCCACGGTGACGTCCACCAGATGGTAAGCGGCGGGCACGGCGCGGAGCTGCACCGCCGCCGCTTCCGCATCGGCACGGCAGAAATACGCCTGCTGCTCAGCAGTCCGGGCAGTGGTCTGGATCGTGCTATACGAGGCCTGGAGGTCCCGTGCCAGCCGTTGCTGCCGCCGTTTGTCCTGCGTGCTGGAGTGCACGACCACCGCCCGATACGTCGTCCCGTAGAGCGTCACCTCACCCTCAGAGACTTTATAGGACGTCACAGCACGGTGCTTGGTTGGCTTGGTGTGGGCGAGGACGCCGACCTCTTCCCAGGTGTTGTGGGCTACAGTCTCGGCGATGAGCCGCCCGCACTCGTTATAGGTGGCGGGTAAGCGGGTGATGAAGAGGGTGTCGCCTAGGGCAGCCAGGTTATCTTCTGTGACCAGGGCCGCATCCGCGACATAGATGTAGGCGCCGGGCGCTACCCCGTGCTTGCCCAGGAACGTCGCTATGTTGGACAAGAGAGTGTTCTTGACGGTTTTATCTGAAGCATTACCATCCTCGGGTGTGCCCCAGAGGGGTACGGCACGATCGACACACAACGTGGAGAAGACGAATTGCTTCAGGTCGGGGCGCTTGTCCTTGCTATAGCCATAGGTAATCCGAAAGGGCACCTCCTGCTCTTCGGTTTCCTCTGGGGGCAGATAATCCCCGTAGACCATGATTGAGGTCGTATCAAAGTGGACGTAGCGTTTGTCGAAGCCAAAGACGCGATCGGCCCGTACGGCACAGGCCGTAAACACCTTCATGGTGCCGGTGGCATACAGGCGCTCCAAGACCCGTCCCACGGTATCATCCTGAAAGGCCTCAGGCGGGACGGCCTTACCCAAAAGCAGGGCCGTATCTTGATGAGTAAAGAACTCTTCCAAGCGATACAGCGGACTCCGTCCACTCAAGGTATCGAGGATCATACCCAGCACAATGGTCCCGGGATCGATAGCCATCTCCGTCGGTACCAACTGATTGATCGTCTCGACCAAACCAATCTTGTCGGCATAGGCCTTCACAATGGGCAGATGTTGGACCTGGTACGCTTCGATGGTCGGGAGAACGAGCCCCATACCACGCTCCTGCGGCCAAGGCGTTTGGTCTATCTCCTCTCATGCGATGACAACATAACATTGTTGGGGGTGCGGTGCGTGCGAAAAATGCCCCGGAGAAAATACGGGGGTCACCATCCGAGGGGTGCGGAATGTGTGATTGGAAGACACCTGGGTAGGCATTCCGGTGCCTGCAATCATCCCCCAGGAGTTCTTCGACGTGGCGCAAGCCCGAAAGGAGCACAATGTGCAATACGCCCGCCGCAACCGTAAGCATGCGTATCTCCTGGCAGGTCGCATCAGATGCGGCATTTGTGGACGCCGGATGGCTGGCTCACATAGTGCTGGGTACCTGGGCTATCGCTGTAACCGCAACGCCTTCCAGGACGGCAGCACTCTGCATACCAAGCGGAGCGTCCAGGCACGCGCGATAGAGCCCGTGGTATGGCAAGCGGTGCTACGAGTACTCCAGGAGCCTACGATGATCGCTCGCGAGGTGGAGCGACGTCAGGCGGATACCAAGGCAGGACAGGACGCCATCGATAGGGAACGCCTGGCCTACCAGCGACAGCTCGCGCAATGCGAGAAGGAGCTACGGAAATGGGAGGATGCCTACCTACAGGATGCGCTCAGCGTGCAGGATCTAAAGACCAAAAAAGCTGAGATTGCTGTCCGCCGTGCCAGTGCTGAGCACGAATTGGCGCGTCTGGACGCCCAGGAGGAAGCCCTTGAGCAAATCACTATCGAGATGAGCGCCCTCACGGACTATTGCAAGCGGGTCCACGCAAGGCTCCAGACCTTCAATGTGGGGGAGCAGACGCAAGCGCTTAAGGCGCTCGACATTCACGTCATCTGGCACCCCGAGAAACCTCCGGAAATCACCGGAGCTATTCCTGTCGAGATCCCAGACACGGCGCATGTTTTTGCCTATCATGCATCACGGTGCGCGTTTGAGTAGAAAAAATAGTTTCCCTGTATGCTGCATGTGCCCAGCAGCCATCTCGGCTTGTGCACCACTGCCCCAGAACAGATCGATTCGCCCAGGGCCCGTAATGGCACTGCCAGTATCATGGTTGAACACAAAACGCGATGCCGGCCGCCAGGCGGTAATCTCTCCATGCGCATTCAGCACTGGCTGTTGTATCTGGACGAACGCCAGTCCGCCTGGCGGGAAGAGGCGCTGGTCCGCGGCTATCGAACGGCCAGGCACGAGGATCAGCCCGAGATTGCCCTGGGGACCCTGTTCAACCGGACGAAAGAAAATGTAGCGCGGATTGCGGTACAGGACACGCGTCGTCTCCTCTGGGTGGTCACGGAAATAGCGACGTAAGCCCTGGAGGGACATCGCAGCACGCGGCAGGCGTCCTTCCTCCAGAAGGACGCGTCCAATGCTGTAGTATGGGTGGCCATTGGACGCCGCATAGTGTACACGTTGTACCCGGCCGTCTGGGAGGCGTATCTGGCCGGAGCCCTGCACGTGCAAGAAGAAACCATCCACGGGGCTACGCAGCCAGAAGAGTTCCAGCCCGCGCCCCCGTAGCTTCCCCTCACCGTCAATTTCACGACGGGTATAGTACGAGCTCGCCTGACCCTGGTTGGCCAGTGCGCCCGGCCGACCCACACCTGGCCACGGCACAGATGGCTTAGCCTCAACGTCGATAAGGTCGGGAGGGCGTTTATACAACGGGTAAGGAAAGCGGGTGCTGGGCACTAAACTGCCTTCCAGCTCAATCTCATAATAGCCTGTGAACAGCACCTCACCACGCTCATCTCTGCCGGGTGATTGGAGCACATGAAAACGCTCACGTATGGCTTGCTGCAGGGCAGCAGGGGTCGAGGCCGTCGCGACAACCTGCTGAAAAGCCTCCAGCGTCTGCACGAGAATCGTTCCCGAGATCTGATGCTCCCCACATGGGAGCGTCTGGTCCGGCTGGAGGCGCCGCGCATACTCTAGACTGCGCTGCAGCGCCTGGTGCAGGGACTCCCGATCCAGATCATCCGTGAATGCTGGCAGCTCAGGACGTGTGAGCCAGAACGCTTTGGACGCTGGTGGCGCAGGGCCTGGAGGAGGCAAGGGGGTAGACCCACGACATCCAAAGAAGCTCACAAGGACTAGCAAGCACCATACCCACCGGTGAGAAGAGACGACGCAGCGACGGAGAGGCACAGCGACACGGCGATGCAAACGCCTCACCAGTGATTTTTCCCCACGTCCCCACATCTCTGTGTCCCCGTGTCTCTGCCGGGTGTGGGCGCTACTTACTGGCGACCGCCTTGACCTGGTGGATATCCGTGACCCCTGCCAGCACCTTCAACACCCCATCCTGCAACAACGTCGTCATACCCTCCTGCTGCGCACACGTCGCCACCTCCGTAATCCGCGCCCGCT
>Ga0081455_10004637_pt1 | contig 15313 bp, 18 predicted proteins | sample TabmetS3T2R1_FD_70207 | JGI IMG/M metagenome (GOLD analysis project Ga0081455, IMG submission 70207) | Tabebuia heterophylla rhizosphere microbial communities from the University of Puerto Rico - S3T2R1 | ecosystem: Host-associated > Plants > Roots > Rhizosphere ... | reverse complement strand
GGCCGGTGGGGCTATAGATCGCGTTCGTAGGCCCACATGACCGGACCGCCGTCGCCTTCGGTACGGCGGAAGCCGGCCGCTTCGTAGAGGCGTTGGGCAAGCCGGTCTTCCTCGCTGGTGACCACGAACGCGTAGTTGGCGCCTCGGTCGCGGGCAACCCGCATGGCCTCGGTGATCAGCTCACGGCCGTAGCCTTGTCCCCGTCGGCTGGGCACGACGTACAGCTCGGCCAGGTAGGCCTCCTGTGCACGGCTCCATACCGACGGCTGCAGCCGCATCACCGCTACTCCGACCGCCAGGCCCTCACGAGGCGGTCGGGCGATCAGGACCACGACGTCGCCATCCGCGACCAGTTCGGTCAGCCGAGATGCCAACTCTTCCGGTGGCGGCGCCGGCTCGCCGTACTCCACGTTGAAGTCGTGCAGCAACTGCGCCGCGCCGACGAATCCGTCGCCGGCTGAACTCGCCTCTACCGTCTCGACCATGGACACCATGGTGCCCTTGTCGGCCCCTCGGAGCTCATTGGCTCTGAGCAACGCGCGGTCGGACTTGATGACCACCCGGGCCGCTGGCGGCCGCACCAGAGTTCGAGCTGACTTCGATAAGTCAGCTTGACCCCTCCGGATTTGAGCAGTCGTCAGGGGCGGCCGGCAGCAGTCGACGCACCGAGGTGCCGACGTCGACCGCACCACGGCTTGTCCGCGTCAGGCGGGCCAGTATCAACCCCTCGGGCGCTGCCCTACCACGGGCGACCAGCATCACCTCGGGCTGTTCGAGCCATCGAGTGGAGACTTCGGTGCCGTCCGGGCCGGGCACTGGGGACTCAGGGACCTCGCCCCACACGATGACGAGGTCTCGCACCCAGCGTCGAGCGTTCCGGTACGGCTCCAGGCGAAGGGTCACCGGCTCCGTGAGGATGATCTCCCGAAGGGCTCCGATCGCCACCATTCCGGGCCGCTCGACGGCATTAGGGTGTCGGCATGGCGCTTTGGCCGGTCGTGTTGGTCCTCGCCATCCTCCCCATTGTCGGCTGCGGCGGTTCGGATTCGCACGCCGAGTCTGAACCGGAGGCATCGTCGTCGCAGCCGGTCGAGTTCGACCAGGAGTTGCACGACGAGCTGATGGCGATGTTCCGCCGCGATCAGGCCGGCCGCGCTGGTGGCGTCGACAACGAAGGCGACGAGGCGCGGACGTACCGGCTGGAAGAGATCATCGACGAGTACGGCTGGCCGACCTTCGACCTCGTCGGCAAGAAGGGCGCCAATGCCGCGTGGATCATCGCGCAGCACTCGGATTTCTACCCGCAGTTCCAGGCTAATGCCTTGAAGCTGATCCGGGCCGCCGCCGAAGAGGGCCAAGCCTCGTGGGGCAACGTCGCGTACTTGCAGGATCGGGTCGCCGTCGGGCGCGGCAACAAGCAGACGTACGGCACCCAGATCCGCTGCGTCAAGGGCCGGGCCAAGCTCGCCACCCCCCTGGTCGATCCCGATGGCGTCGACCGACTGCGAGCCGACGCAGGTCTCGAATCCCTCGACGACTATTTCGACGAGGTCGACAAGCTCTGCGCGAGCGAGCGGTCGTGACGGCCGGAGCCAGTACTGCATCGTCATAAGCGAGGCGCTGGGATTGCGTGGCCGAGCGCGATGGAGTATCCAAGACCGGACATCATGCCCACACCACCCGGGGACGGCGGTGCGTGGAAGGGAGGGCCGGCCCCGGGGGCGACGAAGGAGATCATCATTCCCACGCACCAACCCCAACAGCCAGGCCACCTGGCAACTCGCGAGGACCTGGTCGGCCGGCACGTACCGGTGGCCGACCCGGCGCTGCCGGTGGTCCAGGAGCAGACGGCCGGACTTCACTGGCCCCAGTACGTCAACACGCATCGACTCGTCGGCGGGCTGGTGGCGGGCGTCGCGGCCCTCCACATCGCCGACATGATCGGCTATTGGCTGCCCGGCATCGGCCTGCCGAAATTGGACTTCGCCTACTTCAACGGCACTCTCCTCATGCCCGACGCCGCCGCTACGCCGCAGTGGTTCGAGGGGCACATCTTCCACACCCTCAACGGCATGGTGTTCGCGCTCGGCTACGCGCTGGTGATCTTCCCGCTGCTGGGCAAGACACTGACGACCGCTCGCAACGTCGGTCGTGGAATCGCCATGGGCATGGCGCTGGCAACGCTGAGCTGCCTGTGGTGGATCCCGTACCAGTTCCCCGATCTGCACGCGGGCTTCATGTCACTCGACCTCGGCTGGGACGTCGTTCTCGGCGTCTACCTGTGGCACCTCGCCTGGTCGCTGACGCTCGGCTTCTTCTTCAATCCGCAGGACTGACACCACACCGACGACGGTCACTCGGCCGCCGGCCAGGCCTGGAGCAGGCCGACGCCACTCGCGAGCAGATGCTCGTGGAGGTGTACGCCGGCGGCCGGGTCGGTGTCCGACCGCAGCGTCAATCGCCGCTCGCCGGGACCGACCGACGCGAGACTCCCACCGAGCACCATGGAGTCGGCGACCGTCTCGGCCAGCAGGCGTGTCTTGAGGGCGCTCCCGCGGGCGTCGATCACCTTCGTCTGCTCCAGCCGGGCCGCCCAGATCAGCCGGCTCTCGACCACCACGAGACGCCGCTGAGTCACCAGCACTGTGACTCTTCCACCGGCATCACACAGCAGCTCGGCGGCGAAGCCGATCCGCTCGTCATCCTCCATGAACGTCGCGAGCGCACGGTCCACCACCTCGGTCGGCAGCGGCTCGGCGGTATCGGCCGTACTTGGCACGGATGGTTTCGGCACCTCGCCTCCCCAGCTCGTGTCGACGTCGGGCACCGCACCCACGGCACGGGCCGCGTCCAGCAACGTAGGGAAGAAGTCGTGGAATGCCTCTGCGTCACGGATCCGCATGGTCTTGGTGACGTCGCCGCCCGAGGGCCCGCCGGTCGTCCTCGCCGTGACGACGAAGTCGCCGAGGCTGGGATCGATCGGCCGGCCCGCGAAGACGACGTACGCGAGCGCCACCGCAATCACGCGCTCTCGGACCTCGAAGATGACCCGTTGGTCGGTGACGAAGGCGAATCCCGCGGCGTTGCGTTCGTGCGGGAATCGCACCGCAACTCGCGCACGCTGCCGCTCCCCGGGCTGCACCACCGACTTCACCTTCAGCCAGTCGCGCGACTCCGCGGCGATGGCGCGGCCGCCCTGGGTCGCTGCCCGGACGTGGAGATCTTCCAGAGCACGGTCACCGACCGTGAGGTTGACTGACTTCCTGCGGGAGCGCACGGGGACGCACGTTAGTCGTCCGCGTACGGTCCCCTCAATGCGGCCGAGGGGGCGGGCAGCGGAGCAGGTGGTGGTTTCGACTGGGGAGACCACCTTCCGCCGGAGTCAGCTCTTGCCGAGCAGCCTGATCAAGCGTGCCGGGGCAACGACGCGGTAGGCGTCCTCGCAAAGCTCCGCAACCTCGTCCCAGTCGACCTCGTGGTCGAGTCGTACGCCCACCCAGCCCCGGCCGCCTACGTACGGCGGGCGGAAGTACCGCTCCGGCGATTCTGCGACCAGCTCTTCCTGGGCGCCGACCGGGGCAGCGCACCACAGGTGTAGGAAGTCGTGGTCGTGGTGGCCGTCGGGCCAGAGCATGACGAACTGCTTCTTGACGAAGAACGCAGGTGACCCATGACTCGGGCGCTCAGCGACTTCTGGCAGCCGTATGCAGATCGCTCGCACCTGGTCGGCGATGTCCGATGAGGGCACGTCTCGACCCTAGCGTCGGCTGCCCTTGGCCGAAGGGGCTGAAGTAGAGCAGCCCAACGTGCCGTTCGCAGTCTGTGTGCTGCTGCGAAGAGACTGGGCCGGCACTCCGCTACCCCTGTGTCGGCAGATCCTGCATAGTCATTCCGTTCATCGGGTGATCTGGGGGCATGGATCTCACAGCAGTGCGAGATGCTGGCGCTATGACACAGCGCAATGTCCTGGGTGGTGAGCTGGAACCGTGTGGCACGGACCCTGTCACTGGGTTCTTCCGGGACGGCAGCTGTAGGTCGGGCCCGGAGGATCTCGGCAGCCACACCATTTGCGCGGTCGTCACGGCTGAGTTTCTCGACCATCAGCGTGGCATCGGCAATGACCTGACGACACCGATACCGGAGTACGGCTTTCCGGGCCTCTCGCCGGGCGACCGCTGGTGCGTGACCGCCGTGAACTGGGCGCGAGCCTATGACGAGGGTGTCGCGGCGCCGGTCGTGTTGGCCTCCACCAACGAGGCGGTGCTGAGGATCGTGCCACTGGCGGCGCTCCAGGAGAACGCGGTCGACATCCCATCCGATCCGAGCTCGCTTGAGCCGTAGCCAAGACCTTCGCCAGCGACGGGCCGACCTCACAACGCGGTCCGCCCACGGCGGTTGGCTGCACGTCGGTGCCCGCCGCCTCGCGGCATGGGCCGCTGGCCGGCGCGGCTGGTTCTCTTGGCGGGAGAGTCTGTGCTCGCGCCGGGTCGCCGTCTGCACGAATGCGCGGAACGCGTCAGAAGTGGAAACGGGTCAGGCCACCCGGCTCCGACGCCGAGACCACGATCGCCGAGCGTGGCTCGATGCGATACACGTTCCACGGCGGGGGACCTTGCGACGGTGCGTTGAACGGGGCAGTGATGCCCGACCCGCTCTCATCGGGCGCTGCCGGCCAACCACCATCCGCCCAGGCCTTCGCAATGCGCGCCACCGCGGCCGGCTCGGTTACCCGCTCCGCATCACCCTCGATCACGACGTCCGCGTCGCGGACCGACAGCGCGACCGAACACCGCGGATCGCGTGTGACGTTGCGCCCCTTGCGCGTGCGCGCGCCGGTCTGGAACCAGAACGCGCCGTCCATCCAGAGGGCACCGACCGCGGTCACATGCGGGCTGCCGTCCTCGTTGACGGTCGACAGCCACGTCGTGCGGGCGTTCGCCGCGTCCGGTAGCGGAGTCGATCCCGCGTCGAGCTTCTCGGCCACCGCGGCCCAATCCAGCGGAGGCAGGCCATCCGCCTCACCCAGATTGATGCTCTCCATATTCGGAGCCTACCCGCCGACTCCTCCCGACACGCACGGCCGCAACGACGCTCCCGGCCGTCCGTGCAGCGACTTACATGAATGGTGGTCCGGGCCGGCGCCGTGCGGCCGTTCCGTCGTCGGTTGTCGCCAGCGTGCCTCCGCCCGGCCGCCACCATGCCGGTCTGCTACCGCCGAACTGATCGAGCGACTCGTTCGGCGGCGCCGGCGATCGCGCGTGTGTACTGGTCGCGCCGGGCCTGGAACCGGTCACGGGGGGCGCACAGCGCGATGGCGGCGGTCGCCGGGCCGTCGCTCGTGCGTACTGGAGCCGCGGCGCAATCCACCCCTTCGAGGGCGCGCTGAGCCCCGACTGCGTAGCCGCGTCGGCGCGTGCGCTCGAGCTCGCCGGGTTCGGGCCAGTCGCCGGTGCCGGCGGTTCGCTCCGCGAGCAGCACGGTGCCCGGTGGCGTCAGGTGCGCGGCAATAGGCTCCGTCGGTGCGGCCACCCCACCGGGTGGGCGTTCGCTGGCGACGTACAACACGCGGCCGCGTTCCCACGCCGTGATGTGGACCGTCTCGCTGAAGTGGCTCGCCAGCCGGCGCGTCGTCGGCGTGATCTCCCGGTACCCGCTCGTGGCCAGTTTCGTCTGCGCCAGTCCCAACGTTCGCCAGCCGAGCCGGTAGCGTCCGCACGGCAGCCGCTCGGTCAGGCCGGCGCTGGTCAGCTCTCCCAGCAGCGCGTGCGCGGTGGACTTGGCGATCCTCAGCTCTTCTGCCACCTCGGTCGGCCCCCAATCTGGACGCTCGACCGAGAAGAGATCGAGCACCAAGGCGGCCTTGTGGACGCTTGCGAGCATGGAACAAAGACTAGCTGCACCTCGCGAGGAGGAACGTGGACCGCTGTCCATGCGCTCGTTCGGTCCTCGGCCGCCGCCCGACGTTCGGCGTGTGCGGCCGGGCGGCCGCATCGGGGCCGATCCGGTCACCATGCCCGGATGATCTCTCCGGTACGCCAGCCCTCAATGCTTCGCTGGAACGCGGACGCGATCTCCAGCATCGGAACGGGGGCACGGCCGGGATTGAAGGGCCCGAACTGCTCGTAGCTGCCGTGTGCCATCCCCGGGCTGACGGCATTGATTCGTACCCGCCGCTCGAGGCTCAGGGCAGCGGCCCGCACGAAGCCTTCGACGCCGCCGTTAGCGACGGCGAAGCTGGTCGCCTCCGGGATCGGATCGTCGAAGATGTAGCCGGAAATCAGCGTGAACGAGCCGCCCTCCGAGATCCGCGAGCTGCCGAGGAGGACGACGCGGATCTGTCCGAGCAGCTTGCTGTGAACGCCAAGGGCGAGCTCTTCTTCGGTCATGGTCTCGAAAGGGCCGAAGTGCGCCTCACCGGCCGCGCACGCAAGTGCGTCGAAGCTTCCGACCCGGCGGTACATGGACTCCACGGAATCGCGCGAGCTGATGTCCACCTGGATGTCGCCGGACTGCCGGCCGGCCACGACCACGTCATGTCGAGCCGAGAGGAGCTCGACCACGGCGGTACCGATGGTTCCGGCGCCTCCAATCACGATGATGCGCACAAGACTTCCCTCCGATGGACGCTGTGGCACCCAACGGTGCCGCGCCGCGTCACCACGACCAAATGCCGTTCGCCCCTACCGAACGGCACGACACGACGCGTCAGAAGCTACGCGGCGATAAGACCCGCCTCGACGTCCACCCCACCTGCCTCGGCAGCCGCTCAGTCCGAAGCGCTGCGGTCGTTGGTTTGGCGGTGCGCGAGCAGGAGACCGGCCCGCCATCCCGGTGCACGGCCGCCTGCGGGTTCTGTGATCGAGTCCATGTCGTGGCCGGCGCGTGCGAGTGCCCACGCGACCACCGAGTTGGAGTTCCACATCTCGCCCAGGCCCTGCTCATCTCTGCCCCAGGTCAGTGTCGGTACGTTCCGGAGCACTTCAAGCAGGGCTGCGACTCGGGCCGGATCCTCGGTGATGCGTACGGGGCTGTCGACAGCCTCGCCAGCGTCCGGGATGTAGCCGCCGGGCCAGCAGCGCACCTCGTAGCGGAACGCGCGGAGCCGGCCGAGCCACCGGGAGCCGACCGGTCCTTCACAGACGACGCCGCGGTCGGCGTCCGAAACGTTCCACACCGGGCCCATCTCGACCGCGTACACGATGTCGTCGAGGCTCAGTGTGAGTCCGGTGTGAAACAGGCTCGCCGTGGGCCGGTGCTCTCGACGGGCCAGCAACCACTCGTAGAGGCGGCCGTTCCAGCCCACGAAGTGACCACCAGCCCCCAAGGGAAGCCAGAACAGATCGATCCAAGCCGCTGCCGACCGATCGCCCATCAACTTCACCCGTGACCAAGACAACACCCAGCACGCACGGCCGATTAGGGTCGAAGGTCACGCTGGACCGAACCGCACTGGGTGTCGCCGGCCCGGCCCTGTGGCCTCGATCGTGGTCGACTGGCGGCGGTTAGACGCGCCCGCCGAGGACGGCGGAGATCGAAGGTTTGCGCACCGAGCGACCAGTGATGGGCGAAGGCTGGTCACTGCTGCATTGTGGGGTCGTGGGTCGGATCGGCGTACGTGGGAGGGCAGCCGTGATCGATGGCGTCGGGGCGTAGTTCGTAGTGCCAAGGTTCGTTGCCGTAGATCTGGCACAGCCCGTACTCGGCGCTGTGCTCGAGCAGCCACGCCGTGGCATCGGAGGGTCCGATGTCGACCGCGTCGCCCGACACGTGAGCAGACGTGTTGGGCGTGGCCACCCATCGGGCAGCCTCGTCTTTCGAGCCGTACGCCGAGACCGCCTCGTCGAGTAGCTGTTGCTGGTACTCCGGGGAGCGCCAGCCACTGTTGACGAGAAACTCGATCCCGTCGCCCGCAGCATCCGTTGCGGCCTGGCGGAGGGCACCGACCAGAGCTGGATCAAGGTTGGCCACGGCCGGGAACTCGTCGTCGAAGACCGTCACGCCGTCAGGGACGACACCGTCGGCCTCGCCCAGTGCACCATGGCGGTCGCCTTGAAGAATGTGGATGGGTGATGGTGCCGGCGAGGCCGCCAACGACTGGTAACCGAGGGCACCGATAAGCGCGGCGCTGACGACTACAAGAGCAGCGAGGACGGTCGATCGGGTATGGCGGCCTGCCGGTCGCGTTGATTCCCAGTAGGACATGCCTCCAGGCAAGGCGGCGTGGTGTTGTCAGCCCGTATGCGGTCCTCGATATGCCGACGATATGCCGAGACTCGTAGCATCGAGTGCATGCGTGTGTTGGTCGTCGAGGACGAGCTCTACATGGCAGAGGCCATCCGCGATGGGCTGCGCCTGGAAGCGATCGCGGCCGACATCGCCGGTGACGGTGACACTGCTCTGGAACTGCTGGGCGTCAACGCCTACGACATCGCCGTCCTCGACCGCGACATCCCCGGCCCCTCCGGCGACGAGATCGCCAAACACGTCATCGCCTCCGGCAGCGGCATGCCGATCCTCATGCTCACCGCTGCCGACCGGCTCGACGACAAGGCCTCCGGGTTCGAACTCGGCGCCGACGACTACCTCGCCAAGCCCTTCGAGCTCCAAGAGCTCGTGCTCCGTCTTCGAGCGCTCGACCGCAGGCGCGCCCACCACAGGCCACCCGTGCGGGAGATCGCAGGTCTGCGTCTGGATCCTTTCCGCCGTGAGGTCTATCGCGACGGTCGGTACGTCGCGCTCACCCGGAAACAGTTCGCCGTGCTTGAGGTCCTCGTCGCAGCCGAAGGCGGTGTCGTCAGCGCCGAAGAACTGCTGGAACGGGCGTGGGATAAGAACGCCGACCCGTTCACCAACGCCGTGCGCATCACAGTGTCGGCGTTGCGCAAGCGACTCGGCGAACCCAGGATCATCGCCACCGTGGCCGGCGTCGGCTACCGCATCGACACCGCACCCAGCACCGGGCGTGGGGGAGGTAACCGTGGATAGAGCCCCCGGGTGGAGCGTTCGCCTCAAGCTCACCCTCAGCTACGCCGGATTCCTCGTGCTCGCCGGTGTCCTGCTGCTCGCCCTGTGGCTAGTCCTCCTGCGACTCTTCCCACACGCTGTGATCATCGAAGACACGAGATCTGGCATCGGCGGGGCGTTCGTTCCGGGCCGCTCCGGCACCCAGCGAGCTTACGGCCAAGCGGCATTCGCAGTGCTGGCGTTCCTGCTGGTGTTCGGTCTCGCGGGAGGGTGGATCCTCGCCGGCCGGATGCTCGCCCCCCTCACTCGAATCACCGACGCGACACGCATGGCCACGCATGGGTCACTGTCCCACCGAATCCGGCTAGAGGGCCGCAAAGATGAATTCCGCGAGCTTGCCGACAGCTTCGACACGATGCTGGCACGGCTCGAGTCACACGTCGCTGAACAACAGCGATTCGCAGCCAATGCCTCCCACGAACTGCGCACCCCGCTGGCGATCACGCAGACCCTGCTCGATGTGGCCCGCAACGATCCGAACCGGGACAACGGCGAACTCGACGAACGCCTCCGCGCGGTCAACACCCGAGCGATCGACCTCACCGAAGCCTTGCTCCTGCTCACCCGCGCCGACCAGCGGTCCTTCACCCGAACACATGTCGACCTGTCCCTCATCGCCGAAGAAGCCACCGAAAACCTCCTCCCCCTCGCAGAAAAGCACGGCGTCACCATCGAAACGTCCGGCGACCTAGCCCCCACCGTCGGCGCAGACGCCCTACTCCTGCAGATGACGACGAACCTCGTGCACAACGCGATCGTCCACAACCTGCCCGAACAAGGCACCGTGTGCGTCACGACCAACGTTCACCCCAAGAGTGTGGTGCTCACGGTCGAGAACACCGGCGACAAGCTCGCACCACATGTGGCCTCCACGCTTGTCGAGCCGTTCCAGCGCGGCACCGATCGCCTTCGCACCGACCACGCAGGAGTCGGCCTCGGCCTAGCCATCGTCAAAAGCATCGCCCAAGCACACGACGGAACCCTCACACTCACCCCTCGACCGGCTGGCGGGCTCCGCGTCACCGTGCAACTACCCGCCGCACCACCGCACACCGGCAGCTGAGAATCAGGGAACTGCCGTACAGCACTCGAACTCTGATCGAGGCCCAGCTGAGCAGCCAGCTGTGCGGAACCAGGTGTGTCTGTCTTGGCGTCGACCTCGTGCCTACGGAGCCCTCTTGGCGGCTCTCAGGCCCCCGGTCGCTACCCGTCTACGCCTTGACCTCGCGGCCGCTCAGCGCGGCCCGCCAGACCCAACGACGCTCGCCGCTGGTCACGTCGCACCATCGTCTGGCGTGGTGTACAGAGGTGTGCGCACCTGGTTCAAGTCGGCGTCGAGTCCTCGTGCGCCGTGGGAGCCGCCCCACGTCGGGCAATGCGACGTAGCCGATCCAACACCTGGTGTCCGTCGTGCGGACCGAGCAGCTAGCCTCGATCTTTCGTGACTGAACGGTGGACGGCGTTTTGGAGCTCGGGGGTGTCCCGGGGTCTTGATGGCGCGACTGTCCGCCGGCGCTGTTTCCGCCGGTTCTTCGATGTCCTTGGTCGTAGGGGCTGGCCGGGGTGTTCAGGTGATCGCTGCCAGGCGGGTGTGCCCGCCGATGACGAGGTCGGCCCAGGGCCATCGTCTGGATAGGCGCAGGATCGTGCGGCGGCCGGTGGTGATGATGCGGCCGGCGACGGTGAGGATCCGGAGCCGGAGCCGTTTGGGTTCCCAGACCCGGGCCGGCGTGTTGTGCCAGGCCAGCAGCTGGGTCCAGGTGAGTAGTTCGTAGGCGAGTTGGGCGATCTCGAGCCAGATCTGGTTCTTGTCGAACGCCTGCAGCGGGAGGTTGGTCATCCCGGTGTCCTTCATGCCGCGGATCCGGTCCTCGGCGCGGGCGCGGAGCCGGTGCCGGACCTCGAGGTCGGCCAGCCGGCCACCCTTGGTGTTGGTGGCGAACACCGTGATCCGCCAGCCCTCGTGGTCGGTGATCCGCAACTGTGCGCCGGGGTGCGGTCGTTCCCGCCGGGCGATCACCCGCATCCCCTCGGGCCAGCCGACGAAGGTCTTGGGCAGCCAGCGGGTCAGCTCGGCGACCTGGGCGCCCTCGCGCGGCTGGCCGTCGGCGTCCAACGCCTTGCGCCACGCCTGCTTGGGCACTGCGTCGAGGGCGTCCAGGATCGGTTGGCGGCCGTAGACCCCCACGGAGTACTCCAGCCCCAGCTCCTGGACGTGATGCACGAACGCTTGCACGCCCGAGCCGGTGTCGCCGCGCACCAGCACCCGCGGCCGGTGCTCGGCAGGCAGCTGGGCCAGGGCGCCGTCGAGCACTGCGATCTGGTCGGCGGCGTCGTTGGCGTTCGCCTTACCCGGCCGCAGCATCGCCGCCAGCGGCTCACCGGTGCCACCCTCACCGTGGTCAACGAAGGCGAGCATCGGATGGAAGCCGAACCCACGCTTGAAGTTCGGCGTTGCGCCCTGCTTCTCCGAGTGCGCGGCCACCAGCGTGGCGTCCAGATCGATCACCGCCGGATCGGTACCGACAGGCGAGCGGTGTCGCCAGACCTTCTCCCGCGCGGCAGCACGCGCCCGCCGGATCGCGCCGATCGCGGCGTGTGGCTCCTCGGCGAGAGTCTCAAGCAGCCGGCTGATCGTCGGGTCCGACGCGACCGGGCCAAACAGCTCCGGCTGGGCGCGCACCAGCGCGACGTCAGCCAGGCAGTCCCCACCCATCGCGACCGCGACCGCCAGATCAAGCACCGCCTTGCCCGGGTCGTGAGTCGACCGGTCCGGCCGCCACGGCGACAACGCCCGTGACAGCCCCACGGCCAGGCCGCTGACCCGCGCCGTCTGCAACACCAACGCCGCCCCAGACGACGAGATCAACGACTCGCCACCCGTCTCGACAAGGACCCTGGAACCAGCACCGCTACGCTTCACCTACGGAGTGCCTTTCTCGCCGGCTTCTTGAGACTTCGCAATCACAAGAATCCCGTGCCAGACAGGCACTTCCGTGCGTTACGCGCCGTACCCAACCCTGGCGACGTGAAAGATCGAGGCTAGGCGAACCCGAACAGCGGCGGCACGACCAGGGTCACGCCGACCGCCCATGCGGCGTACCCAGTCAGGTACGACGTCTGCCACCGCTCGAGCGCGGTGATGCCGCGTCGGTGGCGGAGGAAGCCCCAGCTCAGCCACGCCGACCACACGAGGTTGACCAGCAGCACTACGTTGAGGCCCAGCGCGGTCGCCTTGTTCGCCGACCAGCCCCATTCGGCGACCCGGCCGACCATTGCGACCGCCACCAGCGCGTCCACCAGCAGGGCGAGCACGATCAGCCCCAGCTGGAGCGCGTCGAACAGTCCCGGTGGCTCGCTGCGGTCGCGGGCGGACAGCGCGTAGAGCACCAGGCCGACCACCAGCACGAGGATCAGGTCCATCACCAGCAGCAGGCTGCGGTCGACCTCGAGGACGTCGGGGCTGGCGATGAACGCGGCTGCCACGGCGGTCAGCATCACCACGGTCAGTGGCGTGAACACCTTGGTGAGCACCGGCGCGATGTTCTCGATCACGCTCTGCTTGGCCTCGACCAGCCACGCCGCGACGACCACTGCGCCGGCGGCGCCGCACGGCAGCACGGTCTCGGCGAGGATGTCGTCGATGGTGATGTCCGCGGCGGCGAACGCCCCGGCGCAGAGCGCGACCAGCACACCTCCGCCGAGGGCGAGCAGCGCGTAATAGACGATGATCTCGCCGGTGAACCGGATGAAGTCCATCCGCCGGCGGTGGGAGCGCCAGCGTCCGCCGGCGTAGGCGACCCCAACGCCGAGCAGCCACAGAGCTGCCGCGGCGTGCCCGGCCGCGATGACGATCGTGCTGCCGTCGACCTCGAACGGGTAGAGGTTGAGGACCAGCGCGCTCCCGGCGTACGCCGCCGCGACGGCCGCGACCGTCACGCCCGAGGGCCGGCGCTTGTACGCGAAGTAGCCGGTGACGAACGGCAGGACCAGCACCGAGGCGTTGAGCGCGACCCGCTCGGGGCTGAGCAGCGCGATCGCGAGTCGTACGACGACCGCGGCGCCGATGGCGAGTGCGATCGCGACCCACAGGTCGGGGCTCGGGCGGGGAGCTGCCTCCTCGCTGGTGACCAGCTGCTTCCAGAGCCGTTCGGTGTGCTCGTGAGCGAACTCCTGCGACACCGCGTCGAGGTTGCCGAGCCGCTTCACCGCGACGAGGAACGCCTCGTCGTCGTCGAGCCCGACCGCGAGCAGGTCGTTGACCTGGTCGCGGAGGTGCGCCTCCATCTCGTCGACGTCGCGCGCCGAGATCGCCCGGCGCCGCTCGACGTGCCCGCGCCACAGGCCGATCTGCTGATCCAGGTCGGTCGTCATCACGCGCCTCCGAACACGCCGGCCGGCGCCTGGCCGCCGCGCCACAGCCGGTCGAGGGTCTCGTTGACGACAGTCCATTGGCGCTGCTGCTCCCCGAGCGCGGCCCGGCCCGAGCCGGTGATCGCGTAGTGCTTGCGGCGCCGGCCCTGCTCGGAGACCTGCCAGGAGGCGCTGACGTAGCCGAGCCGCTCGAGCCGGTGCAGCAGCGGGTAGAGCATGCCGTCGGTCCATGCCAGCCGGCCTTGCGACAGCTCGTGCACGCGTTTGCCGATCGCGTAGCCGTACGACTCGCCCTCGACCAGGATGCCGAGCACGAGCGGGGTGGCGGACGCCGCCACCAGGTCCTTGTCGATCCGCACGATGCCTCCCTGAACCCCTAGAAGTACGAGGTAACAATACCTTGCACTTCTAGGGGTCAGGCAGACACGGGCCGCCTGGCCGGTATCACACCATGGCCGACTTGCGGCGGAAAGATCTGCGAGGTGAGTGGGCGCGCTGAGGTGCCGATCGGCTACCCGTTACGCCTTGTCCTGAGTCTTCGCCGTTTTGCGCGTCGTCTTGGCGGGCGTCTGCTTGGCTGCCGTCTTCTTGGTCGCCTTCTTCACGGTCTTCTTGGCCGATGTCCGCTCGACGGGTCGACGTCCCTTCACCCGTACCCACAGCTGTCCGCGCCCGCCCGGCCCGGTGACCGTCTTGGTCTCGACGAAGGGCTGTGCCTTGACCAGGTCGCTGAGCTTGCCGAACCCGTAGTTGCGCGGGTCGAACGACGGGTCGGTGCGGTTCAGGTGGTTTCCGACCGCGCTGAGGGAGGCCCAGTCCTCGTCGTCGGTGTCGACCTTGTTCAGCGCCTTGGTGAGCACGCTTTGGATCGGACGCGGCTGGTCCTCCTTCACCTGCTCGGTCTCTGCCGCACTCCCGTCGCTGTCGAGGACCTCCAGGAACACAAACCTCTCGCATGCCTCCACGAAGGCCTTCGGTGTCTTGCGCCGCCCGACGCCGATGACCCGCTTCCCCGACTCGCGGAGCCGGGTGGCCAGCGGGGTGAAGTCACTGTCGCTGGACACGATGGCGAATCCGTCGACGTTGCCGGAGTACAGCAAATCCATGGCGTCGATGATCAACGCCGAATCCGTGGCGTTCTTGCCGTAGGTGTAGGCGAACTGCTGCTGCGGGGAGATGGCGTGGCCGAGCAGCACCTCGCGCCACCCGGCCAGGTGCGGATTCGTCCAGTCACCGTATGCCCGCCTCACGGTGATGGTTCCGTAGCCGGCCAGCTCTTCGAACATCTCCACGATCAGCTTCGCCGAGGTGTTGTCGGCGTCGATGAGGACGGCGAGACGGGTGCTCTCGTCGGGCATTCGCGGCTCTCCTTGATTGGTAGACTGCCAGTCTCCCGCAAGGCCGTCAGCGCGAATCCAGGCGGCTGTCCCTAACTCGACCACCCGTCGTGCCTCGCCCGCTGGCGCCTGCCAACTCTTATCGCTGGCACCGATGGCGGCGGTTGCCTGCGACCTTGCTGGACTCCGAGGGTGACCGCGCCCCCGGTAGGTTTGGCGAGTGGTCACGCCTGCCGGACGTCAGCTCCCCGATCGGGCCCGTGTGGTCGTCGTCGGCGGGGGCGTGATCGGCTGCTCGGTCGCCTACCACCTCGCCCATGCGGGCTGGACCGACGTGGTCCTGCTGGAGCGGGACCGCCTCACCTGCGGCACGACGTGGCACGCCGCGGGCTTGATGACGTGCTTCGGGTCGATGTCGGAGGTTTCGACCGCAATCCGGCTGTACTCGCGTGACCTGTACGCGCGGCTCGAGGAGGAGACCGGCCAGGCCACCGGTTTCAAGCCGGTCGGCCTCATTGAGGCGGCCGCCGACGGTGCCCGCTTGGAGGAGTACCGCAGGGGCGCCGCGTTCCAGCGGC
>Ga0081455_10004636_pt1 | contig 15315 bp, 16 predicted proteins | sample TabmetS3T2R1_FD_70207 | JGI IMG/M metagenome (GOLD analysis project Ga0081455, IMG submission 70207) | Tabebuia heterophylla rhizosphere microbial communities from the University of Puerto Rico - S3T2R1 | ecosystem: Host-associated > Plants > Roots > Rhizosphere ... | reverse complement strand
AAGGGCCCGCAGTCCGGCGACGGCGACCTCTCGCCCGAGCAAGTGGCGCGGGATGTGCTTGCCGGCCTCGAGCAGGAAACCTTCGTGATCCTGCCCCATCCGCAGGTGCTCGGCTATATGCGCAAGAAGACCGAGGATTACGACCGCTGGATATCGGGCATGGCGAAGATCCAGGCCAAGATGCGCGAGACCTACGGGAAATAACTAGCTCGTTCGCGATCTTGCCCTCGAGCGTATATCGCTCGTCGATCTGGCGACGGTCTCTTCAATCCATTGCATGACGGTCGCTACCCTGGGAAGTTCGACTTGATCGGCATGAGCTAGTAACCAGATTTCGCGTTCCGGAAAGGGGAGGTCGGCCTGCACGTCGATACGGCGCAGGCGCAGGTCGCTGTCCGCAGCCAGTGTCGGCAGCAGCGTCTTTCCCAGGCCTGCCGCGGCCCCTTCCATTGCTGTCTCCGCGTCGTGAACCCGAAGCGAGCATCGTTCGCCGCCGTGTCCGGCGCTCTCCATCCATCGCGCATGCGGAAGGTGCGACATCGAATCTTCGTAGGTTATCCACGGTGATTTGGGCACGCGTCGACGCGGCATTTGCCGCGACGCATATGCAGCATAGGTCAAGATTCCGATGCGGCGCGCCTTGACGTTCATCCCGCCGTCCGTTGGCCGTGCGAGACGAACTGCAACGTCAGCCTCGCGACGCGTGAGGTTGAACTCCCGACTGTCGGGAATGAGTTCAAGGACGAGGTTCGGATGTTTTCCTGCCAGATCGTCGAAATGGCGTGCAAACAAGCGGTTTGCGAGAATCGGCACCGAAGTGAGGCGCACGGTTCCCGCGCAAGCATCGCCATTGCCGTCGACTAGCGCGGCAATCGACGCGTAGTGCCGCTCCATCGCCTCAGCATCGCGGGCGACGCGCTCGCCGGCTTCGGTAAGGGTCAGCTTGCCGTCTCCTTGGCGGCGAACCAGCTGATTGCCCAGTCCCCGCTCGAGGGACACCAGGCGACGCGAAACCGTCGTGTCATCCACGCGCAACTGCCGCGCTGCGGCGCGCAGGGTTTGCCCACGCTTGATGGCGAGTAGATAGCGGAGATCGTTCCAGCTGGGTGCCTGCACATGTGCAGCTTAGGACTGCAAGCACTCGCCTTCAACCTGCATTACTGCAGAGCGAGATTTGAGTTTGAAGCTGTCGGGGAAAAAGAATGAAGTTCGTCGTGCTGTTTGAGGATAATCCTGCTGCGGGAATGGATATTCGCCGCCAGCACATGGCCGCTCACCTCGCGTTCCTGGAAAAGCACGCTGCGAAAGTGCTGGCCGCGGGCCCGCTGCAGACCGGCGATGGCCAAGGCGCCGGTGGGCTCTGGCTGGTGGATGCTGCCGATTCCTCCGAGGTAGATGCACTGGTCAAGGAGGATCCGTTTTGGCCGACGGGTCTGCGCAAGTCGGTGCGCATCCTCGCGTGGAAACAGGTGTTCGCCGACGGCCGTCGCCTGATCCCGGGCTGAGACCTACTTCGCCGCAATCGCGGCGATGAACAGCACGAAGGCCAGCGTCGAGGTGACGGTGCGGACGTGATTCCACCACGTCCAGTCTGTGAGATACCGCGCCCATAGGGCGCCGGCCTCGCTGCTTGCAGGCTGTACCGCCGCAAGCGCGTTGTTGAGCGGCACGTTGAACACCATCGTCACTGCGAACATGCCGACGCCATAGAGCACGCCGCCGGCCAACCACATCGCAGCCCCCGGCTCGTCCCATCGCAGCAGCGCCAGCGCAGCCAGCGCCAGGCTCGTCAGGGTCGAGCCCATGAAGATCGGCAGGAACAGCGACTGCACGATCACGCCGTTGATCGCGTTCATTGCCGAAATGCCGGCGGCCTGGTCGATGCGGCCGAGCGCCGTCATGATGAAGGCCGAAAACGCGAAATAAAGCCCGGCCAGGAGGCCGCAGCCAACCGCGGAAAACCACAACAATCCGGTGACGAGCGTATGCATGGCCGACCTCCAAATACGATAAATTATCGCATTTGCAAAAAGCGATAAACTCTCGTATTTGTTCCGTCAAGGGCTTTTTCGGAGCGCGGGGCGGCATGGCAGGCAAGCGAAAGGCGGGGACCGGTGCGGCCGGCATTGCGCGGCTCGTCCCGGTGCAGAAGCGCAGCCGCGAGCGCTACGAGCATATCCTCGCTACCGCCGCCGAGCTTTTGGCCGAAAAAGGCTCAGAGGGCTTCCGCATGAGCGAGCTGGTCGAGCGCACCGGCGTCGCCTTCGGCTCGCTCTACCAGTATTTTCCGGACAAGACCGCGATCATCGGCACGCTGGCCGAGCGCTACAACGAGGTCGGCCGCGACTGTGTGCGGCGCGACCTTTCGGAAGTAAAGACCGTCCGCGACCTGCACCCGGCGCTGTGCCGGATCGTCGACAGCTACTATCGGATGTTCATCGACGTGCCCGTGATGCGCGACATCTGGCAGGCGACGCAAGCCGACCGGGCGCTGCAAAAACTCGACGCGGAGGACGTCGATTTCCTCGCCGGCCTGCTCACGGAGGCGCTGCGCCGCACTGCGCCTGATGCGCCAAGGCCCGCGCTGCAAACGTACGCCCGGCTGGTGATGACCCTGATCGCTGCGGCGGTCCGCCACGCTATCACGCTACCGCCGAAAGAGGCGCGGCTGCTTCTTGCCACATTCAAGCGAATGCTGCCTAATGACCTCTCGGTGCTCTGAGCCAACCGCATTTCCGGTGCCTCATGAACTGGTGGCCTTTCGGGAAGGAAACAGCGACGGCGACGCTGGACGTCCCTCACACGCTGCTCGCTGACATCGAGAAGCGCGGCAGGCAATATCTCGACGACATCGACAACGGAAAGTTCATCACGCCCGCCTGCAAGCGCACCGCGTCGGATGCAGGAAACGATGCGAGCACGATCGGCGATCACACGCGGCTGGAAGCATTTCGATACCTGCTGGCGGTGCCGCGCAGCGAATTCCGCCTGCTCGCCGAGCCGGACCAGCAGGCTGCCTTGCTGGACGGCTATCTGCGTCAGTTGCCGCATGAGGAGACGGTCGTCGAATTCACCGGCAGCACCAATGCCGATCTCGCCATTGCCGTCGTCGCCGGCTTCAACTGGCTGGTTCACTGCGCGGTTCTCGCCGGCGCCGATCCGAAGCATTTTTTTGGCGCACTGCGTAACTTTCGCCGGATCGCCTCCTCGGCGCAGAAATGGTGGGACAAGGCCGGCGCGAAGGAGCGCTATGCCGAGATGCTGCAGGCCGGCGAGGAGCCGCCGCTGTTCCTCAATCTGGTCTGGACCGAATACGGCCGCATGGCTGCGGAAATCGCGACCGCGCACGCCTCGCGCCGGTGATCTGCCTGTGATCATGCATTGCCGTGGTTATCTGTGAACGATTTCACAGCGTCTGCACGGAAGCCATGGCATGCTCTGCCTGGATCGGTCGGATTGGACGAGATGTGTCCGACTATCGCTTGGACAACATCCGCTGCCATCCGCTATGCTTTCGTCGTTTCCAATGCCAGCGCCAAGAAGAATGCAATGATGCACAGCCAGCCGGGGCCGTCGGCGTCGCCCTGGCGAAAATTTGCTCTTGGTGATCAAGGGAGCAGGCAATGGAAGACATCATACGGCGTTACCGGACGCTGTTTGGCAATCGCGGCTATGTCCGCTCGGTATGTGAGGGCGCCGCTTTCCTCGCCGCCAGCTCGATCGCGATCTACGCTGCCGTCAGCTACGCCACGGTGCACGCCAGCAACCCCGTTACCGATCTGATCCTGAGCCGCGTCGGGCCGGTCAATGTGCGCTTTCTGTTTGTCTATGGCACCTTTACGGCGTTCGTCATCACGGCGGCTCTGCTGGTCTGGCGGCCGAACCGGTTGCCGTATGCGCTCAAGGCCATGGCGCTGTTCCTGCTGGTCCGTGCCGTGTTCGTGGCGCTCACCCACATGGGGCCGTCGCCGATCGATCCGCAAAAGCCTGCGCCTTTCTTCAACTCGATCTTCTTCGGCAGCGACCTGTTCTTTTCCGGCCACACCGGTCTGCCGTTCCTCGCCGCGCTTGCGTTCTGGCACGTCTGGCAATGGCGGATATTCTATCTGGCGCTGACCGCGTTCTTCGGCGCGATCGTGCTGCTTGGCCACTATCACTATTCGATCGACGTGCTCGCTGCATTGTTCATCACCCACGGCGTCTTTCAGATGTCGTGCTGGCTATTCGGCCGCGACTACGCGCTGTTCCGCTCCACCGAGAGCCAGGCCGCGCCACGAACCAAGCGGATCGGTCGCAAGAAGCTGTTTCCGATCGGCGGAGGCGGGCGCGCGGCCGAGCCGGTCGCGCTGCACGTCGTCGGCGACGATGCGGCGGCCGAGCGGCCAGGCGAGACCCGGGTCGCGAGCTATCCGAAGGGTTGAGCGCGTGCGCTAGCTCTTCTGCGCGTAGAGCAGCGGCACGGCGGAATCGACCATCACCTCGACGAGGCTCGTGCCGTTGTGCGAGAGCGCGTGCTTCAGCGCGGGCGCAAGCTCCGATGATTTCGTCACCCGCAGCGCATCGCAGCCATGGCCTTGCGCGAGCTTGACGAAATCGAGGCCTTCAATGTCGAGGCCTGGCACGTTGCGCACCTGCATCACCTGGCTGAACGAGCGCATCGCGCCATAGCCTGCATTGTTGATGACGACGACCGTGAGCGGCAGCTTGCGTTGCGCCGCGGTCCACAGCGCCTGGATCGAGTACATCGCTGATCCATCGCCGACCAGGCAGACCGTGCGGACATTGCCGCGGCCGAGCGCCATGCCGACGGAGGCGGGCAGGCTGTAGCCGAGACCGCCGCTCGCCATGGTGTAAAAGCTGTCCTGGCCGCGCATCGGCATGAACTTCTGCATCGCCGGGCGATGCGAGGGCACCTCCTCGACCAGCACGGCACCTTCGGGCATCGCGCTCGACAGCGCGTGCAGGAGATACTCGACCGGAATGGCATCGCCGGCCTTTGGCACGGGCGACAGGATGCGGCCCGCGGGCGCCGCGCGCTTCGTCGCCGGCAACAGCTCAAGCAGCATCGAAAGCGCGGGCTTCATGGTCGCGATGATGCTGGTGCCCGTAGGCGTTATCGCCGCCGCGGTCGGATCGTCGGTGATCTGGAAGATCGTCGTCGCGCCGTCGAAGATCGTGGCGTGACCTTCGACATGGAAGGTGAAGACCGGCGCGCCGATCACGACGACGAGGTCGTGATCGCGCAACGCGTCGGAGAGCTGTCCAGGCGAGGCATGGAGGAATCCCGCGAATTGCGGATGCCGCTCCGGAAACGAGCAGCGCGGCGAGAACGGGCTGGCCCACACGGCGGCCTTCGCTTTCTCCGCCACCTGCACCATCAGATCGACCGCTTCGGCCCGATCGACGCCGGGGCCGACGACAAGGGCAGGGCGCGCGCTCTGCGAAAGCGCCGCGGCGAGCGCCTTCATCGCGCCCGGGTCGGGCCCGAGTTCGCGGCTGACGCGGCGGGCCTCGACCGGCGTCGTCGCATGGGTCCAGTCGTCGATCGGCACCGAGACGAAGGTCGGCCCGCAAGGCGGCTGCATCGCCACGTAATAGGCGCGTGCGATTGCCGCCGGCACATCTTCGGGCCGTGCAGGCTCGATGGCGTACTTGACGTAAGGCTGCGGGAATTCCGTGGCGCGTTCGGAGAAGAGAAAAGGCTGTAACGGCATGATCGAGCGGGCCTGCTGGCCGGCGCTGATCACCATTGGCGTCTGGTTGCGGTACGCGTTGAAGATGTTTCCGAGCGCGTGGCCGACCCCGGCGGCGGAGTGCAGATTGACGAAGCCGGCGTTGCGGGTGGCCTGGGCGTAGCCGTCGGCCATGCCGACGACGGAGGCTTCCTGCAGGCCGAGCACGTAGTCGATGTCGTCGGGCCAGTCACTCAAAAACGGCAATTCGGTCGAGCCGGGATTGCCGAACACTTTCTTGATGCCGAAGGCGCGTAGGAGACCGAAGGTGGCGTCCTTGACGCTGACGGACTTGCTGGAGGTTTTGGTTGGCTTGCGGGACGACATGTCGGTGATTCCTGGAATGTCTCAATCGTCATTGCGAGGAAGAAACGACGGAGCAGTCCACCTGTCGGTGGATTGGTTCGCGAAGTCAAGCAGTGTGCCTGCACGAGCAGGCACACCAAGTCAGTTTCATGCGTCCGCAGCCAACCACCCGGTCGTCAATCCTGCCTGTCAAATCCGAACGAGCGTCTATGCGGCGTTGCGCCCCAGTGCCGTGCGGGAGCCGAGCAGCTCTGCCTCAATCAGCGCGTCCCGGATTCGCGCAATTTCCGCATCCGATATCTTGACCAGCGGCGGACGCACTACCGCGCGCGGAAGTTTGCCAAGCAGCACCAACGCTTCCTTCATGCGATTGTGCATATCGACAAAGGGATCGGCATAGAACACCCGCGCCATCGGATAAATTCGGTCGTTCAGCCGGCGGGCATCCGCGAGATCGTTGGCCTTCACGGCGCGATAGAGCCTGGCTTGAAGGTCGGCGATGACGCTGCCGCTACCTGAAAGCAGGCCATTGCAGCCGAGCACCAGCGAACTCAGGAGCCACGCGCTGTTGGTGGAAAGCACATTGACGGGCCGATTGCGTCCCTGCAAGGCGCGTATCTGGCTTTCATGCTGTGGCACTAGTGGCGTCCAGTCCTTGATGGCACGGATGGTCGGCACTTCGTCAAACAGCCTCTCCAGTGTCGCTGCCGGATAGCCTTGGCCCGTGGCCAGAGGATATTGAAACACGATCAGTGGCAGATCGGTTGCATTGGCGATGGTTTTGAAGTGAGCCAGCGCCATCTCGGCCGACTGGCCAAGCGTGAAGGGAGCCGGAGGGAACACCAGCAGCGCCGAAGCCCCGCCGGCCTGAGCCTGCCGTGCGATTCGCGCCGCCTCCAGGCTGCCGTCCGCCCAGACGCCGTGAATGATCGGCAAATTGCCGCCAACTTCCTCGCCGCTGATCTCCATGACGCGACGTTGCTCGTCCCGGGTGCATGAGGCGACCTCGGTAGAGTGAGCGTTGATCGTGATCGCAGACAGTCCCGCCACCGCTCCGACGTCGCGCAAGTGAGCCCGAAAGCTTGGCTCGTCGATCGAAAAATCGTCGTGGAACGGCAGCAGCACCGCCGGAATCACGCCGTGAGGTACGAAATCAGGATAGCGGCTCATGTCTCGTCTCCTTCAGCGTCTTGTTGGCGATGACCGCAGGAAAATTGCCCGCGAGCCGGGCGGCGGGTCAAACGACGGGCACTCGCTTCGCCGCCACAGCGGCCGGCGAAATCACCTCGATGTCAAGCGGAACCTGCCAACGTTCGGTAAAGCGCACGCGCGGCGGCGTGTTGCTCGCGCGCGCACCCTTCAGCACGAAGCCGTCATAGGCATTGTTCATTACTTCATTGCACTTCTGCACATAGATTGGAAAGCCGCCGATGTAGGGCATGAACACGCGGGGTCGTCCGGGAATGTTGGTTCCGACATACCAGGAGCTGCAAGTCGAACGCAGCGAAACCGTCGAGACGTCGTTGACGTGGGTCACCCAGGCGTCCTCGTCGGCTTGAAGGGGCTCGATGCTGCTGGCGCCGACATCGCGCATGTGGCCGAGGCAATCGGCCAGCCAGTCGACATGTTGTTCGATCGCCTGGATCATGCTCGCCAGCACCGACGGGCTGCCGGGACCGGTGATCATGAAGAGATTCGGAAATCCCGCCGAGGCGAGGCCGAGATAGGCGCGGGGGCCGGCGCGCCATTTCTCGGTGAGCGTGCGGCCGCCGCGGCCGGTGATCGCTATCTTGTCGAACGAACCGGTCATGGCGGCAAAGCCGGTCGCAGAAACGATTGCGTCGGCCTTGTACTCGGTTCCGTCCACCACAATGCCGTCTTTGGTGAAGCGCTCAATCGGCGTTTTGGACACATCGACCAGCTTCACGTGCGGCAGGTTGTAGGTCTCGAAGTATCCGGTATCGACACAGAGCCGCTTGCAGCCAAACACGTTTTGCGGGCACAGCAACTCGGCCGTCGCGGGATCCCTGACGACGCTGCGGATCTTCTGCCGTGCGAATTCGGCGATCGTGTCGTTCGCCGACTTTTCGAACAGGAGGTCGCCGTAGGCACCAAGAAAGGGCAGCCCGCCGCGCTGCCACGCCGCCTCGTATTGTTGCTGTCGCTCCTCCGCGTTCGCCTGCAGGGCCGGCTCGGTATTGAACGGGAAATAGAAACCCGTCGGACGTGCGCGCGCCTTCGCGCGCAATTCCGGATAATTCGCCTTGGCTTCTTTCAGATATTCCGCCGACAGCGCCTCGTTCCACGCTGGTACCGACCAGGTTGCGGTGCGCTGGAACACGGTCAATTGCGATGCCTGCTGCGCGATAATCGGTATCGACTGGACGGCGGATGAGCCGGTGCCGATGACACCAACGCGCATGCCGCTGAAGTCGACGCCCTCGTGCGGCCATTCGCCGGTGTGATAGATCGGCCCGCGGAAGTCGTCCATGCCGGGGAATGCCGGGCGGTTCGGTGCCGACAGACAACCGACCGCCATAATGCAGAACTTTGCGACGACACGGTCGCCGCGGTTTGTTTCGATCAACCAGGTATCGGTATCTTCGTCGAAATTTGCCGCTGTGACGCGGGTGTCGAACACGATCTGGCGGCGCAAGTCGAAGCGATCGGCGACGTGGTTGGCGTAAGCGAGAATTTCCGGCTGTGGCGAATACTTCTCCGACCAGTTCCATTCCTGGTCCAACTCTTCCGAGAACGAGAAAGAGTACTGCAGGCTCTCGACGTCGCAGCGGGCTCCGGGATAGCGATTCCAGTACCACGTTCCGCCTACGCCACCGCCGGCCTCGTAGACCCGTGCGGTGAATCCGAGCTCCCGCAACCGATGCAGCATGTACAGGCCGGCAAAGCCCGCGCCGACCACAACGGCATCGAAGATCCCCGTTTCGGGAGAGCGCGCTGCAGTCGCCTGAGCCATGGCCTGTCTCATCCCTTGTCCTGGTCGCGCCTCCCGTGACGCGTTAGCAAGATTAGGGCGACTGCCGCGAGGTCGGCAAGCGGGACTGTCGCCGCATCACGAATGGCACCTATGCCGCGTGACTGTCTGACGCCGGCTTTTCAACGGACAAACAGAGCGCCCCGGCGGAGCCTCACCAGACAGCTGTGCCCTTCATGGTCGGCTGGCCCTGCGCATTCGCGGTCCACATGTCCATGCCGCCGCTGCCGTTGTCATTGGCATTGACCGAGAATTCGCTGCCCTCGAACAGCGGCTGTACGCCGCGATAAACGAATTTCTTCGGCGGCTTGCCGCCATGCAGCTTTGCGGCGAACTCGATGATGAACGACGCCTGTAGCGGACCGTGGAACACCAGGCCCGGATAGCCCTCGACCTTTGTCACATAGTCGCGGTCGTAATGGATGCGGTGGCCGTTGAAGGTCAGTGCCGAATAGCGGAACAGCAGTACGGGATCGGAGACGTGGCTCTCACGATGTTTTGCGGGCGGCGGCGCAGGCGGAGCCTTCGGCACCACCTGCGGCCCGCTGGTTGCCTCGCGATAGACAATGTCGTGGCGTTCCCTGATGGCCGTCCCGCGTGGCGTGGTGATTACATGATCGACCGCGACAAAGCAGAGCGTGCCGGTAGAGCCGCTCTTCAGGTTGACGTCCGATATCCGCGACGTTCGCTTCACTTCGTCGCCGACGCGCAGAGGCTCGATGAATTCCAATTCGCCGCCGGCCCACATGCGGCGCGGCAGCGGCACCGGCGGCAGGAAACCGCCGCGGGTCGGATGACCGTCCTGGCTCAGTTGCGACATCGGAAACACCGGCGGCGCCAGGCACCAATGCGTGGTGAAAGGCGCGGCATCGCCGGTCCTGGGCTCGCCGATCTCCTGGAACAGCGTCGCGCGCAGGCCCTTCACGAGTTGGGCGGTGACGATGTCGGTCGCTTCCTGGGTGCGGCCGATCCATTGCCTGAGGTGATCGATGTCGGGCTTTTCGCTGGTCGCGACTGCGGGAGCACTCATGACGACTTCCTGACAGGTTGCGCTTTGGACAATTCGCGGTGATCGCCGATCCCCGGCACCGCGCCATACTTGCGCGGCTGGCCCACGAAGATCGCGGCCGGCGCGGCGTAGCTCACCTTGCCGTTCGGCGTATCCACCTCGATGCGACGCAGATGCGGGTGTTTGGCGAGATCTTCCATCGTGTTCACTTCGGCAAACGCGATGTCGGCATCAGCCAGCTTGGTCAGGAGTTCATCGCGCAAAAGTTTGGCAAAACTGTCGCCCACCGTCTTGTCTGTGAGCGAACGGTTCTTCACGCGTTCAACCATGTTGGCAAAGCGCGGATCATCAGGCAGGTCCGGCTGGCCCAGCACGTCCGAGCACAGCTTCTTCCACTCGCGCTCGCTCTGAATCGAGATCAGAATCCCCTTGCCGTCCTTCGAATAGAACACGCCATAGGGGGCGATCGAAGGATGGGCCAGCGCCATCCGCTTGGGCGGATTGCCGGCTTCCGCATTGAGCAACGGCACCGCCATCCAGTCGGCCATTACGTCGAACATGGAGATACGGATGTCGGCGCCCTTGCCGGTGCGTTCCCGCGCGATCAGCGCTTCGAGGATCGACGCATGCGCAGTAGCGCCGGTTGCGATATCGACAAGGGAAATGCCGACCCGCGATGGCCCCTCCGGTCCGCCGGTGATCGAGGCCAAGCCGCTCTCGGCCTGGATCAGCAGGTCATAGGCCTTGCGGTGGGCGTAGGGGCCCTCGTCGCCATAGCCTGATATGGTGCAGGTGATGAGCGAGGGATAATCCTTGCGCAGCCGCTCCAGCGAAAAACCGAGCTTGTCCATCGAGCCCGGCTTCAAATTCTGCAGCAGCACGTCGGCGCTCGCGATCAGTTGTTCCAGCGCCTGCCGGCCTTCCTTGGTGGCGAGGTCGATCACCACGGAATCCTTACCGCGGTTGAGCCAGACGAAATAGCTGCTCTGGCCCTTGGCGGCAGCATCATAGCCGCGGGCGAAATCGCCCTCCGGCCGCTCCACCTTGATGACATGTGCGCCAGCATCGGCCAGGCGCGAGGAGCAGAACGGCGCGGCCACCGCCTGTTCCACCGCAATGACGACGATTCCCTGAAGTGGCAGCATGGTCGCCTCTCAGTAGGAGCGGGGCATGCCGAGCACATGCTCGGCGATGAACGACAGCACGAGATTGGTCGAGATCGGCGCCACCTGGTAGAGCCGCGTCTCGCGGAATTTACGCTCGACGTCGTATTCCTCTGCGAAGCCGAAGCCGCCATGGGTCTGGATCGCGGCATTGGCCGCTTCCCAGGACGCATCCGCCGCCAGCATTTTCGACATATTGGCCTCCGCGCCGCAATCGAGCCCGGCCTCGTATTTTCGCGTTGCTTCCTTCACCATCAATTCCGCCGCGCGCATTGACGCATATGCCTTGGCGATCGGGAACTGGATGCCCTGGTTCTGGCCGATCGGCCGGCCGAATACCGCGCGCTCTTTGGCGTAGTTCGAGGCCTTCTCGATGAACCACTTCGCATCGCCAATGCACTCCGATGCGATCAAAATGCGTTCCGCGTTCATGCCGGAGAGGATGTAGCGGAAACCCTTGCCCTCATCGCCGATCAGGTTTTCCGCCGGCACCTTCATGTCGGTAAAGAACACTTCCGTGGTGGAATGGTTCATCATGGTACGGATCGGGCGGATCGATAGCCCCGCCTTGCGCGCTTCGCGCATGTCGACAAGGAATACCGACAGGCCCTCGGTGCGCTTCCGTGCCTGCTCCTTTGGCGTGGTGCGCGCGAGCAGCACCATCAGATCGGAATATTCGGCGCGGCTGGTCCAGATCTTCTGGCCGTTGACGATGTAGCTGTCATTGCCCTGCTTGCGCGCCACCGTCTTCAGCGACGAGGTATCGGTGCCGCTGGTCGGCTCGGTGACGCCGAACGCCTGCAGGCGCAATTTGCCGCTGGCAATCTGCGGCAGCCACTTCTCCTTCTGCTCCTTGCTGCCGTGCCGCAGCACCGTGCCCATGGTGTACATCTGGGCATGGCAGGCGCCGGCATTGCAGCCCGCACGATGGATCTCTTCCAGGATCGCGGTCGCCGCCGACAGTTTTAAGCCCGCGCCGCCATACTCTTCCGGGATCAGCACCGAGAGGTAACCAGCCTCCGTCAGCGCGTTGACGAAGTCGGAGGGGTAGGCCATCTCGCGGTCGAGCTTGCGCCAGTATTCGCCGGGAAACTGGGCGCACAGCTTGGCGACGGCGTCGCGGATGTCGGAATAGTCTTGCTCGTGATGTTCTTGGTCCATTTCTTGATTTCCGCGGGTCTCATCTGGGGTTGATCGTTGCGCTTGTTATTGTGAAACCACCGCGGACTCCCTATGCTCGATTGTTATAGCGTATGGCCCCGCATTCCAAGACCGGCAAGCATGGATTTCCGTCAGCTCAGGACGTTCAGTTGCGTAGCCGAACTCGGCAGCCTGAGCAAAGCTTCCGACAAGCTGCGGATCGCGCAACCGGCGCTGAGCCGCCAGATCAAGCTCCTGGAGCACGAGCTGCGCGCGGAACTGTTCACCCGCAGCGGTAGGGGAATGGTGCTGACCGAAGCCGGCCGCCTGTTGCTGGCGCGCACCTCGGGCATCGTGCGGCAGATCGACCAGATCCGCGACGATATCCAGTCGGCCGCCGGCGCGCCCTCGGGGCGGGTCGTGCTCGGGCTGGTCCCCACCGTCAGCTGCGTGCTGTCGGCGCGGCTGGCGCGGCGCACGGTCGAGACCTATCCGGGCATTTCGCTCTGCATCGTCGAGAGCTACAGCGGCCATCTCATCGAATGGCTGCACCGTGGCGAGATGGACCTCGCCATCATCTATGGTCCGTCGGCCGATCTGCATCTCGCGATCCAGAGTCTTGGCCGCGACCGCATCGTCGCGGTCGGGCCGCGCGGCTCGGGGCTGGCCAATAAGAAGCAGGTCGGCATGGACTGGCTGCTGCGCCAGCGCCTGGTGCTGCCAAGTCATTCGCATGGCCTGCGCGCATTGATCGAGCGTGCCGCCGCGCAACGCAAGCTGAAGCTCGACGTGCAATTGGAGGCCGATTCCTTCCGCGTGCTCACAAGCCTCGTCGAGGAGGGGCTCGGCTATTCGCTGCTGCCGCCGTCCTCGGTACGCTCTGAAATCGACGCGAAGCGGCTCGAGGCAGCCAGCATCTCCGGACAGGCGCCGATGCGCGAGCTCGTCATTGCCTCGCCGATCGATCATCCGGATTCGACCGCCACCTCGGTCATCACCGAGCTGCTGCGCAGCGAGACCGCCGCCTGCCGCAGCGAAGGCCTGTGGGACATCAAGCTCGGCTGAGGTGCTCACCTCTTTGTTCTTCGTCATGGCCGGGCATAGCCGTCCGAAGGACGGCGTCGCTTCCGCTCGCCTATGCCCGGCCATCCACGCCTTCCTTTCCGCGGAACCAAGGACGTGGATGCCCGGGACAAGCCCGGGCATGACGGAGAGCTAATCATTCACGACACCGCAAGGCCGAGGTGCTGGCGAAAACGGTTTTTCAAAAACACGCCGTCGCGCGGCGGCAGCGCGCGGTCGACATGATCGATCGAAATACGGATCAGCGCCAGTTTCGGGCCACCGGCGAGGCGATGCACGTCGCTGCGAAACGCCGCGATGCCGGCCATATCCCGGATCTCGACCACCGACGGAATGCCCGCGCCGCGCGCGATCTCATCTAACTTCGCACCGAGGCCGGAATGGCTGCGCTGCATGCCGGTCTCGCCGAAGTGTCCGTTGTCGAGCACGGCAATCGAAAGATTCTGCGGCTTGCGCGCAGCGATGGTGAGGAGGCTGCCGATGCCCATCAGCTGCTCGCCGTCGCCGGTGATGACGAGCACGGGCCGCTTTGGCTGCGCCTGCGCCAGCCCAAGGCCCATCACGGCTGCGCCGCCCATCGCGCCCCAGAGATAAAAGTTGCCGGCATGGTCGCCGGCGTCAAACACGTCGTAGGACGACGAGCCGAGGCCGGTGACGACCAGGAGGTCGCCGCGGTCGGCGAGCAGCGCCTTCACCGCCTCGCGGCGGTCGAGCAGAGAATTCTTGGTCATCACTTGGTCTCCGTCCACTTCTTGCGGCCGAGCATGCGCTGCGAGATCAGGATCGCGATTGGCTGATCGCTCTCGAAGGCGAGCGAGCAGGCGGCCGAGACCACTTCGTCGGCGTCCTCCGGCTGCTCCAGCCGGAACACGGTGACGCCCATGATCTCAAAAGCCTGCGCGGTAGCCTTGCCCATCGGGATCTGCCATGGATTGAACTCGGCCCATTCGCCGCGCATGGTCACCAGCGTCAGGTGCGGAAAGCGGCAGCTTGCCAGCAGCGACAGCATGTTGATGCAGTTGCCGACGCCGCTCGATTGCATCAACAGCACCGCGCGGTCGCCGCCGAGCCAGGCCCCGGCACCGAGCGCCACGCCTTCTTCCTCGGTGGTCAGCACGGTGGTTTTGATCGCGGGATCGGCGTGCGACAGCTCGATCAGCCGGGAATGGCCGGCATCGGGCACATAGGAGACTTGGGCTACGCCATGCGCCTTCAGCGTGCGGTAGATGGCGTTTGGCCAGTCCGCCTGGATGGCGGCTTTCGCAGGAGCGGCAATGTTCATTGGGGCCTCGATCGTGACGCGCGTGTGCGGCGTCATCTCGGCCCATGGCTTTAGACCGAAAGCTCGCTCTGCTCTCTTCTTATCTCGTTCGAGCCGCTATACCGGAATTGTATAGGCGACCGCTCACCGGAAGCCGGCCGGCATGTCCATCGCACGCATGGTGGCGGTTGCGAAGGCGCAGATGCGCTCGGCACCCGCCTTTTGCGAGAATACCTCGACCTTGACCACGCCGATGGTGGAGCCTGCCTGGATCGTTTCGGCGCGAGCGATCATCTCTTCGCCGTCGGCCGGGGCGAGATAGTTGATCTTGATCTCCACCGTCACCGCGATTTTTCCGTCAGGCATCGATGACGTCGCGCAGGCGCCGGCGGCGTGGTCGGCAAGGCCTGCAATGACGCCGCCATGAAAGTGGCCGAAGAACTGCGTCAGCTCCGGCCGCTTCGCAAGCGCCATCGTCACCTTGCCGGGCTCGGCCGACACCAGCCGCATGCCCGTTGACTTCGGGAAGCCAAGCAAGTCCATGACACGCTCGAGCTGCTTGATGCGGTCGGCCCCGCTCATGCGAGAAGCACCTCAGCCCGGAATGCGCACCGGCAGCGTCTCGTAGC
>Ga0081455_10004635_pt1 | contig 15315 bp, 14 predicted proteins | sample TabmetS3T2R1_FD_70207 | JGI IMG/M metagenome (GOLD analysis project Ga0081455, IMG submission 70207) | Tabebuia heterophylla rhizosphere microbial communities from the University of Puerto Rico - S3T2R1 | ecosystem: Host-associated > Plants > Roots > Rhizosphere ... | reverse complement strand
TATGCGCCGCTCGATCGACTCAGGCGAAATACACCAAGTCGTTGGATCAATGTCCGCAAAGACGGGCTGTGCGCCGACATAGGTAATGGGCGCCGCGCTTGCAATCCAGGTAGACTCAGGGACGATTACCTCGTCCCCCTTTCCGATGCCCAACGCCAGCAGGGCCAGATGAAGGGCAGAAGTGCAGTGCGGTACAGCAATTGCGTGGCGCACCCCGATATAATCCGCGAAGGATTGCTCAAATCGCCGGACGAAGGTGCCGGCTCCCTCATACCAAGCTTCCCGCGCCGCCTGCGCAACATATGTCGCCTCAAGGTCGCTGACCCAAGGTCCCATGTTCGGTATATGCTCCGTCATGGGATGATCTCCACCTCCGGTATTGGCACGACGAACTTGGCGCCCCACGAGCGGGCATACGACAGCTGACCAATGATCTCATCCTTGATGTTCCAGGGACACGTCAGGATGTCATACGGCTTCACGTCCCTGATCCGATCCGGCTCGTAAATCGGGAAACAGGAGCCCGGTAGCAATCGACCCTGTTTGCTGGCAGACGCCATAGGAATGGCTCCATATTACAATGCCCCCCAGCATACCGTGCGCATGAAGGCGCTGGACAGGATTTTGCGTTCAGCATTAACGCTGACATTCCTACCTTTACTTGCCGTGCAAAATATATTCACCTTAAGATTGCCTGATCCGGCCAGACCCGCGTCGCCAACTTTTCACGTTGATTTGGCAGGCGTCGACATGCTTCCCGCGCCGTTGCCAAATGTCGAAGTCATTCGTCCACGGCTCGCACCTCGAGAGCAATCGATTTTAGCTCGTCGATGAATGTCATGGTCGTCCTGTCAAGCGGGGCGCGAAGCCCCTCAACAAAACCCTTCACGAAGGCCGTGATACGCACGATCCCGCGTGGTTGGCGAAGATGAAGCAATTCCCAAATCGGCGGCCATAGCGCGTACTTGGTGAATTCATATGCCGGGACATACATCAGTTCGATGTGGCCGCACCTGAGGAATTTTGAATACGCCGCGCCTATGGCGAGGAAGTCTCTGCGTGCGAGCTGGCGGCCCTGTTCCCAGGTGCGAAAGCCGAAATGTTTCACCGCGATCCTGCACGTCTCATAGACATGATAGCGTCCAAGGAGAGCGCGTATGGCAATGTCACGGTCGTCACAGGATGGAAACCTGGATCCGGGGCCGAGCATAGAGTCGAAGCCTCCGATCTCTTCAATCATACTGCGCCGCACGGCAATGCCGGCCCCGAGACCCTGCACATGTCGCGCGTCATGTATCGAGGTCAACATCCTTTCGCTGGTACGAACATAGGCTGGAACAAAGCCCGCCGTTCGATCGTGCTCGCCGGCTTCGACGCAACAAAAAGCAACTGCCACCTTGGGGTGCGCGGCGAAGACTGAGGCAAATGTCTCGAGCCAGTTGGGAGGAACGGTGCAATCATCATCCGTGATCGCGATCACCGGGCCTTTGCTCTCCTTCAGGCCCGCATTTAGCGCGCGCCCTTTGCCGACTGTCGCGACTTTCAGGTACCGTAGGCGGGGATCGGCAAAGAATGGCCTTAGCGCCTCTCGTGTCTGGTCGTCCTTGTTCTGGTCAACAACGATCAGTTCAAAGTTGGGATGCGTGTTTGCCAGGATAGACGACACGGCATCTACCACCAGTCGATCGCGACTGCATGTGCAGACGAGCGCCGATATCAGCGTGGAATTATCCTGTCCGGCAATCCCACCCATCCCAGTCATCAAAATTCCGTTCGTGCGCTGCAAAACCGCTTGCCGAGCGGTCGAGCCCCCTGGGATGGCATTAACCTATGAGCCGTCATCGATCTTCTGCACCTGGCGCCAGCGGTGGGATTTCGCTGTACTATTGGGTATAGTGAAGTGTCAATCCGTGAAGGTGCGGGCAACAGGAGACAGTAAATGACGCCGCTCACTGAGCAGATGCAGGATGTTAGCTCAAGGTTTGCACGCGAAGGCTACGTGACGCTGCCGAACGTGGTCTCGAAATCGCGACTTGCGGCACTGACCGAAGAGCTGCGCCGCGAATTCGACCGCGTCCGCACCAGTGGTGGGTTGTTCTCGGGCGGCGGCACGATCAGCGGTCATCTCAATTGCTTCCCCGGCGCGCCATCGCGGTTTGTATACGACGAGCTTGAGCAATACGGCGTCTTCGAACTCGTCAGAAAGCTTTCGCCAGCCGCAACCGCAATGCCCAATATCGGATGCAATCTTAACCTGCCGAACAGCAGCGCACAGAACCCACACGCCGATGGCTATGCCGCAACTCCCTTCCTCATCGTGAACGTCGCGCCGGTCGATACGGACCTCGAGAATGGCGCCATGGAGGTCACGCCCGGCACTCACTTACGCGAGTACAAGTATTGGCAGTACGCTCTTTCCGGCAAGCCTGCGGTTCGCATGAGCGTCAGAGCCGGAGACGTGATCGTCCGCTCGTCAGTGCTCTGGCACCGTGGGATGCCGAACAGGAGCAATGCAATCCGTCCAATGCTCGCCTTCACATGGGAAAACGGCGGCAGCGACCTTGCCGACCCGTACACCGCGCATGGCGGTAAGATTACCTTTCTTACCAATCGCTACGCTCAGAACCTCAGCGGCAGGCTGCGCGAGCGCGCTTTCGCCTCGCTTCCCGCGCTAGGATCAGGTTACTTGTTTATGCGCTCACTTTTTCAGTAAGCGACGGGTACCGCGGCAATAGGCGCAACTGAAGCAAAATCACCTCACGCAAGCATGTGCGCGTAAATCTCGGCGAAGTCTGACGCCATGCGCGCCGGCGTGAAATGCTTCTCGACTCGCGCGCGGCCATACTCTCCAAATTGGCTGCGCAATGCAGCGTCGTCCAACAGCCGGAGGAGATTGGCTGCCAGCGCATCGATGTCGCCAGGCGGGGAGAGCAGGCCGCACTTGCCATGCTCCACGACCTCCGGAGTGCCTCCGTCGTTCAAGGCCACGACGGGTCGCTTCATCGCCATGGCTTCCGCGAACACAAGTCCAAAAGGCTCCTCGAAGCTGGGCAGCGAGAAGATGTTGCAGGCCGCCAGCAGCGACGCAATATCCGAGCGCTGGCCGGTGAACACTACGTTCTCTCGAACGCCGAGTTCGCGCGCGAGCTCCTCAAGCATCTCGGTCGTGCCGCTGTCGGCGGGGTAATCTGAGCCCACAATCGCGAGGCGCACATTCGCATACTTGCGCTTGACCAGCGCAAGCGCGCGTAGCAGTTCGAAGTGCCCCTTCCAGCGGAAAAGACGCGCTACGCTCACGATCAGTGGTGCACCGTCCGGTATTTGAAGTGATGCGCGCCCTGGCGCAGGATCGAGCGACGGATCCCAACGTGCGGGTTCGATCGCATTGAGAACCGCATGAACGCGATCCGGCCGGTAACCTGCCTCCACAAAAGTTCTTGCCGTATACCTCGATACGCCAACGATCGCATCGGCCTGGCCGAGCGCCCAGGTAACGCCGCGACTCATCCAATCGCCGTAGTTGACGTGCACGTGGACGAGAGCCTTGCTCCCCGTGAGGGCTGCGAGGAGCACGCACGCAAGGGCGTCGCGTGGCCGGTCGGTGGAATGCAGGATTTCGATCCGATTGCGCCGGATATGAGCGGCCAGCCCCAGCAGGCTCGCTGCTGCCGGCAGGGCGCCAGCGATGCCGGCAAGCTTTTGAAGCTTGGATCGTCGCCACAGCGATGGCCCAAAGTTCGTCGGACGTAGCGCAATGCCGGGAATGGTACGCAATTCGTCGAACGCCGGTGAAGGTGATCCTGGTTGGCCGGCTGCGTGAAGCTCGAAACGGTCCTGTGGCAGGTTGCGCAGGAGCAGGAAATGGATAGACGTGTCCGCGCCGGCGAGGAGCGCCGAGTTGATGAATAGAACGCGCGTTGGCTTATCGGGGAAAACGCGCATGAAATTCAGTGGGCGTTGCTCGCCCACGGACAGCCGCCGAACCTGTCGCAGACGTCACGGCGCTCGGCAGAGAGGCGGATCGCAAATGGCAATCGGCTAGTAACATCTGAAATGGGCTCAGGACGCACGGTTAATTGTAGCTAACACCGCGATCGGATCATAGGCAAGTCTGCAGAAATGGCTAACACGGCTTGCTGCTTGCTTCCGCACTAGTGGAGCCCTTCTTGACCGCCTATGATCGACAAGCGTAGCTATTAACGTCTGGGCACAGTAGCTATTAACGTCTGGGCACATGAGAGCAGGTGACATCGAGACAATCGCCTCAATCATCGCGGGCCCAGTTGCGCTCATGTGATTTTTCTTTTTTGTTGTCTATCGTCTATGAGTTCCGTTTACCGCAGTATACGTGCGGGTTTGGAAAGAGAGATCGTCACTCGATCTAGAATAGTCAATGCTCAAATCTGCAATTGCCAAGGGAATGAACTTTGCTCGTGATGTGCGCGCGATTGGTCTGTCTGCTGCGCTGCAAGGCGCAAGAACGCGATCGGGAAACGGTGTTGTCCAAGTCACGGTCCCGGGTGTTGGCCCTGTTTCGGTTCGCCAACGGGATTCCGACTATGACATCCTCCGACAGATATTTGTCAATTGTGAGTACGAGATTTCCAACGACGCTGCCAAACGTGTAGTTGAGAGGCGATATCGAGCGATACTCGGGGAAGGGCGCACACCTCTCATCATTGATGCAGGGGCGAATATCGGCCTTGCGGCATTGTGGTACTCACGTCTTTATCCGGATGCTGCAATCGTCTGCGTTGAGCCAGACCCGGCGAACTTCAAAATGCTTGCAATCAATACGGCGCTCGTCAGAGACGTTCGCTGCTTGCACGCGGCCATTGGATCGTCACCGGGTCAGGTCGATGTCCACAACGACACGGGACTATCGTGGGCGTCCGCAACGGTCCGATCGAGCTCCGGCTCCGTTCCGATCGTCACAGTGGACGATATCGCTCGTTCTGTGCTCAACAGTACCGTTTTCATCGCCAAGATCGACATCGAGGGTTTTGAGGAAGATCTGTTCTCGGAGAATCTCGGCTGGCTCGACGATGTGTGCGCCGTATTCATCGAGCCGCATGATTGGATGAAGCCGCATGGCCAGACAAGCCGTTCGTTTCAGAGGGCATTTGGCGAGCGCAACTTCGGGGTTTTTCTCCGCGGCGAAAACATCATCTATATCAACGATCGTGATCTAATGGATCACGGCTAGAGTCTGCAAAATTGAGCGTGAAGTTGCCTTGCTCAATCTTGAGATCCCGAACGTACCCGCCGTCGAGAAGCATCGCAGGGCTGCAGGCGCAGGTAGACAGAGTGTGTGGTTTGCCGAAGGTGTTTCTGGGCCGTTGAGCCACGCATCCGGCCCGAGGCCATCGCCTACACGCGCTTGAGGCTGGGTTTTTCGCGCCCGGAGGCTATATCGGGTGCGCCGCGCGTCCTCCAATGCTACGCAACATGCCGGGAATATAGGGGTGCAGATGCCTATTGCTTGACGGGGGGAGAAAGTTACCTGATAACATGGCCTTGGGGGACGCAACGACAAGGAGCAATCAAAAATGGCAAGCAGAATTATGCCGCTATTTTGTTTGGCTGGTCTTCTCGCACTTCCTGCGTCTCACGCATTGGCCTGCCACCTCGAGCAGGCTAACGTCGAACTTAGCTGCACGCAGTACAGATTCAAGGTGACAGGGGTAGGTGTGCCCTCCACTTACTCAATACGATACACCTTCAATCTCGCCTCAACCGCAGCCGAAGCGCCGGTCACGATCAGCCATACGATTCCAGTCACTTCTCAGTCCGGCAACTTCACGGAGAGCGTGACCAATCCGCTCACATTGGCGCGCAACTACGATGCAGGTTCGCTCTCCGGCGGAGTATCCTTGATCACAAACACCGGACAGACGGAAAGCACGATACCGATGACGTTTTCACCTGTTTCGCTGAATTGTTTATCTCCAGCGTCCTGAGTTCGCCGACTTGGTGAATTAACCGGCGAGGTCGGCAGTCTGTCGGACCATCTCGTCATCGACGCCGCTGAGCCGTGCGGCCGTCACAATAAGAAAGCTGCTGAAGCGCAATAGTTTTATTGCGTGATGGGTTTGCTCGAGGCTGCGAGAGGCAGTCTTTGCGCCCTATGCTCATTTGTAGAGCTACATCTCAGTTCACACTCTTTCGCCAGTAAATTCCGGCGTCATCGATTGCGATGATTTCGTCGTCAACACCCATCTTCTTGCGATAATCGTTCACCGCCTTCTCGCACATTGGGAGATTATAATCGTCAACTATGACGAAACCACCCGGCGTCAATTTCGGGTAAAGCGGAACTAGTGCATCCATCGTTGACTCGTAAAGGTCTCCGTCAAGTCGTAACAGGGCGAGCCGCTGAATCGGAGCCTTGGGCAAGGTATCGCGAAACCAACCAGGCAGGAATTGCACCTGATCGTCGAAAAGGCCATAGCGCTCAAAGTTTCTTCGTATGTGCTCAACCCCAACTTCGGTTAGCGGCCGAAGATGCCATTGTGCGCCGGCATCATCGGGGTAGTCCTGTGGATTGGGCGGCGGAAGTCCCTCGAACGAGTCTGCGGCCCATACCGTTCGATCATGGACGCCGTAGGCTTTTAGGATCGCGCGCATCAGAATTACTGCGCCACCACGCATGACACCGGTTTCTATCAAGTCGCCGGCTATGTCTTCGCGAAGAATGGTCTCAATGCACGCCTGGATGTTGTCGAGGCGCCTAAAGCTTAACATGGAATGCGCAATATCGGAAAAATCATGGCCGGCGATCCGCCGCTCGTAGTTTCCACGTCTTTGATGCGCCAGCTGAATGTGTGCGCTCTTGAAGATACTCAGGATTGCCGTTCTAAGCTTCCCGTGCGGCTGGATTGGATTAAGCTCCGCATCGACGTATGGTATATTGAGAACGCACCGTTTGATCAGATCAATATACAAGAGCCGTGCATCTAAAGTCTGGTTATCTTCGATCACCATGATAGGGAGCCTGTGCTTGCGTGATTAGGCGCACAGTGTACCAGATTTCAGAGTCTTGTGTCGAAGCCGCGCCGCTCGTGCAACCACTGTCCTCAACGTCCAGCGCCTGCACTTCAGCGCGACCGTTAGAACTATCCTCCCCGACGATGTGACGCACGATCCTCGGACTGGGGATCAATTCGAGTCCTTGACGTAAGCAACCACCAATGCTCGAATCAACCCACTGATCTCGGAAATAGCAATCTGGCGGTTCCCAAGGGCCGGCAGAACTTGATCCACGTAAACGGCTTACATAGGCATGATCAATGGCCAATAAGTCGGTTGTGCTGGGTATCGGCGGCGCGCTGGGGCACGATGGCAATGCCGCGCTCATTGTTGATGGCAAATTGATTGCCTCCAGTCAGGAGGAGCGCTTCACGCGTGTTAAGCATGACGGTCGATTTCCGGCCCTTGCCATCCAGGACTGCTTGGAGATCGCCCGTTTAGAACCTCAGGATGTCACGGCCTGCGTCTTCGCGGAGAAACCAGTTCAGAGTAGTCTATTCAAGACTACTGGCCGCCCCAACTCCCAAACATCCCGCTGGTTAGGCAAACTCCTGCCTCCTGCGTGGTGTGGCTCGTATAACGAGTCGGCGCGCCGGATGCTGTCAAACGCGAATTTTTACTATGCGTGGCATCATTTCTCTCATGTCGCCGGAGCCTTCTACACTTCGCCCTTCCAAAGCGCGGCTTTTCTCTGCGTGGATGGCAAAGGAGAGGACTTGAACGCCTCTATCGGTCGCGTCAGCCATCATTACTTGGAAATGACGCACGAACAGCAGTACGAAAACGGTCTGGGACTTCTTTATACCCTCGTCACGATCTATCTGGGGTTTCCCTCCTATGGCTCCGAATACAAGGTCATGGGCCTCGCCCCTTATGGCAAACCGACTTATGCGGCGCGGTTGCGCCAGATGACGCGACAGGAAGCCTTCGGCGGTCTTCGACTGGTTGAGCAGATCGCCTTTACCGACAAGTCACTGCTTCCGGCGGTCAAACTTGTAGCCGAGGCCACCGGCATCCCGCCTCGAACCGAAGAGATTCCTTTGAACGATGACTACGTCAACATTGCCGCTTCCTTGCAGCATGTCTTCGAAGAAGAGATTTTCAAGATGGCCGATTTTGCGCGACAGCAGACGGGAGAGGAGAGCCTGATTTTCTGCGGCGGCTGCGCCCAAAACTGCGTTGTGGCGGGAAAATTGCGGGAGTCAGGTATCTATAAGGGCGTGTTTAATTCTCCGGTGGGCGGAGACATGGGGAGCGGGCTTGGCGCAGCTCTCCTCTACGAACGAGAGAGAAACAAGGGACGTCGGATAACAGTCGAAACACGAGGCTTCTACCTCGGTTCAGAACCCGGCGAGGCGCCCGCGGAAGCGGAACCCCATCGGCTGAAGTATGAGGGAAGCATCCATGAGTTTACGGCGAAGATGCTGGCGACGGGGAAAATCATCGGTTGGGTGCGCGGGGGTATGGAGTTAGGTGCGCGGGCATTGGGAGCGCGCTCGATCCTGGCCGATCCGCGTAACGCGGATATGCAGTCGATGCTGAACTTGAAGATCAAGTTCCGGGAGTCATTTCGACCCTTCGCGCCATCCATTCTCGCGGAGGATGCTTCCAATTGGTTCGACACGAACGAGCCGTCCGACTATATGCAGTATACGGCTTACCTTAGGCCGGAACATCGCTATCCGGCGCCCGAAGAGTTCAAATCTTTCCGGGAACGGCTAGATCATCCACGCTGCGCCGTTCCCAGCATCATTCACGTGGATTACTCCGCGAGATTGCAGACGATAGATGCTAAGATCCACCCCGACTTTCATCGATTGATATCGGAGTTTAAGAAGATCACTGGCATTCCCATCGTGATCAACACTAGTTTCAACGTGAGCGGTCAGCCGATTGTGCGTACGGGAAAAGAGGCGTGGGAATGCTTTCTAAATACCGATATAGACATTCTGGTCGTCAATGATTCCGTTTTTCGGAATCCATTTGAAAGAACCCGCCAGGAGAAGTTAAAATGGCTCAAGCAGTTCGCAAGTGCGGCATGATCGTGCTGGCACTGTTCGCCAAAGTGTTCCCTCCAAATCGCAAGGTGGGCTGGGCGAGGAGCAATCGAATCTGTGATCTCCATGGGAAATAGATAATTGCCGCGAGCAGCAGCAAGGAGCGCAACCCGCTGGGCATTCACCGGTCGGAACCCTCGATTAACGCCCGGAAACGCTCCTGATCCCTGGAGCCCAGGAAAACTGCATTGAGCCCACTTGTGTCGCCTCTAATGAGTCGGTTCGCGCGATACCTGAATGGAAGCAGGCCGTAGTCGGCGAGAAGGGAGACAACAGAACTGTTCGGCGTCTCTATGATCGTAATAGGCTGCCATCGCGTGAAGGTTTCCATTCCCCCTTTGAGCACTTGCAATTCATAGCCTTGCACATCAATTTTGACGATGTCCGGCCGGAGGTTCAACGAGTCGAGCGTAATGATCTTAACGTTGTGCTGTTCGAGACTGAGCTTGGTGCGGTCAAATCCTGCAACACTGTCTTCGTTGAGCCACTCCAAAGCGCTCGTTTTATCGAGCGACGCGAGCCCATCATAGATAAATCCGCGATAGCGAGGGATGTAGAGCTGGTGTTCGCCGGGCGCATCTGCAATCGCATTCTCCAGGATGGTGATCTCGGGTCGTGCTTTGTATCGCGACCTCAAAATTCCACTCAAGTACGGGTTGGGCTCAACGCTGACAATCCTTTGGGGTCTGCATGTCCACCGCAGCGCCTCGATTGACTGGCCCCAATTTCCACCAATGTCGATGGCCAAGCTCACCGCATCGAGATGTGAAAGAAGACGGAAATCTTCGTCGATTTTGAAGCCGAAAGACCGTGTCAAATTGATATATAGTTCGAACTTTGCGCGTCGCGTGAACGGGACGTAAGATTGCGCCGCTCTGAGGATCGGGTAAAGACGCATTTCATCGGCCTCACGCACCAGCGAGGAATGGCGCAGCCGCCCAAAAGTATGATCTCGCTAAACGCAATTGCCACACGTATCGAATCCTTCCAGATATTGCCGCAAGCATCATCCGCTGGAACACCATCCGTTTGCTGAGCATGCTGTATGGGCGAACTTCAGCTGGTCGCTTGACGCTAGCTTTGCGCGTCTCCTTAGCTGTGGCATCTTAACGCTCTCGGGACCCAGTCTGTGCAGTGTCTCGCCTGCGGAGATGGCGCGCCAACTTACACAATTTGACTTGCTATCCCCGGGGCGCATCAGAAGTCAATCGGCAGCAACACATGTTAACCATGGGCTTCGGTTTTTCGCTTCATTATTTCTCTGCACAAGGTGAACGCTTGGATAGCCACGCGCTCTGGACACGCACGGCCTTGAACTCGTCGCCGCCGCTGGACTTGCTACCCCTGCCATTCCCGCATACGCTGATTGGCGGCCTTGGTTCGAAAATCACCAAAGACCGGAACGTCTTCCCTGATGAGTACTGCACAGATTGAAAACTTCGGCAAGCACACCAAAGGTGCTGAAAATATCTGGTATCCCGTAATTGTTGCCGCTGTCGCAGCTGTAGCGGCTCTACTGACCGTCTTCGTTGTCTTTCGCTTTCAGTATGTGGTGTTGGAGACAGCTGATCCGTACGGGTACGGAAAGATCGCGCGTGAGTTCGTAGAGCACGGATTCACCAAATTGACCCGCCGCGCGGCATCGCTCTATCCGGAATTTATTGCCGTCGTATACCGGCTCGGTGGCAGCGACCACACAGTCGTTTTCCTGCAGTGCCTGTTCCACGCTGCAACGTGCGTTTTGGTGTTTCGAATCGGGCTACGCATCTACAATGCGCGAACGGGACTGCTGGCTGGCCTTTTCTGCGCCTTGCATCCGATGCTGCTACGCTACGTGACAAGCCTGCACATGGAAACGTTGCTTACGCTCCTGTGCATATCAACAGTCTGGATGACCGTTCGTTTTCATGACCGGCCCACCGTCGCAAATGGCATCCTCGTCGGCGTCGTGGGCATGTGCGCAACATTGACCAAGGGTGTCATGCTTCCCTATCTGGGCATATTCGGCATCGTCAGTGGTGTGCTCGCTCTAAAGCAACGTTCGATGCAGCGCGTCGCCGCCGTGGTCGCCATGTTTTTGGCTATGGCACTTGTCCTGGCCCCATGGACCTATCGCAACTACCAGGTTACGGGCGGCCGCTTCGTGCTGCTGACGCCGGGAGCAAGCGACTCGTTCCTGCGCGGGTACGTATTCACGCGGTGGGAATTCGCAACTCTGCAGAAGCCTCCGTACACCGACGCGGAGAACGAGGTGAATAACTGGTTTCGGCAAATCGCGCGCGACTCGGGTACAGAGTGGGAACGGGACGAGGTCGTTGACGAGGATAATAATGCCCGTGTTGCCAAACGCCTGATCATGACTCAGCCACTCGACACGGCCCGAAAGGTTTTTGTTGGTCTGTTCACATTCTGGTACGAAATGACGAGCCTGAAGAATTCGCTGATACCCGGCTCATTGGCACTCATTGGTTGCGCGCTCGCGATTGTCGGCTTGAGAAGGGCAAACCGAGAGGGACGTCTGTCCTGGCTGATTTGGCTTCCGATTGTGGTGATGAACGTCTTTGTTGCACTCCTGATCCCGCTCGGACGCTATTCGGTCCCGGTAATCCCATGTCTTATGATCCTGGCGGCGTTCGGTGTCGATACGCTCCTGAACCGTCTAAATCTCCATCTGGGTTCGCATTTCACAGGTAAATCGCGATCCCGGTCACCTGCGGGGTAAAATTGACGTTCCATCGTCTTATGACGCAGGTCAAAGATCCAGCGCCGGCATCGGTCATTGAGGAGAGCAGGGCTCTGGCGGGTCAGGGCCCGCGGCCCTCGACAACGCCTGCGTTCAGAGACGGCGGCCTTGAGGTGCACTCATGAAGTGGTTCGGCCCGGGAAGCTATTGCGAGAATGCAGAGGCCGTCCTTCGTGCTCGCTGGTATCTGCGCAACGCCAACTACGTCGGGGCCCGCGTGCGCGTCTGGGGGCGGCCCAAGGTACAAAACGCGGGCACGATTCGGATCGGGAGCCGGACCCAGCTCATTTCCCACACCGCGACCCTGGATCTGTCAGCGTCCGCCGGAGCGACTCTGGATATTGGCGAGCGTGTCTTCATCAATTTTGGCTGTTCGCTCGGGGCGACGCAGTTGATCAGTATCGGACCTCGTTGCGCCATCGGCAGCCACGCGATCATCATCGACAATGATTTCCATACCGTCGATCCTGAACACCGTTACGAGGTCCCCCCGTCGGCGCCGATCATCCTCGAGGAAAACGTGTGGCTCGGTGCTCGGGTTATCGTCTTGCGCGGCGTGACGATCGGTGCGCATAGTGTCATCGGCGCGGGAAGCGTCGTCACCCGTAACATTCCACCGCGGTCGGTTGCAGTCGGACTGCCGGCGCGTGTGGTCAGGTCCATTTGAAGCGCGTCGGACGTTGGAACTAGAAGGTCGAGTGCGATGCTCATCAACGGTCAACCACTTTTCCGCCCCTCGATCTGGGATTACGCGCGCGTGCGAAAGCTCTACAGTGCGTTCGTGAGAGGCAACCTCAACCAGCTTCAACGGCCCGAAGTCCAGGCGAAGGAGTACCTCAACATCGGCTGTGGCCCGAACACCGACAACGAGCTCGCCAATCTTGACTACAACTGGTATCCCGGCGTCCACGTCTGCTGGGACATCACTCGGCCGCTGCCCTGGGGCGACCAGACGCTCAAGGGCATCTACTCGGAGCACTGCCTCGAACACATCACTTTCGCGGACTGCTCGTTCGCGATGAAGCAGTTCTTTCGCGTCTTGAAGCCGGGGGCATCGATCCGGATCGTTGTGCCGGACGGCGAGCTCTACATTGACCTATACAACAAGGCCCGAGCGGGCGAGAAGATCAAGTTCCCGTACCCGTCAGAGAAGGAAGTTACACCGATGATGTCGGTCAACCGCATCTTCCAGGAATTCACGCACGTGTTCATCTACGACGAGGCCACGATGCGGCTTGTGATGCAGCAGGCCGGCTTCGTCGACATCAAGCGCGTGTCCTTCATGAAGGGACGCGATCCAAAGCTGCTGCTCGATACCGAGGCGCGGGCGGTCGAATCCCTCTACATGGAAGCGTCGAAGCCGTAGACCATTGTCGCGCTGCGTCAGCCGAGACAATTATTGGGGCGGCAAGACACGCTATTGTACATTATGCAAATGAATTTTATTGCGGCGAGCGGTAGTTGATCAACAATCCCAACTCTTCTGGGACTGGACACCTCCTGGTCCTCCCGCTCTCTCTTCGACAGCGCCTCGCGCTCGGTCTCGGGCTTATCTTGCTCTGCGCCGGCTTGTTGCTCAATTGGCGCAATAGCCAGTTGCGCGGCGAGGATTTCAGCCACCTCTTCGTAATCAGCAAGTCGATCCTGGAGAGGTTCGATATCTACAACGCCACCGCCGTCGAGCTGCGTGCGGCTTATAAGCACTTCTTGAACTCCGAGCTCTTCTTGCCCTGGGGCATCTTCAACCCGCCCTCGTCAGGTGTGGCGCTCTTGCCCCTGGCGTTGCTGCCCTACGAAATCGCCAAGGTGCTTTACTTCATCCTCTCCACCGCGGTGCTGCTCGGTGGGACGTACAGGCTCATGCAGCTGTTCACCAATGATCTCCAATTCGGCACTCGGGTCCTGATCCTGGGAGCCGTGCTCTGCAGCGCGGGCGCACGCTGGGGTTTTTTCTACCTGCAGGCGGCGCCCCTGGTCTTCGGGCTACTAGGCCTCTTCCTCTGGGAGCTCGACAAGAAACGGAGCGAGCGCGCGTTTGCGATCGGCACGCTGGTGATTTTGCTCAAATTCACCCTCTTCCTGCCCTTCGCTGCCCTGGCGCTGATCCGCGGCCGGCTGTTCCTGGTGGCAGCAGTGGTAACAGCGTGGGCGCTGGCCAACGTTGTTGGGTTCGCGTTGGTTGGTGGAATGGACGCGGTCAACGGGTATCGCGCCAATATGACCTTGTTCGAGCACCCCGACCAGCTCAACTATCCCGACTTCCGGGCGCCCACCTCGATGCAGCGGCTGGACTGGCCGTACCTCCTGAACGCAGTTAGCCCGGATCTGCCCAGCGCCCAGATTATTGCGACGTTCCTGACCGCGCTCTCCGCCGCCTGGCTCTTCTGGGAATTCTATCGCGTCCGCCGCTTCGCCGACGAGCCGGACACCACCGTCGCCTTTCTCGGGCCGCTGGTATGCCTTTCGTTGCTCTGCGTCTACCATCATCACTACGACGCCATCGCTCTGCTCGGTCCAGTGATCGTCTATCTCGGCAGGCCTGCGGAGCCCAGCGATCGGCTCCTCATCCTGTTCTTCGTCATTCCCGTCATTGTCTTCGTCGGCCTTTGGCAAGTAGAGAGATCGCAGCAGCTGGTCGAAGCTTTCCTTGGAGAGGGTAGCGCGGGCTGGCTCAAGCTGATCGGCACCATTTGCGTTAACTTCGCTTTCGGCGTTTCGCTGTTGCTGCTGCGCCGTTTCACCACCCGGCGCGCTGCGCAGCTCGCCGTCGCAGCCACCTAGAGCGCCGTCGCCGTCGCGCTCTGGAGCCGCTGGCGTTAACCAGCCCAAGGGCTTGCTGAGCAAGCGACGAGCACGTTCGCCGCCTGGCAATTCTTGCCGCCTCGTCAATGGCGAGTTCCGTCATCGCATGCTCGCGTCGAACTTCCTGCTTTCGGAGCCGCGATTACACGACGTTCGGGGTTAACCCTTTGGGCATTCGATCGGGAACTGGTTGTCTTCCTGTGCTATTTAGCTACATTCCCCATTAAATAATTCTCGAAAATGGATTAAATAGTGCCTGGAGTAAGCGAATTAAATGCCGCGCAACATCTGGACGGTCTCCATGGATAAATCGATCGGCGATCTTGGGAGAATGCAAGGCATCGCGGCAGCTTATGTAGCGATTGCTCGCCTGGACCACAGCACGAAGCATATATTCATCGTACCTGGCATGGTACTCGCTTATCTTCTGCGGGGGATCCACACGACGTCCCTCGTCAGTTCAATAACACTCGGCTTGATCGCCGCGATTTGCATTGCGTCGGCCAACTACGTGATAAACGAATGGTTTGATCGCGAGTTTGATAAGTTCCATCCGACCAAGTCTCAGAGGGCTGCAGTAAAAACGGAATTGAGCGGGGCCATCATTTTCCTGGAGTGGCTTGGCCTCGTCGCAGTCGGACTGGCGTGCGCCTTTGCTGCCAGCAAGGTTACGCTGATCGTCGC
>Ga0081455_10004634_pt1 | contig 15316 bp, 15 predicted proteins | sample TabmetS3T2R1_FD_70207 | JGI IMG/M metagenome (GOLD analysis project Ga0081455, IMG submission 70207) | Tabebuia heterophylla rhizosphere microbial communities from the University of Puerto Rico - S3T2R1 | ecosystem: Host-associated > Plants > Roots > Rhizosphere ... | reverse complement strand
TCGGGCGCGCGCATGCGGAAGTCGAGGACGACGCGGCCGCGGCGCTGATCGAGCACGCCGTCGAGGGCGGTGCGGAAGCGGTCGCGGTCCTGCGGATGCAGCACATCGAGCCAGCGCACCGCCGACCCCTCCAGGCTTCCGCGCCGCAGCCCCAGGAGCTGCTCGGTCTCCGGGCTGGTGAACACATTGTCGGCGGACACGTCCCAGTCCCAGATCAGGTCGCCGGCCCCGGTGAGCGCCATTGCCCGGCGCTCCACGTCGCTCACCACGCCGGTCGTGGTGCCGCCGGAAAAGGCGTGCTGCATCACGGTGAAGCCGATCAGCATGACGATCAGGACGAGGCCGCCCAGCAGCGCGGGGGCGACGATGTCGTTGGTCACTACCCCGGTCACCGCCAGGCTGGCGGCGAAGACCCAGACCACGAGCAGGAGCCAGGTCGGAATCACCAGCACCGCGCGGTCAAAACCATGGGCGGCCAGGAACACCACGAGCGCAAAGCCGGCCACCGCCACCAGCGCCAGCGATACCCGGGCAATTCCCGAGGCGACCGCCGGATCGACCAGGGCGAGCCCCACCAGGGCGCCGAGGAAGATCACCCATCCCACCGTGATATGGGCATAGCGCACATGCCAGCGGTTGAGATTGAGATAGGCGAAGAGGAACACCAGCAGGGTCGCCGCCAGGATTGCCTCCCCTGACGCGCGCCAGATCCGCTCGGCGCCGGTCGAGAGGTCGAACACCTTGCCCCAGAAGCCGAAGTCGGTGCCGATATAGGCGAGCACCGCCCATCCCAGCGCGGCGGCGGCGGGGAACATGATGCTCCCCTTGACCACGAACAGAATGGTCAGGAACAGCGCCAGCAGTCCGGCGATGCCGATGACGATGCCGTGGTACAGCGTGATGCTGTTGACCTTGTCCTTGTAGGCTTCGGGTTGCCACAGATAGAGCTGATTAAGCTTGTCGCCGCGCAGCTCGAGCACGTAGGTCATGACGCTGCCGGGATCGAGCGTGATGCGGAAGATATCGGCGGTGGCGCTGTCCTGGCGGTCCGGACGCTCGCCGCTCGAGGTGATGCTGGCGACGCGCGAGCGCCCGAGATCAGGCCAGAACACGCCCGAGCCGACCATGCGGTAATGCGGCACGACAATCAGGCGCTCGATCTGCTCGTCGCCGGAATTGGCGAGCGCGAACACGGCCCAATTGGTGTTGCCCTCGCGCGCGCGCACGTCCATGCGCCGCACGATGCCGTCGGGCCCCGGCGCGGCGGACACGAGCAGGCGGTCGGCCTCGGTGCGATGACGCTCGGCGGCGTCGGTGAGGTCGATGGCCTGCGCGTCGGTGCGTACGTTGATCGCCTCGACCGCGCGCGCGGGCGCAAGCGCGGTCGCGAGCACGACCAGCACCGCCACTGCGCAAGCGCGGACGAAATACAACCGACGCCCTCCCAGCCTACCCCTCGTCGACCCCTTCGCCGAGCTTCGCCGGACTGACGGACCCTAGCCAACTTTACGTCGATTTCGCGGCTCGCGCGAGCCGCGCCGGGGCTGGGAAGGGCCCATGACGTGTCGTGGCATGGCAGAATAAGTTAAACGAATTCAATAAACTAGCGACCAGTCTCGACCTCCTCCAGCCGCCGCGCGCTGCGCGCGAGCGTGGTCGCGGAGAGTAAGCCCTCGCGGTCGGCGGCGAGCAGCCCATCCATGACGGCGAAATACTGCGCCGGGTCGTAGGCAACCAGGATCAGATCGACGCCGGCGTTCAGCGCTGCGGTCCCCGCGGCCGCGATCCCTCCCTTTTCGCCATAGGCGGCAGCCATGCTGAAATCGTCGGTGATGAGAACCCCGTCGTGGCGCCACGCTTGGCGCAGAAGGCCGGAGACGACGGCGCGCGAGAACGAGACCGGACGTTCCGCGTCGAGCGCCGTGAGGCGCGCATGGCTCAGCATGGTGAAGGCGCCGTCGCCCATCAGCGAACGGAAGGGGATCCCCCGAGGCGCGCCAGCGCGCGGCCCTGCGTCAGCCCGTAGTCGCGAGCAGCCGCCTTGCGGCGCGTCTTCCTCGGCTAGAGGAGCGGCGACTGACGCGATCGAAGGCTGCCGCGGCAAGGGCGGCGACACGCGCGAAATTGCACCGCCCTCTTGGTCGGTCGCGATCAACAGCGGCGGCAGGCCCTGGCGCCGGCGAACCTCCTGCCAGGATACGATTTGCCGGTGGATGGCCTCGGCGGAAAGTCCTTCGACATTGCGGGCGCCGACGAACACGCCGGCAATGGCACGGCGCTCGAGCAATCGATCGATTTCGGTGACATCGCGATGAGATGCCGACCGAGCCTGGCCAGCTGCGCGGGATCGGCGGCAAGCACGCTGGCGCGAACGCGATGGAATTGCGTCTCCAGCGACAACGTTGTTATCAAGACCGTGGTCGCGGCCAGGAGCATTGCCACGCTCGGCGCGCCGCGGATCGCGCTCCATCGCGACGTTCGCAAGGTCCATGCCGCGATCGCCATCAGGACCAGCGGCACCGCGATCAGCACTGATAGCGCTGCCAGTCGATAGCTCGCCAGCATCGGGGAGCGTCAATCGATCGCGAGCGGCAGCAGGGCGATCGCGATGCAGAGCCCGGCGAGCTGCATGCCGATCGAAACGCGTTGACGCCAGACGGGCGGCAACTAGACCACCAGGACGATCTTGCCGATATGCCCGCTCGCCTCCATGCGGGCGTGCGCGGCGGACGCCTGCGCGAGCGGAAAGGTGCTGTCGATCACCGGCTTCACCTTGCCCGCAACGATCAGCGGCAGCACGTGCTGCTCGACGGCGTGGGCGATCGCGCCCTTGTCGGGGACCGAGCGCGCGCGCAGGGTCGAGCCGGTATGCGTGAGGCGTTTGAGCATGATGCGGCGGAAATCGACCGTGGCCTTCGCGCTGCTTTGAACGGCGATCTGCACGATCCGGCCTTCGACCGCAGCGGCCTCGTAATTGCGCTCGATATAGTCGCCGCCGACCATGTCGAGGACGACGTCGGCGCCTTGGCCGTCGGTCGCGGCCTTGGTGGCGGCGACGAAATCTTGCGCTTTATAGTTAACCGCGACGTCGGCGCCGAGCCGGCGGCAGGCATCGCATTTCTCCTCCGAGCCCGCGGTGGCGACGACGCGCGCGCCGAACGCCTTGGCGAGCTGGATGGCGGCGGTGCCGATGCCGGACGAGCCGCCGTGGATCAGCAACGTCTCGCCGGCCCGCAAGCGGCCGCGCTCGAAGGCATTGTGCCAGACCGTGAAGAAGGTTTCGGGAATCGCGGCGGCTTCGATTGGCGTGAGCCCGCGCGGCAGCGGCAGGGCGTGGCTCTCGTGTGCGGGGCAGTATTCGGCGTAGCCGCCGCCGACCACCAGCGCCATGACCTCGTCGCCGAGCTTCCAGCGCGCCGCGCCGGGACCGAGCGCGACGATTTCGCCCGCGATCTCGAGGCCGGGGATGTCGGTTGCGCCCGCGGGCGGCGGGTAGTGCCCTTGCCGTTGCATCACGTCCGGCCGGTTGACGCCCGCCGCCTTGACCTTCACCAGCACCTCGCCGTCGGCGAGTCGCGGCAACGGGCGCCACTCGGGCACGAGCATCTGCGGTCCGCCGGGCGCACGGATCGCGATCGCGGTCATCTCGGCAGGCAGGGTCGGCATACGAGGCGTCCTCCGCGACAGGCGCTTCTTAGTGTGGGCGACGACGTGTGACAACGGCGGCGATGACGGCTATTTTCACGCCTGTGGGAGCGGAGGCCCGCCATGCCGGCGATGGACGAAGACGACCGCCCGAAGAAAAAGATCGTGCACGAGATCGGGCAGGATCTCGCTTTGCTCTCGATCAAGGAGCTCGAGGAGCGGATTGCGCTGCTCGAGGAGGAAATCGGCCGGCTCAAGGCAGCGATCGGCAGCAAGCAGGGCTCGCGGCAGGTCGCGGACGGATTCTTCAAAAAATAGGGCGAGTCTTCAGTGATCAGCCGGCGTTGCCCGCGCCGCAATGCGGGGCAAGCCGGGCCCGGGTGCGCGATCGCGGCAGATGTCGGCGGTCTTAAGAGGTTGTTAAGCTTTCACGATTATTACTTGAGCGTCCATCTTCTGGACGTTGAGTGGCTCCTGTCCACTCTGTTTGACGCCTCCCTGTTTAGACTTTGAGCCGCCGGCACCGGCGGCTCTTTTTTCGCTTCAGCCGACGGAGCACGGAAGAGGGAAGGGCGGATGCCCCTGTCCGCCCTTGCGGACGTCCGCCGTCGGCGCTGCCGGGCGAGGCGGGCCGCACCCTAAATCACTGGAAAATCGAAAGATCAACGAGCGACCGCGGTCGTTAACCCTGCCTCTGCAGCGATGTTTATCCTTTTCGCGTCCGTTACCCCATTACCGCGGCAACTATGTCTTAAGGTTTCCGGCGGAGGCGCTGGACAGCCCCTCTCCGGCTGCGCGATGCTCCCCGACCTCGCCAGGGGCTGGCGCAAGAACAAAAACCTAAAAAAACCATGTGTTGCGTGAGGCGTAGACGATGCCCGAGAAGTTGATGCACGGCGCCGTTTCGTTCGGCGAGAGGCTGGCGTGCTCACAGGCCTTCGCCGACCTGTTTCGGGACGGCATGGCGTTGGTCGAGGAGACTGCCGCCTATCTCGACGGCCCCGGCCGCGGAGAGTCGAAGAAGCTCACACGCAGCGCAGCGCTCGCTTATGCCGCTGAAAGCATGCGGCTCACCACGCGGTTGATGCAGATCGCCTCCTGGCTTCTGCTGCACCGCGCGGTCAAGGAGGGCGAAATGTCGCTCGCCCAGGCCAGCAAGGAGAAGGCGAAGGTCAAGCTCTCGGCCGGCGAGCACAGCGACGAGCAGAATATCAAGCAACTGCCGGAACGCCTGCGCGTCCTGGTCCAGCGCTCCAAGGCCTTGCAGGCTGCAGTGCGCCGGCTCGACGCCACCATCCACGCGAGCCCTCCGCGCGCCGACCGCAGCAATCCGGTCGAACGCCAGCTCGGACTGCTCAAGGCCGCCTTCGAGCGGGAGTAATTGCCTGCACCGAGGCCGCATGATCGGCGGCGGCGATCGGCCAGGTTCGCACGTGCTGAACGGTTGCCTGGCGCCATGCGCCAAAGCAAAACCCCTCGCTCGCGAGGGGTTTTGCGCATCGAAACGGGCGCGCGCTATTTCTTGAGGCCGATGCCGGCGAACTTCTTCTGGAAGCGCGACAGCCGTCCGCCACGGTCCACCAGCTGCTGCTGGCCGCCGGTCCAGGCCGGGTGCGATTTGGGGTCGATGTCGAGGTGCAGCGTGTCCCCTGCCTTCCCCCAGGTGGTGCGGGTGGTGAATTCGGTTCCGTCGGTCATCACTACCTTGATGGTGTGATAGTCGGGATGCAGGTTGGGTTTCATGATCTTGTTCCTGCGCGGCGGGCGCGCGGCAGCCGCAAGTTAGTGAAAAGTCGCGGCTCTATAACGCAGGCCCCCGCGGGAAACAAGCGCATCCAAATCCCCCATGGAGACGTAAGCCTGAGAGCGCCGATCCAGTCGACCGGATCGTGGCGTGTCGAGCGTACCGCGCTCGGGCCAACCCACGATCGGTGCCGCGCGGCCCGATTGCCACCTGCCGCCCGGCGGGGCATTGTCGCGCCGCTGCGGCCTCCTGTCGGGCGAAGCCGTAAGGGCCGGGTGAGATGAACGTTGTCGAGCGAGACACCGCGCGCGCCGCCGGGTCGACGGTCGCGCCGCCGGACGCACCGGCCGCCGCCGCGGCCGAGCCCGCCCGCAATCGCCGGCTGCGGCCGCTGCTGTCGCTCATGCCTTATGTCGCGCGCTATCGCGCCCGCGCCATCGCGGCGCTCCTCGCGCTGCTGGTCGCGGCGGTCATCACGCTGGTGGTGCCGGTCGCGGTCCGCCGCATGATCGATTTCGGGTTCTCGCAGGAGAGCGCCAACCTGATCGACAGCTACTTCGCGGTGATGATCGGCATCGTGGCCGCGCTTGCGCTGTCGAGCGCCGCGCGTTTTTTTCTCGTCACCACGTTGGGCGAGCGCATCGTCGCCGACTTGCGCGAGGACGTGTTCGGCCATCTGGTCTCGCTCTCGTCCGCCTATTTCGACGCGGCCAAGACCGGGGAGCTGATCTCGCGGCTCACCGCCGACACCACCCAGATCAAGGCCGCGGTCGGCGCCTCGGTGTCGGTTGCCCTGCGCAACCTCGTCCTGTTCGTCGGCGCAGCTGCCATGATGGTGGTCACGAGTCCGCGCCTCTCCGCCTTCGTGCTTGCCGCCATCCCGGTGATCGTGCTGCCGCTCTACGGCTTCGGCCGCGCCGTGCGGCGGCGCTCGCGCGCGGCCCAGGACACGCTGGCCGATGCCACGGCCTATGCCTCGGAGCTGATCGGCGCCGTGCGGGTACTGCAGGCCTTCACCAACGAGGCGCTCGCCCAGAGCCGTTTCGGCGCCGCCGTCGAGCGCGCCTTCCTGGCCGCGCGCGAGTCGATCAGGGCGCGCGCAGTCCTCACCGCAATCGCGATCTTTCTCGTGTTCGCGAGCGTGGTCGTGGTGCTGTGGGTCGGCGCCCAGGACGTGCTGTCGGGACGCATGAGCGCCGGTCGGCTGTCGCAGTTCGTGCTCTACGCCGTGTTCGCCGCCGCCGGGCTCGGCCAGCTCTCGGAGGTGTGGGGCGAGGTGTCGCAGGCCTCGGGCGCCGCCGAGCGGCTGTTCGAGATCCTGAACGTGCCGCCGGCGATCGTTGCGCCGGCGCGGCCGGTCGCGCTGCCGCAGCCGTCGCGTGGCGAGATCGCCTTTGTGGATGTCCGCTTCTCCTATCCGACGCGGCCGGCAAGCCCGGTGCTGGACGGCGTGTCCTTCGCCGTGCGGCGGGGCGAGAAGGTGGCCATCGTCGGACCTTCGGGCGCCGGCAAGAGCACGATCTTTCATCTGATTCTTCGGTTCTACGATCCCGTCTCCGGCGCGCTCACGTTCGACGGGGCGCCGCTCGTCGATGTCGATCCGCTGGTGCTGCGCCGGCACATCGCGCTGGTGCCGCAGGACACCGTCATCTTCGCCGCCTCCGTTCGCGACAACATCCGCTTCGGTCGGCCGGACGCGAGTGATGACGAGGTGGAGCGGGCGGCCGAGCTCGCGCACGCGCTGGAGTTCATCGCCCGGCTGCCGCAAGGATTTGAAACGCCGGTCGGCGAGCGCGGGGTGACGTTGTCGGGCGGTCAGCGCCAGCGCATCGCCATCGCCCGCGCCATCCTGCGCGAGGCGCCGCTCCTGCTGCTCGACGAGGCGACCTCCTCGCTCGACGCCGAAAGCGAGACCCTGGTGAAGGACGCGCTCGAGCGGCTGATGCAACACCGCACGACGCTGGTCATCGCGCACCGGCTGGCGACGGTGCTCTCCTGCGATCGCATCCTGGTGATGGAGGCGGGCCGCATCGTCGAGCACGGCACGCATGAAAAGCTCGCCGCCGCCGGCGGGCTCTACGGCCGCTTGGCGCGCCTGCAGTTCCAGACCTGACGTCGCCTGTGGGGCGTCGGCCTCTTCAGGATTCGGACGGACGCCAGCTCATCTTGTGGACCGGCGCGCCCGACCGCCAGTTGAGCGCTTCGCCGGAAATGACGAAACCCTCCTTCTCGTAGAAGCGAATGGCCCGCACGTTGTCGGTGTTGACGTGCAGATCGAGTCCGCCGGGAGATATCCGCTTGGCTTCGGCGATGAGCGCAGCCGCCACGCCCTTGCCCTGCACCTCCGGCGCCACAACGATCTGGTCGAGATCGAAGCTCGTCGGATCGACGGTGACGAAGCCCACCAGCACGTCGTCCGCTTCGGCCACCGTGATCGTCGCCACCGGCACAAGCTCCTCGCGCCAGCGCTGCCGCCACCAATCGACCCGCGCGGAGAAATCGATCCGGGGATAGGCGAGCTGCCAGGTGCGCCGCCACAACTCGATCGCTGCTTCTTCGTCGGCGGGGGCGTAGGGTCGCAGCGTGAATGCAGGTGCGCTCACCGCTCCGTCAACTTGAGCTCGATGCGGCGGTTGCGGCTGAAGGCTTCCTCAGTCTTATCGGGGTCGATGGGCTGGAATTCGCCGAAGCCTGCGGCCACCAGCCGTTGCGGCGACACGCCCTTGCTGATGAGGTACTGCACGACCGAGATCGCGCGCCCGACGGAGAGTTCCCAGTTGTTCTTGAACTGCGGGCTGTAGATCGGCCGTACGTCGGTATGCCCATCGACGCGCAACACCCAGGCGATCTCGCCCGGTATCTTCTTCTCGAGCTCGAGCAGCGCGCTTGCGAGCCCGTCAAGCTCGGCCCGGCCTTCAGGCTTGTCGAGCGTGGCCTTGCCGGTGTCGAAGAACACCTCCGACTGGAACACGAAGCGGTCGCCGACGATACGGATATCGGGCCGATTGCCGAGGATGGCGCGCAGCCGCCCGAAGAAGTCGGAACGGTAGCGTGACAGCTCCTGCACGCGCTGGGCCAGCGCCACGTTCAACCGTTGCCCCAGATCGGCGATGCGGCTTTGCGCCTCCTTGTCCTTTTTCTCGCTGGCGTCCAGCGCCGATTCGAGCGCGGAGAGCTGGCGGCGCAGCGCCGCGATCTGCTGGTTGAGCACCTCGACCTGGGCCAGCGCCCGCGCGGTGAGCCGCTTCTCCGAGTCGAGCTGCCCACTGAGCTCGGCAGCCTTGCCCTGCGCGTCGGCCGCGCCGCTGCCGATGCCCTCGTAAAGGCCCTTGTAGCGGTCGCGCTCGCCTTCGCTCGTCGCCAAGCTCGATCGCAGCGCGTTGAGCTGCTCCTCGAGGCTGAGCTTGCCGGTCTTCTCCAGCGAGAGCAGCTCCGTGAGCTGCGCGATCTGCGCATTGAGCCGGTTGAGCGCGGTGTCTTTGCCGGTTACTTCCTGCGTCAGGTAGAACTGCACCACGGCGAACACGGTGAGCAGGAAGATGATGCCCAGAATGAGCGTCGACAGCGCATCGACGAATCCGGGCCAGTAGTTCATGCCGCTGTCGCGGCGCGCACGTGCGAGAGCCATGGGATCCGACCTGGTGTTACTTCTTCACGTCTTCGCGCACGAGAATCTCCAGCAGGCGGCGAACCTCGCGATGCTGCTGGGCCTGTGAATCGACCCAGTCGCGGATCATCTGCTGCTCGGTGCGCATGTGGTGGACCAGCCCCTGAATCGCTTCCGCCAGATTGGCCATGGCGGAGGTCGCCGCGCGGTTCGAGCCGCCGTCGGTGATCGCCTCCCGCAGGCGCTCGATGGCAACCCGCAAATCGCCGGTCGGCGCGCCGGCGGCCATCGGCAGGGCGGCGGTCGGGTCGCGCTCGACAACGAGATCGCGCACGGTGGTGGAGAGCCAATCCTCGAGTTCAGTATAGAAGCGGTTCTGCGCCTGACTGGTCTGCAAGTCGAGGAAGCCGAGCACCAGCGAGCCGGCCAGTCCGAACAGCGAGGACGAGAACGAGATCCCCATGCCGCTGAGCGGAGCGGCAAGACCCTCCTTGAGGGAGTCGAAGATGGCGGCGGCGTCGCCCCCCGGCTTGAGCGTGTTGATCACGTTACCGACCGAGCCGACGGTCTCGATCAGACCCCAGAATGTGCCGAGCAGTCCCAGGAAGACGAGGAGGCCGGTCATGTAGCGCGACATGTCGCGGGCTTCGTCCAGCCTGGCGGCGATCGAGTCGAGAATGCCACGCATCATCTGCGCGGAGATTGCCATGCGGCCGATGCGATCGCGCAGGAGCACGGCCATCGGCGCGAGCAGGACCGGCGGACGCTCCACGGCGAGCCCCGGATCAGCCAGCCGGAACCCGTTCACCCAGTCGATCTCGGGGAACAAGCGGATGACCTGCCGGAAGGCGAGCGCGATGCCGATGAGGAGCACGGCGATGATCAGGGCATTGAGTCCCGGATTTGCGAGGAACGCGGCCCAGATCTGCTTGTAGAGGACGATGACAAGAAGCGCGCACAGCGTCAGGAACACCACCATCCGGACGAGAAAGATCCGGGGCGAGCTGAGCTTGAATGGGTCGATGTCTTGCGCCATGGCGATGGGATCAACGCCCTATTTGCTGCACAATAAGGCACGGACGGGGCGGAAGGAAGAAGGAGCGCTGCCGGCGGGGTGTCGCCCACGGCCCCCGACCGAGCCGCGAACCGGTTCCCGCTTCGCCGGAAAGGCGCCAATGCCTCAAGCCTGCGCGGACCGGGCGGTCGAGGGAACGATCCTGCGCGCCTGTTTGAGCACCTGCAGCAGCTCGCGGTGGATATCCGCGTTACCTGCCAGGATGCCGCCGGTCTTGAGCATGTCGTCGCGCCCATCCAGGTCGGTCGTGAAGCCGCCGGCCTCGCGTACCAGCGCGATCCCGGCCGCCATGTCCCAGGGCGACAGGTTGCGCTCCCAATAGGCGTCGAGACGCCCGGCCGCGACCCAGGCGAGGTCGAGGGCGGCCGCTCCGAAGCGACGCATGCCCGCGACCTTGTCCTGCACCGCGACATGCTCGCTGCGCGCCAGCTCCACGTCGCCGCGGCTGGGATGGGGAAGCGCGCAGGCCACGACCGCATCGGCGAGCCGCTTGCGCCCCGCCACCCGCAGCCGCTGATCGTTGAGGAACGCGCCCTTGCCGCGTTCGGCGGTGAAAAGCTCGTCGTTGACAGGATTGTAGACGATGCCCGCGACGACGGTGCCTTCGCGCTCGAGCGCGATCGAGATCGCAAAATGTGGAATGCCGTGCAAAAAGTTCAGCGTGCCGTCTACCGGATCGACGATCCAGCGGTGGGTCTTGTCGCTGCCTTCCCGTGCGCCGCCTTCCTCGCCGAGGAAACCGTAGCCCGGACGCGCGAGCTCCAGTTCCTCACGCAGGATCTCCTCCGTCAGCCGGTCGGCGGCGGTGACGAAATTGGCCGGCCCTTTGAGCGAGACCTGCAGATGCTCGACCTCGCCGAAGTCGCGCTTGAGCCTACGGCTCGCCTTGTGCGCGGCCTTGACCATCACGTTGAGCAGGGCGGAGCGGAGCATCGTTGCACGGCGGGTGTTTGCCGTCCTCGTCCGGGAAAGGGGGAGCCGCGCCGTCGCCGACATGCGCGCGCTGCGGCAATGGCGCGCAAGCCCGGATCGGACGCGGGCGGCGGTCGAGCGGTGGGGTCTGCCTGCTGGCGGCGATCACGTCAAGAGCGTGACTCGCGCATCTCCTTGATGGCGTCGAGGTAGGGCTTCGCCGCCTTCTCCCCCGCGACGCGGACTTCCGGCGGCTGGCTCTGCATGAACGTGTCGAGCGGAATGTCGCTCACGCCGCCGGCCTTGGCGACGATGTGCCACTTGATCGCCAGCACCGGATTGGCCTGCACGCCGCGCCCAACCGCCAGGATATTGGCGAGACGATTCTGCGCCACGGGATTGCCCTTGCGGGCGGCTTTCGCCAGCAAGACCGCCGCCATCCGCTCGTTCTTGGCGACGCCCGTCCCGTTGAACAGAGCGATGGCATATTCCAGCTGGGCATCGGTGTTGTCCGCGAGCGAAGCCATGGCGAGGAGTCGCACGGCCTCCACCGTATCCTTCGGCACGCCGCGGCCCTCCTTGTAGAGCGTGGCGAGCGCATATTGGGCCTCGGGGCTTCCGGCTTGCGCGGCGCCGCGGAACAACTCGGCTGCGCGTGCGAAGTCCTGTGGAAACAACTGACCCTCGATATAGAGAAGGCCGAGATCGTAGGCGGCCGCGATATGGCCGAGCTTGGCGGCGGCGGCGAGCAACTTCGCCCCCTGCTCGCGATTGGCGTTGGTGACGCGGCCGGCGAAGTGCAGCATGGCGAGGGCAAACATCGCCTCGCGATCGCCGCGGTCGGCAGCCAGCTGGTACCATTCGGCCGCTTTCTTGTCGTCGCGTTCGACCCCGAGTCCGTTGGAATAGAGCTCGCCGAGCAGCGCCATCGCCTTGACGTCTTTCCGCTCCTCCGCCCGCTGGGTCGCGATCGAAAAGGCCGTGAGATAGTGGCCGCGCTGGAACGCGCCAAAGGCCATGTCGAGCTCGCGCTGGGGCGTCGGTGCGAGTGCGGCAGCGGGCGCCGCCGGCGTGGGCGCGGGCTTGCTAGGTGCGGCTTGCGGCTTACTAGGCGCGGGCTTCGCCGCAGGCTTGGCCGCGGGAGGGGGCGCCTGGGGCGCGGGCGGGGTGAGCTGGGTCGGCGTCTGCGCCGCCGAGCTCGCCATCGCGCCCGCCCAAAAGGCGATGCCGACGATGCCGACAGCGGCGCGCCGGGCGGGGGTCATGCGAGCGTCTCCGTCCGCGCGAGCCGTCGCGCCGCATCCGCCACCGCCGCCGAGAGGCCGCCGGGATCGGTAAAGACGCAATCCATGGCCACGAAGTCGGCTCCGGCAGCAGCGAGCGGCCCCACCTCGTCGAGCGAGGCGGCGAACCCCACGCAAGGGACTTCGAACAGCTCCGCCCACCACGCCACGCGCTCGGCGACCGCATCGAAGGACGGCCGGCGACCGGTGGCGTCCGGCTCGCCGAACATGACGTAATCGGCGCCGGCTTCGGCAACGAGCATGGCGTCGTGCCGGGTCGCGAGCCCGCCGCAGCCAGCGATGCGTGCGGGTTTGAGCGCCGCCAGCCCCACCTGGAACGCCTCGATGCCGTGGAGATGCGACCCGTCGGCGCCCGCACGCGCCGCGAGCTCGGCAAACCCGTCGAGGAGGAGCGCCGCGCCCCTGCTCTGGACCGTGGGTGCGATCGCCTTGGCGTGATTGATCCGGTTGCGCTCGTCCGATTCCGGCAGCCGCAGCAGCACGGCGGCGACATCGCCTGCGCCGAGCGCATCGGCGAGCCGTTCTACGAGCCCGGCGGGGTCCTGCGGCGCGACGAGATAGAGACGCGGGGCGGGACGCCTCGGTTCGGCCGACTTCTCTTTCTGCGGCATGGGAATCGAGTGCCCCCGCAATCGGGCGGTTTAGGGGCGTTTATACGCCGTCAACCCTACGAGAGAGTAAAGGCCGCAGAGCTCGCGCGGCGACCGGCACGGAGGGGTTGCGCTACTGCGAGCCCTCCAATCCCAGCTGCCGGACCAGTGCCCCCCACTTCTCGGTCTCCGCCTTGATGTAGCGCTGAATGCCCTCCACCGAGGGGGATTCGTGCGGGATCAGGCCGATCGCGAGGATCTTCTGCTGCATCTCGGGCGTGGCCATGACGGCCTGCATCTCGCCATGCAGTCGGTCGACGATCTCGCGCGGCGTATCGCGGCGGGCGAAGATCACGTGCCAGGACACCGCCTCCAGGTCTGCGATGCCGACCGCCTCGGCCAGCGGCGGAACGTCCGGGAGGGTCGGGAAGCGTGTCGCGGACGTGACCGCGAGCGCGCGCAGCTTGCCATCCTTGATCAGCGGCAGCGAAGCACCCGCCTCGGCGATGGCGGCGGCCACGTGGCCGGCTGCGACGTCGGCGATCGACTGCGGACTGTTGCGGTAGGGCACGTGGGCCATGTCGAAGTCGAATTTCTGCTTCAGCAGCTCGGCCGTCAGGTGCGGTGCTCCACCGATGCCGGAGGAGCTGTAGCTGAGCTGGCCCGGCCGCTCCTTCGCATATTTGATGAATTCGGGCACCGAGCGCACCGGCAGCGCGGTATTGACGATGAATACGAACGGCGATTTCACGTAGTGCGAGATCGGTACGAAATCGGTGAGCGGATCGAATGGCCGCTGCTTGAACAGGGTCGGACGGATCGCCATGACCGCGCTGGTCGCCACCGCCAGCGTGTACCCGTCGGGAGGGCCCTTGGCGATGGTCTCGCCGGCGACGACGCCGGCGCCGCCTGGCCGGTTGTCGATGACGACGGGCTGGCCGAGACGCTGCGACAGCTTCTCGCCATAGAGGCGCACCAGCGTATCCATGCCGGTCCCGGCGGCGAGGGAGACGATGATGGTGACGGGCCGGCTCGGGTAGCTCTCGGCGTGCGCCTGCCAATGCAGCGGCGACATCGCCAGCGTCAGCGCGACGGCGAAGCCGGCGCGGCGTGACCACGACATGGCGTATCCTCCCTCGTGCTCTTTATTCTTGTTATTCTTGTTCCGCCACGCCGTTGCGTGAGGGTCGCAGCGGTGCCGGCAAGCCGCGGCTGCCGCGGCCCTATGCCGCCTTCTTCTCCAGGTCCTGCTTCCACTGGCCGCGCGCGGCGAGGCTGTTCATCATGGCGCGGTGCGTAAAGGCGCGCTGCGCTGCGGCCACGTTCTCACTCTTGCCGGCCCAGGCTTTCTGGGGCGCCGCCTGCAGGGCGCGGCCGTAGCTGAACGTGAGCCGCCACGGCAGGCCGCCGATCCGGTTCATGGCATCGAGGTGCGCGGTCGCCTCCTCGTCCGATTGCCCGCCGGAGAGAAAGGCGATGCCGGGTACGGCAGCTGGCACGCAGGCCTTGAGCACCTTCACCGTCTTCTCCGCGACCTCCTCGACGCCGGCCTGGTTCTTCGCCTTCTTGCCGGCGATCACCATGTTGGGCTTGAGCACCATGCCTTCGAGCGCGATCTTCTGATAGTAGAGCTGCTCGAACACGGTCTTGAGCAGCCATTCCGTGACCTGATAGCAGGCGTCAGCGTCGTGGTCGCCGTCCATCAGGACTTCCGGCTCCACGATCGGAACGATGCCCTCCTCCTGGCAGAGCGCGGCGTAACGCGCCAGCGCATGCGCATTGGTCATGATCGCAGTGTAACTCGGGATCTTGGGGCCGATATCGATCACCGCGCGCCACTTGGCGAACTTGGCGCCGAGCCCGCGATATTCGACCAGCCGCTCGCGCAACCCGTCGAGGCCCTCGGTGATCACTTCCCCCGGCGAGAACGGCAACGGCTTGGTGCCCTTGTCGACCTTGATGCCGGGGAGCACGCCCGCCTTCTCGATCACCTTGACCAGCGGCGTGCCGTCCTTGGCGTTCTGTCGGATGGTCTCGTCGTAGAGAATGACTCCGGAAATGCATTTCGACATCGCCTCGGACGAGCGAAACAAGAGCTCGCGGTAGTCGCGGCGGTTGTCGGGGGTCGATTCCACTCCGATCGCATCGAAGCGCTTCTTGATCGTTCCCGAGGACTCGTCGGCGGCGAGAATGCCGCGCCCCGGTGCGACCATGGCCTCGGCGACCTTGTTGAGCTCAGCGAGGTTCATCGCAGCCTCCTCCGTCGTGATTTGAACTCGCCTTCGATCCTGCCGTCGCCCGCTGCCAAACGGCAACGGGCGGATGCTCGACTTGCGATCGCGGGCATCATTTTACCCTGAGAACCTCGACCCCCGGCAAGGCCTTGCCCTCCAGCCATTCGAGGAAGGCGCCGCCGGCGGTCGAAACATAGGTGAAGCG
>Ga0081455_10004633_pt1 | contig 15317 bp, 9 predicted proteins | sample TabmetS3T2R1_FD_70207 | JGI IMG/M metagenome (GOLD analysis project Ga0081455, IMG submission 70207) | Tabebuia heterophylla rhizosphere microbial communities from the University of Puerto Rico - S3T2R1 | ecosystem: Host-associated > Plants > Roots > Rhizosphere ... | reverse complement strand
CGGCTCGCCGGGCGGCAGCGCGTAGACCGCATCGATGCGTCCACGAATCACCCGGCCGCCGAGGACGACCGAGAAGCCGGCTTCCACCTGGAAGGGTTCACGATCCGCCCAGACCGACCGCAGGAACGCGGCCTTGAGTTCGGCGAGATCGTCGTCGAGCAGCGCGTCGTCCGCCGCACCCAGGAACGCTTCGTCGTCGAGCAGGGGTGTCAGCGCGAAACGGTCCTCGACCCAGGCGTGGAAAGCGGTACCCCGTGTCGCGGCGGCCACCGGCTGCCGGGGCATCGGCCGGGCCAGATCGGCGGCGAGCCCATCCGGATCGGCGCGAAGCCGCAGCACTTGCGACGCGGAAAGCGTCGCCGGCAACGGAACGTCGACGACCTGCGCCCGGGCGTTGCGCGCTTCGGCCAGGAGCAGTTCGATCTCGCGGTCGTAGTCCGCGTAGCGCCGCAGGTCCGCGGCGGTCACCCCTGGCCCGACGCCGGACACGAGCGGATCCGGCCCGGCCACGCCGGCCACGACGAGCGCCGCGGCTGCCTTGCGGCGTTCGAGACCGACCGGGTCCAGTACCACCGGCCAGGGCGTGGGAGCGGATTCGAGGTAGGGATTCCGGGCGCCTTTCGGCGGGTCGCCCTGCCACGTCTCGACCCGTCCGTGCCCGGCTTCCGCGTGATCGCGAAGATCCTCCAGGTACGGTGACGCGGCCCGCGCCGTCGACTGGGTCGGGCCCCACACCGCGTTGCTCGCGATGACCTTGCGCCGGGCTCGGGTGATCGCGACGTAGGCCAACCGATCCTCCTCCAGACGCTCGTGACTCTTGCAGCGGTCGTCGAAGTCCTGCCGCCACTTCGGTTCGGCGAACAGCGGATCGGCCGGAAGCGAGGACGCGTCCTGCCGCTCGCCGTAGGGCAACTCCCCGATGTTGCGCGGCCAACGGCCGTCCTTGCTACGGGCCGGGAACACGTCCGCCGTCAGGTCCGGCAAGACCACGACATCCCATTCGAGGCCCTTCGCCTTGTGCATGGTGAGGATCTGGACCGCGTTTCCGCTGACCTCGAGCGGGTTGTCGAACCCACGGTCGTAGTCTTCGGCGGCCCGGAGATACCCGAGGAATCCGTGCAGATCCGCCCGTCCGTCGAGGTCGACGTAGGCCGCCGCGATGTCCGCGAAGGCGGCGAGCGAGGAGCGCCGCCCCGCCGAAAACGCTCCGGGACTCGCGGCCGCCTCCACGTCGAGGCCGATCGTCGCGACGACCCGGGACACCAGATCGGGCAACGGCTCCCCGGCCGATCGTCGTAACGTCACGAGTTCGCCGTGGAACGTACGGACGCGGTCGTGACCAGCGGCGGACAACCCTGGCACCGTTCGCCCGTGGGCCACTTCGTCGATCGCGTCCGCGATGGCGACGACATCGGTGGGGTCGACACCTGCCGCCGCCTCCTCCAGCGGATCGATCTCGACGCTCCGGTCGCCGGCGGCCGGAAGACCGTTGCGAGCCAACCTGCCGGCGGCCGCCCCGAGCGCCCGAAGATCGTGGGCGCCCAGCATCCACCGGGGGCCGGTCAGCAGTCGCAGCAGAGCCGCGTTCGCCGCCGGGTCATCGACGAGTTGCAACGTGGCCAGGACGTCGGCGACCTCGGGCAACGTGAGGAGCCCGCCCAATCCGACGACCTCCACCGGCACACCGGCCGCTGAGAGCGCGTGGTGCAGCGGCGCGGCGTGCTTCCACGCCCGAAGCAAGACCGCGATCTCGGCGGGTGCCGTTCCGCCCGCTATCTCGGCCTGCACCTGTTCGGCCACCCAGGCACGTTCGTCGTCGTACCGCTCGTGCCGCGCGACGACAACCTCCCCGACCTCGACCCGGTCGGGACGCGGTTCGAGTTCGGGCACGGCGGCGTCGTCTCGCAAGGCGGAGGAGAGCTGATTCGCCAGCCGCAGCAGGCGCCCCCCACTGCGCTGGCTGGTTCGCAGCGTCCGCACCTCGGCGGGCCGGCCGTCGCGGCGGCGGAAGTCCTCCGGAAACCGGCCGAGGTTCGCGACCGAGGCTCCGCGCCAACCGTAGATGGCCTGGCACGGGTCACCGACCGCCGTCGTGGCCCGACCGTCGCCGAAAAGCGTTGAAAGCAAGCGGCTCTGCGCTACCGAAGTGTCCTGGTACTCGTCGAGGAAGACCGCCTCGAACCGGCTTCGCTCCAGTGCGACAACCTCGGGAGACGACGTCACGATGTGAACTGCCGCAGCGATCTGATCCCCGAAGTCGGCGACGTCCATCGCCCGCTTCTCCGCCCGGTAGGCCACCACGAGTTCGCAGAGTTCCGCGCGGGCACGAGAGGTCTCGGCGGATTCGAGCAGCTCCCGGTGACGGGTCTTCTGCCCCCGCAGGCCCTCGACCCGGGCCGCCAACGCTGCCAGCTCCCGAGCTCGGTCACGCTCGCGGCCCGCGAGCCGACGCGGGTCGACGAGATGGTCGGAGCAGGCCGATTCCAACGCCACCAGCTTTCCGACGACGGTGTCGGGCATCCAACGCAGCGACGGCAGCGCACCTCGATACGCCCGCATCACCCGATGCGCAAGCTGGAACCTGGTTGCGTCGGCCAAGATCCGTGCCTCCGGCTCGACCCCGATCCGCAGACCGTGCTCGCGAACCAGGCGTCCGGCATAGGCGTGGTAGGTGCTGACCGTCGGTTCGAGCGCGTCGTCGAGGTCGTGGTCGCCGCCCAGCAGGGTCAGCGCGTCTCGGATCTTCGCGGCCAACGACGCGGCCGCCTTATTGGTGAAGGTCAATCCGAGGACCTGCTCGGGACGTACGTGACCTCCGCCGACGAGCCAGACCACCCGCGCGGCCATCACGGTCGTCTTGCCGGAACCGGCCCCCGCCACGACGTGCAGCGGCTCGTCCGAAGCGGCGCCGATGACCGCACGCTGCTCAGGTGTGAACGGCACGCCCAGCAGCTCCGCGACCGCGTCGACGTTCATGCGGCGGCCCTCGTGTCACTCACGTCACGACACCGCAACCTTCGTCCGACCCGGGACAAGCACCCCGAAAAGTGCACCGCTTGCAGACCTCGCCCGGCGTCGCCGGGAACTCTCCAGCCAGCACACGGCTCCGCGCGGCACCCAGTTCCTCGACGAGCGGTCCGAATCCACCCTCCGGCGGAGCCTGCGCCTGCACGGTCGCACCGGCCTCGTCGCCGTCGCGCAGCTGCCACAGCTCGGCACCACCCGGTTCCGCTCGGTCCGGCAGACCGGGCATCGAGCCGGAGGCCACCACGTACTGGTAGAGCGCGAGCTGACGATCCTCGGGCACCTTCTTCGGGGCGAGCTTCGATCGGCCCGTCTTGTAGTCGACGACGACGTAGCGCCCGTCGGCATCGCCCTCCACCCGGTCGACCCGGCCCCGCAACGTCACCGGGCCGGCATCGGTCGGCACGTTGACGTCGAAGGACACCTCGCTCGCCACGAACTCTCGGCCGCGCTCGGAGACGAGGTGGGCCAGCAGCCGACGGATCGCCCGCCGCGCCTGCTCCCGCTCGTTGGCCTGCTGCCAAGGAACTTCGTACCCCAGCGCACCCCAAACCCGGTCCAGCTCGGCGAGCAGAACCTCTTCGTCCGGGGGCAACACGCTGCGGGAAACGAGGTCCGCCAGCGCATGGACCACCTTCCCGAACCCGACTGCGACGGTCGCGGGTGTCTCCGAGCGCGCCTCGTGCGCGAGGAACCAGGCCAACGGACAGTCCTCGAGCTTGTTCAACGTCGACGCGGACAGTGGTGTCGGCTGTGCCGGGTCGTAGCGCTCCCCCTCGCTGCGCGGCAACATCCCCCACCATCGAGTCGGATCGGCGGCGGACGCCAACGGTCGACCGTCGCCGTCCCGCGCCGAGGCGAGCACCGCAAGTCGCCGGGCGGCAGCCGCCCGAACCTCAGGGCTCCGCTGCGGATCGACCGCTTCGCACCGCAACGCGGCGACCAGCCCGGAGAGCGTGCGTGGACGCGTCGGGCGCGACGCCTGCTCCCACACCGGTACGCCGAGCTCGGCGAGGAAGCGGGACGGACGCTCTCCGTCCTCAGCCACGCTCGACACGGCGGTCACGAGAAGCAGCCGGCTGGCCCGGGTGCAGGCGACGTAGAACAACCGTCGCTCGTCGGCGAGCGCCTCACGGGTGTCGGGCGGCGACTGCGCCCCGCCCGGTCTCAACTCATCCGGGTTGAGCAGCGATCCGCGAGGACGCAGATCCGGCCAGGACGTCTCCTGGACTCCGGCGACCACCACCACCTCCCATTCGAGGCCCTTGCTCCGGTGCGCGGTCAGCAGCCGCACGCCATCCCGGGGAACCGGGCGTTCCTCCTGCGTTCCTGCCGGGATCTGCTGTGCGGCAAGGGTTTCCAGCAGCGCCGAGACCTTGATGCCGACGCGTTGTTCCTGGGTTCGAGCGACGGTGTCGAACAACGCGAGCACGGCGTCGAGATCGCGGTCCGCCGCGCGGGCCTCGGTATCCCCACGCCCGGCCACGGCCGCGAGCCGGCGCCGCCACCGGCTCTCCGACCACAGCGACCACAGGGCGTCGGCGGGGGTGCCGCCGGCTCGCAACAACCGTCCCGCGTCGGCGAGTGCCGCCGCGAGACGGCGGACGCCCGACCCTTCGCCCGGCGGGAGCACGTCCAGCAGCGCCGGTTCGGCGACCGCCCGCCTGATCAAGGTCTGAGCGGCGGACGGCAGCTCTTGCGGGTGCGCCAGCCGTTCCGCCTGGCGTAAGCCCCGGCCGACCCGGCGCAGCTCGGCGGGATCGGCGCCGATCAATGGTGAGAGCAGCAGCTCCCGCACCCATTCGTCCGTCAGTTGCGCCGGATCATCCGCGCAACGCAACGCCAACAACAAGGGCGCGACCGCCGGTTCGGCGGACAGCGGAAGCTCGTCCGCCGCGACCTCGACCGGGACGCCCATGGAACCCAACGCACGACGGAGCAGCGGCACCGACGCGCCGGAGCGGACGAGCACGGCCATCGACGACCACGGCACCGCGTTGTCGAGATGTTCACGACGTAACCGATCGGCGATCCACTCCGCCTCCGCGCCTTCGGTCGGCAGCGTCGCCACCCCTACCTCGCCCGGCTGCTCGGACGGCACCAGATGCCGGTGCGCGAACCCCTGCGGCACAGGGAGTTTGGCGGCCACCCTCCGGGCCGCCTCGACCAGCGCGGCACCGGAACGGCGGCTCGTGGTCAACGCGACGACGGGGACGGGCGCCGGTGGCCGACCGGGCACGCCCTGGCCGAACCGGGACGGGAAGTCGAGGATGCCCCGTACGTCGGCGCCGCGGAACGCGTAGATCGCCTGGTCCGGATCGCCGACCACCGTGACGTCGCGACCGTCACCGGCGATCGCGAGAAGCAACGACTCCTGCAGCGGGTCGGTGTCCTGGTACTCGTCGACCCAGACGGCGCTGTACCGAGCCCGGAGTCGCTCCCGCACGTCCGGCTCCCCGGCGACCGCCGCCGCGCGAGCGACGAGCTCGGTGTAGTCGAGCAGTCCCTGGGCTTCGAGACTCTGCTGGTACTGCTCGTAGAAAGCGGCGACCGCGCGCCAGTCGTCCCGGGTGTTTGAGGCGTCGGCGAGATCCGCGGGGGTCAGCCCGAGCAGCTGTGCCCTGGCGACCAGCGCCCGCACCTCCTCGGTCAGTCCGCGGGTGTCCAGAACCGCGTCCAGCGGAGCCGGCCAGGGGCGGCCGTCGGCGAGGTCCCCCCGCAGCAGTTCGCGGATCACCGAGTCCTGCTCGGGCCCGGTCAACAGCTGGGGACGAGGCGATCCCGGAGCCAGCCGCGCCCGCTCCTCGGCGAGCAGCGCGAGGCAGAACGAATGAAACGTCCACGCGGTCGGCGCGACGTGCCGACCGGCCAGTCGCAGTGCGAGACGCTGACGCAACTCTGCCGCCGCCCGCCGCGAAAACGTCAACAACAGCAACGATTCCGGTGCCGCACCGCCCTCGACCCGCCGGGCGACCGTCTCGACGAGGGTCGTCGTCTTCCCGGTTCCAGGCCCGGCCAGGACGAGCAAGGGGCCGCCCCGATGCGTCGCGACCCTCTCCTGCTGATCGTCCAACCGGACCGGCGCCGTCGAACCCGGTGCGGTGTGCAGGAGACGGAAGGAGACGGTCACGCAACGATCAGACCACAGCGCTCGGACACGACACCGGCACGCCGCACGCAAGATCCACAGGTTCTGCGACCGAATCGACGGCCGCCGGAGGCCGGAGGTTCACCGGCCGTCCCATCGAGCGTGAGCCAGGTCCACCCGCGAGCCGTCGCGGGTGAGCGGCACCCCCTCGACGGCCAACCGGGAGATCGCCTCCGCCGGGTGGGACGGCGCCGGGTGGCCCGTCGAGCGAACCACCCGCCACCACGGAACCTCGTGACCGAACCGGTGCAGCACGTTCCCGACGACCCGCCCGGACCGGAGCCCGACGAACTCGGCGACGTCTCCGTACGTCAGGACCCGGCCAGGTGGAATCAGCTCGACCGCCTCGAGGATCCGGCGAGCCGTCGGCGGATACGGACCCGCCGGCTCGCTCAGTAGGTCGGCAGGCTCGGATCGACCTGGTGCGCCCACGCGAGGACCCCACCCTGGACGTGCACCGCGTCGCGGAATCCGGCGTCCTTCAAAACGGCCAGTGCCTCCGCGGACCGGACACCGCTCTTGCAGTGCAGGACGATCTGCCGGTCGTTCGGCAGCGACGCGAGCGCCGATCCGTTGACGATCTCGCCCTTCGGGATCAACACCGACCCGGGGATCCGCACGATCTCGTACTCGGCGGGTTCCCGAACGTCCACGATGTAGGGGTTCTTGCCGGCGTCGATCCAGTCCTTGAGCTCCTGTGCGGTGATCGTCGATCCGACAGCCGCCGCGGCGGCCTCGTCGGAGATCGTGCCGCAGAACGCTTCGTAGTCGATGAGCCCGGTGATCGGCTCGCCGTCCGGATCCTTACGAACCCTGATCGTCCGGTAGGTCATCTCGAGAGCGTCGTAGACCATCAACCGGCCCAGCAACGTCTCGCCGATGCCGGTGATCAGCTTGACGGCCTCGGTGGCCATGATCGAACCGATGCTCGCGCACAGGATGCCGAGGACGCCGCCCTCGGCGCAGGAGGGAACCATGCCGGGCGGCGGCGGCTCCGGGTAGAGATCGCGGTACTGGATGCCTTCGACCTGCGAACCGTCCGGCCCGGCCGGCGGATTCGCCCAGAACACACTGGCCTGGCCCTCGAAGCGGTAGATAGAACCCCAGACGTACGGCTTTCCGAGCAGCACGCACGCGTCGTTCACCAGGTAACGGGTGGCGAAGTTGTCGGTCCCGTCGACGACCAGGTCGTACTGGCCGAAAATCTCCAGGACGTTCGACGAGTCCAACCGATCGGTGTGCAGGTTCACTGTCACGTACGGGTTGATCTCTCGTACCGAGTCCCGCGCCGACTCGGCCTTCAGCCGGCCGACGTCCGACTCGCCATGGATGACCTGACGCTGCAGGTTCGAGGAGTCGACGACGTCGAAGTCGACGATCCCGAGAGTGCCGACGCCGGCCGCGGCGAGATACAGCAACGCGGGCGAACCCAAGCCGCCTGCGCCCACCGCGAGCACCTTGGCGTTCTTCAGCCGCTTCTGACCGTCGGTCGCGACATCCGGGATGATCAGGTGGCGGCTGTAGCGCATCACCTCGTCACGGGTCAGTTCGGCGGCCGGCTCGACCAGCGGGGGCAGCGACACGACAAGAGCTCCTTCAGCGCAGAACACGACCGGTTACGAACAAAACGAGCGATCCGAGCACCGGACTCGGATTTCTTGTTTCACCACAAGTTTCCCAGGGCCGCTTGCATTCCGGACCCGCGGGTCGGACGACGCCCACCCGCCGGCACCCGTCGGGCGCCCACCCGCCGGCGCCCAACGGTCAGCGGCGACGAAACAGCCCACGTCGTCGGTGGGTCTGAGGGGGCGAAGCATCCGCGGCGACGGCCTCGACCGGACTGGACGTGACGGGTTCGGGATCCTCGGACGCCGAACCGCCGGTGGCCGGGGCCGGACCCGAGGCTTCGGCGGCAGGGGGCTCCGCCAGGGAGAACTCCGGCGTCAGGAGCGGCGCCGAGGTCACCCCGGCCTCGGCAGCTTCCGCCGACGATTGCGGCTGGCTCGGCTGCGGCTGGGATGCTGCTGGCGGCTCGGGCGGCGGGGACGCCGGCGCGGCGGCGGACGGCGGGGATGCCGGCGGCTCGGGCGGCGGGGATGCCGGCGCGGCGGTGGTCGGCGTCACCGCGACGTACTCGCGCGGCGGCGCGAGCGCGGGTCGGCGGGTCAACAACGCCTGGGCGAGGGCGAGTACCGCCTCGTCGACGTGGTCGGTGATCCGGCGCTCGGTATCGCGGGTCGAAACCGTGACGATGTCTCGAACCGCGTCGCGCAGGTAGTCCCGGACGAAGTCGCGGGTCGCGTCCCGGACACCCTTGCGGACGATGTCGGCGATCTCGTGCGCGTCCGGGCCGGCGGCGACACGCGGCGTCTGAGCCAACTCCGCCTGCGCCGCCCGCAGCGACGCGATCTGGCCGCCCAAGACGTTGATCTGCTCGGGAACCCCTTCGAGGCGAGGCAGGACCGCGGCGAGCGCGGCATGCACCCGGGCCGTGTCGTGCGACGTCGCCTGCTGGACGTCCTCCAGGGCGGACAGCGTCCGTCCCAGCTCGGCCACGCTCGGGCCGAGCGCACTCGCCACGAAAGGCGCCATCTGCTCGGGCAGGGTGCGCAACTCGGTCCGCATCCCGGCCAGCCCATCCACCAGGTCGCCCACGGACGGTCCGTCCCGGTACGGCTCGCCGGCCGGTTCCGATGCCAGCTCACGTAGCCCGTGCAACTCCGACTGTGCCTCGGCGAGGCGTTGGCTCAGCTCGGCGATCTGCGCGTCGTGTTGCTCGCGCAGGGTCTGCATGCCGGCGCGGAACTGGTCGGTCAGCTGGGAGACCGCACCGCCGACCGCGTTTTCCACCACAGACCGCAGGTCGTCGGCGCTCTCCGCGGATCGACGAGCCAACCCGGCCTGGATCTCGGCCATCAGCTGCACGAGCTGGCGCTGTTCCTGGACCTGCTCGTCGACCGCGGACTGAAGGAGGGCCGAGAGCTTGTCGCCCACCGCGGTCCCCGTCTCGTCCCCGGGGTCCGGCTCCCGCGCCGGACCGGTGTTCACCTGCGGGGCGGGTGGCGGAACCGGAGGCGTCGGCCGGGTCGGTACACCCCCCGGACCGTCGGCGACGGGGCCCACCGCCGAGCCCCATTCGCCGGCATATCCCTCGGACATGCCGCGATACGGATGTTCGTTCGGCACCCCCGGCGGCGCCTCGGTCGGCTCGGTCATTCCACCCTCCGGCTCGGACCCAACAAGATGGAACAGGCTACCGACCGAACGGCCCAGCCGGTCACCACCCGAACGCGCGACCGAGCGGAGATCAGGCGCTCTTGCGCGGAGCCGCCTTCGCCTTCTTCGCCGGCTTGGAGGTTGCCTTCGACGCGGTTGCACGCGAAGCGACACCTCTCGTCCCAGCGGCCGCATCCCCGGGCGCCTTTCTCGGCGCGGTGCGCCGGGCACCGGCGCCGGACTCCCCCGGGCTCGATCCGCCGTTGCCGCGCGCCTCCTTGGCCGCCTGAACGCTGGCGCGCAGGGCGGACATCAGGTCGACCACGTCCGCACGTTCGTCGGCCCCATCCGCCGCCCCCGGCGGGGAGATGACCTCGTTCCCCTCGATCTTCGCCTGGATGAGCGCCTCCACCGCCTCCCGGTACGCGTCGGTGTAACCGCTCGGATCGAAGTCCGACGCGAGCGATTCGATCAGCGACGTCGCCATCGCCAGCTCCTGCGGTCGTACCTCGACGTCCTGGTCGAGGATCGGGAAGTCGACATCACGAATCTCGTCCGGCCAGATCATCGTCTCCAGCAGGAAGACCCCGTCGCGGACCCGGAGCGTGGCGATCTGCTCCCGTTGTCGCAGCGCCACCTTGACCAGCCCGACCCGTCCGGAGGAGACCAACGCGTCGCGCAGCAGCGCGTACGGCTTGAGCGCGGGCTGGCCGTCGGGCTCGACGAAGTAGCTCTTGTCGAAGTAGATCGGGTCGACCTGGTCGAGCGGTACGAACGACTCGACCTCGACGTTGCGGTTGCTCGTCAGCGGCAGCTCGGCCATGTCTTCGTCGGTGAGCACGACGGTCTCACCCGAGGGCAGTTCGAAACCCTTCGCGATGTCGGCGTACGCGACCTCCTCGCCGTCGGCGGCGGCGATTCGCTGGTACCGGATCCTCGATCCGTCGCTGGCGCGCACCTGATGGAACGACACGTCCCGCATCTCGGTGGCCCGGTAGAGCTTCACCGGGATGGTGACCAGGCCGAAGCTGATGACGCCCTTCCACACGGCTCTCATACGGAAATGATGTACCCGCCGTCGTAAACCGTGCAGGATCGGCGGCATGCCGAAGGCCGGCGAGACCCACGTGGAGATCGGCGGACACCTCGTTCGCCTGTCCAATCTGGACAAGCCGTTGTATCCGGACGGGTTCACCAAGGGTGAGGTGATCCACTACTACACCTCGATCGCGCCCGCGATGCTGCCGCACCTGACCGACCGTCCGGCGACCTTCGTCCGCTTCCCCGACGGAGTGGGCCACGAGTCGTTCTTCACCAAGAACGCGCCGCGCGGGACGCCGGACTGGGTGCGAACCGAGAACTTGCCGGCTCCCGGCTCGCAGAAGAACCGGGCCACGATCGACTACGTCGTGCTCGATGACGTCGCGTCGTTGGTCTGGGCCGCGAATCTGGCCGCGCTGGAGATCCACGTTCCGCAATGGTGCGCGGTCGGCGACGGCAGCGCCGCGCCACCGGACCTGATCGTCGTCGACCTCGATCCGGGACCACCGGCGAACATCGTCGAATGCTGCCAGGTGGCGCTCATGGTCCGCGAGCTGCTCGGCCCGACAGCGGTGGCCAAGACGAGCGGCTCGAAGGGGATGCAGGTGTACGGGCGGTGGGACGGCGGCGACAGCCGGGCGGAGATGAAACGGATCGCGCAGGAACTGGAGGCCGAGCATCCGGCGCTGGTGGTGTCCCGGATGACGAAGGTCCTTCGCGAGGGCAAGGTGCTTGTCGACTGGTCGCAGAACCACACGGCGAAGACGACGATCGCCCCGTACTCGCTGCGCGGACGCGAACATCCGACCGTGTCCACTCCGATCACCTGGGACGAGGTCGAAAGCTGCCGAGACCAGAAGGATCTGGTGTTCCGCGCCGAAGACGTCCTGGAACGAGCCGCCGCGCACGGCGACCTGTTCGCCCCCCTGCTGCACGACTGATCTCCACCCGCCCTCCGCAGTACCGCAGTACTGCGCTCCGGTTTGTTGCCATCCACCTCCGGCTTGTGACCATTTCCGAGGGGCGAAAAATGGCCACAAACCGGAGAAGAACCAGGCGAGCCCGCCAAGACGACGGAGACAGGACCCGGGATCGGACGGGTCCCCGCCGGCGCGGACCGCTGCGAGCCCGCCCCGGCACCGGATTCGGCAGTCGCCGGTTACGGTGGTCGCAGTGGTGGCGATCGTTCACCGGAAACACCCAGGCGGAGGTCCCACGTGGAGGTCAAGATCGGCGTTCAGTTCGCGCAGCGCGAGCTGGTGTTGGAGAGCGGGCAGACCTCCGCCGAGGTCGAGAAGGCGGTGGCAGACGCGCTCAAGGGCGCCGGCGGCGTGCTGACGCTCGTCGACGACAAGGGGCGCAAGATCGTCGTGCCGGCGGACAAGCTCGCCTACGTCGAGATCGCCGAGGCGGAGACCCGCCGGGTCGGCTTCGGCGGCTGACACCCGGCCGCGGGCGCTCAGTCCCGGCCGGCCGGGAGCAAGTTCGTCTGCGCGGATACGGAGAGCACGACGCGGGTCGCGCCGTCGGGCGTCCGGGACAGCAACGCGATGAAGATCACCCCGTTCGCGCCGTCGGCATCGCGGTAGCGGGCCCCCGAGACCTGGCAGAGCTGGCCGCCGGTCACCGACGTGGCACATCCCGCTGCGTCGAGCCGGAATCCGCCGGCCTCGACGTGGGGGACGACGGCCGCCACGGCGACGTCCGGCTCACCGCCGGTCTCGAAGGTGGCCCGCAGCGTGGAGCAGAGCTCGGCCCCCGGCGGATCGCACTCGAGGTGGGACGCCCACGCGGTGGGGACCAACGACCGCGCGTACTGCGGTGTCAACGGCGCGTTGTCCGGGAATCCCGCCCCGACGACGACCGCGGCCACGCTGCCCGGAAGCGAGACCCGCGGCAAGAACCTGGATGCCGCAGCGATGCCAGGCGGCGGCGTCGTCAGCTCGATCACCCGTTTGCCGTGCAGCTTGACGTCCACCATGCAACCGAAGAGCGCGAACTCGGACTCGTCGCAGGCCACCTTCGAGACGCTCGCGCCGTTTGCTTTGACGAACACGCGCAGATCCTCGATCAGCTGGCGCGACGTTCGGCCCGGATCGGAGATGCAGTACGAGGACGGGATGGCGCAGGCCGTCGACGTCTCGTCCCGCCGGGCCAGCGCAAGGGTGGGCAGGTGGTCGACGAACGCTTGCGCCGCGGCGGCCTGTTTCGGCGAGAGAGCCGGCTCGTCGCCGAAGCCGTCGCCCGGCGATCCCGCCAGGACGCCCGCCAGGGCGTAACCGCCGACTGCGAGAGCACCGGCAAGGGGAACGACGAACCGGACGCGCAACCGCTCCCGCGTCCTGGTCAACACCCGAGCCGGACTCCCCCGCACACCTGCCTCGATCGGCGCCGAACCGGACATCCTTGAGTCACCCCGAGGCGACGATGCGGCTGCCGCGAGCCCGGTTCCGGCGCGTTCCGGACGGCTCTGCGGAACTCCCGCGTACACTAGGGCCCGTTAAGACGTCGTGGGCGCGGAGCCGATCAAGTCTCCAGCAGCCCCTTGCGTGATCGGTCGCCCCAACGGTGGCGCGGCCGGAGGATATGTGCGTGGCGCCCGCCACGCGTGGCGAACCAGGAGCAAGACCCATCGGAACCTCCGTGCAAGACCTTGACCAGACGATCCCTGCTTCGCGGACCGACGAGGACGTGAAGCCCGACATCACCCAGGACGACCTCCCAGGCGTCGTCACGTTCGCCAGCCTCGGCGTCCGACCCGAAACGCTCAAGGCGCTCGACGCCATGGGCATCTCCACCCCGTTCGCGATCCAGGCGCTTTCGCTGCCGATCGCGTTGGCCGGCCACGATGTGATCGGCCAGGCGCGAACCGGTACCGGCAAGACGCTCGCGTTCGGCATCCCGCTGCTCGAGCGCGTCGAGATCTCTCCCGACCACGACCGCGCCCCGCAGGCGCTCGTCGTCGTCCCGACGCGTGAGTTGTGCATCCAGGTCGCGGACGACCTGACCCGGGCCGGCGCGGCGCGCGACGTCCGGGTCTTGGCCATCTACGGCGGCCGTTCGTACGAACCGCAGGTCGAGGCGCTCAAGGCCGGCGTCGAGGTCGTCGTCGGCACCCCCGGCCGCCTGCTCGACCTGGCCCAGCAGGGCACGCTGAAGCTCGACGGCATCCGCATGCTGGTACTCGACGAGGCCGACGAGATGCTCGACCTCGGCTTCCTGCCGGACGTCGAACGGATCCTCGCCCGAACGGTCGCTGAAGGTCGCCAGACCATGCTGTTCTCGGCGACCATGCCCGGCGCGGTCGTGACCCTCGCCCGGCGGTTCCTCGTCCGGCCGACACACGTCCGTGCCGAGATGCCGGACGAATCGCGAACCGTGCCGAACACCTCCCAGCACGTCTTCCGGGCCCATGCCATGGACAAAGCGGAGATGCTGGCCCGGGTCATGCAAGCCGAAGGCCGCGGGCTCGCGATCGTGTTCTGCCGGACCAAGCGCACCTGCCAGAAGGTGGCCGACGACCTGACCGAACGCGGTTTCGCCGCGGGCGCGGTACACGGTGATCTCGGCCAGGGACAGCGCGAGCAGGCGCTTCGCGCCTTCCGTTCGTCGAAGATCGACATCCTGGTGGCGACGGACGTCGCGGCCCGAGGTATCGACGTCGACGGCGTCACCCACGTCGTGAACTACCAGTGCCCGGACGACGAGAAGACCTACCTGCACCGCATCGGACGCACCGGCCGGGCCGGTGCGTCCGGCACCGCGGTAACGTTCGTCGACTGGGACGAGCTGCACAAGTGGGCGCTGATCAACCGTGCGCTCGACCTGCCGTTCGGTGACCTCCCGGAGACCTACTCGACCTCATCGCACCTGTTCGAGGCACTCGGCATCCCGGCAGGGACGAAGGGCACGCTCCCGCGCGCTTCGCGTACCCGCGCCGGGCTCGACACGGAAGAGATCGAGGACCTCGGCGAGACGGGACGGGCTCGGCGCGGCCCGAAAGGTGGTTCCCCCGCGGGTCCCGTGCGGACCCGGCAGCCCACGAAGACCCGGCGGGCGCGGACGCGGACCCGTGGCGGCGGCGCGGCGCTCGCGTCGGTGACCGAGAACGCCGGGGCGCGGGAGGCCTGTGGCCCGGATTCTTCGTCACCTCCTGCCGGTCCGAGCTCCGTCACGAACCCGGTAGCTGCCCCCCGCTCGACCCCAGTTGGCGACGCACCCGCGCGGCGGCGGCGCGGCGGACGTGGTCGCGGCCGAGGCGGGAGCGACCGGTCCGCCGGCGGAGCGGCGGACGCCGCGAGCGCCTGACCAAGGCCCATGCCCGCTCTCGATCCGGCCGCGTGCCGGGCGTTCGTCCGCGCAAGAGCGCGCCCGGCGATCTTGGCCACGGCTCGAACCGACGGGCGCCCGCACGTCGCGCCGGTCTGGATCGATCTCGAGGACGACGACACGATCGTCTTCAATACCGGCGAGAGCACAATCAAGGGACGAAACCTGGCCCGCGACCCGCGGGTCTGCCTGTCGGTCGACGACGACGAACCGCCGTTCACGTTCGTCGTCGCGCAGGGCCTCGCGCAGCTCTCGGCCGACTTGGGGGAGGTGCGTCGTTGGGCCGGACGGCTCGGCGGGCGGTACCTGGGCCCGGATCAGGCCGAGGCGATGGCGAGGCGCAACGGCGTGCCGGGGGAACTGCTCGTTCGCGTCCGGGTCAGCTCCTGGGTCGGCATGTCACGGGTTTCGGACTGATCGGGGAAGGCCGCCCTCAAACGACGTCGAAACCCCAGACCTCGTTCGCGGCGGTGACCGGCGCCGTCGGCCGGGCGCAGCAGCACTAACTGCTCGAAGCCGGGCGCCTGGTCGACCGCGCCGGCTCGACCGGCAAACCGCC
>Ga0081455_10004632_pt1 | contig 15327 bp, 18 predicted proteins | sample TabmetS3T2R1_FD_70207 | JGI IMG/M metagenome (GOLD analysis project Ga0081455, IMG submission 70207) | Tabebuia heterophylla rhizosphere microbial communities from the University of Puerto Rico - S3T2R1 | ecosystem: Host-associated > Plants > Roots > Rhizosphere ... | reverse complement strand
GCCGCTGAATACAATTTGCTTACTCATTTTATTTTTCCTAATCCCTACCCCTATCAATCAGCAGTAATGCTTGCCGTAGTTTAGGGAAGGAACGATTTACAGTACGTGTGCTGATGCTTCCTGGGTTAAAGTTAGTTATATATATTTCTGCCGCTAAATACACTTGCGCCTACCCTCCTGCTCACACCAGACAATCCTTAATTGATGCCAACACCATATCATTTGCTACGCCGGTGCGCACTTCCACGTTACCAAGCTTCACCGGTAGCACCAAGCGAAATTTTCCAGCAACCACCTTTTTGTCTCGTATAATATGCGGCAGATAGTCTTCCGGCGCCATTCCCACCGGACCGCTTACTGGCAGACCAGCACGAAATAGCAGCGCCCTTACACGTTTAGCATCGACGTCGCTGAACTGGCCAAGACGGCGCGCGGTTTGCACCGCCATCATCATGCCTGCAGCAACTGCCTCACCGTGCAACCATTTCCCATAACCCATATGGGTCTCAATAGCATGACCGTAGGTGTGGCCAAGATTTAGCAGCGCCCGCTTTCCCTTTTCGCACTCGTCGGCAGCCACTACTTCAGCTTTTAGCTCGCAGCAACGTAGGATACATTTGGCTAGAGTATGCGGCTCTAGCGCAAGCAGCGCATCCAGGTTGCACTCAAGCCAGCTGAAAAAATCTGCATCCAAAATAATACCGTACTTTATTACTTCCGCCAGTCCAGATGAAAACTCACGGCGCCGCAGCGTAGCCAGGCAATCCATATTTATAACAACCGAGGCCGGCTGATAGAAGGCACCGATCATATTTTTTCCAAGTGGATGGTTTATCGCTGTTTTACCACCGACCGATGAGTCCACCTGGGAAAGAAGCGTAGTAGGTACCTGTATTAAACGCACACCGCGCTGATAACTCGCTGCAGCGAAACCTGCTAGATCGCCAATAACTCCGCCGCCCAAAGCAACAATCGTTGTGTCTCTGCCGTGGGGTTTTTCCAGCAGGGCGGTGAAAACCTGGTCTAGTACTTCTAGCGATTTATACTGCTCGCCGTCAGGCAGTATCAGTTTATCAACTGATACACATCGCTTGGTCAACTGCACACGCAACGTGTCCAGATACAGTGGCGCAAGGTTGTCATTAGTCACCACCATCACGTTGTCGCTGCGCGTAAGTGGCCAGAAAGAATCTGGGTGATTAAATAACCCAGCTGCGATAGTAATCGGGTAGCTGCGCTCCCCTAATGTAACGATAATCCTCTCCATAGTACGCTCAATTACCTTTTTTGCACCTCATTCATGAATGAGTATTCGTACATAGATACCAGCTGGGTGACGATATGGAGCGTGTTGGACACATGGTTTTCCTCTTGTCTATGGACCTTATCAACCCTAGGTTGGCCGGATAAGACTGCAGCGTTGCGCACTTTACACCAATTATAGATTATATTCTTCTGGATAGCGGTAATATTGACCATGCACTTCAGCTATAGCGGCCATGTCCCCGCGCTTTCCCGACAAACTGCATCTTCATAGGTTTGTTAAGAATGCGCGTGTTGGTTAAATGATACAGCATATCGCCAGGAATGCCTTTAGCTAGCTCAATGGTGGAGTGATAGGCAAACAACTTTATGTTCCCGATGTAACGGCTGCTAATGTACCCTTCGTTAGCGAGAGTGCCTACGATATGACGCACTTCTACGCCGTCATCACGACCTATTTCTATGCGATACAGATCCATATCGCCAACCTTGCAACCTCTACTACGTTCGTTAGTCTTGCGGCGAGTACGGCGTTCTATAACTGTCTCCTGCTGGATAATTATCGGACGTTCGCCCTGTGCCATTTTCAGCAGCACCGCTGCTAGTGTTTCTATATCCAGTCCTTCTTCCAGTTGCAACTTTGTCAACAGTGAACCATACATTTTAATATCGCTGCTTTTTAGCTGGTTCTGCATCTTTGCTGTGAAATTCTCCAGACGACGAGCGCTTAATACCTCTGCAGGCGGTAGCGAAACTTCTGGAATGGTAAGCTTCATTATGCGTTCTATATTGCGCAGCAGGCTGCGTTCACGGTTTTCTACGAACATTAGTGCACGACCGGTACGGCCGGCACGACCGGTACGGCCAATACGGTGCACATAAGACTCATAGTCCAGCGGAATATCGTAGTTCACCACCAAACTGATGCGATGAACGTCAAGGCCACGGGCTGCCACGTCAGTGGCTACAATAATATCTATACTGCCATCTTTCAGACGCTCCAGCGTCTGCTCGCGCAGCGCCTGGTTCATGTCGCCGTTCAGTGCTGCGCTATTATAACTGCTGCGTTCCAGCGCCTTGGAAACTTCCAGCGTAGCGTTTTTTGTGCGCACGAATATAATGGCTGCATCAAAAGCTTCTGCTTCCAGGAAACGCACCAGCGCTTCGTTTTTACGCATCCCGTGCACCGTCCAGTAGCTCTGGCTAATATCTGGACGGTTGGTTACGCTGGACTGAATGCACACTTCCTGCGGATCCTTCATAAAGCGGTAGGTAATGCAACGTATTGCAGACGGCATTGTTGCGGAAAATAGCGCTGTCTGGTGTTTCACCGGTATCTGTGCAAGAATATTTTCAACATCTTCTATAAAGCCCATGCGCAGCATCTCATCGGCTTCATCCAGCACTAGTCCGTTAATATTCGACAGGTCCAGCGTGCCGCTTTTAATATGATCCAGTAAGCGTCCAGGCGTCCCTACCACAACCTGCGGACCCTTGCGCAGTGCGCGTAACTGTACGTCATAGCCTTGGCCGCCGTACAAGGCAACTACGTTTACACCTTTAAGATTTTTTGATAACCCTGAACAGGCTGCACTGCACTGAACCGCCAGCTCACGGGTTGGCGCCATAATTAACACCTGCGTTACAGCTCTTTCTTGATTTATCTTATGCAGGAACGGCAGGGCGAAGGCCGCTGTTTTACCGCTGCCGGTTTGCGCCATCCCCAGTACATCATGGCCGGCTAAAATATGCGGAATACACTCAGCCTGTATTGGTGACGGTTTTTCATAACCAATATCGCGAAGTGCCTTTAGTATAGGAGCTTTTAGCCCTAGAGTCGCAAAAGATGTTTCCACTTTATACATGCACACGTGCCTCATTTTTTCCAGTATACATCCATCAGACTTAATACATTCCTTTTCATCAAAATTATTAAATTTTATTTTTCTTTACAACGAAACACAAACCATCACGCTTCCCAAGTTGTGAATGCTGTTAGAACATCCTCTAAACACGGTTGGCTTCCTTTATGCTAAGACGGATGCGGCCCTGACGGTCCACTTCCAGTACTTTCACTGGCACTTCCTGACCTAATGATAAATAATCAGCAACTTTATCCACGCGCTTATTAACTATTTGTGAAATGTGCACTAGACCTTCTTTCCCGCCACTGAAGGCAACAAAGGCACCGAAGTCAACGATACGTGTAACTTTACCACTATATATGCGACCAACTTCTATTACCGAAATTATCTCATCAATGCGGCGGAGAGCGTAACGTGCTTTTTCACCGTTTGTTGCCGCTACGGTAACAGTACCGTCATCTTCAATTTCGATAGTTGTTTCTGTCTCTTCAGTAAGTGCGCGAATGATAGAGCCGCCTTTACCGATCATGTCCTTGATCTTCTCCTTACCTATATTTATTCTAGAAATACACGGCGCTAATGGAGATATCGAAGCACGCGGCAGGCTGATTGCCTGCTCCATTACGTCCAGGATATGCATGCGCGCATTCTTAGCCTTATTTAACGCTATCTGCATTATTTCTATTGTAATGCCTTCTATTTTTATGTCCATCTGCAGGGCAGTTACGCCTTCACGGCTACCGGCTACTTTCAAATCCATATCTCCAATATTATCCTCTTCACCCAAAATATCCGATAGCACTACAAAGTTGTCGCCTTCCTTCACCAAACCCATCGCGATGCCGGCAACAGCCGCTTTTATCGGCACTCCTGCATCCATCAGCGCCAGTGACGTACCACAGACAGAAGCCATTGAAGATGAGCCGTTTGATTCGGTTATTTCAGAAACTACGCGCACAGTATACGGGAATTCATTTACTTTAGGCATTACAGCAAGTACACCGCGTTTAGCAAGACGGCCATGACCTATCTCGCGACGCTTCGGCGACCCCATCATGCCAGTTTCACCGACGCAGTACGGAGGGAAATTATAGTGGAGCATAAAACGGTCTGTACGTTCGCCGGTCAGCTCATCGATATTCTGCGCGTCGCGCTCTGTACCGAGTGTTACGGTAACTAGTGCCTGGGTTTCCCCGCGGGTGAATAAAGCAGAACCATGTGTGCGCGGCAGTACATCAGTGCGTACATCCATGCTACGGATCATATAGTTTTCACGTCCGTCGATTCGCGGTGCGCCACGCAGTACGCGGCTGCGCACCACCTTTTTCTCCAGGTTGCTGAGTATATCCTGGATCTCTCCTGCCTCTAGGGTTGCCTCCTGGCTGGTCAGTACGCTCACTACATCTTCCTTAATTGCGTCAACCTGGGCGGAACGTTCCTGCTTCGAAGTAATGCGATAGGCATTACCCAGGCGTGATTCTGCCAGTTCCGCTACACGCGTATGCAGATAGGCGCTGGCTTCCCGCGCCTGCCACTGCAATTTCTGCTTACCAGCTTTAGCTACTAGGTCTTTGATGTTTTGGATAACCACTTGCTGCTGTTCATGGCCGAATACGATAGCACACAACATTTTATCTTCACTCAGCAATTGTGCTGATGATTCCACCATCAGTACTGCCTTGGCGGTACCGGCAACTACCAGGTCCAGGCCGCTTTCAGCCAGGTTGTCTACGGTCGGGTTAAGTATGTATTGATTGTTGATATAACCAACGCGTGCCGCGCCTATTGGTCCGCTGAAGGTAATACCGGACAGGCTTAAGGCCGCCGATGCACCGATCATCGCTACTATATCCGGGCTCACCTGCGGGTTTAGCGATACTACTGTTGCGATAATCTGCACTTCATTCAGTAAGCCTTCCGTGAATAATGGACGTATCGAACGGTCTATCATACGTGATATTAGTATTTCTCCTTCGCTCGGACGGCCTTCACGACGGAAAAATCCACCTGGGAAGCGGCCCGCTGCATAAGTCCGTTCCTGATAGTTAACTGTTAGCGGTAATAAACTATGTCTTGGTGAAGCTTGCCTAGCGCTTACTACGGTAACTAGTACGGCAGTATCGTCCATGCTTACCATTACTGCAGCAGTTGCCTGACGGGCCATCAGACCTGTTTCTAGTGTTACGACATGCTTCCCATATTTAAACTTGCGAACAATATTCTTTAGCAAAATTACATCCTTTTTCGGTGTGCTCTGTGCCAACACCGACTGTACCTTCGAATCTATCATCCTATCCTTGCTACGCATGGAAGGTTCTTGTTTAGCGACGCAGACCCAGGCGTTCTATCAGGCTTGTGTAACTAGCCACATCTTTCCCCTTCAGGTAGTCCAATAGCTTACGACGCCGTGAAACCATACGCAGCAGACCACGACGGCTGTGGTTATCTTTTGTATGTGAAGAAAAGTGACCACGCAAGTTGCTTATCTTAGCTGTTAAAATCGCAACCTGAAATTCTGTTGTACCGCTGCTTAAATCATCAACAATTTTCGCTTTTTCTGAAACACTTATATACATTCTCATACTCCCAATTTTATTCTTTAATATATTAGAACCTATATATTATCCTTTCAGCTTGTGCAGTATTATGCACCGATACCTAAAAAGCACTGCGTATCCCCTTCTATCATGCGTACGAGGCCCAATACTGCACCAGAGTTTTAGGCTACACATATGCTCTAATAGTAGAATATGATAGTCGAATAGGAAGGTTAGTTTTCTTAAACTTTGTAAATCAAACAGCATTAGATAATTTTTTTATAAAATCCGAACCAGCATCCAGGACTTTGTTTTTGAAATTGGACTACATTCGCTTATTTCAACAATATCGCCAATTTTGCTTTCATTCTTATCGTCATGTGCGTGTATCTTCATTGTACGTTTTATGAATTTTCCATATATCTTGTGTTTTATAAAACGTACAATTGATACAACTATTGATTTTTCCATTTTAGTGCTTACAACTATACCTTGCAAAGTACGTTTCTTCTCAATCATTACACACCTTCTCCTTCTCAGTCAATGATGTCTTTACGCGAGCTATCTTGCTGCGAACCTGCTTCAATAGGTGAGTTTTCCGCATATTGCCATTTGCTACCTGCATATTTATATTCAATCTATCACGCAGTATATCCCGCAACTCTATTTTCAATTCTGCAACTTTTTCTTTACGCAGTTCTTGTTTTTTCATTAAATCACCGTCTTAGTTACAAATGTTGTTTTTATCGGGAGTTTTGCTGTTGCTAGCTTAAATGCTTCTCTGGCTAGCTTTTCAGAAACTCCAGCTATTTCGTACAGGACTTTTCCTGGTTTAATCAATGAAACCCAGTATTCAACGTTGCCTTTCCCTTTACCCATACGTACTTCTAGCGGCTTTTCAGTTATTGGTTTATCTGGGAAAATCCTAATCCAAATCTTACCTTGACGCTTAACAGCACGTGTCATTGCACGACGTGCTGCTTCTATTTGACGAGCTGTCAGACGACCACGACCAACAGCTTTCATCCCAAAAGTACCAAAGTTAACATCCATACCCACTACCAGGCCACGGTTGCGACCTTTTTGCATTTTACGGAATTTTGTCCGCTTTGGTTGTAACATTAGCTACTCTCCCGGCCTTTACGCTGTTGCTTTTTAGGTTTCGCCATATGTGAACATTTTTCAATTGCAGTTAGACACCCTAAGATCTCACCTTTGAAAATCCATACTTTTACACCAATCACACCATAAGTTGTGTGCGCTTCTGATGTGTTGTAGTCTATATCCGCACGCAGAGTGTGCAACGGAACACGACCTTCGCGGTACCATTCTGTACGTGCAATTTCAACACCGCCCAGGCGTCCACTTACTGAAACTTTAATACCTTGTGCGCCTAAACGCATAGCGTTCTGCACAGCACGTTTTACCGCACGACGGAACATCACTCTACGTTCAAGCTGCGATGATATACTGTGCGCAACAAGTTTTGCATCTACTTCAGGTTTACGAACTTCAACTATATTAATCTGCGCCGGTACGCAAGCAATATCTGCTACTGCCTTACGTAGTTTTTCTATATATTCGCCTTTCTTGCCAAGAACGATGCCTGGACGAGCAGTGTGGATAGTAACCCGGATGCTCTTAGCTGGACGATCTATAACCATGCTTGAAACCGAAGCTGTAGACAGTTCCTTAGTTAGGAACCGTCTAACTTTAAAATCGTTGTCCAGGTTGTCAGCGAATTCTTTGGTGTTTGCATACCAAGTAGAGTTCCATGTTTTTACAATCCCCAGGCGAATACCATTAGGATGTACTTTCTGACCCATTCCTAGTCTCCAGAGTATTAGCGATCTGACACAACCACAGTGATGTGGCTGGTGCGCTTCAATATACTATTTGCATAACCCTTACCACATAGATAAATACGTTTCTTGCTTGGACCCGCATTTACGAAAATCTTAGTTACTTTCATATCAGATATATCTGTACCATCGTTGTGTTCAGCGTTAGCAATTGCAGACCCCAGTACTTTCTTAACCAGACCTGCAGCTTTTTTGTTTGTGTAGGTCAGAACTTCCATAGCTTGTGACACTTTCTTACCGCGAATCAAGTTAGCTATTAGGCATAACTTTTGAGCAGAAGAACTTGCGCTGCGAAATTTAGCAATCGTTTCCATTCCTTCCTCTTTCTTACTTAGCGTTTTTTAGCCTTTTTATCAGCATCATGGCCGCGATAAGTACGCGTCTGCACAAATTCCCCTAGTTTGTGGCCGACCATGTCATCTACGATGAAAATGGGTACGTGCTTACGTCCATTATGGACAGCGATAGTTAAACCGATCATTGTTGGGAATATCGCTGAACGACGAGACCAAGTTCGAATAGGCTTTTTGTTACAACTTTCTACCGCTTTCTCTACCTTATTCAGCAAGTGCAGGTCAATAAATGGCCCTTTATTGATAGAACGTGGCATGGTTTATCCTCTAATATTCTTTGCTACGGCGATGTACGATGAACTTGTCAGTACGCTTATTGTTACGGGTCTTTTTACCTTTTGTCTGAATACCCCACGGAGACACAGGGTGCTTACCAAAATTACGACCTTCACCACCACCGTGCGGGTGATCTACTGGGTTCATCACCGTACCGCGAACTGTCGGACGAATACCACGCCAGCGGCTTACGCCAGCTTTCCCTAGGACACGTAACATGTGTTCAGCATTACCTACTTCGCCCAAAGTGGCGCGGCATTTAGACTGAAGTTTGCGCATCTCACCAGAACGCAGACGCAGTATAACAGAAGCCCCGTCAAGGGCAACAATCTGAACAGAAGCACCAGCTGAACGAGCCAGCTGACCGCCCTTACCTGGTTTCATCTCAACGTTATGCACAGTGGAACCCACAGGGATATTGCACATTGGCAAAGTGTTTCCTGCTTTAATGGCTGCCCCAACGCCAGATATAATTTTATCACCGTACTTCATGCCTTTAGGAGCGAGAATATAACGACGCTCACCATCTTTGTACAAAATAAGCGCAATGTTAGCAGAACGATTAGGATCATATTCTATACGTTGTACTACTGCAGGAATGCTGTCTTTGTTGCGTTTGAAGTCAACTATACGATAATTTTTTTTGTGGCCACCGCCTATATGGCGCGTAGTAATCTGTCCATTGTTGTTACGCCCACCGGAGTTCTTTAGTGTTTCCAGCAAGGGAGCATAAGGTTCTCCTTTGTGCAGCGAATGGTTTACCACCTTAACAAGGTGGCGACGACCCGGAGATGTAGGTTTACATTTAACAATTTTCATTGTTATCACTCCTATCCTCTTCGCCGCCGATGCCCGAAAGGCTATTACCTGCTTTCATAGTTACATAAGCTTTTTTCCAATCGCTACGATGACATAGATACCGTCTATTAAATCTTTTTTTACCTTTCACCACTAGGGTTTGCACGTCATTTACTTTCACTTTAAACAGTTTCTGAACAGCTGCTTTAATTTCTGCTTTTGTTGCATATTTAGCGACTTTTATAACTAGGGTATTGTTCTTTTCCATAGCTAGAGATGCTTTTGAAGAAACATGTAGCGCGTGCAATACCTTCAGCAGACGTTCTTCACTAATCATTTCAGCATCTCCTCAACTTTTTTCACAGCTGAAGCTGTCATAACGATCTTATCGAAGGCTATTAGGCTAACTGGGTCAATACTTTTAGCGTCACGCACATCTACTTTGTATATATTCCGTGCAGCCATTAACAGGTTTACGTCTAGTTCACTTGTTATTATCATAACATTTTCCAATTCCATCTCTTTCAGTTTTCGTTTAAGCAACTTTGTTTTCGGGGCTTCAACATATAACTGCTTTACTATCATTAAACGGTCTTGACGTACCAGTTCAGACAGTATACTTTTCATAGCACCACTGTACATCTTCTTATTCACCTTCTGGCTGTGATCTTGCGGCTTCGCCGCAAAAGTTACACCACCTTTCCGCCAAATAGGGCTCCTCACCGTACCTGCACGTGAACGGCCAGTACCCTTTTGACACCAAGGCTTTCTACTGGAACCCGCAACTTCTGCCCTGCTCTTCTGAGCACGTGTCCCTTGACGTGAACCTGCTGCGTAAGCCACAACCACCTGATGTACCAGTGCTTCATTAAAGTACCGCCCGAAAGTATTTTCAGAAACCTTCAGCGCTATTTGCGTGTCTTTTAATAGTAATTCCATTACTAGTTACGCCTTAACAGCCTGTTTAACGATAAGGTTCCCACCTGTTTTTCCTGGTACTGAACCTTTTACCAGCAGCAGGTTTTTTTCTATGTCTACGCGCACTACATTTATACTTTGAATAGTTACGCGTTTGTTACCCATTTGGCCTGCCATTTTCTTACCCTTGAATACTTTTCCAGGAGTCTGGTTATGACCAATAGAACCAGGCATGCGGTGTGACAATGAGTTCCCGTGTGTAGTGTCCTGAGTACTGAAGTGCCAGCGTTTTACAGTGCCTGCAAATCCTTTACCTTTAGAAGTCCCAGTAATATCTACTTTTTTAATATCAGCAAACCATGACACGGTTATGTTCTGGCCAGCAGTTATGTTTTCCCCCTCTTCTAGGCGAAATTCCCACAAACCACGGCCTACCTCAACACCTGCCTTTACGAAATGACCGGCTTTTGCTTTGGTTATACTGTTGGCCTTTTTGGTGCCAGTGGTCACTTGGAAAGCATAGTATCCATCTTTATCAAAATTTTTAACCTGAGTAACACGGTTAGCTTCTATTTCTATAACTGTTACTGGAGTCGAAACGCCATCTTCGCTGAAGATGCGAGTCATGCCAACTTTACGTCCGATTAAACCCTTCATTGTTTCAACCTTTAAATATTTAACTGATTAATCCAGGCTGATATGCACATCTATGCCAGCAGCCAGGTCTATACGCATAAGAGCATCAACGGTCTTTTCTGTAGGCGAAAGAATGTCAACCATACGCTTATGAGTGCGTATTTCATACTGATCACGCGCGTCTTTGTTAGCATGCGGAGATATAAGAATAGTAAAGCGCTCTTTGCAAGTCGGTAGCGGTATCGGACCGCGCACCTGAGCACCGGTACGCTTGGCAGTTTCAACGATTGAAGCGGTTGTTTTATCAATAATACGATGATCAAAAGCTTTTAAACGAATACGGATTCTTTGGTTCTGCATAATACCAAAACTCCAATTTTTAAAATTATATTTAAATATCCATGGATGGGCAGGCATATCATCCATTTGCAGTGATATGAGACCAGTTACATAAGTTAATATCAAAGTTTTGTTAATTATGTTCACCTATAAATTTTACTTAGCTTTACGGGCTTCGATAATTCCCTTCGCAATGTTGTGCGGTGCCTCATTATACTTAAGAAACTCCATAGAGTAAGAAGCACGTCCCTTCGTCTGGGAACGCAGATCGGTAGCATAACCGAACATTTCAGATAATGGTATCTGCGCACGAATGGTTTTACAGGTAGTCGTTTCTTCCATACCCGAAATAATACCGCGACGACGATTTAAATCACCAATCACATCCCCCATGTAGTCTTCAGGAGTTTCCACTTCAACCTTCATAATCGGTTCAAGCAGAACTGGTTTTGCCTTCATGAAGCCTTCTTTGAAGGCTATGGAACCTGCGATCTTAAATGCAATTTCAGATGAGTCTACTTCGTGGTAAGAACCATCGAAGGCCGCAACACGCACGTCTACGATCGGATAACCAGCTAGAACGCCGCTCTTCATCTGCTCCTGAACGCCTTTCTCCACCGCAGGCACGTATTCTTTCGGAACTACGCCACCTACTATTTCGTTTAGGAACTCATAGCCTTTTCCACCCGGTTCCATAGGTTCTATACGTAGCCATACGTGACCAAACTGTCCACGCCCACCGGACTGACGAACAAATCTACCTTCCTGTTCTACGATAGTGCGGATCGTTTCTCGGTAAGCAACCTGTGGCTTCCCAACGTTAGCTTCTACGTTAAATTCACGACGCATACGGTCTACGATTATTTCAAGGTGCAGCTCACCCATACCGGCAATGATAGTTTGACCAGACTCTGCGTCTGTCCATACGCGTAAAGACGGATCTTCCTGCGCTAAACTATTCAGAGCCAAACCTATTTTTTCTTGGTCGGCTTTGTTTTTTGGTTCAATAGCTACAGATATCACCGGGGCTGGGAACTCCATGCGTTCAAGTATTATTGGTGCAGACAAATCGCATAATGTATCCCCTGTTGTCACATTTTTCAGTCCTATTGCTGCAGCAATGTCGCCTGCGCGCACTTCCTTAATCTCTTCACGTTTATTCGCGTGCATTTGTACTAGACGACCAAAACGCTCACGTTTTTCTTTCACAGAGTTCAGCACTGTGTCGCCGGAGTGAACTACACCTGAGTAAACGCGTAAAAAAGTAAGGTTCCCTACAAACTTGTCGGTTGCTATTTTGAACGCCAGTGCAGAGAACGGCTCATTATCGCTAGAGTGACGCTCAATGTTTGTTTCGCCGTCGTCCAACATCCCCTTTATTGCAGAAACGTCTGTTGGTGCAGGTAAATATTCAATCACTGCGTCCAGCAGTGCTTGTACGCCTTTATTCTTGAAGGCTGAGCCACATGTTACTAGTATTATTTCGTTGTTCAGAACACGCTTCCGAAGGCCGTGTTTAATTTCTTCTTCAGATAATTCTTCATTGCTTAGGTATTTGTCCATAAGTTCTTCGGAAGCTTCAGCGGCTGACGAAACCAAGTGTTTGTGCCATTGTTCAGCAAGATTGTGCAGGTCAGTAGGTATCTGTATATAAGAGAAAGTTAAGCCCTGGTCCACTTCGCTCCAGTTAATTGCTTTCATTTTAACCAGGTCTACAACGCCAGTGAATTTGTCTTCTGCACCGATGGCTAGCTGAATCGGAACCGGGTTAGCAGCAAGACGGGTTTTCAGCTGTTCAACCACACGCAGGTAGTTAGCGCCCATGCGGTCCATTTTATTAATGAACGCAATACGCGGAACTTTATATTTATTCACCTGACGCCATACAGTTTCAGACTGCGGCTGCACACCACCTACTGCACAGTAAACCATGATAGCACCATCTAGCACGCGCATGGAACGTTCTACTTCTATAGTAAAATCAACATGTCCAGGTGTATCGATAATGTTGATACGGTGTGCATCAAACTGTTTAGCCATCCCAGCCCAGAAACAGGTTGTGGCAGCAGAAGTAATTGTAATACCCCGTTCCTGCTCCTGTGCCATCCAGTCCATAGTTGCTGCGCCATGATGAACTTCACCGATTTTGTGGTTCACACCGGTATAGAAAAGAATACGTTCAGTAGTTGTTGTTTTCCCAGCGTCGATGTGTGCACTAATACCGATATTACGATATAGTGTAATAGGTGTTATACGAGACATTTTTATCCTATATTACTTTACGAGTTCCTGCTCATTACCAGCGGTAGTGAGCAAACGCCCTGTTTGCCTCTGCTATACGGTGAATCTCTTCACGTTTTTTCACAGCAGCACCTTTGCTTTCTGCCGCCTCTAATAGTTCGTTCGCCAGACGTATAGCCATAGATCTCTCACCGCGTTTACGAGCAGCTTCAATTATCCAACGCATTGCCAAAGCATTACTGCGAACTAGACGAACTTCTACTGGTACCTGATAAGTCGAACCACCCACTCTACGTGATTTAACTTCTACAGTTGGACGCACATTTTCGATAGCTTTTTCAAAAGTTGAAAGAGGGTTTTCACCAGAACGCTGAGCTAGTGTTTCTAGCGCAGTATATACAATCGTTTCTGCGGTAGCTTTTTTACCATTTACCATCAGAAGGTTAACCAATTTCGCCAAAATACAAGATACGAACTTTGGATCTGGCAGAATTTTACGTTTAACCATTACACTACGACGTGACATTTCATACTCCGTTTGCCGTTTTTTAACCATTTTCGTTACTTCGAACCATTAAGCCTTCTTCACGCCGTACTTTGAGCGGCCCTTCTTGCGGTCTTTAACGCCTGAGCAGTCAAGCGCACCACGAACAGTGTGGTAACGAACACCAGGTAGGTCTTTCACACGACCGCCTCTAATCATTATTACTGAGTGCTCCTGCAGGTTGTGACCTTCCCCCCCTATGTAGGAAGTTACTTCAAAACCGTTTGTTAGACGAACACGGCATACTTTCCGCAGCGCTGAGTTCGGTTTTTTTGGAGTTGTTGTATACACGCGTGTACATACACCACGTTTCTGTGGGCAGGCTTCCAGTGCTGGAACGTGACTTTTAGCAACCTTCATTGAGCGTGGTTTGCGTACTAGCTGGTTAATTGTTGCCATTTTTAATATCCTAGGTTTTTCCGTAATCCTTCTGCAAACGGAATGGAATGCATAAGTAAAAACTACGTTAAAATGTGTCAATAAAATATAATATACAAACATACAACCGCTTTCCCACACCATATGCTGTGGCTGTTCTTCAGTCAGCCTTATGAACGAAGTATAACTGCTGTGCGAAAAATGCGCAGTCAATCCTCTTGCGGGAATCGAGTTTCCAAGTGCATATAGCTTAAGCGGTGACGTACGAAGCGCAGAGGAGCACTGAAGGCCAGCAATAGCGAAAAGCAACAGATAATGCATGACTGTTACATACAGTAGGGTTTAGCGACTAACCCTACCGCTTCATATACTTTTGACAACGTTACGCTGGCCTGAGCACGGGCTTTTCCCAGCCCATCACATAGCACTTTCGTCAAATAGGCCTCATCCGCCCGCAGGATATGATAACGCGCCTGAAGTGGTCTTAGCATATCTGCTATTGCATCGGCCACCGCGCCTTTAAGGTTGCTGCACATCTTTCCCTCGAAAATTTGTTCCAGCTGCGCCATAGGAGTCCCGCTTACGCAAGATAAAATCTCTAGCAGGTTAGAGATGCCTGGTTTGTGTACGGGATCATAAAGGATAAGCGGAGGCGCATCAGAGTCAGTAACTGCGCGCTTAAGCTTTTTTATCACAGACTTAGGATCTTCTAGCAGAGTGATAACGTTATTGCGATTAGAATCTGATTTTGACATCTTTTTTGTAGTATCTAGTAATGACATAACGCGTGATCCTGACTTGGTCATAAATGGCTCCGGTACGTTAAAAACTTCCCCGTATAGTGCATTGAAACGCTTGGCGATATCGCGGGTCAACTCCAGATGCTGTTTCTGATCCGAACCTACTGGTACCTTATTGGTCTGGTACAACAGAATATCTGCTGCCATTAGTACTGGATAGTCAAAAATGCCTGCATTTATCTTATCTGCATCTTTAGCTGACTTTTCCTTAAATTGGGTCATGCGACTTAGTTCTCCGCAAGAGGTATAGCAGTTTAGCAACCAGCCTAGCTGGCTGTGCTCTGGCACATGCGACTGAATAAATACTGTACTTTTTGCCGGGTCGAGACCGCAGGCAATATACAGCGCTAGAACATCTAGCGATGCCTTACGCAGCCGCTGCGCGTCCTGACGTGCGGTAATTGCGTGCAGATCAACGATACAATAGATGCATTCATAGTCATCCTGCATGCTCACCCACTGACGCAGTGCACCCATATAATTGCCAATCGTAAGTTCTCCTGACGGCTGTGCGCCG
>Ga0081455_10004631_pt1 | contig 15332 bp, 10 predicted proteins | sample TabmetS3T2R1_FD_70207 | JGI IMG/M metagenome (GOLD analysis project Ga0081455, IMG submission 70207) | Tabebuia heterophylla rhizosphere microbial communities from the University of Puerto Rico - S3T2R1 | ecosystem: Host-associated > Plants > Roots > Rhizosphere ... | reverse complement strand
GTGCCTGATCTTGCCGAGACGCCCGAGACGCGCGAGCCCCGCCACTTCCCTGAGCACGATCATCAACAGCGCGAGCACGACGAGAGCGAGAAGCGCCGCCGCCGCCCAGCCGATCCAATCGTCGCGCGCGATGAGCGCCAGCACGTAGTCGTAGAGCCAGATCGAAGCGAGCAGGCTGACGAGCGCGCCGAGCGCTGAGACCAGGATTGTGCCCCAGCGGAGCCCGCGACCGAGATCGGCCGCGGTGCGAAGCCGGGGGGTCGGAACCGGCATCGGCTCCGATGGCGCCGGCACGGGTGGAGCGAAAACCTCGATCTCCTCCACCTTGAAGGCGGCGGGCTTCCGCGTGTCTTTCTTGTTCATGCCAGGCAGTCTCCGATCAGCGTCTCGATGGCGCGGTCGAGGCGGATATTTGGGAACGGCGCGAAGCCGCCGGAAGGGAGGCGGACGGGATTTGGCGGCCTGAAGCGCACGAACCGCATCTCGCCTTGCTCGATCTGCCAGCCGCGGAGTGCGGCCTCGGGGTTGGCGGGAAGGTCGCCGGGAAAGATCGCGAACTCCTCGTTGCCGTCGAAGCGCCGCCGGCCGATGGTTTCGCCGGGGAGCGGGTAGCCGACGATGCAAGGAAGCCGCTCGCCGCCGCGGCGCGCTTCGCCCTCGCGGGTGGCGCGGATCGCGGCGAGCGCCAGTACCTTCACTTGCGCTCCGGTGTAGACCAACCGGTCCATGGCGCGGTTCGCGATCTTGGCGAGGATATCCTCGAGCCGGTCATGGCTTTGATGATGGAGATGATCGGCCTTGGTCGCCGCGAGCACGACGCGATCGATGCGGGGACCGAACAGGTTCGACCACAGGCTGTTCGATCCGGTGCGGAAGCATTCGAGGATCTCGGTCATGGCGCGTTCGAGATCTGTCATGGCGGCCGCCCCGCCGTTCAGCGCCGCGAGCACGTCGATGAGCACGATCTGGCGGTCGAGCCGGGCGAAATGGTCGCGAAAGAATGGCCGCACGACATAGGTCTTATAAGCTTCGTAGCGGCTCTCCATCATCGCCCACAGCGAGTTGCGGGGGAATTGCTCGATGCCTCGGGCATCGAGCGGGGCGAAGGTGAGCGCGGGCGAGCCGGCAAGATCGCCTGGCATGAGGAAGCGGCCGGGCGGCAAGGTCGAGAGTGCGTTCGGATCGGAACGGGCCTCGCGCAGATAAGTCTTGAACAGATCGGAGAGCCGTTCGGCGACCGCCTCGTCGGAGGGGTCGGACGGATCGACCAGCCCGAGCGAGGCATGAAACAGGCGCGCCGCTTTCTTGCGGCCGGGCTTCGCGCTCTCCTCGAGCGCCGAGCGCGACCAGGCGCGATAGTCGAGGCTGAGCAGCGGCAGGTCGAGCAGCCACTCGCCGGGATAATCGACGATGTCGATATGCAAAGCCTCGCGGCCGAGCTGGCGCTTCCAAAATTTTGTCGAGCTGTAGTCGATGGTGAGCCTGAGCTGGCTGATGCGGCGGGTGCTTTCCGGCCAAATCGGGGGATTGCCGGTCAGATCGGCGAGATGCTTTTCGAAGGGAAAGCGCGCCACGAACGCGTCGGGTTGCGGCTCGAGATAGGCGCGCACCAGGCGCCCTTGCGCCGCCGCGTCGAAAAACGGCAGCCGTGCCCGGGCCATCAGGTTATGCACCAGGGCGGTGATGAAGACGGTTTTGCCCGAGCGCGCGAGCCCGGTGACCCCGAGCTTCACCGTCGGCGAAATCAGGCCGCTGGCGAAGTCCGCGAAACTGCGGGCCGCATCGCCCGCGGCCTGGCTATAGGTGGAAAGCGGCACGAATCACCCATCCTTCGAGCTATTTCCAGGCACGGGCAAGCCGGCCATGCACGGCCACAATTGGCCCCGTCTGATGGCCCCAAACATGACGAAAATGCAACGGTTCGATTTTTGGCGTTCGTGCCTTTGTCAAGCGGCGTGACTGTCTTGACTTGTCAATCGGCATCCGTAAATACCGGGCCTTGGATCGGGAGCGAACGACGCGACCCGGAAAAGGGAGCGGGAAAGCGGACCCCTCGGGGAAAATGACTCTCATGCGGGCGAAAAGAAAACTTTCGGAAGATTACCGTCCCTCTGAGGACGAGCCCTTCATGAGCGAAAGTCAGCGGACCTACTTCCGCCGCAAGCTGCTCAACTGGCGCGAAGAGATTCTGCGCTCGACCAAGGAAACCCTCCAGCACCTCCACGACGATTCGGCGCAGCATGCCGATATCGCCGACCGGGCGACCTCCGAGACCGAGCGCGCGCTCGAGCTTCGCGCCCGCGACCGTCAGCGCAAGCTGATCGCCAAGATCGATGCCGCGCTCATGCGGATCGACGACGGCACCTACGGCTATTGCGAGGAAACCGGCGAGCCGATCAGCCTGAAACGCCTCGATGCCCGCCCGATCGCGACCTTGAGCGTCGAGGCCCAGGAGCGCCACGAACGGCGCGAGCGCGTTTACCGCGACGAATAAGCCGTCATTCCGGCGCCAGCCGGAATCCAGAAGCGGCATGCACGGTGTCGGTTGCCCTGGATACCGGCTTTCGCCGGTATGACGAGAACTCACCGGATCGGCTTCCGCCCGCCACCCTTCTTAGGGCCGGGCTACGATCGGGAAATCGAAGATCGTGTCGGGGTAGGGCTCTGGATCCAGCGTAAAATGCCACCATTCGAGGGGATAGTTCTTGAAGCCGCGCGCCTCCATGGCTTCGACCAGCGTGGCGCGATTGTCCTTTTCCTCAGGGGCGAGACCCGACGCTGCCGTATTGGCCTCGACATCGAAACAATCGAAGCTCGTGCCCATGTCGAGGCTGCCGTCTGACCCGGGACCTTGTTGCGGCACCGTGCAGGGGAGCGGCGTTGCGGTTTCAGTCTCGGCTGGCGGCTCCGAACCAAGCTTGACGATGGTGAGGTCGAGCGTCGCGCCGCGCGAATGGCCCGAGCGCGTGGCGATATAGATGGGGAACAGCGCCGATTTCGGCAGGTTGGGGTAGTGGGTCGCCTTCTCGGCGGGATCGTCGGGCTTTTTCGCCCATTCGACGAAGGAAGCGACCGCCCGCGCTGGGCGATAGCAATCGTAGACTTTGAGCGTGAGCCCCTTGGCGCGGAGATCGGCTTGGACCGCGGCGAGCGCCTCTGCCGCCGGCCGCAGCAGCACGCATTCGGGCGCATCGTAACCGGGCACGGGCGCGCCGGTGAAATTGTTGCGTCCGGCGTAGCGCATGTCCTGGAGGATGGTCGGGTCGATGTCGCGGAGATAGACGAAGTCCTTAGGCATCTCCGCGGCGAAGGCGGGTGCGCTGGCGGAAGACAGTGCTACCGCTGCGACACAAGCGAGGCTGAAGGTACCGGCGTGCATCCTGTCGTCACTCCCTTGATTTCTACCTGCCCCTCGTGGGGAGGTCCGGCGGCGCGCTAAGCCACGACGTGGCGCGGCGCGACGCTGGGGTGGGGGCGCTGCGCTCGAGCGGCAGAACATAGCGGCAGAATATATTGCAATGACAATCACCCCACCCGGCTCGGCCTTCGGCCTCGCTGCCCTCCCCATCAAGGGGAGGGATGAATGCCGACGCAAGAGGACAAGGCATGCCGGAATCGCCAAAAAAAACTCCCCGCCGGGGAGGCGGGGAGTGGAGAGTTTTGGGGGACTGACATGACTGGCCTCGGCCAGTCGGTGTCGGACCATTAGCAGGGAACTACCGGCGTCCTTGCGATAGAGGCGGGTGAAGCTACCGGCGTCGCTCCATACGCTCGCCCTTACAACACAGGGCTATCGCAAGCTCGGAAGGCTTGTTTACAGCAACGAAATGTTAATCACAAGCGAAACCGACCGTGACAAAGCGGCAACAGTCAAATTGAAATCCCCGGGCCCAAAGCGGTTTTTTCGGCTGGTTTCGGCCAAAGATCGGCCCCTCGGCCTGCATTGCCGGCGCCCCCGAGCTGAAATCGGCAGAGGCCCAGGCGTTGAGCTCCGGTGCGATGACATTGTGCCTCAATTCAACTCGAATCGGCTATTTTGCGCCCCATGACCGATATCGACGCGCCGATGCGCTACGCCGCGCCCGCAGCCGACCGTAGCGAACGCGACGGCAGCGTGGGCCTGGTCGTGCTGCTCGCGCTCGCGCTCGCGATCGGCGCGGTCGGACTTGCCGTCATATCGCGCGAGATGGCGGAGCCCTTCGTGCTCGCGGTCCTCGCCGGCCTCGCCGTGATCGGAGTGTTCTGCCTGTTCGCGGGCGCCGTCGGCATCCTCCATTTCGGCGCCCGCCAGGCGCGCAACGACGTCACCAAGGCCTTCGTCGACAATCTGCCGCAAGGCGCTCTGATCGCCGATAGCGCCGGCCGCGTGCTCTATGCCAACGAGGCTTATCGCGATCTGCTCGGCCTCGATGCTGCGGCGGCGGTGCCCGCGCCCGATCGCGCCTTCGCCGGCAACCCGAACCTTGCCGAGACGATCTTCCGGCTCGCGCGCGCGGCCCAGCAAGGGCGCGCCCTCAAAGAAGAGTTCCGCCTGCCGCCGCCGGGCGAGGAAGAGGATGACGCCGGCGTTTCGCCGCGCTGGTTCCGCATCGCGGTCCAGCCGATGCCGGCCGATCCAAGTTCGGGCCGCAAGGGCGGGCTCGTGGTGTGGCAAGTCGATGAGATCACGCTCGAGCGCGCACGCGCCGAGGCAAGCTTCGCCAAGGTGCAGGCGGCGATCGCCTATCTCGACAGCGCGCCGGCCGGTTTCTTCACCGCCGACGCCGGCGGCAATATCGATTATCTCAACGCCACGCTCGCGCAATGGCTCGGGCTCGACCTGTCGGAAGTCGCAGGACGGCCGCTCAAGCTCGGAGCGATCATGTCGCAAGACAACGCCGCCTTGATCGCGCCGAAGCCGGGCGCTCCGGCACAAGGCGCGACGCGCCGCTTCGACATCGACCTCGTCAAGGCCGACGGCACGAGCCTGCCGGCGCGCATCCTGCATCGCCTGCCGCGAGGCGGCGCCGCGGGGCGGCTCGCCCATGCGCTCGTCCTCAACCGCGCGCCCGGAGAGCTCGAGGAGGCCGGCGCCGCCGAGCTCAGATTCGCGCGGCTGTTCCACGCCGCCCCGATCGCCATCGCCACGGTCGACCGCGACGGCTTCGTCAGCGCGACCAACGCCGCCTTCATGCGCCTCTTCGCCGCCTCCTTCGAGGAGGGCCGCAAGCTTGCCCTCGACGGCCTGGTCGATGTGGACAGCCGCCCCGCGCTCCGCCGCGCGCTCGAGTCCGCTCTCGCCCGGCAGGGCCTGATCGAACCGGTCGACATCGCTTTCGCCGGTGCGCGCGAGCGGAGCGGCAGGATCTATCTCAGCCCGATCGAAGGGAGCGAGGGCCACGACGAGGCGGCCATCGCCTATGCCATCGACACGACCGAGCAGCGCGCGCTCGAAATGCAGATCGCGCAAGGGCAGAAGATGCAGGCTGTCGGCCAGCTCGCCGGCGGCATCGCCCACGACTTCAACAACATGCTGACGGCGATCATCGGTTTCTCCGACTTCCTCTTGATGAACCACCGCCCGACCGATCCGGCCTTCCAGGACATCATCAACATCAAGCAGAACGCGAACCGCGCCGCGGGCCTCGTGCGCCAGCTGCTTGCCTTCTCGCGCCAGCAGACCTTGCGCCCGCAAGTGCTTCAGCTCGGCGACGTGCTGTCGGAGCTTTCCATCCTGCTCGGCCGTCTGCTCAACGAGAATATCGAGCTCACGCTCGACCAGGCGAGCGAACTCTGGCCGGTGAAGGCCGATCTGCATCAGTTCGAGCAGGTGATCATCAATCTCGCCGTGAACGCGCGCGACGCCATGCCGGACGGCGGCAAGCTCGTCATCCGCACCGCCAATGTCGGCGAGGGCGAAGCGCGCGCGCTGCCGCCGCGGCAATTGCCGCCCGGCGACTACGTGCTGATCCAGGTGATCGACACCGGGACCGGCATGAGCGAGGACGTGCGCGAGAAGATCTTCGAGCCGTTCTTCTCGACCAAGGAGGTCGGCCGCGGCACCGGACTTGGCCTCTCCACCGTCTACGGCATCGTCAAGCAGACCGGCGGCTATGTCTTCGCCGACAGCGCCATGGGCCGCGGCACCACCATGAGCGTCTACCTGCCGCGCTATATCGAGACCGCGTCCGAGATCGAGGCCGAGAAGGTCGAGCGCCCGCCCGAGAAGCCGAAAGACCTCACCGGGCGCGGCACCGTGCTCCTCGTCGAGGACGAGGACGCCGTCAGAAGCTTCGCCGTCCGCGCGCTCGCCCAGCGCGGCTATCGCGTGCTCGAAGCCACGACCGGCACCGAGGCGCTCGAACTCTTCAGGAGCCATCACGGCGACGTCGATCTCGTGGTGAGCGATGTGGTGATGCCCGAGATGGACGGGCCGACGCTCTGCGATGAGCTTCGCCGCGAGCGCCCCGACCTCAAGGTCATCTTCATTTCCGGTTATGCCGAGGACGCCTTCCGCCAGCACCTGGCCGAGAACGAAGACTTTATGTTCTTGCAGAAGCCGTTCGACCTGAAGCAGCTTGCCGCGGCGGTCAAGGCCGCGCTCGAAGGCTAGCTTATCCCATCGCCGAACAGGGCTTCCCTTCGCCACAGATCGCGTCTACACGCGAGGCGAGATTCATCGCGCCCCTCGGAGTTGTCGCGTGCCTGATTACGAAGTCGTGCCGCCGGAGGAAGAAGGCAAGCCTACGCGCCGCCGCCGCGCCAAGCCGCGCATGCCCTCGCTCACCATCGAGCGCTACGGCGGACGGCTGATTTATTTCTGGTTCGGCATGCGCTTCGGCGCGCTGATGAAGCTGTTCCATCGCGGCCGCTACAGCTTCACGCTCAACTGCATCCCCGACGCGCTCGCGCTCTTCCTGTGGGTGCCGTGGAACTCCGTGCTCTACTGGATCTCCGAAGCGAAGTACCGAAAGCGCGCTGAGGCGCTGCCGCTCGACAAGCCGCCGATCTTCGTCATCGGCCATTGGCGCACCGGCACGACCTTCCTGCACGACCTCTTCTCGGTCGATCCCGATCTCGCTTACCCTACGACCTATGAGTGCTTCTTCCCGCATCACTTCCTCCTCACCGAAGGCCATCTCGACAAATACATGAAGGTGCTTCTGCCGCAGAAGCGTCCGCAGGACGACGTGCCGGTCGGATTCGACCGGCCGCAGGAAGAGGAATTCGGCATGATGATGCTGGGGCAGGGCACGCCCTATCTCACCCATGCCTGGCCGCGGCGAGGCCCCGCCGATAGCGACTATCTCGACTTCAAGGGCGTGAGCGAGGCCAAGAAGAAGAAATGGTGGGACGCCTATATGTGGTTCTACCGGCGGCTCGCGCTGAAACACGGCAAGCGGCTGGTGATGAAGACGCCGGCCAACGCCGCGCGGCTCAAGGAGCTCACCAAGCTCTTCCCCGATGCGCGCTACGTCTATCTGGCGCGGAACCCGCTCAACGTCTTTCCCTCCACCGTGAAGCTCTGGCGCGCGCTCTATTCGGTGCAAGGCTTGCACAATCCGCCGCGTCTCGAGCCCTGGCTCGACGACTACATCCTCGACATGTTCGCGCGGCTGACCGAGGACTACGAGGAGGACAAGCACCTGATCCCGAAGGATCGGCTGGTCGAGATGCGCTACGAGGATTTCGTCAAGGACCCGATCGCCTCGATGCGCGACATTTACCAGCGCCTCGACATTCCCGGCTTCGATGCCGCCGAGGCGCCGATGCGCGCTTTCCTCGCCGAGCGCTCGGAGCACAAAGTATCGCGCTACGAGATCCCCGCTGCGCTGAAACGGAAAGTGGTCGAGCGGCTTAAGCCCTATATCGATCGCTTCGGCTATCGCGATGCGGTCGCTGCAGCCTCGCGCTCAAGCAGCGCGGCGGTAGCGCAAGGATAAAGCGCTCAAGCAGCGCAGCGGTAGCGCAAGGATAAAGCGCTCAAGCAGCGCAGCGGTAGCGCAAGGATAAGACCGCCGCGAGCCCGCAAGGCTGCTGTGCGGGAAAAGGAACCGTCGTAAGGGACGGTTTCCCTCCCCCCTTGAGGGGGAGGGTTAGGGAGGGGGCTGAAACTGAGAATCCTCTCTACGGTTTTTCCACACCCCCCTCCACGCGCCTTTGCCCTCACGTAGCGAAGCGATAGTGCGGGAAACAAGGCGCGTGTGCTCCCCCCCAAGGGGGGAGCGAAAAAGTAATCGGCGCCTCGATACGTTCCCCGCATCCTTGGTCATGCCCGGGCTCAACCCGGGCATCCATGCCGTTACGTCTCAGCGAGTCGAAGCCCCGTGGAATGGATTGCCGGGTCAAGCCCGGCAATGACGGGGAGGGGGTCGACATGACATGCGTCTGCTTCTGGCCGGCTTCCTTCTTCGCGTGAAGCCGCGGTCAAGTTGCGCTATGCTGCCTGACGCATCGAACCCGCTGGGGGCAGAAGAAGGGGCGATGCGCTCAAGACACATTAGGAGGGAACCATGCGCAAAGTTGCATTCGCTTTTGCGGCGGCGGCGCTCATGCTGCTCGCCGGAGCTCTCGGTGCCGAGGCAACCACCGGGGCCGGAACTTTAGGCCTCCGCGCCACGGCGCAAGACTTTTCGCCGGTCGAAGCGGCCGGCTGCCGAACGGCAGGCCCGGTATGCCGGCTCGGACGGACATGGGTGTGCCGCCCCCTCAGGGGCTGCTGGTGTGCCCGGTGCTGGCGTTAGGGGCAGCAGATTAAGCAAAAAGGCGAGGCCGCTCGTTGGAGCGGCCTCTTCGCTTTCGGGCTGTGGCAATGGTGGTGCTGTCCTAATTGGGACCAACTTTGCAATGGCTGCTGGGCTTTCGCCGGGGCTTCCGCGGACAAGAAGAAGCCCCGGAACTCGATACATGGCCGGGGCGAGCCTACCAGGTACAGGCGCTTGGCGGCGGGGGTCGCCTGGGGAAAGCGCCCAATACCGTTAATCTAAGTTCTGAAGGCCCGCTTTGGTTCCAGCGGCGATTTAGGGACACTCGGCCGCTAAGTAGAATAGCAGCTTCCACACCGCGAAAAGAACATATTGCGAACAGAGAACAAAACGTGTACAGTTTTTTCAGCTCAGCTCGCACCTCGCCCGCGACCCAAGCCGAAGCGAAGGCTGAATGGACCTCCCGGGCGAGGGTGCGAGCGGAGCCACCGGAATTGCGACTCACAGCTTCCTTGTGAAATAACGGAGACCTTCCCATGTCGAATGCCGCGCTGCGCCTCGTCGAAGGAAATGAGATGGATCGGGAAAAGGCCCTTGAAGCGGCGATCTCTCAGATCGAACGCGGTTTCGGCAAGGGCTCCATCATGCGGCTCGGCCAGAACGAGAAGGCGGTCGAGGTCGAGGCCATCTCGACGGGCTCGCTCGGTCTCGACATTGCGCTCGGCATCGGCGGCTTGCCGCGCGGCCGCGTCGTCGAGATTTATGGGCCTGAGTCCTCGGGCAAGACCACGCTCGCGCTCCACGTCGTCGCCGAGGCGCAGAAGCGGGGCGGCATTTGCGGCTTCATCGACGCGGAGCATGCGCTCGACACCGTCTATGCGCGCAAGCTCGGCGTCGATCTCGAGCACCTCCTGATCTCCCAGCCCGACACCGGCGAGCAGGCGCTCGAGATCACCGACACCCTGGTGCGCTCGGGCGCGATCGACGTGCTCGTGGTCGATTCGGTCGCGGCGCTGACGCCAAGGGCCGAGCTCGAAGGCGAGATGGGCGAACAGCTCCCGGGCTCGCAGGCGCGGCTGATGAGCCAGGCCTTGCGCAAGCTGACCGGCTCGATTTCCAAGTCCCGCTGCATGGTGATCTTCATCAACCAGATTCGCATGAAGATCGGCGTGATGTTCGGCAATCCCGAGACCACGAGCGGCGGCAATGCGTTGAAATTCTATGCCTCGGTCCGCCTCGACATTCGCCGCATCGGCGCCATCAAGGAGCGCGAGGAGGTGGTCGGCAACCAGACCCGCGTCAAGGTGGTGAAGAACAAGGTGGCGCCGCCCTTCAAGCAGATCGAGTTCGACATCATGTATGGCGAGGGCATCTCCAAGACGGGCGAGCTCGTCGATCTCGGCGTCAAGGCCGGGATCGTGGAGAAGTCGGGCGCCTGGTTCTCCTTCGACAGCGAGCGGATCGGGCAGGGGCGCGAGAACGCCAAGGCCTATCTCAAGGAGCATCCCGAGACGGCCGAGAAGATCGAGCGGGCGATCCGGCAGAATGCCGGCCTCATCGCCGGCCAGATCCTCGAAGGCGGGTCGGAGGAGGTCGCCGAGGGGGCCGAGAGCGGCCTTGCCGAGGGCGAGGGCTCGGTCACCCCGCTTGCCGGCGGGGGCGCGCGACGCGGCCGCCGCGGCTAGTTAACGCGCCGTTCTCCCAGCCTTCGTCATGCCCGGGCTCGACCCGGGCATCCATGCCGTTTCGTTTCAGCGCATTGCGGCGCCGATGGAATGGATTGCCGGGTCAAGCCCGGCAATGACGGGAGTGTGGAGGGTGCCGCTCACCGGGACCCTTCCAAGGGCGAAACCGTCGGCCCTCTTAGCCTTTAGGTCTTCTGGACAGGCCCGTTTCCTCACCTTATGTCTCACCCGAGACGCGCGTCCTTCTCCCTTCAAGGAGAGGGACGGTAACGCTCGATTCTGGCGAATCGGCTAGGGTCGCATGCAAGCCGTCGCGTCCTCATGCGAACCAAGGTCCCCCTAAAGCCGAACCATGACCTCCGGCAAACGTACCCGTGCAGCAAAGGGAAACGCGAGCCCTTCGCGCACCGCCCGCGCGGGCGCGAAAGGCGAGAGCGCGGCTGTTGTGCATCACGCCGGCGCCGTGCCGAGCCGCACCAACGACATTCGCGCTTCCTTCCTCGATTTCTTCGCCAAGAACGATCACCTCGTCCTCCCGTCGGCGCCGCTTGTGCCGCGCCACGATCCGACGCTGATGTTCACCAATGCTGGCATGGTGCCGTTCAAGAACGTGTTCACCGGCGCCGAAAAGCCGCAAGCGCCGCGGGCGGCGACCGCGCAGAAATGCGTGCGCGCCGGCGGCAAGCACAACGACCTCGACAATGTCGGCTACACCGCGCGCCACCACACCTTCTTCGAGATGCTCGGCAATTTCTCCTTCGGCGATTATTTCAAGGAGCGCGCGATCCTTCTCGCCTGGGAGCTTCTCACCCGCGATTTCGCCGTTCCCAAGGACCGGCTGCTCATCACCGTCTACGCCGACGACGACGAGGCGGCCGAGCTGTGGCGCAAGATTTCCGGTTTCCCCGACAAGAAGATCATCCGCATCGCCGGGAGCGACAATTTCTGGTCGATGGGCGATACCGGCCCGTGCGGACCGTGCTCGGAGATTTTCTACGACCACGGGCCCGGCATTGCCGGCGGTCCGCCCGGCAGCGCCGAGGCGGAGGGCGACCGCTTCGTCGAGATCTGGAATCTCGTCTTCATGCAGTATGAGCAGCTCGCTGACGGCAAGCGCATCGCGCTCCCGCATCCCTCGATCGACACCGGCATGGGAATCGAGCGCATCGCCGCCGTGCTCCAGGGCACCCACGACAATTACGATATCGATCTCTTCCGCGCACTGATCGGGGCTTCGGTCGAATTGACCGGGGTACCGGCGGAAGGCGCGCACGCGCCGAGCCACCGCATCATCGCCGATCATCTGCGCGCCTCGTCCTTTTTGATTGCCGACGGCGTACTGCCCTCCAACGAGGGGCGCGGCTATGTGCTTCGCCGCATCATGCGTCGCGCCATGCGCCACGCCCATATGCTCGGCGCCAAGGAGCCGCTGCTCTACCGCCTGGTGCCGGCCCTGGTCGAAGAGATGGGCCGCGCCTATCACGAGCTCGAGCGCGGCCAGAGCCTGATCGAGGAGACGCTGAAGCTCGAAGAGACGCGCTTCCGCGAGACGCTCGAGCGCGGGCTGCGCCTGCTCGACGACGCGACCAAGGGCTTGAAGCGCGGGGCCACGCTCCCGGGCGAGGTCGCCTTTAAGCTCTACGACACTTACGGCTTTCCCTATGACCTCACCGAGGATGCGCTCAAAGCGCGTGGGATCGGCGTCGACGCCAAGGGCTTCGCCGCCGCCATGGAGCGCCAGCGCGCCGAGGCGCGGAAGTCCTGGGCGGGATCGGGCGAGGCCGCGACCGAGAATTTGTGGTTCGAACTCAAAGAAGAGCTCGGTGCGACCGAGTTCCTCGGCTACGAGACCGAGGCGGCGTCGGGCGAGATCGTCGCGCTTATCAAGGACGGCGCGCGGGTCGATCGGCTGAACCAAGGCGAGCACGGCATCGTCATCGTCAACCAGACGCCGTTCTACGCCGAGTCGGGCGGCCAGGTCGGCGATCGCGGCACGCTCACCGGGGGAGACGGCGCTCGATTCTCCGTCGAGGACACGCAGAAGAAGCTGCACGCGCTCATCCTCCACGAAGGCGTGGTGGCGACGGGCAGCTTGCGCGCGGGCGAGGAAGTGCTGCTCGAAGTGGACCGTGTCCGCCGCACGCCGACGCGGGCGCATCACTCGGCGACCCACCTCTTGCATGAAGCGCTTCGCCAGGTGCTTGGGCCGCATGTGGCGCAGAAAGGCTCGCTCGTCGAGCCGGGGCGGCTCCGCTTCGATTTCTCCCACCCGAAACCCATGACCGATGACGAGATCCGCAAAGTCGAGGATTGCGTCAACGCCATGATTTTGCAGAACGCCCCGGTCGAGACCCATCTCATGACGCCCGACCAGGCCATCGCCCAAGGCGCGCTTGCGCTCTTCGGCGAGAAATACGGCGAGGAGGTGCGCGTCGTCAGCATGGGCGTCGATCCGGCAAGCGAGCGCGCGGGTCACGCCTATTCGATCGAGCTTTGCGGCGGCACCCATGTGCGGCGGACCGGCGATATCGGCCTGCTCAAGATTGTGGGCGAGGGGGCCGTCGCCTCCGGCGTGCGCCGCGTCGAGGCCCTAACCGGCGACGCCGCGCGCGCCTATCTCGACACGCAGGTTGAGCGCGTGCGCGAGGCGGCCGGGTTGCTCAAGGTTTCGCCCGACGAGATGATCGGGCGTCTTTCCGCCATTCTCGACGAGCGCCGCAAGCTCGAGCGCCAGCTTGCCGACGCCAAGCGCGATCTCGCGCTCGGCGGAGGCGGCGGCGCGGGCGGAGCGCCCGTGGCGGCCGCGCGGGAAATCGGCAAGGTCAAGCTTCTCGCGCGGACGGTGCAGGGCGTCGCGCCCAAGGATCTGCGCGGCCTCGTCGATGACGGCAAGAAGCAACTGGGCTCGGGCATCGTCGCCATCGTTGGCGTGAGCGATGAAGGCAAGGCCGGCCTCGTCGTCGGCGTGACGGAAGACTTGACCGCCGCTTACGATGCGGTCGAGCTGGTCAAGGTTGGCGCCGAAGCCCTCGGCGGCAAAGGCGGCGGCGGCCGCCCCGATCTCGCCCAGGCCGGAGGCCCAGACGGCGCCCGCGCCGAGGAAGCGCTCGAGGCGATCGCGGCGCGGATCGCGGGGCAAGCCGGCGCGGCCGCGGCGCGCGCGGAAAGCGTTTAACCGAATGGCGGAAGAGTCGGCCTATCGGCGCTGGCGGCGGGAGGTCCACGACATTCTCGAAGTCGGCGGCGAAGCGCATCCCGCTGCGCATTTCGTCAATGCTTTCATCGTCACCCTCATCTTCCTCAACGCCATCGCCTTCGCCGCCGAGACGGTTGACCACATCGACGCCCGCTACGGCGCCTTTCTCGACGCGTTCAACGTCTTCTCGGTGATGGTGTTCAGCATCGAGTACTTGCTTCGCCTGTGGAGCTCGGTCGAAATCCCGATGCTGAGCCGTATGCCCCGTTGGCGCGCGCGGCTCCGCTTCGCGGCGCGGCCGATCATGATCATCGACCTGCTCGCGGTGCTGCCGTGGTACCTCCAGCCGTTCTTTTCCATGGATCTCAGAGCCCTCAGGGTGCTCCGCCTGTTCCGCCTGCTCAAGCTCGTGCGCTATTCGCCCGCGCTGCAGACGCTCGGCCGCGTCATCACCGACGAATATCGCGCGCTGCTCGGCGCGCTGCTTGTGATCCTGATCCTCCTCCTGTTGTCCTCGACCGCGATCTATTTCCTCGAGCGCGATGCGCAACCGGAGAAGTTCGGCTCGATCCCCGCGGCGGCGTGGTGGGCGCTCGCGACCCTGACCACGGTCGGCTATGGCGACGTCGTTCCGATCACGCCGTTCGGCAAGATCGTCGGCGGCATCGTCATGCTGCTCGGCGTCGGCATGATCGCGCTTCCCGTTGCGATTATCGCCACCGGGTTCAACTTGGAGTCGACCCGCCACCAATTCGTCGCGACCTGGAGCATGGTTGCCCGCGTGCCGCTCTTTGCCTCCATGGATGAGAGCGAGGTGGCCGAGATCGCGCGGCTGCTCTACACGCGCGTCTATCTTCCCGGCGTTCCCATCGTCCGCACTGGCGACGCGGGCGACGCCATGTTTATCATCGCGAGCGGCGAAGCCGCGGTTGAACTCAGTCCCCGCCGCCAAGTCCTGTTGAAGGACGGCGATTTCTTCGGGGAGATGGCGCTGCTCGAGCGCCGCCGCCACGCCCACGACGTGGTCGCCAAGACGCGGTGCCGTGTCTACGTGCTCGACGCGCCGTCGCTGGCGCGGCTGTCGGAGCGGCATCCGGAGATCCTGGACCGGATTCGCGCCATGGCGGCCGCCCGCGCCGCCGCCGACAAGGCGGCGCGCGCCGCGCGGCGCAAGCGCAAAGCGCCGCCGGCCAAGAACGCCGCCGGCGCGCCGCAGCCGGCCTGACACTCACGCGGCGGCGCTGTCGGCCATCTCTTTGCGTAGATTGGCGTCGATCTGGTCGAGAAAGCCGCTGGTCGAGAGCCAGCGCTGATCGGCGCCGACGAGCAGCGCGAGGTCCTTCGTCATAAACCCGGCCTCGATCGTCGCGACCGTCACCCGCTCGAGCGTCTCGGCGAAATCGGCAAGCTCGGCATTGTCGTCGAGCTTGGCCCGGTGCTTCAGCGCGCCGGTCCAGGCGAAGATCGAGGCGGTGGCGTTGGTCGAGGTCTCGCGGCCCTGCTGATGCTGCCGGAAGTGGCGGGTCACGGTGCCGTGCGCCGCCTCCGCCAGCACGGTCTTGCCGTCCGGCGTCATCAGCACGCTCGTCATCAGTCCGAGCGAGCCGAAGCCTTGCGCCACCGTGTCGGACTGCACGTCGCCGTCATAGTTCTTGCATGCCCAGACATAGCCGCCCGACCATTTCAGCGCCGATGCCACCATGTCGTCGATCAGCCGGTGCTCGTACCACAGCTTCCTTTCCCTGAACTTCTCAGCGAATTCCTTGT
>Ga0081455_10004630_pt1 | contig 15337 bp, 14 predicted proteins | sample TabmetS3T2R1_FD_70207 | JGI IMG/M metagenome (GOLD analysis project Ga0081455, IMG submission 70207) | Tabebuia heterophylla rhizosphere microbial communities from the University of Puerto Rico - S3T2R1 | ecosystem: Host-associated > Plants > Roots > Rhizosphere ... | reverse complement strand
GAGCCGCTGTCCAACGAAGTCACTGAAGCCCACGCGAGGGTTTTGGGAAGACGGATAGCAGCTTTGACCCGCGAGCCAGGAGACCTGCCTCGACAACATACACGTCCTCGGGCGGGGTGTCCCGGTGGTGCGGTTGCGACTCCACACGCCACGGCGTTGCCGAGTCCAGACGTGTCACTTCGGCCTTTGCCCCCAACTGATTGGGGTTAAGCCACATGTCCTCTAACAACACTTCTCTTGCCGTCGCCACGCTCGGCACGCCGCGGATCGGTCCGCGCCGTGAACTCAAATTCGCACTGGAAAGCTTCTGGTCCGGCAAGTCGGACGAACAAGCGCTGATCGAAACCGGCATTGGGCTGCGCGCCGCCAATTGGGCGCGGCAGAAGAAGCTCGGCGTCACCGTTATCCCTTCCAACGATTTTTCCTTTTACGACCAGGTACTCGACACCGCCATAATGGTCGGCGCGATCCCGGATTCTTATGGCTGGAAAGGCGGCGCGGTTCCACTGGCAATCTATTTCGCCATGGCGCGCGGTGCCGACGGCGAACATGGCGAGTCCTGCGGCCACGCGCACCATTCGCATGGCGTGCAGGCGATGGAGATGACCAAGTGGTTCGACACCAACTATCACTACATGGTGCCGGAGCTGTCGAACGATCAGCGCTTTTCGCTCGCCTCCCGCAAGCCGATCGAGGAATATGAAGAAGCCAAGGCGCTCGGCTATCAGACCCGCCCGGTGCTGGTCGGCCCCGTCACCTTCCTGAAGCTTGCCAAGAGCAAGGATGCCGGTTTCGATCCGATCTCGCTGCTCGACCGGCTGCTGCCCGTCTATGTCGACGTGCTGCGCGAACTCGCCGGGCGCGGCGCCGAGTGGGTGCAGATCGACGAGCCATGCCTCGTGCTCGATCTCGATGCGGCTGCGCAAAAGGCGTTGCAGCAGGCCTATGCGGCCTTCGCGGCGGAAGTCCCACAGATCAGGATCATGCTGGCGAGCTACTTTGGCGCGCTCGGCGCCAACCGCGATGCCGCTTTCGCGCTCCCCGTCGCCGGCGTGCATCTCGATCTCGTGCGCGCGCCCGAACAGCTGGACGACGTCGTAGGGCTTCCGGCCGACCGTGTGGTCTCGCTGGGCGTGATCGACGGCCGCAACATCTGGCGCGCCGATCTCACGAAGATCCTCGACCGGATCGAGCCGGTCGTGAAGAAGCTCGGCAAGCAGCGCGTGCAGATTGCACCTTCGTGCTCGCTATTGCACGTGCCGATCGACTTGGGTCTCGAGACCAAGCTCGAAGCCGAAGTGAAGAGCTGGCTCGCATTCTCCGCCCAGAAGATGGAGGAATTGGCCGCGATTGCGGCCGCGCTCGACAGCGGCCGCGCGGCCGCGGAGCGGGTCCTCGCGGTCTCCGATGCCGCCGCATCGGCTCGTAAGACATCGCCGCGTATTCACGATCCGAAAGTCGCCAAGCGCCTTGCAGTGATCGACGACGCGATGCGCGGCCGCGCCAGCCCGTTCAAGGAGCGAGCCGCCACGCAGCACCGCCGCTTCAACCTGCCGTCATTCCCGACAACGACCATCGGGTCGTTCCCGCAAACTCCGGAAATCCGCAAGGTTCGCGCGGCGCACGGCAAGGGCGCCTTGAGCGATGCGGAATACAACAAGTTCCTGCAGGAGGAGACCGAGCGCGCGGTGCGCTGGCAGGAAACCATCGGCCTCGACGTGCTCGTGCACGGCGAGTTCGAGCGCAATGACATGGTGCAGTATTTCGGCGAGCAACTTTCGGGCTTCGTCTTCACCGAGAATGCCTGGGTGCAATCCTACGGCTCGCGATATGTCCGTCCGCCAATCTTGTTCGGCGACGTATCTCGCCCGAAGCCAATGACAGTCGAATGGTGGAAATACGCCGCGTCGCTTACGAGCAGACCGATGAAGGCGATGCTGACCGGTCCGGTCACTATCCTCAACTGGTCGTTCGTGCGCGACGACATTCCGCGCAGCGCGGCCTGCCGGCAGATCGCGCTGGCGATCCGCGACGAGGTGGCGGACCTGGAAGCCGCCGGCGCCGGCATGATCCAGATCGACGAGGCGGCGTTGCGCGAAGGCCTGCCGCTGCGAAAATCGGAGTGGAAAACCTATCTTGACTGGGCCGTCGAGAGCTTCCGCATCTGCTCCTCGGGCGTGCGCGACGAGACGCAGATCCACACACACATGTGTTACTCCGAATTCAACCAGATCATCGATGCGATCGGTGCGATGGACGCCGACGTGATCTCGATCGAGACCTCGCGCTCGAAGATGGAGCTGCTCGACGCCTTCCGGAACTACCGCTATCCGAACGAAATCGGCCCCGGCGTCTACGACATCCATTCGCCGCGGGTACCCGAAATCGGTGAGATGACGGAGTTGCTCAAGCTCGCGCGGCAACGTCTGTCCGACACCCAGCTCTGGATCAATCCGGATTGCGGCCTGAAAACCCGCAAATGGGAAGAAGTGCGGCCGGCGCTTGCCAACATGGTCGCTGCCGCCCGTGAACTAAGAGCATCAGCATAACGCCGGCCTTCCCGTCTCTCGCCAACATCTGAAGGAGGAGCCATGCGCTTCTGGATCGAATGCACGCGCTTTGAGACGGGGCAGACCGTTCACATCAACATCGCCCTGGTCGGCAGCATCTGGCGCGAAGAAAGCCGAACCATTCTCGCCTTTGTCGGCGGCGATGCCGAGAGAGTTGAGGTGACCGAAACGCCCGAGCAACTGCTTGAGCAGCATTTCGGTTCGCCAGGGAAGGCAGGCTGAAGGAATGTCAATACGGCCCGCCGACCGGGAGTTCGAAGCAAAGGCCTCTCAACCCGACCTCCGCCGGATCGGCGCACATCCGGATCATTGGTATCCGGTCGCATGGTCGCACGAATTGCGGCCCGGCAAGACCTTCGCGGCGCAGTTCGCCGGCGAGCCGATCGCGCTGGTGCGGCCGGAAAAAGGCGAGTTGTTCGCCCTGGAAGACCGCTGCGCGCACCGGCAGGTGCCGCTGTCGAAAGGCACGGTCGATGGCTGCACACTGCGGTGTTGCTATCATGGCTGGCGCTACGATGAGTCGGGCCGCTGCGTCGACGTTCCCTATCTCAAGGGCAAACTGCCGAACGGTGTCCACCGCTATCCCTGTATCGAGTGCGATGGCGTGATTTTTGTCTGGCCCGGCAGGTCGCCGCCCTCAGACCCGCCCGATCGACTCGGCGCCGCGTCGATGCCTGGCTACAAGACTCGGCGGTTTGGCGGGCAGGTCGAATGCCACTACAGCTTCATGCACGAGAACCTGATGGATATGAACCATCAGTTTCTGCATCGAAAGACTTCCGGGAAGGTCACCCCTCGATATCTCGGCAAGCGCGCGGGGGAGGGGTGGTTGGAGCTCGACTACAGCTTCCGACGGCCGGACGAAAAGCCGCCGATAGGCGAGACCCTGATCGTAGGACGCTTGCGGGGCGAATCGGCAAGCGCTCGCGATCTCATGACGATACGGACCGAATACCCTCATCAAAGCCTGCGCTTGTGGATCTCGGGCGAACTACCCGTTCTGCGCGTCTGGCTGGGCTATACGCCGACCGGTGCCAGCCAGCGCAAGAACAGGACATTCATCGTGCTCTCCGTTCGCCGGCCGAGGCTACCGGCCGCTCTGGAGGTGGCTTGGCCATTTGTGACCTGGTTTACCAATCGCGTATTTGAAGAAGATCGAGAGATCGTCGAAATGGAGCAGGCGGCTTACGACGCGCAGGGCAGCGACTGGAACCAAGAGGTCTTTCCTGCCATCAACGAGTTGCGTGCATTGCTCGTGAAGTCCGGCGTTTCGGATCAACTTAGCCGAACCTTCTGAGGCCTAATCAGTCGTATGTCCGCTCTCAAGTGTCGACTCTAGCGTGGTCGTGTACGGGAAGGCCAGTGTCCGCGGGCCTCCGAGAAGTGCAGTGGATCGTTCTCGCTTACGCGATTTCACACGGCGTTGTGTGAGCACGCCGTCAGTGCTACGCTTACAATCTGATGTCGGGATCTTTGGATGACATGACCGTGTTCGCTGCGGTGGTGCGCGAGGGCACCTTCACCGCAGCCGCGAGAAACCTTGGCGTCACCAAGCAGAGCGTTAGCGAACGCATTGCCAGGCTTGAGGAACGGATTGGAGTTCAGCTTCTGCTCCGCTCCACCCGTGCCCTTCGGCTGACCGACGTCGGAGCCCGTTATTACGAATCGTGTTCTTCGATCGTCGCCCAGGTCGAGCAAGCCGAGAGGGATGCGCGCCAGTCGCAGCGGGACGCCGTCGGGACGATTCGCGTAACCGCCCCGATCGGCTTGGGCTCGGGACTGATGATGCCGACCGCACGAGACTTCCAACGCATGCATCCGGCTATTCGTCTGGAGCTCGTGCTCGACGAGAAGGTTGTCGATCTCATCCGCGACGGCATCGATCTGGCGGTCCGGGCGGGTTCAGTGCAGTCGACGCGCTCGTTCATCGCCCGCTCACTGTTCGGCACCGCCAATGTGGTGGTCGCAAGCCCCGAATACCTTGAGACTCACGGGAGAACGCAAGACCCTCATGCGCTGGAGCGCCTGCCGTGCATTGCAAGACGGCACTCCGACACATGGACGATCGACGGCCAGAAGATCGCGATCCCTGGATCGCTCGTCGTCAACTCGTTCGAGGCGGCGCGCGACGCGGCGTTGAGTGGAATTGGCATCGCTCAAATCCCAATTCCGGTCGTGCTTGATGATGTGCGATCGGGCCGGCTGGAGGTTTTGTTCGGTCCTACCAGCCGCATCCGGTTCACGGCGCTGTGGCCCGCCAGACGACTTCCGCTCAGGGTCCGGCTATTCCTCGATCTACTCATTAAACGCGCCCGCGAGTTCGGCCCCACCACCGCGTCGGTCATCGCGGCGATCGCTGATCGAAGCCGCGCGTAGCGACGGTCCTAGAGTAGCTCGGCATCATTTGTGCGAGCGTGATCTTCGAGGTCGACAACCCGCCGATCCATACGAGTGTGCTCGCTCTGCGAACGCAGCCAGATCCCCGAACGCCCTGTACTTGCAAATACTGTCAGGATTAGCCCGACAGTATGTTCGCGCAAGTTGGCTTGTTCTGCGGCCTGCCAAGTCGCAAATCAACGAACGACAGAAAGCGCGAGACGAAGCGCGCGGCGGCTCGACCCTGTTCACGCGGGTTCGCGTGCGATCGGAACTCGCTCAGATAGAGAGATAAGGAGAACGAAAATGATCACGATCATGGGCGCTACTGGAAATACTGGCGCCGTCATTGCGGCGACACTACTCAAGAGCGGAGAAAGGGTGCGAGTGTTGGGACGCTCCGCCGAGAGGCTGAAGGCCTTGGAAGGACAGGGCGCAGAAGTCATGATCGGCGACGTCACGGACGCCGCCCACCTCACGGCGGCGTTCCGCGGCGCTGACGCGGTTTACACGCTTATCCCCCCCGACCCCCTGTCGTTAGATTTCCGCGCCCAACAGCGCCGGGTCAGCCAGGCAATCATTGACGCCATCCAGGCGAGCGGCGTGCGCCACGTCGTGTTTCTCAGCACTATCGTCGAATCGACGACGTGCCCCGCCGCGGGCGTTATCTCGCATGAGGGGCGGCTGAAGTTGCTCAGCGGGGTGAACGTACTCGCCTTACGCGCCAGCTTCTTCTTTGAGAATCATTTCTTGGGCCTCGCAGGGATCAAGAGCAAGGGGGTCAACGGCAGCCCCATCGACCCAAATGTTTCCCTCTCGATGATCGCAACCCGCGACGTCGCCGAGGTCGCCGCACGGGCTCTGCACGAGCGCGACTTCAAGGGGTTCGTCGTGCGCGAACTTCTGGGCGAGCGCGATCTCACGATGAGCGAGGTCACTCGGATCCTCGGCGACCGCATCGGCAAGCCGCAATTGCAATATGTGCAGACTTCGCCGGCCGAATTTATTGCGGGGCTCCTGCAGATGGGGCTGTCACAGAGTTTCGCCGAAGATGTGGAGCAAGCATTTAGCGGATTAAACCATGGCCACAGCCGGTCGAGAGAAGGCCGGCGTCCTGAAAACACCACGCCGACGCGCTTCGAGACGTTCGCGGACGTGATGGCCCAAGCGTACCGGGCGATGTGAAGCCCATCTGCCGGAAGCGGACGCGGCGGCGGGCAGGCATCGGACTTCGAAAGCACCAGGGCGCATCATGTCGATCGTTTTCTTCTACGGTTCGGGGTCGCCCTACGCCTGGAAGGTGTGGCTGGCGCTTGAGCACAAGCAATTGCCTTACGACCTTCGCGCACTCTCGTTCCAGACTGGCGAGATGCACAAGCCAGAGTTTCTGAAAATCAACCCGCGCGGAATGGTGCCCGCGCTCACGGACGGCGATCACATTGTCTTTGAGTCAAGCGTCATTATCGAGTATCTGGAGGACGCGTATCCTGCGAGACCGCTCTGGCCGCGCGCGTCGGGTGGGCGCGCCCATGCGCGCAGGGTCGGCGCCGAGGCCGACCTCTATTTCGGCATCGCGGTTCGCCGCCTGCTGCGCTCGACGCTGTTCCGACGCGCCGGCGACGGCGATCCCAAGGAGATTGCAGCATCCAAGGAAGCCCTTGCGCCTGAGATCGTGTGGGCGGAGCGGGCCTGCGCCGACGGATTCGTCACCGGTGAGCCGAGCGCCGCCGACTATTCCATTTATCCGTGGCTTGCGATGCTGCGCAGACTTGAGGAGCGGGAGCCTGATCATGGCTTCCGGTTGCCGGCGTCGTTGCGCCGATATATGGGCGTGGTTGAGAGCCTACCTTTTCTCGAGCGCACCATCCCCCCACACTGGAAGTAGCGCAATGCCAATTGCGTTCCGCCCTTGGAATAGATCTCGCTGAAACGACTACTCGCGTGCCGGTCGAACTCAAGCATCTCCGATTTGCTGAAGTAGCAGAGCGCGTAGTGGCCGAAAATACGCCGGAGGTTTAGCTTCCGCGGCCTGAACTGCCGGCACTAGTTGTTGCCGGCCGTGATTCCCCGTTCGTGGATGATTGCGCCGAACCGATCAGAGTCCTTGCGGGACTTTTCCCTGAACTCGTCGGGCGACATCGCCGCAGGGACGTTACCGACCGCCGTGATGCGCTCCGTCAGCGCGGCAGTCGCGAGCGCCCGATTTATCTCGCTATTCAGGCGCATGACGATATCGCCTGATGTTCCGGCGGGCGCGTAAACGCCGAAGATGGCGTCCGCGTCAAAGCCGGCAAGGCCGAGTTCTTCGAGCGTCGGCACGTTGGGAAGTTGGGGCGAGCGTTGCAGGCTGCCGATTGCAATGGCGCGCAGCTTGCCCGCTTTGACGTGCTCGATGGCGATGCCGGGGTCGAACAGGAAGTCGAGTTGCCCGGCAAGCAGGTCATTGAGCGCAGGAGCTGCGCCACGGTAGGGCACGTGGACGGCATCTGTGCCGGTCATCTTCTTGAGCATTTCCGCCGCAAGATGCGGAGAACTGCCGATACCGGGCGATCCGAAATTGCGCTTTCCCGGGTTGGCTTTGAGGTCGGCGATAAACGCCTTGAAATCCTGCGCCGGATTTTCTGCCCGAACGACGAGATAGAAGGGTACGCGCGCGACGGAGGCGACGGGAACGATATCCTTCGCCGGATCAAAAGGCATGCTGGCATATATATGAGGATTGATCGCGACCATGCTGCCTGACGACATCAGCAAGGTGTAGCCATCCGGTGCGGATCGGGCCACGGCTTCTCCGCCGATATTTCCGTTTGAGCCGCCCTTGTTTTCGATGACCACCGGCTGACCCAGGGTTTCGCTGAGCGATTGACCTATGAGGCGCGCAAGCAGGTCGGCTGCCCCTCCCGGAGGGAAGGCGACGACGAGGCGCACGGGGTGAGTGGGCCAGATCTGTACTTGTGATGTCTGTGGCGGCGATGTCTGTGCCAGCGATGGCGATATCAGGCTCGCAGCGAAGGCGAGCGCGATCACAAAGACCCGCATATTTGTCTCCCTGGGTAGCCTTACTGGAAGAAGGTGGTGGATCCTCGATCTGTCCTCTTGTTCGCGTTCCGCATGTAAGAGAAGGGCTCGATCAACATGCTCCCGCGAGGAAATCGCCAATCGCCGTGACACAGGTCGGGTCTTCCTGCATGGCGAAGTGCCCGACACCGGGCACAATGTGGATGCGTGCTCTCGGGATCTCTCTTGCCCAGAGCTCTGCCTGACTGGCAAGGGCTACCCTGTCCCTGTCACCCCACAAGATGAGCGTTTCGTTGGGTATCCGGCTCAGCCAGCGACGGAGATTCGGGTGTCCCATGCCGTGGGCCTTCCGAATATTGCTCAGCGCCTCGCTTTCCCTTTCCCTTGCCGCAATGAACTGTTCCAGCGGAGGAGCAAGTGCGCCTCCAGGAAAGTATCGGGCTGCGACTTCCGTGCGATGGGCCAGGTATTGAGCCCGATCCTGAGGGGCGATCTTGCTGAGGTCGGTGCCGCGATGATCAGGGTGGTTGAGGCCGGCAGGAGCATTGAGCACCAGACGAGCAAAACGTTCACCGGCGACCGCGGCCATTTCCGCCGCCATCCAGCCACCCATGGAATGGCCCATGAGATGCGGTCGATCCAGACCCAGTGCTGCGATGAGCCGCAGGTTGTGAACGATCAAATCCTGCATCCCGCAGATATGCGGCGCAGGCCCGCTTTCGCCAAAGCCGGGATGAAACGGCAGATAGACCCGAAACCTGTCAGCCAAACCCCGCGCCCATTCATGCCCCTCGATTGTCGCCGCGCCGTGGAGCGCCAGCACCGCAGGGCCCTTTCCGATGACCTTTATCACCGTGTCGACGCCATCTATTTCGAGCCTTATCGTTTCGAAGGTCACGTCAAACTCCTTACCGCCTCGACGGTCGAGCTCATCAACTGATCTCCGCGCGACGCATTTGGGGAATGACTTCCTCGCCAAAGAGGGCCATCGATTCGCGGCGGCGCGGCGAGGCGCTCCTGCCCAGGATCGCGAGAAGATGGCCCGCACCGCATTTGCGGCATTGGTCGATCACCTGTTCGGCGACTTGCGCCGGCGTGCCGGAGATATAGTCGTCGTCATGCAGTGAAAATCCGGCTCCAGCTTTCGGTGCATCGAGCAATGAGGATGTGCGATCGATGACGCGCGGGTCTCCAGCCACGACTTTCAGCGTCACCGCCTTCGCGGCCAGGGATTCTTCTCGCGCCGCGGCCGCATCGCGCGAAATGGAGATATTGCGGCGAATGGCAAGCTGATCGGGACCCGTCGGCAGTCCCAGCCGGGCACACTCGGTTCGATAAGCGTCGAAGATTTCCGATATGCGAGCGACGGATTCGAAGCCGGTGCAAATCCTGGATCGCCTTTGAGCCGATTTCTGCGCAGAACCCGTGCTTACGACAGTTGTCCATTTCGGCGGAGAGGGCTGCAGAAAGACGCTCGGCATCAGGCTGAGGTTTTCGAGCTTCCAATACTTTCCGCTGTGGTTGACGAGGGGGTTCACAAGGGCAGCATCGAGTATTTCCAAAGCCTCGTTGAACCGCTCGCGCGCCTCCTCCATTCCCAGACCTACCCTCTGCAGTTCCTGGGGGACGCCGGCCGCAAAGCCGATCTCAAGGCGCCCATTTGTCAAGTGGTCGAGCATCGTCAATTCTTCGAGGATGCGCCATGGCGCGTACAACGGCACGACGATTCCCATCGTTCCCAGGCGCAGCCGGGTCGTTTGTCGAGAGACAGCTGCGATCAAGAGGTTGGGAGAGGGGCTCAACGAGAGGCCGAAGTGATGCTCGCTGAAGAATATTCCTTCAAACCCCAGCCGCTCGGCCTCGAGCCAGAACGCGTAACCTTCATTGAAGGCAGCGCTGATAGCGCCGGACAGCGACTTCCCGTCGCTCGGGGCCGGGGCCTGCATGAATTCAAAGATCCATGGCTTGATCAACGTGTTTCCTCCCTCAGGGCATGACCGCCTGTTGGTTGCGCATGCTCTCTCCGCGTCATTGCGAGGAGCGAAGCGACGAAGCAATCCAGCTTTCTTGCCGCGGCAAAGCTGGATTGCTTCGCTTCGCTCGCAATGACGACGTAGTTACATACCGTCTCCTGACCGGCGCATTCTCGACGGGTTTTTGAAATTTGAAAAATCTATTATATTGATCCCTGATATTTACAGTATGGATGTTAGCCCATGCGTTTCGAAGGCTTGGACCTCAATCTCCTGATTGCGCTTGATGCGATCCTTGAAGAGCGCAGTGTCATGGCAGCCAGTCGGCGCCTTCATCTCAGCCAGCCGGCGATGAGCGCTGCCGTTGGAAGACTGCGTCAGTATTTCAACGACGAGATTTTTACGATTTCACAGCGAAAGCTGGTGCCGACGCCATTGGCGCAATCGCTGGAAAAGCCGACGCGGGACATATTGCTGCGTATCCGGGCCAATTTGATCTCGCCTCCGAAATTCGACCCTGCGAGCTCGGAGCGGCGCTTCCGGCTGGTCGTCTCCGATTATGCGAGCATCGTATTGATGCATGCCGTGATGAAGCGCGTCTATCGCCTTGCCCCGCGCGTTTGCCTCGAAATTCTTCCCTTCAGTGACCGGGTCGATGACCAGCTTCAGCGGGGGGAAGTCGATTTTGTCGTGATTCCCGATACCAATCTCATTGATGGCCATCCCAGCCGACGTCTGTTTGCGGACGAATTCTGCTGCGTCGCCTGGACCGGAAGTCGCCAGATCGGGCGTTCAATCTCGCTCAGCCGCTATCTTCAGCTCGGGCATATCACTGCCCAGCTTGGGCCCATTCGCGGGGTATCCTTTGATGAACGAGCGCTCATCCAGCTAGGTTATAAACGTCGCATCGAGGTCATTGCCCCAAACTTTACCGCGATGGCTGCCATGGTGATCGGGACAGACCGCATCGCAACGATGCACCACCGCCTCGCTGTGATCTTTGCAAGAAACTTTCCGCTGAAGCTGTTGCGCGCGCCGGTCCGAATCCCGGCATTTAGGGAAGCTCTGCAATGGCCGGCGTCGTTTCACATGGATCCCGCGCTGGAATGGTTGCGCGAGATCATAGCCGACGTTGCTTCTGAGGTGGACCGGACACCGGCTGCGAAAATGAGGGTTGAGTAAAGAGTAGTGCCAGTACTCGATACGTCGGTCCGCCAAAATGCCGGCAAAGCACTTGTGGTAGCTGCCCGGTATTCCGGCCATGGATGGTCGATCGAGCCGATCTCGTTGAGGCGCGACGGCGGTTCGCCTCGCTGCGCCCTGCTTGTTACTAATCCTGCGATGTCGTGCCCAAGTAGCGCCAGACCAGCCAGCCGCAGAGAATTGCGGATGCGATCCAGATGGCGACAATGACCGCTGCAGCAGTCCGGCTAACAGGCCTGTCGTGGGCTGCCGCAGCCAGTTCGCGGTGCTCTGCCATGACGTGTGCAGGGATCAAGCGAACGACGAGCCAAATCCCGACCGGTACCAGGATCACGTCATCCAGATAACCGAGCACGGGCACGAAATCGGGGATCAGATCGATGGGGGAAAGCGCATAGGCCGCAACAAATATCGCCAGCGCCTTTGCATGCCATGGGACTCGCGGATCGCGACTACAGAGATAGATCGCGTGAATGTCCCGCTTAACGAGACGAGCCCAATTCTTCATTCAGCAAGGCCTTGCGGAGCCTCGCAGTTGGCGGCGCTGAGCGAACTGCGCGACAAGCCGGCCCGCACCATTCGGGTCACGGCGACCATGGCGAAAATACTTCTGAATGACCCCGGCGTCAAAATGCACGTGCCGATGGATGTTCGCCTCATGTCATGGCGCATGGCAAATCCGCCGGCGGCGAATGGTCGCTGCCGGCGGTTGCGCGTGAACTGAGATCAGGCCGCCTTCTGTCGCGATTGCGCCACGTGCGTGGCGATCACATCCATCAGTGCAGGCGACAGGCAATCATAGGGTTCGAGCCCAAGCTCCTTGAGCCGCGCCCGGATGGCCGGCATCTCCGATGGATTGACGCCGGACTCGATCACCGACGACACGAATGCCGCAAACCCCGGCGCCGCGGAGCCGGCTTCCTGGAACAGTTCGGCGTGGACGAAGTCGAGGCCGTAGAAGGGGTGGGCCTTGTTCTCGATACGGCCGTACATATGCGTGCCGCAGCCCTTGCAGGCATAGCGCTGGATCACTGCAGAGGTATCGACGATGCCAAGCTTGTCGCCGTTTTCGAGCACGGTGACGTTCTCCCGCGGCACGACCGCGACCACGGAGAAGATCGCCCCTTCGGGCTTCCAGCACTTGGTGCACCCGCAGGCGTGATTGTGGGCGACGTCGCCTTTGATGCCGACCTTGACCGGCCTGTCCTTGCATTTGCAGACCAGGGTGCCGCCGGCAAAGCTGCCCGAGCCCTTCTTTACGCCGCTGTCGATCGATGGATGGAGTTGAACGGCCATGGTCTATCCTCCTTGTGTTTGACGTTGTTTGATTCAGAACACGACGACCGAACGGATTGATTTGCCTTCGTGCATCAGGTCGAAGCCTTTGTTGATATCCTCCAGTTTGAGGACATGGGTGATCATCGGATCGATCTGGATCTTTCCGTTCATGTACCAGTCGACGATCTTCGGCACGTCGGTTCGCCCGCGCGCGCCGCCGAATGCGGTGCCCTTCCAGACGCGGCCGGTCACCAGCTGGAACGGCCGGGTGGCTATCTCCTTGCCGGCTTCGGCAACGCCGATGATGACGGAGGTGCCCCAGCCGCGATGGCAGCATTCCAGCGCCTGGCGCATTACCGTGATGTTGCCGGTGCAGTCGAAAGTGTAGTCGGCGCCGCCGTCGGTCAGACCAACAAGATGCTGGACGATATCGCCCGTGACCTTCTTCGGGTTGACGAAATGGGTCATACCGAACTTGCGGCCCCATTCTTCCTTGGAGTCATTGATGTCGACGCCGATGATCTTGTCGGCGCCGACCATCTTCGCGCCCTGGATGACGTTGAGCCCGATGCCGCCAAGGCCAAACACCACGACGTTGGAGCCCGGCGTGACCTTGGCGGTGTTGACCACCGCGCCGACGCCGGTCGTCACGCCGCAGCCGATGTAGCAGCTCTTGTCGAACGGGGCGTCCTCGCGGATCTTCGCCACCGCGATCTCCGGCAGCACGGTGAAGTTCGAGAAGGTCGAGCAGCCCATGTAGTGATAGATCGTATTGCCCTTGTAGGAGAAGCGGCTCGTGCCGTCGGGCATCACCCCCTTGCCCTGCGTCGCGCGGATCGCAGTGCACAGATTGGTCTTCTGGCTCAGGCAGCTTTTGCACTGGCGGCATTCGGGCGTGTAGAGCGGGATCACGTGATCGCCCGGTTTCACCGACGTCACGCCCTGGCCGACCTCGCGGACGATGCCTGCGCCCTCATGGCCGAGGATCGAGGGAAAGATTCCCTCGCTGTCAAAGCCGTCGAGCGTGTAGGCGTCGGTGTGACAAATCCCTGTCGCCTTGATCTCGACCAGGACTTCGCCGGCCTTCGGCCCGTCCAGATCAAGCTCGACGATTTCGAGCGGCTTCTTTGCTTCGAATGCGACAGCAGCGCGCGTCTTCATTCCAGGCTCCACTTTCGCCTTGCGGCGTTACACCCATGTTGGTGTTCACCGTCTTTCAAGAGATCATTTCCTTCCCATACAGGAATTTTCCGCCTGGGTGTAGGCTTCCGGCTTGTCTTCCTTTTTAGGCGGACGCACGCGTCCGACGGCGTTATTGGCGCGGGCGCGCAGATAGATGTAGATGTCGTCCATGTAGCAGGCGACGTTCGGATTATCGCCGAGCGCCGGCATCACATTCTCCTGCGCCGTGTTGACGTTCTTGCGGCCGCTCGCGACGACGCCGAGGAAATCGCCATAACTCATGGTCTTGACGGATTCCGTCAGCGCAGGCGCGTAGGTCGAGCCCATCCCGTCCGGTCCATGGCAGACGTGGCATTCCGAGTGATAACGGCGGAAGCCGGAGTAGGTGTACCAATCCACTGTACCGTCGGCCGCGACCTTGAAGGTTGGATTGCCTTCCTTGTCGAAGTACTTTCCGTCCTCTGACTTGACGGCGGCGGGATCGACTGCGCCCTGAGCGAAGGCAATTCCACCACTCGCCACGAACATCAGCGCGGCGGCCACAAACCAGGTTCTACGCAAGAGCTTGTCCTCGATACCAGAAGCAGGATGCATCCGGCGCATGGAGTCCTCCATGCGCCGGACGAGGTATTGGCTCATTGCGGCAGAGCGAACACCGTCAGCGTTCCGCCGAGCGCGGTATAGTTGCTCAGCGCTGCGTAGCCACCCACGGCCCCGAGACCTTCGGTCGGCTCGGTCAGACCGGCGGCAAGGCCGATACCCGCCCAGCCACCGACGCCCGACAATATTGCGACATACTGCCTGCCGGCGTTCTCATAGGTCGTGACGTTGCCGATGATGCCGGACGGAGTCTTGAACTTGTAGAGCTCTTTGCCCGTCTTGGCATCGACAGCCTTGAGGTAGCCTTCGAGCGTTCCGTAGAACACCACGCCGCCGGCGGTCGCGAGTGCACCGGACCACACCGAGAACTGCTCCTTGACCGACCAGACGATCTTACCCGTCTTGTTGTCCCAGGCAATGAAGTTGCCCATGTTGCTCTCGCCGGGAGGCGGGTACATCGAAAGCGTCGCCCCGACATAGGGCTGGCCTGCGGTGTAGCTCACCTTGAACGGCTCATAGTCCATGCAGACGTGGTTGGTCGGCACGTAGAACAGTTGCGTTTCCGGCGAATAGGCCGCCGGCTGCTCGTCCTTGGTGCCGAGCGCGGCCGGGCAGACGCCCTTCGTGTTCTTGTCCTCGCCGGTCTGCTCGGTCGAATATTGACTGACGACCTTGGGACGGCCGTAGGTCGGCGAGTTCTTGTCCATGTCGACGCCGGTGGTCCAGTTGACCTTCGGGTCATACTTGTCGGCAACCAGAAGTTCGCCGGTTTCCCGATCCATCGTATAGGCAAGACCGTTGCGGTCGAAGTGAGTCAGCAGCTTGCGCGTGGCGTTGCCGACCTGCTGATCGCTGAGGATCATCTCGTTGACGCCGTCGAAGTCCCATTCGTCATGGGGCGTCATCTGGTAGACCCAGCGGGCCATGCCGTTGTCCGGATTGCGCGCGAAGATGGTCATCGACCATTTGTTGTCGCCCGGACGCTGCTTCGGGTTCCAGGTCGACGGATTCCCCGACCCGTAGTAGACGAGGTTCAGCGATGGGTCATAGGACATCCAGCCCCATGTGCAGCCGCCGCCGATCTTCCACTGATCGCCCTGCCAGGTCTTGATGCTCGAGTCCTTGCCGATCGGCTTT
>Ga0081455_10004629_pt1 | contig 15340 bp, 13 predicted proteins | sample TabmetS3T2R1_FD_70207 | JGI IMG/M metagenome (GOLD analysis project Ga0081455, IMG submission 70207) | Tabebuia heterophylla rhizosphere microbial communities from the University of Puerto Rico - S3T2R1 | ecosystem: Host-associated > Plants > Roots > Rhizosphere ... | reverse complement strand
CAATTGGGCGACACGACATTGAATCATCAGCGTTGAAACGATTGGGCGATTTGTGTTCGCAGTACGGTTTAGGACTTCAGATTCAGCAGGTGCAACTCGCGACGGTGCGTCCTCCGCCGGCTGTGCAAGCTGCGTTTAACGAGGTCAACCAGGCGCAACAGGAGAAACAGACTGCGATTAATCAAGCCTGGGCGGTGTATAATGACGCTGTGCCGAACGCTCGCGGCCAGGCCAAGGAGCGGGAGAAACAAGCTGAAGCGTATGCTTTCCGCCGGGTTAACGAGGCAAAGGGTGAAGCGCAAAAATTTTCATTGTTGCTCGCTGAATATCGGAAAGCGCCCGAAGTGACGCGACGGCGTTTATATCTGGAAGCGATGCAGGCGATCCTGCCCAACTTGCAAAGGAAAATCATCGTCGATGACAGCTTGAAGAACATTCTCCAGACCTTGCCGCTGTTGCCGGCCGATCAAACCAAGGCATCGCCATGAACGTCATCGATGTCACTCCACGTCCCGCGGCTATTTCAGCCATTGTGCGCTTTTTGCAGAGCCGGGTGATGTCGATCCTCGGGATACTTTTCATTTTGACTGCGTTCAAATGGGGAACCTTGCTGTTCGTTGTTCATCAATATGAGACTGTGATCATCACCCGTTTCGGCAAAATCGTTCGCACGGTCACAAGCCCTGGACTGAAGATGAAGCTGCCGGTCATCGATAAGGTGCACCGGTTCGACAAGCGTATCCTCGCCTGGGACGGCCCGCCCACGGAATGCCCCACCAAAGACAAGCTCTACATCATTGTCGATTGTTTCGCTCGATGGCGAATCAGCGATCCCTTCCTCTACTACAATCGGCTCAATGACGAGCGCAGTGCGCTCTCGCGCCTGGACGATATTTTGGGCAGCGAAACGCGGACCGCTGTGGCTACGCACGATCTTGTGGAAATTATCCGCGTTACCAAAGGACGAAAACCGGCCCGCGATGAAGAGTTGGAGAAAAGCGGCACGCTCTTGCCCACGACGATTCCTGACATTGAATTCGGTCGCGGCGAGATCGAGAAACAAATTACCGAACGCACGCGACAGAAGATTTCCGATTTCGGAATCGAACTGCTCGACGAACGGTTCAAGCGCAGCAAGTACAATCCCGCTGTCGCGGAGAAAATTATTGAGCGCATGTCGAGTGAGCGGCATCAGATCGCTGCCCGATTTCGCTCCGAAGGGCGCGGTGAAGCGGCGAATATCAACGGCCAAAAGGAGAGCGATGTAGCCTCGATCAGTTCCACCGCAACGAAGAATGCCCTTGAAACTGAAGGGAAGGCCGACGCCGAGGCAGCTTCCATCTATGCTGCAGCGTTCAACCCGCCCGACGCCCAAGAGCTTTATTCGTTTCTTCGCAGTCTGGACGTGATGCGCGCCGCGTTTGAAAAAGACACGACCGCCGTCATTTCGACAAACAGCGATCTCGGGCGATTACTGAAATCGATGGCTGAGGCGGTCGCTCCGCCGAAAGCGGCACATTAAAGAATTTCGGACGAAGTCCCTCTGGAGTGCGATGCGTCCCCGCATCGCTTTCTAACCAAGCCATGGACGTAAGAGCGACGAAAATCTGGACGATCGGGCATTCGACGCGGTCGATCGACAAATTCATTTCGCTCCTGGAAGAGCACGGAATTAAGTTGCTCGTTGATGTGCGATCGCTGCCGGGATCAAAGCGTTACCCACAGTTTAATAAGGAGGCGTTTGCTGATTCGTTAGGCAAATCCGGAATTCGCTACGAACATTTTCCCGAGCTTGGTGGTCGACGAAAGGCAACGCCTAATTCAAAGAACACCGCCTGGCGCAACGAATCCTTTCGCGGTTATGCCGATTATATGGAGACAGAAGAGTTCCATAATGGCGTTAAGCGCCTGCTCGATCTTGCCGCTAACGTGGGGCCAGTTGCGATCATGTGCGCGGAAGCGGTCTGGTGGCGTTGTCATCGGTCGCTGATTTCTGATTACCTGAAAGCGCGCGGCATCGAGGTAATGCACATCCTGGATGCGAATAAAATCGAGCCACATCCATACACATCTGCTGCGCGAATTGTGAACGGAGAGTTAAGCTACGTGGCCGAGTCGCTTTTGTAGAGCATTCTCCTCACCCTCTCGCGCTCTGCCGCTGTCGCAAACGTTTTTGGAAGCGGCGAGATTTGGCGGCATTTCCGCAAACCGCCATGTCGCACCAAACTCGACGACCAGCCTTCGAGCTGTCCAGAAGACCCAAGAACAATTCGGCCCTCGGCAAATGCGCAGAAGATCCATGGGCAATGGCAAGACTCGTTCGACCATCCGATAGGCGACCATTGATGCGATGAGGTCGAAGTCGACTGCATTACCACGCAGGTCTACACGTACATGCCCATCGTTGAAGCGCAGGTCGTGTGCCTTTACGCCTTTGATCCAATGTTGACGCAGAAGTGCCAGAGCGCTTGCCGATGGCACGCGTCTTGAAATTATCTGGGTAATCAACTCAAACAGTGCTTCACGCAAAACCTTTCCCCGCGCCAGCGCTATCGCAGCCGCCCTGGGCTCCGTTTGTGCCTTCTTGGCTAGTGCGCGCAGTACTCGTTCTGGCAAAAGGTGTACAAGTGCGGCCCATTCAACCAGACGCGCGTAGCTGTCGAGCCAGTCGCGAGGCGACTCGTCCCGGCCTGAGACTGTATTGACGAAATCGAGTGCTGGATCCCCACCGATAATGTCACGGTTGCGAAACTGATGTGGTTCAATTGTAACCTGTAAAACAGTTTTTATAGGTTGACACCCCGTGTCACTCAATGTAGTGGCGATTGGGCATGACGCGACGAAAATTCAGTTTGATAGCCGGTGCAACAATGCTCGCCGGTTGGCAAGCGAATCCGTCTCAAGCGAAATCCAGGAGCATTAGCCTCGTACTCGCGCCTAGTAATCTTGGACTACGGCCGACGGAAAGCGGAGGCGAACCCGGTACGTGGCATGCGCCGCAAGTGCTGGTAGATGCGGGCCTGGCTCGCGCACTCGATGCGGAGGAAATTGTAACGCTCGACCGGCCGACCTATGAGTTCGAGGCTCAGGTCGGAACGAGAATTCGCAATGGTCTGTCGATCCGTGCATTCTCACTGCAGTTGTCAGAGAAAGTACATGACATCCTGAGGAGGCATCAATTTCCGGTGGTTATTGGCGGTGATTGCAGCGTTCTCCTTGGCTGCTTGCATGGCATGCGGCGCGCTGCCGGGCGAGGACTCGTGCACGTCGATGGGCATAGCGATTTTTTCCATCCGGGGAACTACGACACTGCAAAACGCCTGGGCGCAGCCGCGGGGATGGACCTGGCTCTCGCCAGTGGCCGGGGCGAGTTGCTGCTGACTGATTGGCCGGAGATTGGCAAGCCTCTCGCCAGCGATGCTGACATCATTCAGCTAGGGGAGCGTGACGCCGAAAGTCCGAGCTTCAAGGCTTACTATGGCGATATCGTTAAGACTGAGATTACACAGTTCACGATTCAGCGTGTCCTTGCTGAAGGTATCGACGCCGCGGCGCGTCATGTGATCGCGAAACTCGAGGCGCGCGGATTAGACAAAGTCTGGTTGCATGTCGATCTGGATGTCCTCGATCAATCCGTAATGCCCGCAGTGGACTCACCAGGAAGTCCGGGCCTCAACTATCTGCAATTGACGAATCTGGTCGCTGCTTTGTGCGCCTCTGGACGCATCGTGGGAATCACCTTCACCATCTATGATCCCGAAAGGGATCCCGAGACACGCTATGCCAGTCCATTGGTTCGTTGCATCGCAGATGGAGTCCGCGGGCGAGCTCTTACCGGTGGGGAGCAAAAGCGGGATCGCGATCTTGAGGCTGCCAAGTAGCTGTTGTTTATGCGCTGCCCACGCATCAACAAAAGGAAACAACATACATGAAACGCTTCTGCGTCACGTTCATAGCCGGCACCTTGGTTCTACTGAGTTCAGGTTCTCGCGCGCACGCCCAGGACGCGACGCCATCTGCGACCAGCCAAGCCGGCTCGCACGATTTCGATTTTCTGGTCGGCGATTGGCGCGTGCATCATCATCGCCTTAAGCCTGACGGCGAATGGGTGGATTTCGAGGGCACGCTCAGCAATCGCAAGCTGATGGACGGCGAAGGAGATATGGAGGAGCACGCATTGAATGCACCGAGCGGCGCCTACGGCGCCGTAGCTCTACGCGCGTACGATTCTAAGACCGGGCAATGGGCCATCTGGTGGCTCGATGGGCGCTATCCATCCCGTCCTCTTGACCCGCCGGCCAGAGGCTGCTTCGAGAATGGGATCGGCAGTTTCTACGGCGACTACACCCAGGACGGCAAATCGATGCGCGGTCGGCTACAGTGGTCGAACATCACTCCGACGTCGGCGCGTTGGGAGCAGGCGTCGTCATCTGATGGCGGCAAAACCTGGGCCCCGAACTGGACCATGTCGGTCGAGCGCGACACATCAGATCACACACAGACAACGGCCAGGAGTGACCCGTCCGACTTCGATTTCCTCAACGGCGATTGGCGCGTTCACCATCGGTATCTGCGCGTGCAGGGCGACGATCGGAAGTGGGTCGACGCCGAGGGAACGGTCAGCAACCGCGCTCTCATGGGCGGTCGAGCGAACGTGGAGGAACATACAATCAGTGCGCCCGGCGGCGCATATCGCGCCCTGGCGTTGCGCTCGTACGATCCGAAAGCGTCGCAATGGTCAATCTGGTGGCTCGACGGTCGCGCACCTCACGGCGAACTTGATCCACCAGTTCAAGGCCGGTTCGAAAACGGCAGCGGCACTTTTTACGGCGATACGAAAATCAGCGGGAAACCGGTACGTCAGCGTTTCGTCTGGTCGAATATCACGCCCACATCGGCACGCTGGGAGCAGGCTTATTCGTTCGATGCGGGAAAGACGTGGGAGACGAATTGGATTATGGAATTCACGCGGACTAAATAGGCAAGCTCGTCAGAGATCCATTTCAGCGCGGTTCCGTCACCCGCCCGAGAAAAAGACAGACGCCGCTTGGCGCGTGCTGGATTGCGTACACGAATGGGCGATTGACTTTCACTTCGATTGGGGGCGGTTTCGGCTGGGCGAGCCCTGTGGCCCTCATCATCACAACGGCAGTGGCTGCTGCCGCTTCGGTTCCCTTTTCATCTACCGCGATGAATGTCTTGTGAAAGACATTAGAGATGTAGAGGTAATCGTTCGGTTTGCGCGGCGCCATCTTGTCGAAATTTGCGCTGCCCTGAGGAATATCGAACGCGCTCTTCATTCCAAGCGCCTGAAGATTTTCCGCGAGCGCAATTGTCGGCGGCTCTAGCTTGAACTTTGGCAAATGCAGATCGACATCCTGCGCTTCGAGCTTTGAGCATTTTGCCAAATCGTCCGCGGTGAGCTTCGATTCCAGTGCACGCAGGCCATTTACCTCGTCTGGAAGAAGAACGACAAATTGGAGATCGTCCCCCGCGTATGGAAGGCTGACGGCGGTAAAACCTTCGCGCTTGGCGTAACCAAATCGTGCGGTTTTCCGCATTGTCGGAACATTTGTCGGGGCTCCGCCATGGACATGAAAGGGTTCCGGCTGCGTTGTCTTCTCGGAAAATGAATCCGCCCACGGCGCTTTGAGATAAAGAGCGTTTGCCAGAACGAGCCGTGTCAATTTGTTTAGTGCGTCCGCAGGGATGAGATCACGAATCTTGTCGCGTGTCTGGTCCGCCACCCATTTGTTGATGTGCTGCGTTGCTGCCTTGGGATCCGCAACAAAATCGAGCGGCTCAAATGCAGCGCCGTAGCTTTGTTTTACCAGCGACAAAAAGCTTTGACGAAAATCGTAATCTTTTTGCGCAAAGAGGCGGTTGGCGATGTTTAGAGTAATCGGCTCACTGGGGCCGCCAAATTCCTTCGATTTCTTTACGAGCTCGGCCGTCTTTGCGCTCATTTCTTCCAGTGAATGCTGAAGCGAGCCGAAGGACGCGGCTACGGCACTCGCGTCGCTTGAAAAATGCAGAACGCGCGCCATCTCTGTGCTCGTGTCTCCATCCGCGCCGGCAAATGTCATGCCGAGAGCGCTTTCAATCGAAAACGGTGAAACACAAAGGTTGTCGTTGCCCGTGGCCAATTGACGGTGAAGATCGACACCGAATTCGTTTGTTGCCTTTGCCGCCAGGTCGAAGTTTGTCGTGGCGTGCGCCATTGTAACCACTAATGCGCCGAATAACTGCGAGATCAAAAGCCGTTTCATGCAAGCATGAAACACTGAAATTGCGAAGGTGGCGAAGGTAATTTGGTGCGTTGAAGAGAGCGGGTTCCGTGTGACAATTTGCTTATGGACGAAGCGAAAATTCCAACTCGCGCGGATATTTCCGACTCTGACAAATGGGACCTCACGCATCTTTTTGCCGATGTCGGCAAATGGCAGGAAGATTTTGCCTGGCTGCAGCGGACGTATCCAAGGCTTCAGGATTGGAAAGGAAGAGTAGGGGAGTCAGCGCAGACGCTGGCAGCGGTGCTGGAGTTTGAAAAGTCGCTCGATTTAAAGATTGAGCGCGTCTATCACTACGCCTCGCTGCAAACCGCAGAGGACAGCACCAATAACGAATACCTTGCGCGGATCGGGCAAGTTCAAAATCTGCTTACAAAAATCGGCGAAGCCGCGGCGTTTGTTGTTCCAGAAATTCTGGCCATTGATGACGAAACGTTTGCCAGGTTTGTCGCGGATCCCGCGCTCGTCGAGTGGCGAATCAAGTTGCACAAGATTCGCCGGATGAAACCGCATGTTCTTTCGGCTCCTGAGGAACGCCTTCTTGCGCTGGGGAGTGTCGCGTTGAGCGGTTATGACGATACCTTTTCACAGTTGACGGACGTGGATATGAAGTTTGGCGTCCTCGTCGACGAGAAGGGACGCGAGAGAGCGCTTACGCAAAGCTCGTTCAGCTCATTTTTAGTGAAGCGCGATCATGAGCTGCGCAAACGCGCTTTTCATCAATTCTACGCGGAATTTCGCGACCATCAGTACACGCTTGCCGCGTCACTTGCCTATTCCGTCAAAACAGATGTCTTCCACGCGCGAGCAAGACATTACTCGTCGGCGCTCGAGGCAGCGTTGTTTCCGGACGATATGCCCGTTGCGGTTTATGACGGATTGATTCAATCGGTCCGGGGAAATTTGAAGCCGCTCTTTCGTTACTTCGATTTGCGTCGCCGGGCCCTTGGGCTGCGCGAACTGCATCACTACGATACCTACGTTCCTCTTGTCCCGGAAATCGAGACCCGCTTCACGTATGATCAAGCTACGGAAATGGTCCTGGGCGCGCTCGAACCACTCGGGAAAAAGTACGTCGATGTCCTGACGGAAGGACTCCGCGGCGGTCGCTGGTGCGATCGCTACGAAAACAAGGGTAAACGCAGTGGCGCGTTTTCATCCGGAAGCTACGAAGCGCCACCATACATTCTGATGAATTATAAGGAGGACGTTTTTTCCGACGTCTACACGCTTGCACACGAGGCTGGTCACTCCATGCATAGTTGGTTCTCGCAAAATTCGCAGCGGTTTCAGGACTACGAATATCCGATTTTCCTGGCCGAAGTTGCATCGACATTCAACGAAGAGCTCCTCACTCATCATCTGCTGGCAACGACCAGCGATCCGAAGATGCGTGCCTACATCATTAATCGGCAAATCGACGATCTGCGGGGCACACTTTTCCGACAGACCATGTTTGCTGAGTTTGAGAAAATCATCCACGCCGTCGAAGAAAGCGGCGACGCGTTGACGCTCGACGTTTTCAGGTCGCAATATCACAAGCTTCTTGAAGCGTACTTTGCCGAAAATTTCGTGATCGATTCCGAACTGGATTTGGAATGCCTGCGTATCCCGCATTTCTACCATGCATTTTACGTCTACAAGTACGCGACTGGGATTTCCGCCGCTGTCGCGCTTTCGCAACGCGTGCTTTCCTACGAGCCAGGAAGTGTGGAGGCTTATCTTAACTTTTTGCGTTCCGGCGGCTCGAAGTTTCCACTGGAAACATTGAAAGCGGCAGGAGTGGACATGGCCACATCCGCGCCAATCGAGAGCACATTGCGTTTGTTCGAAGAACGCCTCGACGAGTTGGAAGACCTATTGTTGTAGGCCCTGAAGGATCGTGGCTATCGAGGCAGCCGTGTCGGCTGCAGCTTTACATATTGCAGGCGGCACGCCTGCCACTACAGATTCAACCAATGCAGTTGAATCCTGACGATCTTCGCGAACGACTCAAGCCCCTGTTCAGTGAAAACTTCGAGCGGTTTGGAGAGCTAGGCGCGGCGGTTTCCACCTGGCAGGATGGAAAACCAGTTGTCGATCTTTACAGCGGATTTTGCGATGCCCGGCACGAAAAATCCTGGAAATCTGACACGCTTGTCTTGGTCTGGTCGGCTACGAAGGGAATTGGCAGCGCGTGTGTTCTACATGTCTTGCAGGAGCACAAGATTAAGATCGACAGGCGCGTGGCGGAGTTTTGGCCAGAATTCGCTCAAGCTGGGAAAGAAAAAACCACCCTCGCACAATTGCTTTCCCATCAGGCCGGGCTTTGCGCTTTGGATGCACGAGTTGATATACTCGACTACGACGCTGTTATCAGAGCACTGGAAGTGCAGAAGCCATTATGGGCGCCGGGGACGGCACACGGTTATCATGCCCGGACGTTTGGGTTCTTGCTCGATGAACTCGTGCGTCGGATCGCGGGGAAAACGCTGTCGGAATATTGGCGCGAAGTCTTTGCGCAACCTTTGAATCTCGATCTTTGGATCGGTTTGCCCGAAGAACAGAATCCACGTGTGGCAGCCGTTTATGCTGCGAAAAGCGGCAAACCACCGGAGCCCAAGCAATTTTATCTTGATCTGGTCACGCCTGGAACGCTGGTTCGCAAGACGTTCTCCTCACCGTACGGCTTGAAGTCTGTTAGCGAGATGAACAATCCCGCTATTCGCGCGCAACCGATTGTTTCGTTCGGCGGAATCGGGAGCGCGTCGGCACTTGCGAAGTTCTATTCCATGCTCGTGAACGGCGGGAAACTCGACGGCCAAACCTTCTTCTCCGAAGAAACGATCACGTGGATGACCACGACTCTGGCCGATGGCATGGACCGCGTCTTTCAAATACCGACAGCATTTTCAGCCGGCTTCATGAAAGATCCACGAAACGCGTCGCTAAGATTGTTTGGCGCATCAACGAACGCATTCGGCCATCCGGGCGCGGGCGGCAGCCACGCCTTTGCCGATCCCGAAAACAGGATTTCGTTCGCGTATGTGATGAATCAAATGGAGCAATCGCTTCTGCCAAACGAGAAATCGTTGCGGCTTGTGGATGCGATTTATCGTCGCATCTGAGATGCCATCCGTGGTGGCGGACGCGTCGCCCGCGAATTCTCACACTGCAGGCAACACCGCCGCCCCTGTAGGCCTAATTTCGGTCCAACTCTTACTTGATCGCGGCCTGCCACCTGATCAGGACGGCCTCAATGGCAAGGCTGAAAACACAGAAAACGGGGCGGACGCGTCTGCAACTCTGGAGCGTGACGTTATCCACCCACGGCGAATCGCGCTACAGAAATACTCGCCAGAAAAAGAGCGATAAATTTCAATCTGCCTTTTTTGGCTTTCGCATTTTTCTCTGGGCAACAAGATCGAGGACCGCTCGGCGCAGTTTCTCGCGGTCTGCTGGATTGTCCATATCGACTTTAAGGTTCATCGCCTCCGCGACGGTTTTAGCGTAAGCGACGCCCTGCTGCTCAACCAATCGCTCCCAACGTTCATCGGCCATAACCTCAATAAGATTGGAAACGGAACGCCTCTCTATAGATGCCATTTTTTCCAGTTTGTTTCGTTGCTCGTGATGCACCGTGATGTTGAGCTTTGGCTTTTGGTTGTTCTTCTTTTTCTTTGGTTTCATTGCGACACGAGGCTTTGGTTTCACTCCTTCAATTTTGTCTTTACCCAGCCGCCCACCGGCCCGGTCCGTATTATACTAAAGTCTAATATGCGCACAGTCCGCGCATCCCTAATCTTAGCGGTTGTGCTCGATGCGCATAACCGCCTTCGACTCACCTTTCGCGTGTGGCAGATGACGTGGATGTAATTTGTCAAACGAATCTCAAAGATGTCAAAAAATGCTTGCAGCCATCGCATGTAGCCGGTCAAAATGCGGACAGTATGCGCATAGGTGATCAGGCCACGTCGTTGACTGGGGTTGGTATGCGCACACAAGGCGAAGGTGTCGCATTTACAACTACGCACTGGAGCCTGGTCCTGGAAGCACAGGGCGAATCGCCAGGGGCGCAAGAAGCGCTCGAAAAACTTTGTCGCACATATTGGCGACCTATTTATAGCTTCGTGCGGCGACAGCGGGCTCGGACCGAGGACGCCGAGGATCTTACTCAGGGTTTCTTTGCATTATTGTTGGAACGCAAAGATCTGAACGCTGTCCGGAAGGAGAAGGGACGGCTTCGTTCCTACCTGCTTACGTCCGTTAAGAATTTTCTGGCGGACGAGTCGCGCCATGCCATGGCGGCCAAGCGCGGCAAGGGACAACGGTTAATTCCATTGGATGAGATTCGCGAGCGTGAGCGCATCGATGTTGAACGAAGCGACAGGTTGACGGCCGACCAAATCTATGAGCGTCGTTGGGCATTTACCATCTTGGAGCAAGTGATGACGCGGCTGCGAGACGAGTATCGCAGCGCTGGCAATGTGCGGTTCTTTGAACAGGTGAAGAAAATGCTTATGGATGAACCGGACCGGCCTTCGCAAGCCCAGGTCGCCAGCGAGTTCGACATGACGGAGAACGCCGTAAAGCAGGCCTTTTACCGATTTCGTCAGCGTTACCAAATGTTATTGCGAGAGGAGATTGCCCACACAGTCGCTACGCCCAGCGATATTGAAGACGAGTTGTGCTATCTGATTGCTGTGGTCCGAGCGTAACCTCTAGTAGAATTTTACGCAGTAAAAGAGAGTAGCGCACGAGCGACTCTCCGATAATGAATAGCACGCTCAGACTTTGGCAAAGGCGCGGCATGGGAACCCCAGCCGATGCGCAACGAGGTGGCCGTGAAACCGCAAAACTGACCAGGGTGACATCGTTAGCGCAAGGCGCAACGCCTGGGGACTGGGCAATGAACTCGCGCAGTTTTTTCGCCGAGCTCAAGCGACGCAAGGTTTATAAAGTTGGGATCGCCTACGCTGTTGTGGCTTGGTTGCTGATGCAGGTTGCTAGCCAGATCTTTCCCTTTTTCGAAATTCCAAATTGGTCAGTTCGTCTGGTCGTGCTGTCTCTAATAATTGGTTTTCCGGTGGCATTGGTCCTTGCGTGGGCGTTTGAGCTGACGCCGGAGGGAATCAAGCGCGAACAGGATGTCGATCCTAGTAAGCCGATGGCAGCGAAGACTCGCAATCTGAGCGCGATTGTTGTCGCAAGCGGGGGAAAAGAAGCGGCTGTGCCGCTCACGGGTACGCACTGGAGTATGGTGTTGGATGCGCAAACTGAGTTGCGAGCGGCGCGAGACGCGCTGGAGAAACTTTGTCGTATTTATTGGCGACCCATCTATGCCTTCGTGCACCGACAAAATGTTGGCCCAGAAGAGGCAGAGGATCTCACCCAGGGATTTTTCGCGCTGCTATTGGAGCGCAAAGACCTGAATAACGTCCGCAAGGAGAAAAGGCGACTCCGTTCTTACTTGCTTGCGTCGCTCAAGAACTTTCTCGCTGACGAACGGCGTCGTGTCATGGCGATCAAGCGAGGAAAAGAAGAACGGGTCATTCCGCTGGATAAGATTCGTGAGCGTAAGCGCGTTGACGTTGAACGGACCGACAGGTTCACAGCCGATGAAATCTACGAACGCTGTTGGGCATTTACGGTTCTGGGGCAAGTGATCGCGCGGCTGCGGGACGAATATCGGAGTACAGGCAATCTGCATTTCTTTGATCAGATGAAGAAGATGCTGATGGACGAACCGAACCGGCCTTCGCAAGCCCAGGTCGCCGGCGAATTCGAGATGACAGAGAACGCGGTCAAACAAGCCTTTCACCGATTTCGTCAGCGGTACCAAACAATATTGCGAGAGGAGATCGCCCACACGGTCCCTGTGCCCAGTGATATCGAGGATGAGTTGCGCCACTTAATTGCTGTACTTCGGATGTAACTTCTGATGGGATTTTACGTAGTAAAAGAGGGGGAATGTACGAGCGACTCTCCCATAATGATCAGCGCACTAAGACCTTGCCCAAAGTGCGGCTCGGAAATTCCAGCCGAAGCACCTGAAGGAGGTTGTCCAAGTTGCCTTCTAGAGAATGGCCTTCGGTTACTAGACGAAGAAGCTGTAGCCCCGCAGGCGCGGGACGACCCCGGCCGGCCGGATGAACCAACACGTGCGGCTACGAGAAGCCAGCGTTTGCTGGAGGTGCCGGGGGACTTTGGCGACTACAAATTGCTGGAGGAAATCGGCCGCGGCGGTCAGGGCGTGGTTTATCGTGCGCATCAGAAAAGTCTCAATCGCACCGTTGCGCTCAAAGTAATCGGCCTGGGCCCCTGGGCCAGCGAAGCGCATCTGAAGCGCTTTCGCCGCGAAGCGGAAGCAGCCGCCAACCTCGACCATCCATTTATTGTTCCAATTCATGAAGTGGGCGAGCGCGATGGTTGCTGTTACTTCAGCATGAATTTCGTTGAGGGTGGCCAGCTTGACCAAGTAGTCAGGCGCGCGCCGATGTCGATCCGGCAGGCGGTGGAATTAATCGCGAAGTTGGCCCGCACCGTGCATTACGCGCATGAACACGGGATACTGCATCGAGACATTAAACCGGGAAACATCCTGCTGGATACAAAAGGCGAACCGCACCTGACCGATTTCGGCCTGGCTCGATTAGTAGAAGCTGAGAGCACGGTCACCCGCACGCTGGAAGTAATGGGCACACCTAGTTACATGGCACCATGCCAAGCTGCCGGTGAATATACAAAGCTCAGCAGCGCCACTGACGTGTATGGACTTGGGGCGGTGCTTTACCAACTGCTAACCGGCCATCCACCTTTTGCTGGTGGAACAACCTACGAAACCATCAAGTTAGTGCTTGAGACTGAGCCACGGCAACCGCGTCTGTTAAATCCAAAAGTAGATCGCGATCTGTCTACGATTTGTTTGAAGTGCCTGGAGAAAGATCCGCGACGCCGTTACCCGTCCGCTCTCGCGCTGGCTGAGGATTTGGAACACTGGCTAAAGCACGAGCCAATCCAAGCCAAGCCAAGTGGATTTTTCACTCACACTCAGAAATGGGTGCGGAGGAAACCAGCTATTGCTGCGTTGATCGTTTCGTTGGTTGTTCTGGCAGTGGTCATAAGCTGGACCATTTTGGAAAGCGATTTATTTCGTCCTCCGCCCGAAAAAAGCATCGCAGTGCTTCCGTTTGAGAACCTCAGCCCCGATCCAGATAACGCCTATTTCGCGGACGGTATGCAAGAGGAGATCCTGACGCGGCTGGCTAGCATAATGGATTTAAGAGTCATTTCGCGCACTTCGACGCAGCACTATCAAAGCAAACCCGGCAATCTTCACGAGATCGCGAAGCAACTTGGCGTAGCTCACATTCTGGAAGGCAGTGTGCAGAAGAGCGGCGACGTAGTGCGTGTGAACGTGCAGCTAATCAAAGCAGCCAGTAACGCTCATCTTTGGGCCGACACGTTTGATCGCAAACTGACCGACGTCTTTGCGGTCGAGAGCGAGGTAGCCAAAGCTGTCGCGGACCGATTGCAAGCGAAACTCACGGGTCGGGAAGAGCAAGTCATCACGGCCAAGTCGACCGACAATGTTGAGGCTTACGACGCCTATCTGCGCGGCTTGGCTTCTGAAGCACGCAGCGGCTACTCGAACGATCCTCTACGAATAGCCGTCGGCTTCTATGAGCGCTCTGTGCGACTCGATCCCAAGTTTGCGCTGGGTTGGGCGCGGCTTTCTCGTGCAGAGGCGCGTTCATACTTTCACGCTGGCGATACCACGTCCGGTAGCCCTGAGGCAGCTAAGCGAGCTTTAGACATTGCACAGAAACTTCAACCGAACTCGCCCGATACCGAGCTCGCTTTAGGTTGGTATCAATGTTACGTGTTGCGTGATTACGGCCTCGCCAGAACAACATTTAAGGAGGTCGGCAAACTCCTACCAAGCAGCAGCGAGGTTCCAGACGCCCTCGCCGCCGTTGCCCGACGCTTGGGGAACTGGAATGAAAGCATCGCCTACTTGGAGCAAGCGCTCGCCCTGGACCCGCGAAATGCGGACTTACTGAGCGGTCTGGGGTTTACTTACGCCGTGCTTCGACAATTTCCAAAAGCCCGAAAATTTTACGATCGAGCACTAGATATCCTCCCAAACGATCCCGATCTGATTGCGGTAAAGGCCACCATTTATCAGGCGGAGGGCAACCTTGAAAAGGCAGCCGAAATTTTATCGAAAATAGATGTGCAGTCGCCTTCCTATCCGTTCGCAGCCAGAATTTTGCAGTTGACACTTGAACGGAATCCCAGTGAGGCCATCAAATTGCTGCAAGCCCGAAAGACTCAATTCCACTTTGGTTCTGATTTGGAGAATGCCGATAATCAGACGCTGCTAGCTTTGGCGCAGCGCCTTGCAGGCGATCCCAATGGGGCGAAGGCTTCCGCTGAACAGGCGCGCAATCTGCTCAAGCCACTCTGTAAAAGTCAACCAGATAACCTCGCGTTTGCGCAAGAGCTGTCCCTTGCTAACGCCCTGCTTGGTGACAAGGACGCGGCCCTCAGGGAAGCGGAACGCGCCACCATGCTTGTACCGATTAGTAAAGATCGGACGTACGGACCTAGCAGTGAAGAGCTCCTCGCGATCATTGAGACGATCTTCGGCGACAAGAGCCGCGCAATCTCAACTCTCGAACGGCTGTTACAAACGCCGTATAGTAGTACGGTTCTGTACGCCCCAGCGCCTGTTACGTCAGCACTTTTGAAACTCGATCCCACTTGGGACCCCTTGCGCGCTGATCCCGCTTTCCAGAAACTCTGCGAGGAAAGGCAGCCGTGATCAGTGCACTAAGACCTTGTCCAAAGTGCGGCTCGGAAATTCCAGCTGACGCACCTGAAGGAGGCTGTCCAGGTTGCCTTCTAGAGAGTGGCCTTCGATTACTTGTTATCGAGGGAGAGGACGCTTCGAATGTAACACCCAAACAGCAACGCACGAGAAGCGAGCGTTTGCTGGAGGTGCCGGGAGACTTTGGCGACTACAAATTGCTGGAGGAAATCGGCCGGGGCGGTCAAGGCGTAGTTTA
>Ga0081455_10004628_pt1 | contig 15341 bp, 15 predicted proteins | sample TabmetS3T2R1_FD_70207 | JGI IMG/M metagenome (GOLD analysis project Ga0081455, IMG submission 70207) | Tabebuia heterophylla rhizosphere microbial communities from the University of Puerto Rico - S3T2R1 | ecosystem: Host-associated > Plants > Roots > Rhizosphere ... | reverse complement strand
ATCACCGTACACTTTCAGGATGAGGTGGAGACGAATCTGTTGACCATTGATGCGGTGGATCCCAAATCTGGCACCGCAGAGTTCAAGGCGGCGGCCATTCGCATCGATAAGCTCGACGCGGTGGACGAGGTAGGGTAAGAGGGGTTGCACACAGACAGGGACCCTGTGAGAGGTATGTATGGATCTGCGATTGCGCGGTATCCCTCCCAGTGCAGCAGAACGTGCGGCAGTCGACGCGGTGCTCGGCCCGCCCGAAACCCCCTGGGGTGGTGACAGCCGGCACGCGCTCCAGGCGTCGCGCGGCGGTGAGGCGTTGCGTGCCCAGCGGCACCTCCTGTTACCCGTCTTGCATGCTGTGCAGGATCGGTGTGGCTGGATCAGCCCCGAGGCGCTCGACTATCTCTGTCAGCGCCTGGCCATTCCCCCGGCGGATGCCTATGGGGTGGCAAGCTTTTATGCCCTGCTCTCTGTCTCGCCCCAACCGCCTGTGGTGGCCCACGTATGTGACGATCTGGCCTGCCTAATGCAGGGAGCGCAGGAACTCTGTGCTGACGTCGAGCGCGCCCTCGGTCCTACAGGCGTCCCTGGTCCCCAGGGCCAGGCGACCTGGCACCGCAGCCCGTGTCTTGGCTTGTGTGACCGGGCCCCAGCCGTCCTTCTGCGGGTGGCTGGAGCCCCCCCAGGTGACCAGACGATTGCGCCAGCGACCGCCATGCAGGTGCGTGCGGCATGCCAGAGCCGCGGGGTTGTCCCCGTGGCCTCATCTCCCGTCCCACAGGCGTGTGCCCCCGACTTGCGTTTGCTCCGGCGCGTCGGTGTCGTTGATCCCACGAGTCTGGATGCGTATCGTGCGCATGGCGGATACGCGGCCCTGCGTCGCGCGCTGGACCTTGGACCTGAGGGTGTGCTCCGCGAGGTCAACGAGTCCAAGCTCCTGGGGCGCGGCGGCGCGGCGTTTCCGACCGGACGCAAGTGGGAGGCTGTGGCGCAGGCTCCCGTCCGCCCGCACTACCTGATCTGCAATGCTGATGAATCAGAACCAGGGACGTTTAAGGATCGCATCCTGATGGAAGCCGATCCGTTTGCCGTGATTGAGGCCATGACCATTGCCGCTCTGGCAACTGGCTGTACCCAGGGATACCTCTATATCCGCGGGGAGTACCCTGAGGCCCAGCACCAGCTAACCACTGCTATTACGCAGGCGCGCGCGCGTGGCTTCCTGGGCCCGCAGGTGATGGGGCACGCGTTCCAGTTTGATATTGAGCTGCGCCGTGGCGCGGGAGCATACATTTGCGGCGAAGAAACCGCCCTCATGAACTCCATTGAAGGGTACCGTGGCGAGCCCCGCAATAAACCACCGTTTCCTGTCCAGGTGGGCCTGTTCGGCAAACCGACCGTGGTGAACAATGTCGAAACGCTGGTGAACGTGCTGGATATCGTCGTGTATGGGGGTCTGGCGTTTGCAGCCCGGGGCACACCGGATTCGACCGGCTCTAAATTGTTTTGCCTGTCCGGATGTGTAACTCGTCCCGGTCTCTACGAGGTACCTTTCGGCACGACATTACGTGAGCTCCTCACCCTGGCGGGTGGGGTGCGCGATGGGCGCTCCCTGCAAGCGGTGCTGCTTGGTGGCGCCGCGGGTACGTTTGTCTTCCCTGAGCAGTTGGATACGCCCCTGACCTTTGTGGGCGTGCGGTCTATCGGTGCCAGCCTGGGGTCGGGGGTGGTGATGGTCCTGGATGAGACGATCGATGTGCAGGCTATCCTGTTGCGTATCGCGGCCTTCTTTCGGGACGAGTCCTGCGGCCAGTGTGTGCCCTGTCGGGTCGGCACGGTGCGTCAGGAGGAGATGCTGCATCGGCTGTGCACCGGGCACATCCTGGGGACGCTCCACGACGAATTGGCACTGCATGCGGAGCTTGGGCAGGTCATGCGGGATGCCTCCATCTGTGGACTGGGGCACACGGCCGCGAATGCTATTGCCTCGGCGCTGCCGAGGCTACCACTCTTTCCCTCAGTGAGGCATCCATGACTGCTATGACCACCGGTGCTGCCGGACGTTCTATCTCCCTGACGATCGATGGGCAGGCTGTCAGCGTGCCCGAGGGCACCACCCTGCTCGAGGCCTGCCGCATGCAGGGCATTGCCACACCGACGCTGTGCTACCTGGAGAATCTGCGGCCTGTGAATGTCTGTCGGGTGTGTGTGGTGGAGGTGGAGGGCTCACGGACGTTAGTCCCGGCCTGTTCGCGTCGGGTGGAAAGTGGTATGGTGGTGCAGACGGACTCCGAGCGGGTACGCTTGAGCCGCCGCCTTGTGCTGGAGTTGCTGGCCTCCTCGGTGGACCTGTCACTGGCTTCGGCGCTTGCACCCTATCTAGAGCGTTATGGGGTGCGTCCGGAGCGCTTTGGTGCCTCTGTAGCAGGCGGGGAACGCGATACGCGCCAGGCTGGCCACCATGAGGCGCCGGAGGGCCCTGGCGCAGAAACGGTGGCACAGCCGGTAAAGATTGACAATGAGCTGTATGTGCGAGATTATTCTCGCTGTGTCCTGTGCTACAAGTGTGTTGAAGCCTGCGGTGTCGAGGCGCAGAATACTTTTGCCATTGCGGTTGCCGGGCGTGGCTTTGACGCACGTATCTCGACCGAATTCGCGCTCCCGCTCACGGATTCGGCCTGCGTGTATTGTGGCAATTGTATCGGGGTCTGCCCCACCGGCGCGCTGATGTTCCGGAGCGAATACGAGATGCGCCAGGCTGGCACCTGGAACGAAGCCGCACAGACGCACACGGACACGATTTGTCCCTATTGTGGCGTCGGTTGCACACTGACGCTGCATGTCCAGGACAATCAGATTGTCCGGGTCACATCACCCCTCGATCACGAGGTTGGGCATGGGCATCTGTGCATTAAAGGGCGGTTTGGCTGGCAGTTTGTGCAGAACCGTGCAGACCGCACGCAACCGTCGTAAAGCCCAGCCACTTCCAACTCCCGCCTCCCTGGTGATGTGCTGCACGGTGTCGCGGCGCTTCCACTGTTCACGTATGGCGCTGCTCTAGCATAGAAGATGATCATAACGACAAAGGAGGACATTGTATGGCACTCCATGCTGTCAATCCTGCCACAGGTGAGACCTTCCAGACGTACGATGAGATGACCCCAGCCGCTGTGAGTGAGGCCATTACTAAGGCCCACACAACGTTTCAGGACTGGAAACACACGACGTTTGCCGAACGCGCCCGTATGATGCAGCGGGCCGCCCATATTTTGCGTGAGAATGCCAGCGAGTACGCAGCGCTCATGGCGCAGGAAATGGGCAAACCTATCCGGGATGGACGGGCCGAAGCAGAGAAGTGTGCCTGGGTGTGTGAGTACTATGCCGAGCAGGCGGAAGCCTTCTTGCAGCCTGAAATCATCCCAACCGATGCGAGCAAAAGCTTTGTTACTTTCCAGCCCCTGGGGGTGGTGCTGGCCGTGATGCCCTGGAATTTTCCGTTCTGGCAGGTCTTTCGTTTTGCCGCCCCAGCGCTGATGGCGGGGAATACGGGGGTGTTAAAGCATGCCTCGAATGTCCCTGGCTGTGCGTTAGCCATTGAAGACGTGTTTCGGCAGGCGGGTTTTCCCGCGCATGCCTTCTGCACCCTCCTTATCGGCAGTCGGCATGTCAATGCGGTGATCGAGCACCCGTTGGTCCGGGCCGTGACCCTGACGGGCAGCACGCCGGCGGGCAAAGCGGTGGCAAGCAAAGCCGGGGAGATGCTCAAAAAGACGGTGTTGGAACTGGGTGGCAGCGATGCGTATGTCGTGTTAGACGATGCAGACCCAGAGGCCACCGCGACGACCTGCGTCGCCAGCCGGTTGATTAATGCCGGACAGAGTTGCATCGCGGCGAAACGGTTTGTGGTGGTAGAGTCCGTCCGCCCACGTTTCGAGGAGGCCTTTGTCACGCAAATGCGTCTAGCGCAGGTTGGTGACCCCATGCAGGAGCAGACGCAGGTCGGCCCTATGGCACGGCATGACCTGCGCGATGAGCTGCATCAGCAGGTGCAGGCAAGTCTGGACAAAGGGGCCACCTGCCTGCTGGGCGGTGTGGTGCCTGAGGGCCCGGGCGCCTACTACCCCCCGACCGTGCTTACTAATGTCACCAAAGGCATGCCAGCTTACGATGATGAATTGTTTGGACCTGTGGCAGCGATTATGGCCGTCCCGAACGAGCAGGAAGCCATCCGCGTGGCCAACGATTCCGTGTTTGGCCTGGGCGCGGCGGTCTTCACGCAGGATGTGGCCAAAGGGGAGCACATTGCCGCCCATGAACTAGAGGCTGGCTGTTGTTTCGTCAACGCCTTCGTGAAATCCGATCCACGCTTGCCGTTTGGTGGGATCAAAGAGAGCGGCTATGGTCGCGAACTCGCCGCCTATGGCATTAAGGAGTTCGTCAATATTAAAACGGTCTTCGTCCGGTGAGAGCCGGCCACGCTTCGACGCTGCGGACAAAAGGAGGTTCATGATGTCACTCACGGTTGGCGAGAAAGCCACGGGGTTCACCCTCCCTGCCTCAACAGGGCAGACCATCTCTTTAGAGGCACTGACCGGGAAAAAGGTCGTGCTGTACTTTTGAGATCCTAGCAGCGATCCAGCGTGGGTAAGGCCGGAGAGCCAAAGGCCCGTGGGGAACAGCCTGGGCTGCTCCCCTACGTCACGGTGTGGTCGTCCTCTCCCCACATGCTGGAGAGGTGGTGGGTGGCGCAGTTCTGCTGGCCACCCAGTCCTGCTAAGCGTGTGCACCCCGCGACTCAACATGAGAAGTGAAGGTCACGGCCGTATCCTCCGTCGCTGTGGCCACGGACCCGTACAGCGGGCAGCGACGTTTCCAGGTCTCCACGAGCCCCTCGGCATGCTCCGGGGTGATGCCCCACATCTCGAAGTCCACGCGAATGGCATCGAAGACCGTCAGGTCGCCGGGACTCTTGTCGGGATCGCGATAGGCTTCGACGCGTACGTCCATCCACTGCAGGGGGATATGGTCCTGCCTGGCGAGCCGTTCGACCATATTCACGGCGCAGGCCGACACGCCGGAGAGAAACAGTTCGGCGGCGCCGACCGCATCGCCGCCGACATCGTCCGAAACGAAATGATGCGTACGGGCATTACAGATGGCTCGGCCATGTGTCCCTGTACTATAACTATGCACTGTATAGGCCAGTGTGAGCGTACTCATCGGGTCCTCCTTTCGCATCAGTAAGCATGATAAGCGACGTCGCGTGTGCTGTTGCAACCGGTGCAAGCGTAGCCGGTGGCCGTCGGGCTGTCAACACGCCGTGCTGGCACCAGTCCCCTCGTCGCATGGCGCACAAGGGTGCGGCGCACGTTGTGTGTTGCGGTGTGGGGCGTCACGATCAGTGGGATGCTGATGGCTGACGCCATGCATCATGCTCCGGCGCGGGCCGACCTCACGCCTCGTATCACCATGGCGCGCCATACGCATGACGTGAGGGGGCTCCATACGGTAGACTGTCCACGAGCATATATGGATTACAGAGAGGTTGGGGGAGGAGAGCACGCCATGGACAAGCCCAGTGAGAAGAATCTCAGCAAAATGCGTACCTATGCGGAGAAGTTTGCCGAAAAGTCCGGGACCTATTTACATCCGGACCACGAGGTGACGGATGTGGTGGTGGAGGGACTGGCGCGACACATCGAAGAAGTGGGCAAGCCGCTCTGTCCATGTAATTTTTATCCGGACAAGGCCGCGGAAGCCAAACTGCGCCGCTGGATCTGTGCTTGTGATGAGATGCAAATCTACAAATACTGCCATTGTCTGCTGTTTGTGAACCCCGAAGGTCTCCCGATTACAGAGCATCTACCAGACGATCATGAAGGGCGGCAGATTTATGGCCTGGTGAAAGATCCGCACCCGGAGAAGGGGCGCGCGCTCCGGCACAGGGCGGGCGCGTCTGAGGCTATGGCTGACGACGCAGCCGAGGATGAGTGATCCCAGGGTGGGGGCCTGGGAACGTCAGCTGCCCCCTTCATCCTCGCGCCTCGCCCAGACGGCGATCACCTCATAAGGTGAGGGCCCCCCACAGCCATAGTATGGCCCTGTAGCGTCAGGTCTCCACCTTACGCCTTGAAGAACGTGTCAAGGGCCGTATACATCTCTTCTGGTAGCTGCTCGGCGGGGTAGTGCCCACACGGCAGCGGGCAGAATTGGGGCAGAGACCGCACATATGGCGGCCAGGCTACGCGTGGGTCAAACATCTTTTCAGTGTGACTCAGAGTACCCCATATGACCAGCACCGGACATTGAATCGTGTTTCCTGCCTCCACATCGGCACGGTCCATCTCGAAATCAATGGTCGCCCCGGCGCGGTAGTCTTCGCACACCGCGTGCAACTGCTCCGGTGTACAGCACCGCGTGTACTCGGCGATCGTCTCAGGACGAAAACCGCCCTTCCCATATGCCACGATAGTCCGGAAGCTGGTCGCCTCGACGTGCAGTGTTGACCGGAGCAGCGCGTACGGTCTTCGATGCCCCGCATGCGTGCAGACCGCTCCTCTAGCATATCATATCCCTCTGCCCGCTTCTGGCAGTACGTGTGCTGGAGCGGTCAGAGGCAGCGGGCGATGCTCTGGCCTGTCATGTTGAGCTCCCATACATATCATACTGGTGATCGTCTCCTGGAGGAACCGACATGCCTGTACTGCGTCCCACCGTGCGTATCCAGATCAGCAAGGACGGCTTCAAGCCGCCGCAGTATGGGCAGAGTGCGGCATGGGCTTCACCGCTACAGCTCCACAATCATGATCGGCTCCTCAGGGTGAGTCTGCGGCTGCACGGTGCCAATGATGGCCGCTCGGTCATAGCCCTGGGTGTGCAGCGCGGCGAGACAGGTATCGACACGGTCCGGTGAGACACTGGCCAGTAGACCACCAGCAGTTTGGGGGTCAAACAGCAGTGGATAGAGGGGCGATGCCACCACTGCCTCCAGATTGCGAATAGCCCGACGCAGGCGCACATTCTGCGGCTGCAGAGAACTGAGCAGCCCCGCGCTGACCGTCTCTGGCGCCCCATCCAGCCAGGGGATCTGGCGCAGCTCCAGGGTCACATCCACCTCAGACGCCCTGGTCATTTCGACCAGGTGCCCCAGCAGGCCGAAGCCCGTGACATCGGTGCAGGCCGTGGCCTGGTGGTCGCGCAGGCACTGCGCTCCCAGGCGATTCGACTGCAGCATCGCGGCGATCGCCGCAGTAATCCAGCGGCCTTTGGCGCGCTGCCGCATGTCAGCGGCAAAGAGCGTGCCCGTCCCCAGCGCCTTGGTGACGATGAGCCGATCACCAGGGTGCATGCCGCTCTTGCGCAAGCAGTGCTGCGGGTCGACAAGGCCATTGATGGCAAAACCCAGTGCCAGTTCTACACCTTCACTGGAGTGCCCGCCCACGAGCACGGCTCCCGCCTCGTGCAGCACCTCCTCTGCTCCCAGCAACATCTGGGCCAGCAAGTCTTCGACTTTCGTTTCTACCCCATAGGGCACCGTGGCAATGGCCAGGGCAGTCTGCGCCTCGGCCCCCATGGCAAAGATATCGCCCAGGCTGTGATTGGCGGCAATCTTGCCAAACACATACGGGTCATCCACGATCGCCCGGAAGAAATCCACCGTATGTACCATGACCTTGTCCCTGGGTACGGCCACCACGGCGGCATCGTCGGGATACGTCAGGCCAATGAGCACGTCGGCACGCTCAGTGGGATGCAGGCGTGCCAGGGCGCGCTGGAGCACCGTGGCCCCCACTTTGGCGCCACAGCCACCACAGCGCATGGCCAGCGTCGCCAACTCCTGGCGCACGTCCTCACCTGCCAATCCGTGCGGCAGCGTGAGTTGTTCCGTTGGCTCCATGGCGGGTAGCTCGTTGTACAGGCGCATGAAACGGCGATCGATCCAGTCTTTCCAGCGCCAGACCCAGCGCCCTTCGACAGACCAGTTACCACGCGAGGCAATAGCATACTTGTCACCGGTACTGATCAAGGCGAGCCACTTGCGCTGTGGCACAAAAGGGCGTGGGGCGCGGCCTGTCAGCACTCGACGCAGGTTCCGGGCCAGCGGTTTGCCCTGGCGCACGGCGATCACGCCGGCCTTTTCACGGGGATATGGTACTACCGCGGCGATGTCCCCAGCTGCAAACACGTCCGGATGGGACACTGATTGTAAGGCCGCATGCACTAGCACAAAGCCGCGGTCATCCACCGCCAGGCCGGCCTCGGCCAGCCAGGCCGGAGCCGCGGCGTCCGTGACCCACAGGATTTCCTCCAGTTCGTACCCCCTCCCATCGGCACAGCGCAGCCCGTCCTTGTGCACCTCAACCACCCGGCAGCCTTCATGCACAGAGATCCCACGTGCTGTCAGAACCCGTCGTAGTTTCGTCTGGACACGCCGATTGTGTGTAGGCAAAATGCTGAGGGCGCCACTGAAGAGGTGATACTCCACTGTGTCGGCGCGGCCCGCATCACGCAGCACATGCTGCAACCGGAACTGCATGGCCAGGGTCAGCTCAACGCCGCCTGCCCCTGCCCCCACCACGCCAATACGGACTCTGTCAGGCGCCGCCAGCACACGCGTGACGAGGTGCTCCCAGCGCTGGACAAACGTGCTGATGGGCTTGACGGGCACCACCACCTGCTCAGCGCCAGGCACCTGCGCAAAGCCAGGGGTGGAGCCAATATTGAGCGACAGCACATCATAGGACACATCAGGATGCTGACGACAGTGCACAGTCTTGTTGGCGAGATCGAGCCCGATGACTTCATCGTGATACAGTCTGGCTCCGGCAAAGCGCGACAGAGGTCCCAGGTCAATATGCACATCGTCATACGCATAGTGCCCAGCCAGAAAGCCTGGCAGCATGCCCGAGTAGGGCGTGTGCAGGTCGCGGCAGATCACCGTCAGGCGTACCCCGGGCAATGGGTGCATGCCAAACTGCTTGAGTACGGTGACATGGCTGTGTCCGCCGCCAACGAGGACCAGATCTTTCACAATCGGCGTCTGCTGTCGCTGCATACCGGCATCTCCAAGGTCGCTGTGTCTATGCTAGTTTCTGGTGATTCTATCATGGGCCCGGCGGCACTGCCGTGCAAAGGACACCCGCTGTTCCTCCCGTCAGTGATGGGCGGCAAGCCCCAGAGGAGCTCAGAAGTGGCAAGATGTTGCATACGGTGGCACTTCTTTATAAGATAGACAAACTTGTGCCCGTGTCGTGCATGGAGACTATTGAGGCACATCCGGATGCCCACTATGCCTTGACCTGTCGGACGTATCATCACGAGGATGGGCGCGTCTCTCCGCTCCCGTCCCTGGCAATGCTGCGCCGCGCTTTGGCAGAAACGCTCAATTTATCGCGGTTTGTAGTGCGTAGAAACTAGCTGAAGAGCAGGGACTCCCTCCTTGTTGCAGCGCCAATCTCGTGAAAATAGAGGGGCTTCATCGAGGCCTACGCGGCCACATGTATACCAACTGCAACCAACTATACACTCTGATAGATTGAGCAATCGCAGTACTCGCGATCAACGAGAGGAGAGCCGGCATGAGGCACGTGAAGTGGTCATTGGTGGTTGGCTTCGTCGCCCTGGCGCTGGGAGTTGGAGCCGTCGTCCAGGCACAGCAACAGCTCAGCGGAGAGTACAAGATCGGGGTGCTGGAGCCGCTGACCGGCAACCTCGCGGCCGAGGGCAAGCGGCACCTCGAGGGGTACGAGCTCATGCGCGACCTCATCAACGACCGCTTCGGCGGCGTGATGGGCAAGAAGCTGGTCTTCGTGACCGGGGACGCCGTCGATCCCACCGTCGCCGCCTCCGAAGCCACGCGGCTGGCCACGCGTGAAGGGGTGAAAATCATCACGGGGACATTCTCCTCCACGCTTTGCGGTGCGGCCAGCGAAGCGGCTGCGCGCCAGAACGTCATCTACTGGGAGACGTCGTGCGTCGATCCGCGCTTCACCCAGCGCGGGTTGAAGAACGTGTTCCGGACCGAAATCGACGGCACCGGCTTCGGCTGGTACAACATCGAGTTCATCGCCAAGTACCTGTCGCACCAGCTGGGCAAGAAGCCGAATGAGCTGCGTATCGCGTACCTCTCCGAGGATTCCTCGTACGGCCAGAGCGTGACCGAGTCAGCGCGCCAGCGCGCCAAGCAGGAATTCGGCATGCAGGAGGTCGCGGTCGAGTATTACACGTTCACCACCAACGACCTCACGCCGGTCATCCTCAAGCTCAAAAATGCGAACCCCGACATCCTGCACCACATCGCGCGCAACCAGGACGCCATCCTTTTCTGGCGGCAGGCGCGCGAACAGAACTTCGAGTTCAAGGCGCTCGTGCACGCGGGCGCGACGGGCTACGGCTCGCCCGACTTCGGCAAGGCGTTCGGCAACGATGGCAATGGCCCGTACGCCCTGCTCGAGCCCGGCCCGGGGCTGATCATCGAAAAGCTGCAGCCCGAGGGCCAGCGGATCGAGCGCGCGTTCCGCGAGGCCGTGAAGGCCCGGACCGGCTCGGACACTCCCGCGGGCGGGCATCAGCTCGCCGCGGGCGGCCTGTGGCTCCTGAAGCTGGTGCTCGACGCCGCGAAGACCGACGACCTCGACAAGTTCCGCGGCGCGGTCATGGCGCTGGACCTGCCGGTCGGCTCCGGGATCAATGGCTGGGGCGTGAAGTTCGACGAGACCGGCCAGAACTCCAATGCGCGCGTGCAGCACTACATGCTCCAGTGGCAGAATGGGCAGCTCGTTACCGTGTGGCCGGAGGAGTTCACGACCAACCGCGCCAAGTGGATTCCGCTCGGCGCGTGGGACCAGCGGCAGTAGCGCTCCCCGCCGGCCTGCCGATTCCCGCGCGCACGCCCCGGGGTGGCCCCCTGGGGTATCGCGCTTTCGGCTGACCTGCCGATCCCATCAGAAGTTCTCCCTGAAAAAGTCCATAGAATAAATTATTCAATATCCTGTGTTGACTTAGGTGGCAAGGGTGATATCATAAGTGCATGAAAATCAAGCGGTATCGATGTGGCCATTACACATCTTGACATCGTCTTTTGCAATCAATGGGTTATCTCATTTCCCAGGGGGCACTTCTGATCTCATGCACACCATTCCCCAGCTCGTCGTCTCCACCATCCTGCTGGGCGGCATCTACGCACTCATCGCAGTGGGGCTTACCCTCATCTTTGGCGTGATGCGCGTTGTCAACTTCGCGCACGGCGAGTTCCTCATGCTGAGTATGTATCTCGCCTTCTGGGCGTTCGCGCTACTCCGGCTCGACCCTTACGTCACCCTCGTGCTGGCCCTGCCCCTCATCTTCGGCGGCGGGTGGCTAAGCTACCGCCTCGTCATGCGACCGGTCGTACACGCCTCGCACAACGTGCAGATATTCACGACGGTCGGGCTGTCGATCGCGCTCCAGAACCTGGCGCTCGTGCTCTGGACCGCCGACTCCCAGTTCGTGCGCACCAGCTACTACGCGGTCGTCGTGCGCTTCGGCAGCATGGCGCTCAACCTCGCACAAATCGTCGCCTTCGCCGTCGCTGTCCTTTTCACCGCCGCGCTCTTCGCCTTCATGCGCTGGTCGTACACAGGCAAGGTCATGCGGGCAACCGCGCAGGACCGGCACGTCGCGGCGCTCATGGGGATCGACACCAGCCGCGTCTTCGCGCTGACGTGGGCGGTCGGCATCACCTGCGTCGGTGTGGCCGGTGTGCTGCTCGCACCGATCTACCCCGTCTATCCGACGGTGGGGCTCCAGTTCGTGCTGATCGCCTACGTCGCCGTCGTGCTGGGCGGGCTGGGGGACATGGCCGGCGCGTTGATCGCCAGCCTCGTCGTCGCCGCCGTCGAAGTCGTGGGCTCCTATATGATCGGGACGGCGTGGAAGGAAGTGCTGTACCTGCTCCTGTTCATCGCGATTCTCGTCGTCCGTCCCGCGGGCCTGTTCGGTCAGCGCGGCGCAGAGGCGATTGGCACGTGAGGGGCTCATGGCCGGCGGTTGTCTTCCTCGCGCTCGCCGCGCTTGTTCCGGTCGTGGTGCGCGACGCCTTCCTGCTCGACGGGCTGATTCTCCTCTTGCTGTGGGGCACGACGGCGGCGGCCTGGAACATCGCCGGCGGCTACGCCGGCCAGGTGTCGCTCGGCCACTCCGCGTTCTTCGGGCTCGGCGCCTACGCGGCGGCGCTCCTCGGCACCCGGTGGGATCTGTCGCCGTGGCTCGGGCTCCTGGTCGGCGCTGCGCTGGCGACCGCGTTCGGGTGCATCATCGGCTTCCTCAGCAACCGGCTCCGCGGTCCGTACTTCGTGCTGGCGACGATCGCCTGCTCGCAGGTATTGCTCATTGTCGCCAGCCGCTGGCGCGCCTTGACGGCGGGATCGGAAGGCGTTCCCGTCCCCTTCCGTCCAGGCTTCTGGACGCTCGGTATCGCGGACAAGCGCGTGTGGGTCTACCTCGTCCTCGTCCTGGCGGTGCTGCTCTACCTGATCGAGCTCTATCTCGAGCGCTCGCGCCGCGGATACCAGCTCGCCGCCGTGCGCGAGGACGAGGACGCGGCGCTCTCGCTCGGCGTGCCGGCCCTGCGGCTCAAGGTCGCCGCCATCACGGCCAGCGCGGCGCTCACCGCCGTGTGCGGTGTTCTCTGGGCACAGTACGTGGGTTTCGTCGACCCGTTCTACGTCTTCTCGGTGGACCTGTCGGTGCGCTTCTGCCTGGCCGCGATCCTCGGCGGCATCGGCACGCCGCTCGGCCCGTTCCTCGGCGCCACACTCATTGTGACGCTGGAGACGTATCTGCGCGCCCGCTTCGGCGGCATCGGCGCCGGCCGCGTCGGGATCTATCTGATTATCTACGGCATCGCGCTCATCGTGATGATGCGCTTCGCACCGCAGGGCCTTGTGCCCTGGATCGGAGAGCGGCTGCGCTGGCGCCCGGGCCCGGGAACAGCGCCATGAGCCTCCTCTCCGTCTCGGGGCTCACCAAGCGCTTCGGCGGGATCACGGCGAACCGCGACATCTCCTTCGACGTGGCGCCCGGAGAGCTGGTCGGTATCATCGGGCCGAACGGCTCCGGCAAGTCGACGCTGTTCGAGGTCATCAGCGGCTTCTATCGCCCTGATGCTGGTGAGGTCCGACTGGATGGCTGCCGTCTTACCGGCCTCCCGCCGGATCGCGTGTGCCGCCTGGGCGTCGCGCGCACGTTCCAGAAACTGCGGCCGTTCGCCGGGCTCACTGTCGTCGACAACGTGATGGTTGGCGCGCTCACCCGCACGCGCGACGTGCGGCACGCGCGGACGCGCGCCCGCGACCTGCTGGACCGCGTGGGACTGGCCGAGAAGGCGGACGCGCACGCTCGTACCCTCTCCACTGGCCAGCGTAAGCGCCTCGAGCTGGCGCGCGCGCTCGCCACCGAGCCGCAGGTCCTGCTGCTCGACGAGGTGACCGGCGGCGTCGACCAACGCAGCATCCCCGGGCTGGTACAGCTCGTCCGTGACCTGCATCGGAGTGGTCTCACGCTACTCGTGATCGAGCACAACATGCGGGTCATCACCGCGGTGGCGCAGCGCATCCTCGCCCTCTATCTCGGCGAGAAGATCGCTGACGGTCCGCCCGACGCCGTGACGCGCGACCAGCGGGTCGTCGAGGCCTATCTCGGCCAGGCGTACGTGCAGTGACCGCGCAGCGAGCCGCCCCGATGCTGGTTGTCGAGGGCCTCGACGTCGCCTATGGCGACTTCCAGGTCCTGTGGCAGGTGGCGATGCACGTGGGCGATGGCGAGATCGTCGCCATCCTCGGGCCGAACGGCGCGGGCAAGTCGACTCTGATGAACACCATCTCAGGGCTGATCGCGCCCCGCGCCGGACGCATCACGTTCCAAGGCAAGCGCATCGACGGCTTGCCCGCCCACCGCACCGCGGGCGAAGGCCTGGCGCACGTGCTGGAACGCCGGCGCCTGTTCCCCTTCCTGACCGTGCTTGATAACCTGCTCCTCGGAGCCCACAACCCGGCCGCGCGCCGGCACCGCGACGACACCCTAGCCCGGGTCGAGCACCTGTTTCCCGTCATCGCCGATCGGCGCACGCAGCTCGCGCACACGCTGTCGGGCGGGGAGCAGCAGATGGTCGCCATCGCGCGCGGGCTCATGGCCCGTCCGCGCCTGCTCATGATCGACGAGCCGTTTCTCGGTCTGGCCCCCGTTGTGGTGCAGCAGATCGGCGCCCTGATACGGCGCATCCGGGAGGAGCAGGGCATCAGCATCCTCTTCATCGAGCAGAACGTGGAGCTCGCGCTCCGGCTCGCGGACCGGGGCTATATCCTCGAGTCGGGCCGCACCATCCTGACCGGGCCGGCGGCGGCGCTGCTCCAGTCCCCCGAGGTCAAGCGCATCTTCCTCGGCGACATTGCGCTCTAATTGGACCTCCAGGAGCAAATGGACGAAAGTGAGTGGGCATAGCCTTCACTACTGTTTTAGGTGACGTAATCCAACACGTGCCCGTGCTGCCTCTGCATTAAATTCGTATTTGCTGTAACTCGACTTTGGCCCTTGGGGAATGGCGTTCTTGTAGATCAGCCAAGAGCGAGCCGGTGCTGGGTGGAAATTGCGTGAAGTCTGGTGGAAAGACGGACATCACGCAATTCGGGAACCTCCTATGGCCCTTCCATCAACCCCGCATTTGCGGCTATTTTCCCTGGTATCTCATTTCGAGAAGAATGGCCAAAGTCGAGTGGGATGAACTCTATTAAAACCTCTTTCCGCACAAAATTCGCAGCAAACCCTATGATTCTTATTTAGCTTTATTACCTCCAAGATGAACATCGGAAGTTGGCGATTGATTTACTGCCGCCAGCAGAGCTGTATGATATGGTTTACGTGTGATGTAGGCGACCCGCATACCCGGTGACGTATTGAGCGGACAGCTCGCCGAAATCCTGATTCTTTGCCTCCAGTTGCTTACGCCAGTCGATGGGTTCGCTGAAGATGTCCGCTGACTCGACATCCAGATAGTCTCCTTCTTCATCTTCCTCTTCCGCCACGGCGCTGAGGCCGGAGAGGTCTTCGCCGAAAACGTGACGCGCGTCGTCTAGAACCGAGATGATGGTCTGATCCCAAGAGACTACGTTGGTTGCGATCAGGCTGCGCAAGGATTCATGAACTTCGCAGAGCTTCTCCATGTACTCGGGTACAAACTGTGTCAACTCGATATATCCATAGCGACCCGCTCTAGGCTTGAGTTCATTAAGAACCGTCTTCTTAAATTCCGAACGCTCAAGACGTTGTACATTAACGAGCAGGTGCAGCCCCGTGCGGAGCAGAAATCC
>Ga0081455_10004627_pt1 | contig 15341 bp, 12 predicted proteins | sample TabmetS3T2R1_FD_70207 | JGI IMG/M metagenome (GOLD analysis project Ga0081455, IMG submission 70207) | Tabebuia heterophylla rhizosphere microbial communities from the University of Puerto Rico - S3T2R1 | ecosystem: Host-associated > Plants > Roots > Rhizosphere ... | reverse complement strand
GCGTGTAGGGATACTGGCCGGGCTGGCCGAGGACAAGATCAGGATCGATTTCGGCCAGATCCTCCGGCCCGTAGACCGTCTTGATGGGTGTCCCAGACTCGGTCTCCGCACTCACCCGGGAATACTCGCATAGGCGCTTCTTGTGCCCTGCTCGCGCACCGCGCGTGGAGTCCGCCGCCGTTGTCGTCGCTCGCAGAGGAAAGAACGCCTCTGCTCACTCTTCCTCCGTTCGGCGGCGCGCGATTTCCCGACGCTCGCAGGGATTTGTGCCCCGCTCGCGAGTATCGATTGCTCGCTCCGCACGCGGGGATCGCGCTTCGGAAGCGCGATCCTGAGGCTTACGATCCGGCGCCCGAGGCTCGTTCACCGATCAGCGGGAATCCATCCAGGATCTGCTGCATGTGTATGACCTGCCGCGGGATGTACTCCGCCACGGTGAGTCCGACCACGTCTGCTACGGCTTTCACGTCGGAGACGATCCGACGCACCTCAGCGCTCGTGAGTCCGCCGGGCTCTGCGCCCAACCCCAGCACGATCTCGTTGCTGTCGATGGTGTCAACGTCAAAGTGGATCGCCACCCGACCACAGCCTGTGTCGGCCAGCCAGCTGAGTAGGGGCTCGCTGGACAAGCGGAGCTCGCCCGGGCCGAAGGAGCGGATGCCCCACTCGGCGACGTTGGGGTAGTCATCATCGGTCCAGGAGTGCACCCCGACCAGCGCGACTCGCTTTGGCGCCACTACGGCCGGCAGCAGGGACAACACATCGGGATCACCGTTGCCGGTCAGCGCTGCGACCGCCATCGCGTGATAGCCCGGATACTCACTCGCCGGGGTGCCGACGTCGGGATGAGAATCGATCCACAAGATCGCCAGATCGTCGCCGTAACGGGCAGCCAGCTCCGAGAACGGCGCGACGCTCACTGAGCACTCCCCGCCCAGCGTGATGATACGGGCGGGGCTATGCCGCTTGATGATCTCAAGGGCACGGCGCAGTTGGTCCACAACGACGCGCTTCGCCTCGATGCCGTCCACCTTTTCTAGACCGAGGTCGCCGGTTTCGACCGGCACCGTAGCCGTCGGTCCGTCATGACGGGGCAAAACCGCACCAAGCACCGCCGACCCCACCGCGTACCCCCGGCGTGCCACGTCAAAAGGGAACTCCGCGGCAAAGCTTCGCACGCTGGAGGTGCCGGCACCCTGCCACTGGGGCCACACCAGCCGCAACGTCGAGGTGTCTCCGCCATCCCCGGCAAATGGATCCGGACCATCTGCGACCATGTGGCCTCCTCCCAGTCAGACCAGCGTGGAGCTTTGCGCCAAGTTGACCGCGGACTTGATCATCCGTACCGTCTCGCTTTCCCAGTTCGGCTCTTGGCCCCGATAGGGGCCGGTGGCGAGCGAGACGATCACGCCAGAAGCGCGCAACCGCAGCTCTGCCGGATCCACCCGCGTGTCGAAGACCTGCATCCACAGATTGATCAAGCGCGTCAGCCCGGCAGCCTGTTCCGCCGTCATCCGCTGCATCGTCGAGAGGTGCGCGATCATGCAGGCAAGATCATCCGCGCGTCGCCCCGGACCCATGGTGTCGATGTCGAGCAGTCCGGTGATCAAGCCTTTCGAGACGAACAGCTGGCCCTCATGGAAGTCGCCGTGCGTAGGTTCCAGACCCGGCTGTATCCCGGTCAGTCCACCCGAGACCTGGTCGACCAGCCACCGTAACTGCTGGTCCAACACCGGCAGCGCAGCGCCGATCATCTCCGCGTAGGTTGCCACTGCACCAGTCCATGGTGGCCGGCGGGGCAGTGCCACTACCGCGGACGGCAAGGAATCCAGCAACGTGATCATGCTCTCGGCACTGCATGGCATCGCTTCGTCGAAGATCGCTTGAGTCAGCGGCCGGCCCGGAAGCTGATGCAGCACCAAAATGAAGTCGGCAGTGGCCGCTGCCACCAGGGCGGCAGGAAATCGCGCGCGCTGCAGCAGCTCATGGCGCTGCAAGGTGGGCCCGTACGCGGCCTCTCGCAACACTTTGACAAAAAAGGTTGTCGGTCCGCTGGGAGTCGTGATCACAGCCTTGAGCACGGCCCGGCGTCGCGGTCGGTAACTGATCATCTCCAGAGCGATGTTCTCGCCCGTCACTGGGTGATCAAGAATACGATGCTCGTTGAAAAGCGCGGCCAAAGCGTTGGGTACCGCGGCACGTGGCAAGCCCGGCAGATCGGGGTCATGTGGGTACAGCCATACCGCAACTTCACGCTCGCCGTCCCCAAAGATCACTGCACGCTCGTCGTTGCCGCTGCGACCTCCGGCCCGGGCACTTGCTCCGAGTAGCTCAGTGCGGCGGCCGGTGGGCCAGTCAACGGCGGCGGAGTACGTCGCGGTCGTCGAACGCCTTGGGTTGGCGTCAACGTGATCCAGCCGCCACGAGATGAGGCTGCCGCCGGCATGCTCAACAGCAGCCGAAAGCAGGTCCTTCACCTCGGCCGAAGTCAGCAAGGACGACCCGTCGGGGTCCCCCGAAACGGTCACGCACCGATCCTTACACACTGCCGCGACCGCACCTCGGTACCGGGATGGAAGCATTGCCATGTGACAGTTGCTCTCAGCATCCTGGCCCTTGTCGCCACGGTGCTCGCTGTGACGGCGTTGGCCACCCGGATCAGATTCTCCGCGCCACTGCTGCTGATGCTCGTGGGAATCGGGCTGTCCTTCCTGCCACGAGTCCCAATCCCAGAGCTGACTTCCGAGCTCGTCTTGATCGGCTTCCTACCGCCGCTGCTGTACGCCGCAGCTATCCGGACCTCGGTGATTGACTTTCGCGCGAATCGCCGGTCTATAGCGCAACTCTCAGTGGTGCTCGTTGTCATCACGGCCTTGGGCATCGGTCTCATCACCTGGCTGATCCTGCCCGTGAGTTTCGCCGTGGCACTTGCCTTGGGCGCAGTCGTGGCGCCGCCCGATGCCATCGCAGCCACCACAATCGCCCGTCGAGTCGGACTGCCCCGCCGCCTGGTCACCATTTTGGAGGGCGAGTCCCTGGTAAACGACGCGACCGCGATCACTTGCTTGCGAGTGGCTATTGCCGCGATTGGCGGCACGATTTCGGCTACCCAGGCGACCGTAGGATTCCTTGTCGCCGCGTTGGGCGGAATTGCGGTGGGCCTGGCAGTGGCATTCATCGTGATTCCCATCCGATCGCGGATCAGTCGGCCCGTCTTCGACACAGCGATCTCGCTCTTGGTGCCGTTTGCGGCCTATCTACCGGCTGAGTTGCTGCACATCGAGGGCTTTCACGGCTCCGGTGTCATCTCCGTCGTGACGGCAGGTTTGATCCTGGGTCACAAATCGCCGGTCATCCAGTCGGGACAATCGCGTCTGAGCGAGCGGGTGAACTGGGCAACCATTGAATTCTTGCTTGAGAACACGGTCTTCCTGATGATCGGCCTGCAGGCGCGCCGGATCATCGACGCCAACTCTGAATCTGGCCTCTCCGGATGGCAGATAGCCGTGTTCTGCGCAGCGGTTCTGGGGGGTGTCATCATCATCCGTCTGCTGTGGGTTCTCGGCACCAAACCCTTCCTATTCCGCCGTGACAGGGACACCGGTGACGCCCGGGTGCCGTGGTCGTACGCGTTGGTGATCGGATGGGCGGGACTGCGGGGTGTCGTGACGTTGGCAGCTGCCTTTCTGATTCCGGAAGGCGTGCCATACCGCGCCACTTTGATCTTCGCGGCAACGGTCGTTACGGCAGGGACTCTGCTGCTGCAAGGGCTGACGCTGCCGCTCCTGGTCAGAGCCTTGGGCCTGCGCGGCCCCGACGCTCGGTCGGATGCCCTACAGGCCGCCACCGTGCTGCAGACATCCAGTAATGCTGCGATTGCGCATCTCGGCGAGGTTGTCGGCCCGAACGATGCCCCCGAGACGGTGCAATTGCTCCGGGACCGCATCGCAGCCAGGCCGAATGCCATGTGGGAGAAGCTCGGCCGGCCGGGCGACACCGAGACTCCGTCCGAGGAATATCGCCGGCTCCGCCTCAAGACCATCGACATCGAGCGAGACGAGGTCTTGAAGATCCGCGCCAGCGGGACTGTCGATCACGACATCATCGAGGAGGTGCTCGGGTCTTTCGATATCGAGGAGTCCATGCTCACCGTCGCCACCGAGCGGTCGGAGGGGCTCGAAAGCGAGACCGTGGCAACGCCGGCCGTGCCTGCAGGCCCCTGCGGTCATCTCGTACATGCTCCTGCCAACATCGAGCCGAACGGCCCGGGCTTCTGCGAGGACTGCATTCGCGAGGGCACGCGCACCGTGCACCTGCGGATCTGCCTGAGCTGCGGAAACGTGGGATGCTGCAACTCCTCGGTCGGCCGGCATGCCGAGCGGCATTTCACGCTGACACAACATCCGGTCATGCGCAGCCTTGAGCCGGGTGAGTCATGGCGCTGGTGCTTTGTTGACGAGCGGATTGGGTGACGCCACCATCTGCGGACGTCGAAGTTGCCACGTATCAGGCAGCTTACGGAGCGCTCTTGTGGGTATGACCCGACTGACACGCCAGGCGAACACCTCCGCCTTGGCGCACGTCGACGGAGCACTACTTTGCCTAATCAAGTCGGATTTCGCCGGGCCAGGATGAGCGGCGACATCGTGGAAGACAGCCTGGCTAGTCGGGCGGGCCAGCTCTTCGCGCAGTATCGCGACGGCGATCAGGCGAAGATGGGGGATCTAGTCCGCGTGCTCACTCCAATCCTGTGGCACACCGCGCGGTCCTCGCGGCTGGATGCGGCGACAACGGAGGACGTACTCCAAACCGTATGGCTGACATTGATCCGGAAATCCGACACGATCGCTGAGCCACGGGCGGTGCTGCAGTGGATGGTCGTGAGTACCAAACGTGAGGCCTGGCGAGCTGCCAGGAATCAAGCACGGCTGCGGCCGGATGACCTGGAATCATCGGCGACCGCAACTTCGACCGAAACCCAATCGGTGGAGGACATCGTGCTCCGCGGCGAAGGCGACGCCCGGCTTTGGAGACACATCGCGGCGCTGTCCGAGCGATGCCGGACGCTGCTTCGCGTCATCGCCTTCGCAGACCGACCCGACTATGCAGAATTAGCTAAAGCGCTGGGGATGCCGCAAGGCAGCATCGGCCCCACACGGGGGCGCTGTCTGGCCAAGTTGCGGATCTCCCTTACGCAAGACCCAACTTGGGAGCACCGATGAACGGATCCGACAACAAGAGCCGGGCCGAAACGGAAGAACGGCTGGCTGCCGAGGAACTGGATCCAAGCGACGTCGCGCTCCTCAATTCGATACGCCGGTACTACGACGAGCATGATCCGGTCCCGGAGGACCTGGTGGAGCGCATCCAGTTCGAGATCACTCTGGATGCCCTGCATACCGAGGTGGCAACTCTGACACAACTTGACATGGCCGCGAGCGGCACCCGGGGAACCGCCACCGAGGCAGTTCGTACCATCACGTTCAGCAGCGAATCCCTGACCACGATGGTGACCCTGACGCCGCTAGACGACGGCACTGTGCGGGTGGACGGATGGGCAGCGCCTGGCGCCGGCATCCGCGTTGATGTGTTGCTTCCGGATGGGCTTCGCAGCACCTACGCCGATGAGGATGGCCGCTTCGTCTTCGAGGGTGTCCCATGCGGGTTGGCGAAGTTTGCTCTGCACCTGCCACATGACGCGGAGTTCTTCACCGTGCTCAGCCCGGCCATCGAGCTGTAGTCCTGCTCGAGTCAGGTCGGCAAGCCGACTTTGGCATAGACGTCAGCCAGCGTGGCACTGGCCACCTCACGCGCCCGGTCCGCCCCCTTGGCGAGTATGGATTCAAGCTCGCCGCGCTCCTCCATCAGCTCGAGCGTCCGGTTCCGGTACGGCGTCGCGAACTCGGTGACCGCCTCAGCCACTGCGTTCTTCAGGTCTCCGTAGCCACGCCCGGCGAACTCCCCCACCAGCAAGTCGATGTCAGTGGCTTTCAAAGCTGACAGGATGGTCAACAGGTTGGATACGCCGGGCTTGTTCGCCTCGTCGAAGATGATCTCCCGACCCGAGTCCGTGACCGCGGATTTGATCTTGCGGATGTTGATCGCAGGATCGTCGAGCAGCTCGACGATTCCAGTCGGTGATGACAGCGACTTGCTCATCTTCGCGCTCGGCTCGGCAAGATCGGCAATTCTGCCAACTGAGGGCAGGATGTACGGCTCGGGAACTACGAATGTCGGTCCGTAGCGCGAGTTGAAACGCGTGGCCAGATCACGGGTGAGCTCGAGATGCTGCCGCTGGTCCTCACCCACAGGTACTTGATCAGTCTGATACAGCAGGATGTCGGCTGCCATCAGCACCGGATAGGTGAACAGGCCCACATTCGTGGCCTCGGGACCCATCTTGGCGGCCTTGTCCTTGAACTGCGTCATCCGCTGTGCCTGGCCGAAGCCAGTGATGCAGCCCAGTACCCAGTTCAGCTGGGTGTGTTCGGGGACCTGGGACTGGAGGAAGACAGTGGCTATTGCTGGGTCGATGCCCGCGGCGAGCAACTGCGCCGCAGTGCGCAGCGTACGGTCGTGCAGCACCGCGGGCTCGATCGCCACGGTGAGTGCATGCAGATCGGCGATCCCGTAGAACGCCTCATGATCTTCTTGCAGCGGCACCCACTGCCGCAGCGCCCCCAGGAAGTTGCCGAGGTGAAGAGATTCGGCTGTGGGCTGGGCAAGAGAGAGCACGCGGGGCCTGCCAGCACCGCTGTGTGAAGCCATGGGGGACAGATATTTCCTTTCCGAGTAGCGCAGCATAGGTGTGCGCGTCATTGTTCCACGGGGTGGGCAATCACCTGGGACCTTTTCGAGGCCGGCATCCGGCTAAGGGGACGCCGGGGTGAAGTCCTTGCCGTCCTGACGGTGAACGACGAAGGCGGAGGCTCGCCGTCCGTCCAGCTCGCTGACTCTGAGTTCCACCTGGGCGAGCTCCTCGACCTCCGGGTCGACCGACGACAACTCAAGCGCGACTGCATCTCCGACGCTAGGCAACTGCCCGAGCCTGGCCATGAAGAAACCGGCCAGAGTGTCGTACGGGCCCTCGGGCAACACCAAACCGGTCTTTTCAGCGAAATCGTCCAGCGTGATCAGGCCGTCGACCACCAGGTCCCCACGTACGCCAACCGCCTCCTCAACGACGACGTCGTACTCATCTGTGATGTCGCCGACAAGTTCCTCGACCAAGTCCTCCATCGTCACAATGCCGGCGGTGCCTCCGTATTCGTCCAACACCATCGCCAGGTGCGATGCGCTGCGTCGCATGTCACTAAGTGCTCGAAGGACTCGCACGGTATCGGGCATCGAAAGCACCGGACGTGCTACCTCGGCGACGGGCGTGGTACGTGAGCTGATCTCGGGATCGAGCAGATCGCGAACATGAACGAAGCCGATGATGTCGTCAACGGAATCCCCGATCACCGGATATCGGGAGTGCGGCGCCTTGATCACTTCGCGCACGGCGCGGTGGGCAGGCATGTCGCCGGGCAAGAAATCGACCTCGGTCCGTGGCACCATCACCTCGCGCAGACCGCGCTCACCGGCTGCGAAGACATCGTCCACGATCCGGCGCTCCTCGTCGCCAAGAGTGGTCGAGCCGCTGACCATGGCACGGATCTCCTCATTGGTCACCTCTTCCCGGGAGATCTTCGGGTCGCCGCCCAGAATCCGTACCAAGACGTTGGTTGAGACGCCGAGCAGCCAGATCACCGGCCGCGTGATCCGTGCGGTGAAATCCACCAACGGCGCCAGGGCCAGCGAGGTGCTTTCGGCACGTTGCAACGCCAGGCGCTTCGCGGTGAGCTCACCGACCACAATCGAGACGTAGGAAATCACGAGGGTGATCAACACCAGAGAGACGACGTCAGCGGCTCCGACACTCAAGCCCATTCGTTCAAAGACGGGGGCAAGATCATCCGACAGCTTGTCGGCGCCGAAGGCGGCAGCGAGAAATCCGGAGAGTGTGACCCCCACCTGGACGGCGGAGAGAAACAGGTTTGGATTCGACGTCAGCCTGGCGATCAACTGGCCGCGCTTGCCTCGGTGAGCCAGCTTCCGAACTTGGCTCTCCCTGAGCGAGACCAGAGCCAGTTCTGCAGCGACAAAAACGCCCTGGATCACTACCAGAAGCAAGATCAGCAGGATATTGAAGACGACGCTAGACATCGTTGCAGCAAGTCAAAAGTCTGTCATAGTCAGCGTCGTCACTCACCCCAACAAGCCTAGTGACGGGCACAGGTTGGTATGGCCGATGCCGTGACTTTGTTGTCACACCATTGCGTCACTGGATTGGATGGGCTCATGGCGGACTCGAACTCGGTCGTGCTGCCGACGGCGCGGGCATTTCCGGAAGCGGTGCCGATCCTCATCGATGCCGAGGCCGGCGTCACGCTCCGAGCGGCCGCGAGGAGAGATCTCCCCGCGATGGTGGAGCAGTGCCGCGATCCAGAGATGATTCGCTGGACGACCGTGCCGACTCCACCGGATGGCTACCAACTACGGGACGCCGAGGAGTTCCTTGCATCGTCCGCCGTCGGTTGGGCCACTGGTCAACGACTCGGCTGGACCATTGAGGCGGAGCGAGACTCCGAGCGCGGATACTGCGGCAGCATCGATCTCCGGCTGGAAGGCGAGGGGGTCGCCGAGGTCGGATTCGGCTTGCATCCGGCGGCACGCGGCCGCTCGATCATGACCACGGCACTCCACCTGGTCTGCGAGTACGGATTCGAAGATGTCGGGCTGCAGGCAATCCGATGGCGCGCGGTAGTCGGCAACTGGGCGTCACGGCGGGTGGCAGCGAACGTCGGGTTTGTCCTCGACGGTGCCGTACGGAGCCTGCTTGAGCATCGCGGTGAGCTGTTGGACGGATGGATCGCCACGTTGCTCCGCGAGGATCCGCGAGTACCGCAGCCTTGGCTTCGGCCAATCGAGATGCAGGGCGATGGAGTACGACTGCGGGCCTTCCGTACGTCCGACATCGACCGCATCGTCGAAGCCTGTTCCGACCCGCGTACGGCCCGCTGGCTTGTCTCGATGCCGCGGCCGTACCAGCGTCACAATGCATTGGCCTACTTGGATTCCCTTCGCGAGCTGGCCGCGCGCGGGGCCGGCGTCGGGTGGTGTATCGCTGATTCCGCGGACGACCGCTGCTTGGGTTCGATCAGCCTGGATGGTCTCAACGGTTACGCGAAGCGAGCCGAGATCGGATATTGGGCGCATCCCGATGCCCGCGGTCGGGGTGTCGTCACCGAGGCTGTCCGGCTCGTGACACAGCACGCCAGGAATTCTGGACTGGCGCGGTCGATCCTGATTCGTTGCGCCCGCGACAATACCGCGTCGCGGCATGTTGCCGAAAGTGCTGGGTACACCACCATCGGGATCCAACCCGCCTCCGAGCCATTGGGTGGCGGGGATTTGGCCGACCTCGTGCTCTATTCCTGGCCGTAGCAATTGGCCGCTACGCGCGGAGGATGCTTGGCCTTTTGTGGGAAGATCTGCGGGTGACATTGCGGGTGAGCGTCATCGGCACCAACTATTTGGGTGCCACACATGCCGCTGGTCTAGCCGAATTCGGACATCAGGTCATCGGCGTCGACATCGATGTCGATCGAGTCAAGACGCTGAATGCTGGCCAGGCACACATCTTCGAGAGTGGCCTCGAACCGCTGCTGGAGAGGCACACGGCTTCCGGAAAACTGCGGTTCACTACCGACTACACCGAGATTGCGGACTGGGCCGATGTGCACTTCTTGGCGCTGGGCACACCGTCTGGTCCCGGTGGTGCCGCTGACCTGAGTCAGTTGTATGCGGCGGTGGACACGCTGGGTCCGTTGCTGACTGAGCCGACGCTGGTGGTCGGCAAGTCCACTGTGCCGGTGGGCACAGCGATGGCGCTCGAGGGGCGGCTACGTAGCCTGGCGCCGGCGGGAGATGCGGTCGAGGTGGCGTGGAACCCGGAGTTTCTGCGCGAGGCGTACGCCGTCGAGGACACCCTGCGTCCGGATCGGCTGGTCTTCGGTACCCACTCCCGGCATGCCCTGGAAGTGCTGGAAGAGATCTATGCGATCCCGATCACCGACCGTACGCCGGTGGTTCGCTGCGATATCGCAACCAGCGAGTTGATCAAGGTCGCGGCCAACGCCTTTCTCGCGACGAAGATCAGTTTCATTAACGCGATGGCACAGATGTGCCAGGCCGCCGGCGGCGATGTCGTCCTGCTGGCCGACGCTCTCGGGTATGACAAGCGGATTGGGCGGGAGTTCCTGAACGCCGGGTTGGGTTTCGGCGGCGGCTGTCTGCCCAAGGACATCGCGGCCTTGGCCGTACGCGCCGAGGAGCTTGGCGTCGATGTGCTCCGCGACCTCATTCGCTCCGTGGAGGCGATCAACGCCGGCCAACGGACCGAACTTGCCGAGCTAGCGATCAACCAAGCCGGGGGAAGTGTTGCCGGCAAGCGGATCGCGGTACTGGGGGCTGCGTTCAAGCCTGGTACCGATGACACTCGCAACTCCCCGGCATTGACCGTCGCTGATCAGTTGCATGCGTCAGGGGCGGACGTACGCATCTATGACCCGCAGGCGAGACTGCCACCGCGCGAGGGATTCACGCAGGTAGCCAGCGTCGAACAGGCGCTGCTGGGCGCTGAAGTGGTGCTGCACTTGACCGAGTGGCCCGAGTTCCGCCAGTTGGACCCCGAGCGCCTCGGCGCTCTGGTCAGATCCAAGGTGATCATCGACGGCCGCCTCAAGCTCCACGCCCCCACCTGGCGCAACGCCGGCTGGAAGCTCGTCCAGATCGGCCGGGCCACCACTCTCTAACCCGCCGACTTGTCAGAACCCAGTTGAGCTATAGGTCAACTGGGTTCTGACAACTCGGGGTACGCCAATGGCCAGAAGGTCGCTGATTACTTGCTTCGGCGCCACACGAACCTCGATGGATGTGGCGCGCAGTACGTTGGCGCCGCCAATGACAATGGCTCGCTCACGACGCATGTCGGCCTGCCAGCTCTCAACGTCGAGATGATGTGAACCGTCGATCTCGAGGACCACACGACGACCATCTGCAAGCTTCCATTCGGCATCCAGATAACGGACTCGACCATTTCGATCAGTTCGCTTAATTTGCCGGTGAGGCTCTGCTACGCCGAAGCGACGGCAAAGGCGTACCAGATCGATCTCACCTAACGCCTCCGACCCGCCGCGAATGTCTCGGAGCGCTTCACGCAGGTGAGCTTTGTGGCGGACTCTTCCGACATACCGCATCGCATGTTCGAGCTCGTCCACGGTGCACAAGCGTTGCTGAACCACTGCCGCCACGAGAGCACAGGCAAATCGCGGCCACGGCTGCCAAGCGGCTGCATCGATGGCCGAACGGGGTACGGCGGTACATGGCAGCCCCGCGACCTGCGCGTGGTACTCGGGCTTTAGCCGTCGTGACTCGTGGACAACGATCTCTGGGTAAACTGTGACTTTCGCGCCGCGCTCAATGAGCAAATGGATTTGCCCAGCTTCTCGTGCGAACGGTCTGAAGCCATGCAGCTCCAGTGCCGTATGGCTCGCTAGTGCTGCTGGGTAGCCGGCGTCGAGTGCAGCAGCCCACGTGAGCTGCTGCCGAGTCGGCTCCGAATTGTGCAAGATCACAACATGGAAGCCCCAGGGCTGCCATCGTCTTGCAGCGATCTGCGCTCGAATCGCATGTTGATTGAAGCCGAGATCGATCAGCTGGATTCGGGTTGCCACACCTTGTTGAGGCATTAGAACCCGTAAGGCAGATGAGGTGTCGGAGATCGCGCACATGCACGAAGTCTGTGGATGTGCTCTTCAGTAACGTGGCCACTTAGCTGACGTGTGGACAGTCGCTCCGGCCTGTGGATATCTCTTCGAGTTGTCAGAACCCGGTTGAGCTATAGGTCAACCACGTTCTGATGCGATGAAGGAGCGGGGCCTCCGCTCCTCGTGGACACCCGAGTGATTATCGGGGTTGTTCACAGTTCCGTTCGACGAAGGAGGCCCCTTGTGAACGAAGCGTACGACGGCCGGCAGTTTGTGGGTATCGATCTGCATCGGCGGCGGTCGGTGGTGGTGCGGATGACCGAGACCGGCGAGCCGTTGGGGTGGGTGCGGATCTGTAATGATCGCGACCAATTGGTGCAGGTGATGACCGAAGCCGGTGAGAATCCTGAGGTGGTGTTGGAGGCCACCTATGGCTGGTATTGGGCTGCTGATCTGTTGGCCGGGCTGGGCGCGAACGTCCATCTGGCACATCCGCTGGGGGTGAAGGCGTTTTCCTACCGGCGGGTCAAAAACGACATCCGCGACGCCACCGATCTGGCCGACCTGTTGCGGATGGGTCGGCTGCCGGAGGCTTGGATCGCACCACCAGACATCCGCGACTTGCGGCAACTGGTGCGGCATCGGGCCAAGCTGGTCCACCTGCGGACCAGCCTGCGCTGCCAGGTGCATGCGGTGCTGGCCGGCCAAGGTGTGCCGGTATCGGTCAGCGACTTGTTTGGCGTGGCCGGCACCAAACTGTTGCAGGAGCTCGTGCTGCCACACGCTTATCGGTATCGAATCGACTCGCTGCGGCGGCTGATCACTGTCTTCGATGTCGAGATCGATGAGGTCGCCCGGCTCACCCGGACACGGCTCAGCAACGATCCCGGCTATGCCGCGGTGCACACCATTCCTGGTGTCGGGCCGATCCTGGGATCGGTCTTTGTCGCCGAGATCGGCGACGTATCCCGATTTCCAGGGCCAGCCCAATTAACCAGCTGGGCCGGGTTGACCCCGAAACATCACGAGTCCGACACCACCGTGCACCGGGGCCGGATCACCAAACAGGGCAGTCGGCTGGTCCGCTGGGCTGCGGTCGAGGCGGTGCAACGCACCACCAAAGGCGGCCAGCTCCGGGCGCTGCAGGAACGAATCCAGGCCCGACGCGGCCGTAACATCGCCACCGTCGCAGCGGCCCGGGAACTGCTGGAAATGGTCTTCTATGCATTACGCGATCACACCGTGCGACGCTTGTCCCGGCCGGTCCAGGCGGCATGATCAACAACCATCTCACAGCCGGGGCGGGCCGCACTTGTCATGACCCCCATCCGTGGCGAGGTCGCCCCTTCTGATTGACCCCACCGGCTGTGCTGTCGCACCGCACTCCATGCCGCTGCGCGCGGCGAAGGAATGACTGACACCTCAACGAAAGCGATGTCCACGACCGGGACACCGGCCATGGAGCAGCACCCGAACACAACAGCCTGAGCTTCTCCGCCTAGGCCAGCATGCGCCACGCCGGGCTGGCGTCAAGGACCTCCGGCCGCTACGCGGTCAGCCTTCGGCCGATCCTTGACCCCAACCCTTGCCTTGGCGCGTCCCAAACCCGCCAGAGAACCCCAGAACAAAGATCAACCACCCTCAAAACCACAGTTGACACCGCCCCGCTCCTTCAGGAATGACAAGTCGGCGCGAGTCGGGAGTTGGCTAGCCCTGGCGGCGGCGTAGGTAGCGCTCAAACTCCGCAGCGATTGCGTCCCCGCTGGCCTCCGGCAGCTCAGTTGCATCCTGCATCTGCTCAAGCGAGGCGACGTACTCGGCGACCTCAGAGTCCTCGGCGGCCAACTCATCCACCCCACGCTCCCAGGCGCGGGCCAGCTCGGTGAGCTCGCCCAGATCGAAGGAGGCGTCCAGTACCTGCTCCAGCTGGGAGAGCAGCGCGAGCGTGGCTTTCGGGCAGGGCGGATGCGAGACGTAGTGCGGGATCGCCGACCAGAGCGTCAAGACCTCTACGCCTGCGCGCGTCAGGGTGTCGCCGAGGACGCCAATGATGCCGGTCGGACCCTCGTACGTCGCTGGTGCCAGGCCGAGCTGCTTCATCAACTCGCGGTTGGGCGTCGACACCGATATAGGGATCGGCCGGGTGTGCGGAGTGTCAGCAAGTAACGCGCCCAGCAGGTGCACTCGAGTCACGTTGGCTGAACTGAGTGCGGACGCGATCATGGTGCTGAACTGCCGCCACCGCAGGTTGGGCTCCAAGCCTTCGACCAAGATCAGATCACGGCCGTCTGGCAGTTCGGCGATCTTGAGTTCGGTAGTGGGCCAGGTGATCTCGCGCTCGTCGTCGGCGCTGAATCCCACCCGCGGTCTGTTGACTTGGAAGTCATAGAAGTCGTCCGGGTCGAGCGCGTACACCGGCTCGGCCTCGTAGGCCTCGGCAAGGTGTTCGATGGCTCCGGTTGCCGCGTTCCCCGCATCGTTCCAGCCACCGAATGCCACCACTACAACCGGGTCGACCAAATCGCGCAGGTCACGGCTGGCCGAGCTGGGGGAGTCGGGCATGGCAATCACTGTAGCCGTCGGGCCGGCGAAGCAGTGTCGCTCCACATGGTGATAGTTCGCCCGCGCAGGGGTCAGCGGCGATTATTCTCACGAGATGCCCGATGGCCTGCGCGCCGCACCGTCTTCCACTGATCTCCGTGCGGCGCTGTCGCAACGCGTCGTGATCGCTGATGGGGCGATGGGCACCATGCTGCAACGCCATGACCTCACGCTGGAGGACTTCGAACAGCTCGAAGGCTGTAACGAGATCCTGAACGTCACTCGTCCCGACATCGTGCGCGCCATCCACGACGCCTACTTCGAGGTCGGAGTGGATGCGGTAGAGACCAACACCTTCGGCGCGAATTTCTCCGCGCTTGGAGAGTACGGCATCGCTGACCGGATCACAGAGCTGGCGGAGGCCGGTGCTCGGATCGCGCGTCAGTCGGCCGACGCGTACAGCACCCCAGATCGCCCGCGCTGGGTGCTCGGTAGCGTCGGGCCCGGCACCAAACTGCCAACTCTTGGGCATGTCTCCTACGCCCGATTGCGGGACGCCTATCAGCAGCAGGTGGAGGGCTTGCTCGCCGGTGGCGTGGACGCGGTCTTGATCGAGACCTCACAGGATTTGCTGCAGACAAGGGCAGCCACGCTGGGCGCGAAGCGGGCGCTGGCTTACGCGGCTCGCGATCTGCCGGTAATCGTTCACGTGACCGTCGAGACCACGGGCACCATGCTGCTTGGCTCGGAGATCGGGGCCGCGCTCACCTCTTTGGAGCCACTCGGAATCGACCTCATCGGACTGAACTGTGCGACTGGCCCGGCAGAAATGAGCGAACACCTTCGGCACCTCTCGCGGCATGCCCAGATCGGCGTGAGCTGCATGCCGAATGCCGGACTGCCGCAGCTGACGGCTGACGGTGCGGTCTATCCGCTACAGCCAATCGAGCTGGCCGATGCCCTAGAGCAGTTTGTCGGTGAGTTCGG